>Ga0116144_10006043_pt1 | contig 10716 bp, 7 predicted proteins | sample AD_UKC035_MetaG_FD_89746 | JGI IMG/M metagenome (GOLD analysis project Ga0116144, IMG submission 89746) | Active sludge microbial communities of municipal wastewater-treating anaerobic digesters from USA - AD_UKC035_MetaG | ecosystem: Engineered > Bioreactor > Anaerobic > Digestate | place: USA... | reverse complement strand
GGTTTCCCGGACAGTGTTTGCGCTGCCGTTTCGGATTGCCTTGTTCTTCTGACCATCGATCCTCTGCTGCCAGATGCTCGAGCACGTTATCGAGTCACGTTCGCCCATGCGGACAGCCGCAGCGATCTTCTCCTGTTTTGTGCCAAATATACCCATGCGGGAATACGCGATCAAGAAAGGATGGAAAAGAATTTATGGAAACAATCGAGAAGTAGAGAGACCGCCTGGCTGAGCTGAGGATGGCACTGCAGCGGCGGTTAAGGTGCATGGCCACCGATTCAGTCGGAATGATTCTGGTATCCATGGTTCTGGTTTTGCGGAGAATGAGGTATCGAATGAACACAGGAGACGAGGGACCCGCACAAAACGTCTGCTTACGCTAATCCTGTGCATCATCAACTACATGGGCAAGAATTCCCTTTTCAGTGATTTCCCATACGTCAAGAGTAGAATCACTATCAATATTGCCGCTTGCCTGAACGCTGAAGCGGTCGAGGCCACTCGTTACAAGATGGTATGAGTAGCGCGACGGTCCGGAAGAAATCACCGCCAGGTCTTCGAGTCGGGAGGCGAAGACTCCGTGAGCTTCCCGGTAGCTGATCTGTGCCAGCCGGATATTTTCAAGATGCGCCTGGACTAACGCCTGTTTTTTCTCGGTCTGATAACTTATGAGACCTGCAATAATCAGCCCTGCCAGCAATCCGACCAGTGCGATTACGGTCATGAGCTCGATGAGCGTGATACCGTCACGCCGGCCAGAAATCGTTGTGCATACCATATCCATGCCCTTTCACAGTACCACGGACTTTGGCGATTGTTTCGGTGTCTCTCTAGTATACGCTGTATGACATCAAAGTGATAGAGGGTTCCTGATGTTTAAAATAAAGCCCTTTCCTGAGCCAAATACATGGATCCCCGTATTATTCTTTTTCATCACACCAGCTACTTTCAGTCAAGAAAAACCGATATTCGGTGGTGCAGTGATACCGAAATCTTCCTCATCGGCTCCGACCCATCCGGCAGTTGCTTATACCGGAAACAAGCTGGATGGTTCACATCGTCTACGGCAGAAGCGTGCCGAAAGGTCTCACGTCTGCTTCGCACTATACTACTGAACCAATTACTTTTTAAAGGAGGTTAGAATGGACAAGAAATACCCGCAGCATATCTGTTCAATGGTTTCTATTCTTCTGCTGCTATTGCTTCTGGGTTCCGGCAGCAGCTCACCTGCAGCTGCAGCTATCTTCGATGTGCAAGTATCGAATTTTCAGTTTTCTCCTGCGACTGTAACCATTCAGCCCGGGGACACGGTACGGTGGGTGTGGATAAACGGTGCTCATTCTACCACCTCTGGTTCCGCCTGTACTCCTGACGGTTCTTGGGATTCTGGAGTTCAAAGCGCACCTTTTGAATTCTCCGTGACATTTTTCGAACCCGGTGCCTTTCCATACTACTGTATTCCTCATTGTGCTCAAGGAATGGTCGGTACGGTAGTCGTTTCCTCACAAGTCTCTACGGTAAACCTTTGGTATAGTCCCACTGCTGTTCATTTTGGCAATGTTATTGCTGGAACAAGTGCAGATCAGCTCATCACCGTGATGAACGACCCGGCGTCGACTGCTCCACTGACTGGCACCATCGCCAACCCGAGTGTTCCGTATTCTGTCGTAAGCGGAGGAGGTCCCTTCACCCTGGCACCAGGGGAGTTGCTGTCCATCGTCATACGGTTTTCGCCGGTTAGTGAGGGCGCAATCCCAGGTGTCCTGGAGATTACTAATCACAATGCCACCAATATTACGGGGCCGATCGCAATATCGCTGATGGGGCTCAGTATCTCGCGTGATCCGATTCCAGAAGGAAGTCTCTTTTACCCGCATGTTGCCAGCGGAAACTCATGGGAAACGGAAGTTGCTGTTATTAATACCAGTACTGTTCAGCCTCTGAATGGAACTCTCCGAGCGTATGACGCAAATGGACTTCCCGTTTCCGACCCCATTCCGGTGTCGCTGCTTCCCAATGGAAGAATGGAGCTTACCGTGGGAACGCAATTCAGTAATCCGGAAGCAATCAGCTATCTTGTTCTGGAAACGGACTCTTCTGATGCAAAGGGCTACACGAAGTTCTACCAGACAGGAGTATATCGGGTCGCGATTCCTGCAACGGATCACATTAACAGCGCTGTCATTCCGCTGGCGCATATTGCATCCGACGCGAACTGGTGGACCGGGCTTGCCTTGGTAAACACCACGACAGTCACTAAGAATCTGGTCATAACCTTTGACAACGGTACAGTCAAGAACGTGCCGCTGTATCCGTATCAGCACACGTCATTCACTATCGAATCTCTCTTTGACGGTATGCCTCAGCCGGATCTGCACAGTGGAAGCATAGCGGGTGCTGATGGTGTAATCGGACTCGAGTTGTTCGGAAACGATACTCAACTGAGCGGTGTTCCCTTAACCGATGAAAGGGATTCCACGTTGTTTTATCCCCATGTGGCGAGCGATCAGGATTGGTGGACCGGAGTCGTGGCCTATAATCCGTCGAATACGGGTATGAATATCGTGATTACGCCGTATCAGGACGATGGAACAGCATTAGCACCACTATCGGTAACACTCGATCCGCAGGGTCGCTTTTTCGGAGAGTCCGCCGGGCTAGGTTTGCCGGCCGGAACTGCCTGGTTCAAGATTGAGGCGGCAAGCGGAGACTTGACCGGGTTTGAACTCTTCGGCACCAGAAACGGAGCCCAGCTGGCAGGATTTTCCAGCGTGGGGAATGACGATCAGGCACGAGTGTTTGCCAAAATTGAAAAGAGCGGCTGGACCGGCGTTGCTTTTGTCAATACGGAAGACCGGCCTGTTGACGTGGCTCTTATCGCCTATGATGACAGTGGCGTGTGGATCGGATTTGCTCCCCTCCAACTCGCCGGTCATCAGAAAATTGTCGGCATCGTTGAAAGCCTTTTTTCCGGACAGGATATAAGTGCTGCCACTTACGTCGGCTACTTCGCTACTGGAAATGTAGTCGGTTTTCAACTGAACGGCTCTGCTGACGGCACCATGTTGGACGGATTGCCGGGCATGTAAAGAGTAAGGATGGTCGAACGGTTGGCGGTGAATGGAACCACGGTATCCATGATCATGACCCGCACCAAACAGATCGAACGATTTTGTCGAAGTCTGTTCTTGACCAACATGTTGATCTATAAATAAAAAAAGCCGGGACAGGGCAGCCCGGCTTTTTTTAGTATTTTGAAGCAGGTTGTGGGTAAAGAATCGGAAATTCCTGCCGATAAGAAAAACATGGATCACGAGCACGCCTCTGTACCTTTGCCGTGTGGCTGAAGCTTTTGTGCGTGGAAAACGGATCGAGGTTGTAATGAACCGGAGAAGAAGCTTTGTCTTTGAAGTGGCATCTGGCTCAGCACAATGATTCACGTGAATCCTGTTTTTTCGCTTTGACATGATGCACCGCTAACTGATTTTCCCCAGAGGAATACCGACTTGCTTGACGGTACTATTCATATCCCCACGCTTCCGGCAATAGCGATCAAGATACTTGATGCAGTTACAGACGACCAGGTTTCTCTGGAACAGTTCAGCAAGGTGGTTGCGTCTGATCCCGCTATTGCTGCCAAAACACTCAAGGTAGCTAACTCTTCATTTTACGGACTTCGCAGTACGGTAAGCAGTCTCAAACAGGCGGTTTCGATTCTGGGCCTGAACACGCTAAAGAATCTCGCGCTTTCCTTTGTAATTGTCGATTCCATGAAAGGCCTGGAGAAGACTGGCTTCGATCTGGAGTTCTTCTGGAAACGAGCGGTTACAGCGGCAGTTGCCGCAAGTCTGCTGACGAAATATCTCAAACAATCACCTGATGAAGCGTTTGTAACCGGGCTGCTTCAAGACATCGGGGTCGTCATTCTCCAGACGGGAAGACAGGAAGAATACAGCCTGCTCCTGGAAGAGAAAGCCGTTACCGGAATCTCTCTTTTTGCCCTGGAGAAGAGAAATTTCGGCTTTGATCACCAGGACGTGGGATCGGTTGTGCTCTCTACGTGGGGACTGCCGTCAAGCATTGTCGAGCCAATCCGGTACCACCACCATGCTGAGGAAGCACCGCAGGAATATCGGCTTGGGGCACAGCTCGTGGAGCTTTCCGGCATGATTTCAGCTCTCTATCATAGTGTTCCGGAGGAAGCGGTCTATCAGGGGATCGGAGAGATCCTGAACAGCCGGTACGGGATTCAAAAAGATGCCAGCCGGGATATTCTCGATGCGGTTGCCCGGGAAAGCAATGAGATGATCTCCTTTTTCGACCTTTCGGGAAAGGAACTGATGCCCATTTCGCACATCCTTCAGGAAGCCAACGAAGCGTTGAGTACGTTGAATATCTCTCATGAACAGCTTGCCATGCAGCTTCGACAGGAAAAGGAGAAAAGCGAAATATTCGCTCGGACGCTCAAAGCAACAAATGATAAGCTCCGGGAAATGGCTTTTCGAGACGAACTGACGGGATTGTTTAATCAGCGCTACTTCTTATCTGCCCTGAACACTGAGCTGAAGCGCTCCGAGCGCTATCGTCGGCACTTTTCCATAATTCTGCTTGACATCGACAGCTTCAAAGCGATCAATGATGCCTACGGACACCGGTCGGGAGACACGGTCATCAAAATCCTCGGTGATGCACTCGTCAAGGTCATGAGGTCCACTGACATCGTGGCCCGATATGGAGGTGATGAGTTCGCAATCCTTTGCCCTGAGACCGGTCAAGAAGGTGCTGCGGTAAGCGCCGAACGGCTGCGCAGAGCAATCGAACAGTTGACGATTTCGCTCCAGGGAAAAAGCGTACGAGTGACGGTGAGCGCCGGGGTTTCAGAATATGTGCCCGGCGGGCCACCAGTCACCAGCAGTCATATTTTCGAAGCTGCCGATAAGGCCCTGTATCAATCAAAGCGAAAGGGCCGCAACTACGTGAGTCTGTCTGGCGTTGGCGTATCCGGGAACAACGATCAGGAACGGTACGTCAGTTGAGTATGGAGTGATGCAGCTCAAATACTCACCCCCAAAAACCGCCTCCTGGCGGTTTTTGCACATCTGGAGAGACACGCAAGAAAATTATCGCAGCTCTATCTGGACGTAGCCGCTGTTTCCGGTCCGGTGATCGACAACGAAGAATGCAAGCGGCTGACCTGCAGGGCTGCTATTTACCAGCTCAAGGAAATCCTCGACACTGCTCACCGGTTTCTGATTGACGGCAAGAATGAGATCCTTTACCTCTAGCCCGGCTTCAGCCAGAGGAGTCCGCGGATTGATCTTCGTAATAATGATTCCCTGACCAGAACTCAGCCGGTATCTTTTCGCCTCTGCCGGTGACACCGGTTTGAATTCTCCGCCCAGACGCCTTTTGAGAGAATCAGCCAGCACCCTTGTGGCTTCGTCCAGGTTGCCGATGGTCACGGATAGCTGCTCTTCGTTCCCGTTGCGCACGACCGTGACATCCGCCTGTGATCCGATTATGGCATTGGCTACGTTATTCCTCAGCGTTGCCGGGTCGTTTACCGGTCTGCCGTTAAAGGCGACAATGACATCTCCTCGTTTGATTCCGGCCCGTTCCGCAGGTCCGTTTTTGACCACGTCGGCGATAAGAGCACCCTTGGAAGAGGTGACCCCAAACTTCTCTGCCAGCTCCGGGGTGAGATCCTGAATATTAATCCCCAGCCAGCCCCTTTCGACCTTTCCTTTGGCAATCAGCTCCCGGGAAACATGGATAGCCATGTTGCTCGGAATGGCGAAGCCGATGCCTTCGCTGCCACCGGAGGTCGAGGCGATCACGGCGTTTACGCCAATTACCTGCCCCTGAAGATTCAGCAGCGGGCCGCCGCTATTTCCCGGATTGATTGCGGCATCGGTTTGTAGGAAGTCCTGATAGGTGGTGGGATCGGTTATGCCCTGGCGATGTTTGGCGCTGATGATGCCCTGGGTGACGGTCTGATCGAGGCCGCGGGGATGGCCGATTGCTACAACCCATTCACCTACTTCTACCTTATCGGAATCACCGAACTCAACAAATGGCAGTGATTGAGAGTCAGTGATCTTGATGACAGCTAAGTCGGTTTTCGGATCGCTTCCGACAAGTTTCGCCGGGTACTCTTTGCCATTATCAAGGACTACGGTGATTTTGGTAGCGCCTCCGGCGACATGGTGATTGGTGAGGATGTGACCCCGGTTATCGATGATCATACCGGTTCCGAGCCCTTTGAGCTCCCTCTGCTGCTCGCGAGGACCTTTGGGGATGTTGAAAAAGTAGCGAAAAAAAGGATCGTTTTCAAACGGAAGCATGGGGCTGGGGATGGTCTGACGTTCAGTAACGTCGATGTGTACAACTGCGGGGATGGTCTTTTGTGCGACCCGAATGATCGCAGTCCTCAAGTCACCCGGGTTCTCGATTGGCGCAGCGACTGCCTGAGAGAGCAGCGGTGCCGCTGTCTTCTGGGATACCTGAGGCGGCTGCTGCGGCTGATCGCATCCAGCCGAAAGACACGAGGTGGCAGCAGCAAAACAATAAGCGATACAACGTATTCTCCAACAGGACTTCATGATCATTCTCCTTTGTTTTACCTGAAGTGCTGATCTGCAGTAAAAGAGCTGACACACGAATGTGCAATCACGAGCGCAACAGCATTTTTTCAAAAGATAGCAACACCTGGCTGATGAAGGCAAACCGATGCAGTCGTCTGGACAGTATGAGCCACCTGTTATTCAGTCGAGAGAAAGAGGAGTGCAGTTACTGTAAGTGACCACCGGAAGGTAGCGCAGGTTCACCATTGATTGCGCTAAAAGTAGAAAGTCAAACGTAAGGAGTAAGGAGATCCTTCCCTGGTGACTATCCGTACTTTCATCCTGAGGGAGTTTGCCCTTAACACTTCGACGAGCTCAGCGCAGGATTTGCCGAAGGGCTGATTACGCTGAGGGTTTGCGAGAAACGATCGAATGCCTGAAAGCGTGATCCAGCACTGAAAACAAAAAAAATCCGGCACGGTGATGCCGGATTTTTATGGATATGTTTCTCTCTCTACTTTTAGATCACTCGCACGGCGATGACGCCCTCAACAGCCTGGAGCTTGGCCAAAACCGCGTCAGAAACCGAACCGTCGATATCGATGATGTTGTAAGCATAGTCTTTCTTGCTCTTATTGAGCATGTCCGCGATATTGAGACCTTCCTGAGCGAGAATAGACGTGAACTGGCCGATGATGTTAGGCACATTCTTGTTGGCAATAGTGATGCGCTGATTGCCGGAAGTCGGCAGACAGCATTCCGGGAAGTTGACGGAATTCTTGATATTGCCGTTTTCGAGATAATCGCGCAGCTGACAAACGGCCATGGCCGCACAGTTTTCCTCGGATTCGGGAGTTGATGCGCCCAGGTGAGGAATGGGGATGACCTTGTCATTGGTGAGCATTTCGTCGGTTGGAAAGTCGGTTACATAGCACTCGACAATGCCGTTTGCGATAGCTTCAAGCAGATCGGCGCTATTGACGATCTCTCCTCGTGCAAAATTGAGAATGCGCACACCCTTTTTCATAATTTCGAATTTTTCTTTAGTCAGTTTACCGCGGGTGGATTCATTGAGCGGCACGTGCAAGGTAATATAATCAGAATCGGCAATGAGGCTGTCAAGGCTGATGGCTCGTTTTACAGTGCGGGAGAGGCCCCAGGCTGAATCAATTGACATGAACGGGTCAAATCCCGAAACCTCCATACCCAAGGATTCGGCATCATTTGCCACCATAACTCCGATTGCGCCCAAGCCGATCACGCCGAGCTTCTTGCCCTTTATTTCCGGACCATCATAGTTTGATTTGCCTTTTTCAATGAGCTTGGAAACGTCATCGCCTTTTCCCGTAAGGCCTTTTGCCCAACTGATACCCTGAAATACACGACGGGATGACAACAGGAGGCCCAGCAGCACCAGCTCCTTCACTGCATTGGCATTTGCACCCGGCGTATTGAACACCACGATGCCGCGCTCGGAGCACTTGTCTATGGGAATATTGTTGACTCCGGCGCCTGCTCGGGCAACGCCTTTCAAAGACTGAGGGAGCTCCATACTATGCATGTCCTGACTTCTAACCAGGATACCGTCGGGATTGACGATTTCAGATGCATACTCATAGTTTTCATGGGGCAGCAGGGCAAGCCCCTGAGGAGAAATTTTGTTGAGTGTCTGGATTTTAAACATACCGGCGCTCCTTTCAAAAAATTGATTCAATCGTGGTGTCGTGAAAGGAACACTTTGTACCATATTTTGGTGCCTTTTTCCACATAATCGTGAAAACATATGTTTTTTACGTCGAGGCTTCAATCAAGATCATGCTTTCTGATTGTCCGCAACAGGAAAGCAGTCTCGGTCCGCGACGTGCAGAAAGATGGTTGAGGCCCAATCCAGGAGATCTTGAACCTTGAAAATCAGCATGTGGGGTATCACACTTATGACGGTGCAGCGGCGCAGGGGATCGACCCTCGATACTCGGTTGACAAGAACCGTACGCCGATGGGGACAGACGTTCACCAAGCCGGCCGTTGTACCAGGCAGCAGGGACCCGGCCGGCGGATTGAATGGAAGCCATCAGGGTTTGTTGATGCGCAAGCTGGCACTGAATGAAGCCGGAACGATCGCTATCGTGAACAGCAGTATGAAGTACGGCGAAGGGAGCCGGGTCTGGCTCATGCGAGGATACGTGCAAGAACGCCAACAGGAAGAATAGAGTAGTCGTCTGGTGACAAGGTTTCGCAGGCAAGAGGTGGATTCCTCAAGATGGGAAGACCCTTGACGGTGATCGAGAAGGAGAGCATTATGCCCCACGGTCCTAAGCCACGGTTACATACGATACGGGCGGCGGTGCTGCGCCGGCCGGGCGAACGACTTGCCATCGAGGAGCTGGAGCTCGAGGATCCGGCTGAAAACGAGGTGCTGGTGCGGATCATCGCAAGTGGAATCTGTCGCACCGACATTGATTTCTGTGAATATGGCACCTCGTTCCCGGTTGTGCTGGGACATGAAGGTGCTGGTGTTATCGAACAAGTCGGCAAGGCCGTAACCGGCCTGAGAGCGGGCGATCACGTCGTGCTCTCGTATCAATCCTGCGGCCAATGCGAAGCCTGTGCAAAAGACCACCCGGCGGATTGCCGGCACTTCTGGGAAATGAATTTCGGCTTTGCCCGTCTGGACGGCAGTAACGCAATTGCGACCAAAGGCGTTCACGGGAACTTTTTCGGCCAATCCTCCTTTGCTACCTATACCCTGGCGACAAGACGCAACCTCATCCACGTGAACAAGGAGCTTCCGCTCGAGCTTCTCGCACCTCTGGGCTGTGGTCTTCAGACGGGCGCCGGCACAGTACTGAATTCGTTGGCAGTCAAAGCGACCGAGAGCCTGGCGACGTTCGGAACCGGCACCGTCGGGCTAGCGGCAGTGATGGCCGGCCGTCTTGTTGGTGCTGATCCGATTATTGCAGTGGACATCGTGCCAAAGCGCCTCAAGCTTGCCCGCTACCTCGGTGCCACGCATTGCATTAACAGTCGAAAGGCAGATGTTGCCGAGAGCATCTTGGGGATTGCGGGCAGCGGTGTCGATCATGTGGTGGAGAGTACCGGCAATCCGACGCTCGTTCGTCTGGCGGGTGAACTTCTCAATCCGGGTGGGAGCTCAGCGTTGCTGGCGGGCGGTGAGAATGTGGATAGTCTACCGGCCGGGCGAAAGGTGCTCAACGTCATCCAGGGTGACGCTGTACCGCAGCGATTCATTCCCTACCTGATAAAACTTTATCAGTCAGGAAGATTCCCCTTTGATCGGTTGATCACATTCTATGACTTCCACGATATCAATCGTGCAATCTCGGACGTCAAGCGAGGAAAGACCATTAAACCGGTACTGCGCATCGGCATCTCCAGCTAGAAGGCTGGTGAAGAAGGTAAGGAGTAAGGAGACCACGCCCAGAGGCTTGCGCTCACTCCTTACTCTTAGGAGAGTCGGTTTTTGTAGTCCTCATATCCGAACGTTCGCAGGACTCTGATAGTTCCATCAAAATCACGGACAGCGATTGAAGGAAGGCGCACCCCGTTGAAGGTGTTGTTTTTCACCATGGTATAGTGCGCCATATCCAGGAACACTATTCTGTCACCCACCGCAAGTGGCCTTGGAAATGAATAGTCCCCGATAACGTCGCCCGCAAGACACGTGAGCCCTCCTAGTCTGTAGGTGTACGAATCAGACGAGCACGTCCGTTTCTGAAGAGGTTGAGCATCAAGAATTTCGGGGCGGTATGGCATTTCCAGCACATCCGGCATGTGCGCCGCAGCTGATGTGTCGAGAATGACGCTATCTATCTCATTCCTGACGATATCGAGAACTGAAGCAACCAACACTCCGGCATTAAGGGCAATCGCTTCACTGGGCTCCATGTACATCTGTACATGTGAATGTCGCTGCTGAAAGTCAATGAGCGTTTTCGTAAGGAGATCTGCGTCGTACTCCGGATTGGTGATGAGGTGCCCCCCGCCGAAGTTGACCCATTTCATCGCGGCAAGAAAACATCCGAACTTTTCTTCAAAAACCGAAAGCGTTCGTTCAAACGAGTCCGCATCTTTTTCGCAGAGGGTGTGAAAATGCAGTCCGCTTATGCCATCCAACTGACTTGCCTCAAACTGC
>Ga0116144_10006042_pt1 | contig 10724 bp, 9 predicted proteins | sample AD_UKC035_MetaG_FD_89746 | JGI IMG/M metagenome (GOLD analysis project Ga0116144, IMG submission 89746) | Active sludge microbial communities of municipal wastewater-treating anaerobic digesters from USA - AD_UKC035_MetaG | ecosystem: Engineered > Bioreactor > Anaerobic > Digestate | place: USA... | reverse complement strand
GTCGATACAGGATCGGCTGGCGCGGACCATCCTCGAGCATGATCGCGATCGCGGTAAGCACGATGAACGGCAGGGTCACGACGAGCAGCGCGAGTGCAGCGAGCACGTCGAACACGCGCTTCGAGGTCTGGCGGAGCGGGTCGCGCCTGAAGCCTTCGCCGAAGATGATCCAGCTCGGGTTCAGCACGTCGAGCCGCACACGACCGGTTTCCCGCTCGAGGAAGCTGACCAGATCGACCACTTCGATGCCTGCGAGCCGGCAATCCAGCAACTCGCGCACCGGGAACTCACGCCGCCGATCATCCATCGCAACCACGATCTCGTCGACGCCCAATTGCCGGGCCAGGTCGCGCAGCTGTTTGTCCGGGCCGATCGATTGCACGCCGCGCTCGACGAGCACGGGTTCGCCGGGCGCCGACACGTAGCCGGCGACCCGAAAGCCGCGCTGGTCGGAACGGCGCCGCAGCTGCGAGAGGCTCTGCGCCCGTTGCCCGGCGCCATAGACCAGCACGACGCGCTTGAAGGCATTCTCGTCGACCAGCCAGTCGCCGATCAGCCGTGAAAGGACGAGCAGCGCAAGCGATACGGCTCCCCATTCGACGAGTTGCCTCGGCTCGGGCTGCAGGGGCTGGACGAAGAACGTGATGATCACGACCATCGCCAGCGCGAGCAACATCGCGAGTCCGGCGCGCAGCACCACACCCTTGAGCCGCGCGCGCTGGCGGGCGCTGTAGAGTCCCATGGCCGACAGCGCAAGCAGTGCGCACCCGGCGAACAGGAGCGCCGTGCCCCAGTGAGTCGAATAGCCGCGCAGGCGGTCCACCACCATCGGTGCGCCCAGCAGTACCAGCAATTCGACCACGGCTGTCAGCGCAGTGGGCAGGTTTATGTAATGGCGGAAGAAACGTAGGGTCATCGACACCTGCCAGCTTACGGCGCAGCGCAGTCTATTGACGTTCCAAAACACCCGACGTGAGCAAGTTCGCGTAACTGCCTGTCGCGGCGAGCGAATACTGCCATGAGACGCGTTTCACTGTACCGAAAATGTCTCCGAATACAGACGCTTAGCCATATTGTAGGCCCTCCGTCCGCCACATATCTTGTTGCACCACGACGGCAAAGCACTTCCTGACCAACGCGTGGAGTGGGGGAAATCTGATGAGATTGATCGGCGGCATCTTCTTGACGGCAGTACTCAGCCTCGGCCTGCAGGCTTGCGGCAGCGACTCCGGTGAACCTACGACGTCGAATGCCCAGAACCCGACTCCCGCACCGAGCAATCGCGCGCCGACGATTTCGGGTGCGCCGCCGACCGAGGTGGTCGTCGGGCAGGCCTACGATTTCACGCCGCAAGCCTCCGACCCGGAAGGCGCGACCCTCACCTTCTCGATCCAGAACAGGCCTGCGTGGGCCACGTTCAGCTCGTCCACCGGTCGCCTCAGCGGCACGCCCAGCGTGGCCGGCGTCACCCAGGGCGTGCGCATCGCCGTGACCGATGGCACGAACTCCGTCAGCCTCCCGGCCTTCAATCTCACGGTGAGCGCGGGCACGGCACCCCCGCCGGTGGTCGGCAGCGCCACCTTGAACTGGCAGCCGCCCACCGAACGCACCGATGGCTCGGCGCTCGCCAACCTCGCCGGCTACCGCATTTACTACGGCAATGCGCCGGGCAACTATTCCCAGAGCGTCAACCTGACGAACCCGGGCCTCACCAGCTACGTGATCGATAACCTCACGGGCGGCACGTGGTACTTCACGATGACCGCGGTCGACTCCGCGGGCCTGGAAAGCGCGCGCACCAACCCGGTATCGAAGACGATCAGCTGACGCCGCCAGCATCCGTAATGCGGGCGATCTCCGCTTCGGCGGTGAGCCAGTCCTCGATCTCGTGCCCCGGCTCGAATCGGCGCTTCTCCGCGAGAAAGTACGCCGCCTCGGCAATCATCGCGCGACGCGCCCCGGCTCGTGCCTCGCGATCGAGCGACGTCATGTGAAAGGCGCCCGCCTCCCGCCGGTGATCCTCTGTCACCTCGTGGTGGGGCCGGGCGACCGCGACGACAGGCTTGCCTGCACCGGAGTTCCCGCTCCTTCGCCGGTGCTGCACCCGTGCATTCACGTTCGCCGTCCCGCCTCGACTACCCTCGTCGCGCTCACTTGACATCGATCGAGATCGCCTTGGTCGCCGGCGCCTCCGTCTTGGGGATCCGAATGCGCAGTACGCCATCCTTGCTCTCCGCGCGGATCGCCTTCGGATCGATGTTCTCGGGGAGCGAGAAGCTGCGCGAGAAGGACCCGTAGAAGCTCTCCACGCGGATCTGGTTCTCGTCCTTGTGCTCCTTCTCCTGCCGGCGTTCCCCGCTGAGCGTGATCATGCCGTTGTCGAGCGTGATCTTGATGTCCTCCTTCTTCACCGCCGGCAGCTCGGCCTTGATCAGATATTCCTTGTCGGTTTCGCTGATGTCAGCTGCCGGCGTCCACTCCACCGGCTCGTCGCTGTTGCGATGCACGCGAGCGAAGAACGGCGAGTACTGGCGGAAGAAATCCTCCATTTCACGGAAAGGCTCCCAACGCGTGATGTTCACGATACCCTCCTGGCTGCGGTCTATCTCCCCTCGTACTGCAAATGCTCACAGGTCGCGCAGGCGCCGCCCATTCGGGAAAGGTCGTAGTCGTTACGGGGATTCATGAAGTTCGGGCGGGACTCGTGGGCGACCGCGACTTCCCAGGCAGGGCTCAGGGCTCGAGCGCTCCGGCTGCAGCAGGCTTGTCCTCCTTGATCTCGGTCATGGTCGCCTCGGTCAGGAGCAGCACGCTCGCTACCGATACGGCGTTCTCCACCGCGACGCGAACGACCTTCGTCGGATCGATGATGCCCGCCTCATGGAGATCCACGTACCGGTTGCGCGCCGCGTCGAAACCGACATTCGAGGCCGCCTCGATCATCTTGCTCACCACGACCCCGCCGTCCACTGCCGAGTTCAACGCGATCTGCCGCGCTGGCGCCTCCAGCGCCCGCCTCAGGATCTGCACCCCCGTGCGTTCGTCTCCTTCACATTGCAGCTCGGCCTCTTCGACCGCACGGATGCATTTCAGGAGCGCGAGTCCCCCGCCCGGGACGATCCCCTCCTCGATGGCGGCCTTCGTGGAACTGATCGCGTCGTCGAGCGCGTCCTTCTTCGCCTTTGCCTCCGACTCGGAGGGCGCTCCCACGCGAATGACCGCGACCCCGCCGGCGAGCTTGGCCAGCCGCTCCTCCAGCCGCTCCCGGTCGTAATCGCTCGTGCACTTCGCAATTTCACGGCGAATCTGCGCCATGCGCCCCTCGATCGCGGCACGGTCCCCCGCGCCGCCGATGATCGTCGTATCGTCCTTGCCGACGACGATCCGCTTGGCGCGGCCCAGTTGCGCGACGGTCGTGTCCTCCAGCTTGAACCCGGCCTCTTCGGAGATGACCTGGCCCGCGGTCAGCACGGCCATGTCCTGCAGCATGTCCTTGCGCCGGTCGCCGAAGCCGGGCGCCTTGACGCCTGCGCTCTTCAGGACGCCACGGATCTGGTTGACGATCAGGGTCGCGAGCGCCTCGCCCTCGATGTCCTCCGCGACGACCAGCACAGGTCGCCCACTCTTGGCGACCTGCTCGAGCAGCGTGATCAGATCCTTCATGATGTTGATCTTGCGATCGGTCAGCAGCAGGAAAGCATCCTCCAGCACCGCTTCCATCTTCTCTGAATCCGTCACGAAGTACGGCGACATGTAGCCCCGGTCGAAGCGCATGCCCTCGACGACTTCGAGTGCGGTCTCGGTCGTCTTCGATTCCTCGACCGTAATCACGCCCTCCCCGCCCACCCGCTCCATGGCGTCCGCCACGAGTTCACCGATGCTCTCGTCGTTGTGAGCCGAGATCGTCGCGATCTGGGCCTTCTCCTTGCGGCTCGCGACGGGCCTCGACAGGCTCTTGAGTTGCGCCATCGCTGCCCCGGCGCCCCGGTCGAGCCCGCGCTTGATGTCGATCGCGCTGGCGCCGGCCGTCACATTGCGAACACCGTCGGCGAAGATCGCGTGCGCGAGGATCGTGGCCGTGCTCGTGCCGTCGCCGACGAGGTCGCCGGTTCGCTCGGCGGCCTGTCGCAGCATCTGCGCGCCGAGATTCTCCCCCGGGTCCGGCAGGTCGATCTCCCTCGCGATCGTCACGCCGTCGTTGCAGACGATCGGTGCCCCGTACGATTTCTGGATCAGGACCGACTTGGATTTCGGGCCGAGCGTGATGCGTATGGCATCCGCGAGTTGTGTCGCGCCGCGCAGAATCTTCTCGCGGGCGGCCGACGCGAACATCACCTGTTTGTGCGCCATGCACCTGCTCCTGCCCGGCAACGACACGGAGTCTGCATGCCCGCCGGGAGAATGGGGCTCCGGGAACCCTGCATGCCGCTTGCGGTTTCCCGTGATCGCGGCCCGGAAGAACCCGCGAAGTCGTCAGGCGAGCCGGCATCGACTCGCTGTCGGCGAGTCAGGGGAGCCTCGTCGCGGTCAGACTGCGCGTCGCGACGAGGTAGGCGGCGGCGACTCCGACGCGAGCGCCTGTACGACGTAGGTGACCGCCTTGCCGAGGCCCGCGAGATAGCGGTAGTCGGTTTCCGGCACTTCGATGCCGAACGCCCTGTGCAAGCCGATCGCGAAGTTGAGCGTATCCATGGAGTCGAAGTCGAACTGGTCACGAAAGTCGACATCACGCGCGAGGCTGCCGGGATCGACGTCGGGGGCCACCTCGAGCAGGATCGCGAGTACCCGACTTTCGAGCTCGGCTTCGTTCATAGCTGATCCGGTGCCTGCAATCGGTCACGGATGAATGCAAGGAAGCGCGCACCGGCGTGGCCGTCGGTGACGCGATGATCCGCGGCCAGGCTGATCGTCACGAGCGGTGCCACCCGAACCTGGCCGTCCACGTTCCAGGGTCGCTCGAGAATGGAGCCGAATCCCACGATCGCCACCTGTGGCGGATAGATGACCGGCATGACCAGGTCCAGGCCCTCCTCGGCAAGGGCGGTCACCGTGATCGTCGGCGACGCGAGTTCGCTGCCGCGCATATGGCCCGATCGCACCCGGCTCACCAGGTCACGGAGCTCACGCATGACGACCTGCACGCTCTTTGCGTCCGCGTCGAGGATGGCCGGCGCGACGAGCCGCCCGCCCCGCATCGCAATGGCCATACCGACATGGACATGCTCCGCAGCCCGGAATTCGCCCGCCTCGCAGTAGCCATTGAACGCGGGCATCGCCCGCGCGCCGAGCGCGACCGCCTTGAGCAGCAGCACCGACGGCAGCAGCCTTTCTTCGATGGCCACGCTCTCGTTATGGCGCTCGAGCCACGTCCTCGCCTTCTGGAACTCGCAGGTGAGCGACAGGTAGTAGTGGGGAATCTCGCGCTTGGAGCGCGACATGGCCCTGGCGATGACCGCCCGCATGTCGGGTTGAGCGCGGGGCGGCGGGGTGCGGACCGCGGCCGGCTGCGTCTCGCCCGCGACATCCTCGAGAGTGATTGCGCCGCCCGCGCCGGTGCCCGTGATCCCGGCGAGGTCGATGCCGAGCTGCCGCGCGCGCGCGCGCGGCGGGCGAGACTTTCTGGCGTGCCGGCGGCGCGGACTCGCCGTCGGTCCCACCGTCCAACTGCGCGAGCACGGTACCGACCGGGACGCGGGTACCGGCCTCCACCAGCAGTTTCGCTATCCTGCCCTCCGAGAAGATCTCGACGTCGATGATGCCTTTGTCCGTTTCGATGAGCGCGACGATGTCGCCGCGCTTCACGACGTCACCCGGCTTGACCCGCCACTCGACCAGCGTGCCGGACTCCATGTCCGGCCCCAGCGAGGGCATGCGAAACTCAGCCGGCACCCGCACCACCCGCCGCACCGGCCATCATCCCCGTGACCGCCGCGACGATCTGTTCGACCTGCGGCAGGGCCGCCTGTTCGAGATGGCTCGCGTACGGCATCGGCACCTCCACGCCGCACACGCGCTGCACCGGCGCGTCGAGCTCGTAGAAGGCGCCCTCCATGATCCGCATGCCGATCTCCGCGGCGAGCCCGACACTGCGCCACCCCTCGTCGACGATCACCGCGCGATGCGTGCGGCTCACGGAATCGATGAAGGTCCGCTCATCGAGCGGTCGCAGCGAACGCAGGTCGATCACCTCGGCTTCAATCCCGTGCGCCGCCAGTCGTTCCGCCGCCGTCAGGCACTTGTAGAGCGACGCGCCGTAGGTGATGAGCGTCACGTCCCTGCCCGCCCGCCGGATCACGGCGTGGTCGATGTCGGCGGGCCCGAACGCCGCAGTCAGTTCGCCTTCCATGTTGTATAGCGCCATGTGCTCGAAGATGATCACCGGATCGGGGCATGCGAGCGCAGTGGCCAGCATGCCGGCCGCGTCGTCGAGCGTGGCCGGCGTGACGATGCGCAGGCCGGGGATGTGGCTGTACCACCCTTCCAGGCTGTGCGAGTGCTGCGCGGCCACCTGCCGACCCGCTCCGCTCGCCATCCGGATGACCAGCGGCACGTTGAACTGTCCCCCCGACATGTGGCTCAGCGTGGCCGCCGTATTCATGATCTGGTCGAGCGCGAGCAGGCTGAAGTTGACGGTCATGATCTCGACGATGGGCCGCATGCCGCCGAGCGCAGCGCCGATACCCGCGCCGACGAACGCGGATTCGGACAGTGGCGTGTCGCGGATGCGGGCCTCGCCGAACTCCTCGAGGAATCCCTTCGTGACGGCAAAGCAGCCGCCATACTTGCCGATGTCTTCTCCCATCAGGAAGACCGCCGGATCGCGCCGCAATGCGTCGCGGAGCCCCTCCCTGACCGCGTCGCGGTAGGTGATGCGACGCGTGTTCGCCTCAATCGCCGCCATGGGCGACCTCCGCGTAGGTGAAGCGCTGCAGGTCGGCCACCGGCTCGAACGATGACTGCTCCGCAAACCGGACCGCATCGTCCACCTCCGCGTTGGCTTCCTCTCGCAAGGCCGTCAGGTCATCCTCGGACATCAGTCCCTGCGCCTCCATACGGCGCGCGAACGTGACCAGCGGCCCGCGCTCCTCCCATTCCCTGACCTCGGCCTTGCTGCGATAGAGCTGCGGGTCGTACATCGAGTGCGCGCGCAATCGATACGTGCGCGCCTCGAGGAACGCGGGCGCGCGCTCCGTCCGCACGAATGCCACCAGTTCCCGCGCCGCCGCCTCCACGGCCAGGACGTCCATGCCGTCCACCGCCTGCGCGCGCATGCGGTAGTTCGCGGCCCTGGCCGCCAGGTCGGTTGCGGCCTGGGAACGCGCGAGCGCGGTCCCCATCGCGTATAGGTTGTTCTCGCAGACGAACAGGACCGGCAGGCTCCACAGCGCAGCGAGGTTCATCGACTCGTGGAACTCCCCCTCGGCGGCCGCGCCCTCGCCGAAGAAGCAGACCGCGATGCCGTCGCGGCCCTGAAGCTTTTCCGCCAGCGCGAGGCCCACGGCCAGCGGCAGGCATCCGCCGACGATGGCACTGCCCCCGTAGAACCGCGTCGTCGCATCGAAGATATGCATCGATCCGCCCCGTCCCCGACAACACCCCGTCTCCTTGCCGAACAGCTCCGCCATGAGCCTGCGCGGGGCGATACCACGTGCGATGGCGTGACCGTGCTCGCGATAGGTCCCCGCGATCGCGTCGGTGGACCGCAGCGACTGCATCACGCCGACGGCGACCGCCTCCTGACCGTTGTACAGGTGCAGGAAGCCGCGGATCTTGCCGGCGCCGTACAGCTCGGCGCAGCGATCCTCGAAGCAGCGGATGCGCAACATTTCGCGCAACAGGTGCAAGCCGTGCTCGCGCGTCACTGCATGCTGCCCGGCCGGCTGCGCGCTCATGCGCCCGATTCCAGCATGGACAGGTCCCCTTCGGGCAGACCGAGCGCGCGTGCCCGCAACAGGCGGCGCATGATCTTGCCGCTGCGCGTGCGTGGCAGCGAGGCCGTGAACTCGATGTCGCGCGGCGCGATGGCCGCTCCGAGCAGGCGCCGCCCATGCGCCACGATTTCGCGGCGCAACCCCGCATCGGGCGGGATGTCCGGTTTCAGCTCGATGATGCCCTTGACGATCTGTCCCGCGATCGGATCTGGCAGGCCGATGACGGCGGACTGCACGACTGCCGGATGCAGGTTCAGCACGCATTCCACCTCGAACGGACTGATCAGATGCCCGGCGGACTTGATGACGTCGTCGCTGCGCCCGACGAACCAGAACCTGCCCTGCGCGTCGCACCTGGCCTCGTCGCCCGTGAGATACCAACCGTCGCAGAAACTGCCCCGATAGCGCGCCTCATCGTTCAGATAGGTCTGGAACATCGACGGCCAGTCGGGTCGCAGCACGATCTCGCCAACCTGATCCGCGCCGAGCAGCTCGATCGCGCCGTCCGGGGTGCGCCGCCCGATCGCAATGTCCGCGCCGGGCATGGCCCGCCCCATGGAGCCGGGCCAGACCGGCTCCGACAGGAAGTTCGAGATCATGATGGCCCCGGTCTCGGTCTGCCACCACGTGTCGTGCACCGGCAGGCCAAAGGCATCGACCCCCCACATGACCGCCTCGGGGTTGAGCGGCTCGCCGACGCTCGCGATGAACCGCAGGGCCGGGAAGCGATGCGGCCGCAGCGGCGCGAAACCGGCCTTCATCAGCATCCTGATCGCGGTCGGAGCCGTGTACCAGACGGAAACCTGCTGCTGGTCGAGCAGCGTGTACCAGCGCTCGACATCGAACTCTTCGCGGTCCACGAGCAGGCTCACTCCGCAGCTGAGCGCTGCGATCACGCCATACGAGATGCCGGTGACCCAGCCCGGGTCCGCCGTGCACCAGAACACATCGTCGGGGCGGAGGTCCAGCGCGAGGCGCGCGGTGGCATAGTGCGCGATCACCGCCCGATGCGCATGCACGACACCCTTGGGCTTGCCGGTGGTCCCGCTCGTGAAGTGCAGCAACGCCGCGTCGTCCTGATGTGTCGACGCAGTGGCCAGCTCATCCGATTGTTGTGCGAGGGCCGCAGCCAGTTCGATGGTGCCAGCGGGCAACGGGGTCGCCGCGTCGTCCCGCACCACGAAAACGTGCCGCAGGGACGGCAGGGACGGCCGGATCGGCGCCACCTTGCGCTCGTAAAGGCGCGCCGTGGTCACGAGCACGCTGGCGGCCGCCAGGTCGAGGCGCGAGCGGATCGGCTCGGGACCGAATGCCGAGAACAGGGAGGTGCACGTCGCACCGCCCTTGAGCGTGCCCAGCAGGGCAATGAAGAGTTCCGGACTGCGCCCGAGCAGCGTCGCCACGACCGCGCCGCGTCCGACGGCATGGCTTGCCAGCAGCTGTGCGAAGCGATTCGCCTCTCGCTGCAGCGCCCGGTATGTGAAGTCGACGGTGTTCAGACGCGCGTCGATGAAGCGGACCGCGAGCTTGTCCGGCGTGGCCTGCGCGGGCCGGTCGATGGCGATCTGCGCCATGTTCAATGGACCATCCGGCGCCAACCCGAGCTCGGCGCGCACCGCTGCCCACGAGAACGCGCGACGGGCGCTGTCATAATCGCGCAGGTTCGCCATCGGGCCCGCGCCCTTGCGGGGTCCGGTGATCGGCGGCCAGCGCGGCACGTCGGGCATGGCCGCCGTCACATATACCTCGCCCGTACCCGATGTGGCTTCTCGAGGTTGACCGCATGCGCCGCCCACGGCAGCCACCCCTCTTTGCACGTATTGATCAATTCTCATCTCTCCCGACGCATTGCCGAGTCTCGACGGGATCGCGCCCGGCACCAATCAGGGTTGTTCACGAGGCGGCAATGGATAACCGCTATCGCCACAGCGGTTGGGTAAATGCCCGAAGCCGGGCCCGGAGAATGACTATGGCGGCCGGCCGGCGGAGCGAATCTGGAATAAGATGAATACAATGCTGCTCTTCGCGCCACACCACTCCGGAGCGCTCGCCGGCCGGATCGCCGATGCGCTGGGCACGCCGCTTTCCGCCAGTGAGGAACGCGAATTCGACGGTGGCGAGCACAAGATGTGCCCCCTGCAGGACGTGCGCGGCCGCGACGTGGTCGTGATCCAGAGCCTGAATGGCGATGCGCAGGCTTCCGCCAACGACAAGCTCTGCCGCCTGCTGTTCTTCATCGGCGCACTGAAAGATGCCGGCGCCGGCCGGGTGACGGCTTGCGTGCCTTATCTCGCGTACGCCCGCAAGGATCGCCGCACGCAGCCCCGCGATCCGGTGACCACCCGCTATGTCGCGGCTCTCTTCGAGGCTGTGGCCGTGGATCGCGTGATCGTGCTCGACGTCCACAATGAGGCCGCGTTCGACAATGCGTTTCGCTGCGAGACGATCCGGGTCGAGGCGGCCGGCGTCTTTGCCGCGCAGCTGGCGCAGCGCGACGCCGCAACCAGGCTCGTCGTGGCATCGCCCGACCCGGGCGGCGTCAAGCGGGCACAGCGGTTTCGCGAGGCACTCGAGCAGGCTTGCGGCCGGAGCGTCGATTTTTCGTTCATGGAGAAGCGGCGCGCCCTCGGTGTCGTATCCGGTGAAACCTTCACCGGCGACGTCGGTGACAGCAACGTCGTCATCTACGATGACCTCATCGCCTCCGGAACGACGCTACTGCGCGCCGTGCACGCCGCGCGCAGTGCCGGGGCCCGGCGCATCGACGTCATCGCGACGCATGCCGCGTTCCTG
>Ga0116144_10006039_pt1 | contig 10729 bp, 10 predicted proteins | sample AD_UKC035_MetaG_FD_89746 | JGI IMG/M metagenome (GOLD analysis project Ga0116144, IMG submission 89746) | Active sludge microbial communities of municipal wastewater-treating anaerobic digesters from USA - AD_UKC035_MetaG | ecosystem: Engineered > Bioreactor > Anaerobic > Digestate | place: USA... | reverse complement strand
TCGATGGTGCGCTTGAAGCGGCGGATCGCAACTTCAAACGGCTCGTTTTCCTTGACGCGGATACCGGGCATTGCGGACTTCCTTGGGTGTCTGGTGGGCAGAAAGACCGCGAATATAAACCAGACGCCCGTCGATGGCAAGGCCGCCGGTCGCACGCGCTACGGCGCCGGGTTAAAATGCGACACCGAATGAAACGGATGCATCCCGATGAAAGTGCTCGGCATCGAAACCTCCTGCGACGAGACCGGCGTGGCGATCTACGACACCGAGGCCGGCCTGCGCGCGCACTGCCTGCACTCGCAGATCGACCTGCACGCGGCCTATGGCGGGGTAGTGCCCGAGCTCGCCTCGCGCGACCACATCCGCCGCCTGCCGCTGCTGCTGCGCCAGACCCTGGCCGAGGCCGGGCTGGCCGCCGCGGACCTCGACGCCGTGGCCTACACCAGCGGGCCCGGGCTCGCCGGCGCGCTGCTGGTGGGGGCGAGCGTGGCGGAGTCCTTCGCGATGGCGCGCGGGATCCCGGCGCTGCCGGTGCATCACCTCGAGGGCCACCTGCTGTCGCCGCTGCTGTCGGCCGATCCGCCCGCCTTCCCCTTCGTGGCGCTGCTGGTCTCGGGCGGCCACACCCAGCTGATGCGGGTGCGCGGGGTGGGCGACTACGCGCTGCTTGGCGAATCCGTGGATGACGCCGCCGGCGAGGCCTTCGACAAGACCGCCAAGCTGCTCGGCCTGGGCTATCCGGGCGGACCGCAGCTGGCGCAGCTCGCCGAGTCCGGCGTGCCTGGGCGCTTCCGCCTGCCGCGGCCGATGCTGCACTCGGGCGACCTCGACTTCAGCTTCAGTGGCCTCAAGACCGCGGTGCTCAACGTGGTCTCGGCACCGGACTGGGATCCGGTGCGCATGGCCGATCTCGCCGCGGAATTCCAGCAGGCGGTGGTCGAGGTGCTGTGCGCGAAGGCGCTTGCGGCGCTGAAGAAGGTGGGGCTCAAGACCCTGGTGGTGGCCGGCGGGGTGGGCGCCAACCGCTGCCTGCGCGCCACGCTCGATGCCGCGCTCGCGCGCCGCGGCGGGCGGGTGCATTACCCGGAGCCGGCGCTGTGCACCGACAACGGCGCAATGATCGCCTTCGCCGGCGCGCTGCGTCTGGCGGCCGGCGAGACCGGGCCGGAGGTCGCCGCCGTACGCATCCGCCCGCGCTGGCCCATGGTCGAGCTGCGCCCGCCGGTGCAGGTGTCCGGCGTCGTGTAGGAGCGGCGCAAGCCGCGAATACGGCGCCCGGCGCTCGCACCGCCGCGGCTCCAGGGCCGTGTTCGCGCCTGCCGGCGCTCCTACATGCACCGTCGCGGCTTCGTCTCGCGCAGGAGCTGCGGCAGCTGCGAACCGGGTGTCCGGCACTCGCGCTGCCGCGGTTCCGTCGCCGTGTTCGCGCCTGCCGGCGCTCCTACATAAAACCGGAGTTGCGATGGTTCATGTAGGCGCTGCGGCAGCTGCGAACAGGTTGCCCGGGCGTCTTACGCCGTCGGCCCGTCCTTCTTCTTGCCGCCGATCTTGCCCTCGGTGCCGGCGCGCAGGCGGGCGATGTTCTCCTTGTGGCGCCAGAACAGCACCGCCGTCATCACCGCGAGCACCGCCACGGCCGGCTTGGCGCCGAGGAAGAGGAAACCGGCGAGCGGCGCGGCGAGCGCGGCCGACAGCGCTGCGGCCGAGGAGTAGCGCGTGGTGTAGGCCACCATCAGCCAGATCACCGCGCAGAAGATCGCGATGCGCGCATCGACCCCGGCGAGCACGCCGAGCGCGGTGGCCACGCCCTTGCCGCCGTTGAAGCGCAGGAAGAGCGAGAACACGTGGCCGAGGAAGGCGGCGAGGCCGGCGAGCGCGGCGATGTCCGGCTCGAAGCCGAGCCGCAGCGCCGCCCACACCGCCAGCCAGCCCTTGAGCGCGTCGCCGAGCAGGGTGAGCACGGCCGCGGCCTTGTTGCCACTGCGCAGCACGTTGGTGGCGCCCGGGTTGCCCGAGCCGTACTTGCGCGGATCCTCCAGGCCGAACAGGCGGCTGGTGACGATCGCGAAGGGAATGGAGCCGAGCAGGTAGGCGGCGACGATCAGAAGCAGGGTGGACATCTTGGCTCCGCTGCCCGTCGGCGGGCAGCTCTAAAGGGACGGAAGACGGGGTACGCAAGCCCGGGACTGCAGGTGCGGGCCTTACCTCGTCCGCACGCCGGCCGCGCGCGGACGACAGCTTTTACCGGCGCGGGGGCGGGGGCGCGTTAGAATCCGGGCGATTCTAAACGGGAAGCAGCATGGATTTCATCTTCATCGAGGAACTGCGCGTCAAGGCCTGGGTCGGCATCTACGCGCGCGAGAAGACCGGCCCGCAGACGGTCGAGCTGAACCTCACCTTCGGCGTGCCCGACGCCGCTGCCGAGCACGACGACATCGCCGACACCATCGACTATGCCGTCGTGACCGAGCGTATCCGCCGCGAGCTCGGCGAGCGCCACTTCAACCTCATCGAGAGCCTGGGCGAGTTCGTCGTCAAGCTGCTGTTCGAGGAGTTCGGCGCGCCCTGGGTCAAGCTCAAGGTGGGCAAGATCGGGGTGATGAAGGACGTGCGCCGCGTCGGCGTCTACATCCAGCGCAGCAAGGCGGGCGTGGTCGTGCCGCCGGCCGCCTGAGCGCCCGCGGGCGCCCGCCTCAGTTCGCCACCTGCACCAGCCTGGGCTGCAGCACGCGCAGCAGGTCGTGCGGGTGGATCCCGACCAGGAAGCCGCGCCGCCCGCCGTTGATGTAGATCAACGGTAGGTCGAGAACGGTGCGCTCCATGTACACCGGCATCTTCTTGCGCGTGCCGAAGGGCGAGGTGCCGCCCACCAGGTAGCCGCTGTGGCGGTTGGCGGTCTCGGGCTTGCAGGTCTCGACGTGCTTGCACGGGATCTGGCGCGCGAGCTCCTTGGTCGACACCTTATGGTCGCCGTGCATCAGCACCACCAGCGGCTGCGCGTTCTCGTCCTCCATGATCAGGGTCTTGATCACCGCGTGCTCGGGCACGTTGAGCTCGCGCGAGGACACCGTGGTGCCGCCGTGCTCCTCGTACTCGTAGAGATGGCTGGAGAAGGCCACGCCGTGCTGGCGCAGGAAGCGGGTGGCGGGGGTCTCGGGGGCGTGGGCTTCGTTTCTGCTCATGATCGGACGGCCTGTCGGAGGCGCCATCGCAAAGGGGCGGCGCACTCCCGTCATTGTAGTGCCATCGGCCATCCCGGGGCGTATGGGCGCGCCCGTGCTGGCGTACCCGCGGTTTTCAGGCGCGCGGATGGTGGCGCGCGTGCAGCTGCTTGAGGCGCTCGCGGGCGACGTGGGTGTAGATCTGCGTGGTGGAGATGTCGGCGTGGCCGAGCAGCAGCTGCACCACGCGCAGGTCGGCGCCATGGTTGAGCAGGTGGGTGGCGAAGGCGTGGCGCAGGGTGTGGGGCGAGATGCGCTCGGGCGCGATGCCGGCGGCGAGGGCGTATTGCTTGATCAGGCGCCAGAACATCTGGCGCGACATCGCCGCCCCCAGGCGGGTCACGAAGACCTCGTCGCAGCTGCGCCCTGCAAGCAGGAGCGGGCGCGCCTCGGCCAGATAGCGCTGCAGCCAGTCGGCGGCGATCTCGCCGAGCGGCACCAGGCGCTCCTTGCTGCCCTTGCCCATCACGCGTACCACGCCCTCATTGACGCCCACCGCGAAGACCTTCAGGCCGACCAGCTCGGAGACGCGCAGGCCTGCGGCGTAGAGCACCTCCAGCATGCAGCGGTCGCGCAGGCCTTGCGGGGTGTCGAGCCCGGGCGCGGCGAGCAGGGCCTCGACCTGGGCCTCGCTCAGGGTCTTGGGAAAGCGCTCGGCCGCCTGCGGGGTGTCGATCGCCAGGGTGGGGTCCTCGGCGATCTCGCGATTGGCCAGCAGAAGGCGGTAGTAGCGCCGCCACGCGGCGATCAGGCGGCGTTGGCTGGCCGGTTTCGTGGCGCGGCTGAACTCGGCGAGATAGGCGGAGAGATCCGCGCCGCTGACGGCGGGCAGGCGCTGCGTGCGCGTCTCCAGCCAGGCGGCGAAGCGGGCGAGGTCGCTGCGGTAGCCGGCCAGCGTGTTCTTCGCCAGCCCGTGCTCCAGCCACAGCGCGTCGTTGAAGCGGTCGAGCTCGGCGCGGTGCGCGGGCTGCAGGCCGGCCTCGCGCGCCGGTGCGCGTCCGCTCACAGCGCCCCTTCGAAGGCGAGCAGCCAGCGCTTGACCTCGAGCAGCCAGCCCTCGCGGGCGTTGGCGAAGCCGCCCAGCCCGGCGGCCGAGGTCACGCGGTGGCAGGGCACGATCAGGGGAAAGGGGTTGGCGCCGCAGGCCTGGCCGACCGCACGCGGTGCGCTGCCGAGGCTGGTCGCGAGCTCGCCGTAGGTCGCCGTGCGTCCGCGCGGGATGGCCGCGATGGCCGCCCACACGCGGCGGCGGAAGGGCGTACCGCAGGGCGCGAGCGGCACCGGGAAGGGCTCGTCGGGGGCCTCGATCCAGGCGCGCAGCGCATGCGCGGCTGCGCCGGCGGTGGCGTTGCGCGGGTCGTGCAGCGGCGTGCCCGGGGGCAGGAAGACGAGCTCCCGCACCTGGCCGTCGCGCGCACGGATGCCGAAGGGGCCGAAGGGCAGCGCGATGATCGCGTCGAACGTCGACGTGTCCGCGCCGCCCGCCGGCATGGCGGAGGCCCGGCTCACTGCGGCTTCTTGAGCAGCGCCTCGCGCAGGTCGCTGTCGGCCGGGCGCTCGCCCAGCCAGATGCGCAGCAGCGCGGGGTAGAAGGCGGTGTCGGCGATGTCCTCGCCGTGCTGCTTCGCATCCACCAGCAGGCGGGTGGCGCCGTTGCCGAGGCGATCGAGCACGATCTCGGTGCCGGTCCTGACCTCGCCGACCGCGGCCAGCGCGGTCAGCAGCGCGTCGGTGGCCGGCTTGAGCGCAGCGAGCGTGGCGGCATCGTGGTTCTTCTCGAGGCCGGCCTGCAGGGCGTCGCCGAACTGCTTCGCCTCGAGGTCGCGGATGAGCACGATGCGGATGCGCTTCTCGCCCTTGTCGGCGAGGATGGTGCCGGCCTCGGCGAGCGGCGCGCGCAGGTACAGGCCCATCGCATAGACCTTGAAGCCGAGCCGGGTGCGCAGGCCGGCGCCGTTGAGCTCGAGCGCGCGCTGTTGCACGGTCTGCTGCTGGGCGAACTCGACGTCGCCGACCTTGACGGCGGCCTGGGCGAGGCCGGCCGAGAGCAGGGCGGCGGCGATCAGGCTGCGGAGGATGCGGATGCTCATGGGTCCCCTCTTGGTATTCGTTCTGCGGGTCGCGTCAGCGGCGTACTTCGCCATTGCCGAACACGATCCATTTCTGGCTGGTCAGGCCTTCCAGGCCGACCGGGCCGCGCGCGTGGATCTTGTCGGTGGAGATGCCGATCTCCGCGCCGAGGCCATATTCGAAGCCGTCGGCGAAGCGGGTCGAGGCATTGATCATCACCGAGGACGAATCTACCTCGCGCAGGAAGCGCATGGCGTGGGAATAGTTCTCGGTGACGATCGCTTCGGTGTGGCCCGAGCTGAAGCCGTTGATGTGTTCGATCGCCTCGTCGAGGCCGGCGACGATCTTCACCGCGAGGATGGGGGCGAGGTACTCCTCGTGCCAGTCGGCCTCGGTCGCCTCCACCAGCTTCGCCCCGGCGATGCCGGCCTCGCGCAGCAGGGCGAGCGACTCGGCGCAGCAGCGCATCTCCACGCCCTTGCCGGCGAGCATGCGGGCGATCTCGGGCAGGTAGATGTCGGCGACGTCACGCGCGACAAGCAGCGATTCGGCGGTGTTGCAGGTGCCGTAGCGCTGGGTCTTGGCGTTCTCGACGATGGGCACGACCTTGGCGGGGTCGGCCTCGTCATCGATGTAGACGTGGCAGTTGCCGTCGAGGTGCTTGATCACCGGTACGCGCGCGTCCTTCGAGATGCGCTCGATCAGGCCCTTGCCGCCACGCGGCACGATCACGTCGACGTACTCGGGCATGGTGATCAGCGCGCCGACGGCTTCGCGGTCGGTGGTCTCGACCACCTGCACGGCGTGCTCGGGCAGGCCGGCCGCGACCAGGCCAGCGCGCACGCAGGCGGCGATCGCGCGGTTGGCGTTGATGGCTTCCTTGCCGCCGCGCAGGATCGCGGCGTTGCCCGACTTGAGGCACAGCGCCGCGGCGTCGGCGGTGACGTTGGGGCGGGCCTCGTAGATGATGCCGATCACGCCGAGGGGCACGCGCATCTTGCCGAGCGCGATGCCGGAGGGGCGGCGCTTGATGTCGCTCATCTCGCCGACCGGGTCGGGCAGGGCGGCGACCTGCTCGAGGCCGGCCGCCATGGCCTCGACGCCCTTCTCGTCCAGTGTCAGGCGGTCGATCAGCGCCGGCTCCAGGCCGGCGGCGCGAGCCTCCTCGAGGTCGCGCGCGTTGGCAGCGAGCAACTCGGCGCGGCGCGCGCGGATCTCGGCGGCCATCGCGGTCAGGGCGGCGTTCTTGGCCGCGGTCGAGGCGGCGGCGAGCACACGCGAGGCGGCGCGGGCCTGGCGGCCCAGGGTCTGCATGTAGTGCTGGATGTCCATGGGGGCTCTTCTTCGGCGTCGGTCGCGGCATCCGGGGACGCCGCAGGGCAAGCCGGCATTAAAGCATCGAACCGGGTGCGGATGAAGCCTGCCGGGAGTGAGGCGCGATTTCGCCGCGATTCAGCCGCGGCGCGCCAGGCGCAGGGCGAGCTGGAGGAACTCGTCCCACAGGTCGCCGCTGGCGAGGCCCTTGATCATGCGGTCGATGCGCGCGGCGTGCATCAGCGCGGCGCGCAGGTGGCCCTGGCCGAGGCGGCCGAGCGCGCGCGTCATGGCCTGCTGGCGGCGCGGGTCGAAGATGCGCTCGGCCTTGAACAGGGTGGCCAGGGGCTGGCCTGCGTCGCGCCCGGCGCACAGCGTGGCGAGGCTGCGCGTCTCGTGGGCGAGCGCCCACAGCACCAGCGGCGGGGCGGCGCCCTCGCCCTCGAGGCCCTCGAGCAGGCGGGCGCAGCGCGCCGGGTCGCCCTCGACGACTGCCTGGCGCAGCTTGTCGATGTCGTAGCGCGCGACGTCGAGCACCGCGTCCTGCACCTGCTCGAGCGTCAGCGCGCCCTCGCCGTGCAGCAGCCCGAGCTTGAGGATCTCCTGGTGGGCGGCGAGCAGGTTGCCTTCGACGTGATCGGCGATGAAGGCGAGCGCCTCGGGCGGGGCGGACTGCTTCTGCACGGCGAGCCGGCGCGCGACCCAATCGGGCAGGCGCTCGCGCTCGGGGGCGTTCAGCTCCAGCGTCGTCGCTGCGTCGGCGAGCGCCTTGAACCACGCGGTCTTGCGCGTCGCCCAATCGACCTCGGGCAGCGTGACCAAGGTCAGGGTCTGCGAGGGCAGGTGGGCGATGTAGCGCTGCAGCGCGTCGCCGCCGTCGCGGCCGGGCTTGCCGGTGGGGATGCGCAGGTCGATCAGCTTGGCGCCGCCGAAGAGCGACAGGTTGCCCGCGGCGAGGGTGAGGGCGTCCCACTTGAAGCCGTGGCCGACGACGAGGGTCTCGCGCTCCTCGAAGCCCTGGCGGCGTGCCGCGGCGCGGATCGCGTCGGCGGCCTCGAGCACCAGCAGCGGTTCGTTGCCGTGCAGCAGCCAGAGCGGCGCGAGCGGGCGCTCGAGCTGGGCGGCGAGCTGGTCGGGGCGCAGGTTCACGCGGGGATGGCGCGCCGGGTTCAGCCGCCGCGGCGGGCGGCGCCGAGCCTGCGCATCAGCTGCTGCACAAGGTCGTTCTGCATGTCGCGGTAGAGCAGGGCCTCTTCCTGTTCCTTGCCGAGCACCTGGCTGTCGTCGAAGGTGTATTCGCGCCGCGCCGACAGGCTGGTGGGCGGGATCAGCGCCTTGCCGGCGCGGTCGAGGAGCTGGAAGCGCAGCGACTGCACGAGCTGGTACTCGCGCACCTTGCCCGCACCGGTGAGGCTGAGGATCTCGCGGCCGCGGTCGTTGGCGAGGATCTGCAGGCGGGCCTCGGCCCTGGCCGCGTCCTCCTCCACCCGGGTGGTCCCGGTGGTGGCGATGAGGCGGCGCAACTGGGCGCCGAACTCGCTCTGCTCCGGGACGTTGATGTGTACGGTCGCGAAGTCGAGCGCCTGCGGGCCGCGCAGGTGGAAGCCGCAACCCGACAACAGCGCGACCGTGGCTGCGAGCGCGCTGCCGAGCAGGCGCCGGCGTCCCGTGGCGGCGGGTCCAGGAGCAGTCATGCCGGACGTCCTCACGCGACGATATTGACCAGGCGGCCGGGTACGACGACGACCTTCTTCGCCGGCTTGCCCTCCATGAACTTCTGCGCCGCCTCCGAGGCCAGGGCGATCGCCTCGATGTCGGCCTTGGCGGCGTCGGCGGCGACCTTGATGCTGCCGCGCAACTTGCCGTTGACCTGCACCATCAGCTCGATCTCGTCCTGCTTCAGCGCGTCCTCCGCGACCTGGGGCCATTGTGCGGCGAGGATGTCGCTGCCGAAGCCGCAGTCCTGCCACAGCGCGTGGCAGATGTGCGGGGTGATCGGCGACAGCAGGCGCAGCAGGATCGAGAAGCCTTCCTCGGCCACCTCGGCGTGGGCCGCCGGCTCGACGCCGGCGAGGTCCTTGTGCGCCTTCTCGAGCGCGTTGAGGATCTTCATCGCCGCCGACACGACGGTGTTGAACTGGTGTTTGCCGAAGTCGTAGCTCGCCTGCTTGAGGTGGGTATGCACCTCGCGGCGCACGTCGGCCGCGGCGGCGGGCAGGGTGCCGGCGGCGAGCTTGCGCTCGGCGGGTAGCGCGGCGCGGGTGGCGGTGGCGAAGGCGTGGCCGTAGTTCCACACCCGGCGCAGGAAGCGCGAGGCGCCCTCGACGCCCGAGTCGGACCACTCGAGCTGCTGGTCGGGCGGCGCGGCGAACATCATGAACAGGCGCGCGGTGTCGGCACCGTACTGATCCACCAGCGACTGCGGGTCGACGCCGTTGTTCTTCGACTTCGACATCTTCTCGATGCCGCCGATGACCACCGGCAGGCCGTCGGATGCCAGCTTGGCGGCGACGATGCGGCCGCGCTCGTCACGCTCGACCACCACGTCGGCCGGATTGATCCACTGCTTCTTGCCGCCGTCGAGCTCGCGGTAGTAGGTCTCGGCCACCACCATGCCCTGGGTGAGCAGCGCGCTGAAGGGCTCGGAGACATCGACCAGGCCGCAGTCGCGCATCGCGCGGGTGAAGAAGCGCGAGTACAGCAGGTGCAGGATGGCGTGCTCGATGCCGCCGATGTACTGGTCGACCGGCGCCCAGTAGTTGACGCGCTCGTCCACCATCGCGGTCGTGCTGCCGGCGCAGGCGTAGCGCAGGAAGTACCAGGACGACTCGACGAAGGTGTCCATGGTGTCGGTCTCGCGCTTCGCCGGCTTGCCGCACTTGGGGCAGCTGCACTCGTAGAACTCGGGCATCTTGGCCAGCGGCGAGCCGCGGCCGGTGATCTCGACGTTCTCGGGCAACACCACCGGCAGGTGCTCGTCGGGCACCGGCACGTCGCCGCAGTCGGCACAGTGGATCATCGGGATCGGGCAGCCCCAGTAGCGCTGGCGCGAGATGCCCCAGTCGCGCAGGCGGTACTGCACACGCTTGGCGCCCAGGCCCTTGGCGGCCAGATCGCCCGCGATCGCGTCGACCGCGCCCTGGAAGTCGAGGCCGTCGTACTTGCCGGAATTCACCAGGCGGCCGTAGTCGGCGTAGGCGTCCTGCCAGGGGGCGACGGTGTCGGCGTAGGCGTCCGAGCCGACGACCATGCGGATCGGCAGCGCGTACCTGGTGGCGAAGGCGAAGTCGCGCTCGTCGTGCGCCGGCACCGCCATCACCGCGCCCTCGCCGTAGCCCATCAGCACGTAGTTGGCGACCCACACCTCGAGCGGCTCGTCGCTGAGCGGGTGGCGCACCTTGAGGCCGGTGGGCATGCCCTTCTTTTCCATCGTCGCGAGGTCGGCCTCGGCGACGCCGCCGCGCTTGCATTCCTCGATGAACTCGGCGAGCGCCGGGTTGCTGGCGGCGGCCTGGGTGGCGAGCGGGTGTTCGGCGGCCACCGCGACGTAGGTCGCGCCCATCAGGGTGTCGGCACGGGTCGTGAACACCTTCAGCGCGCCCTCGTGGCCTATGCTGGAGACGTCGTACGGGAAGCTGATCTCCACGCCTTCCGAGCGCCCGATCCAGTTCTTCTGCATCAGCTTGACCTGCTCGGGCCAGTTCGGCAGATCGTCGAGCGCGGACAGCAGTTCGTCGGCGTAGGCGGTGATCTTCATGTAGTACATGGGGATCTCGCGCTTCTCGACGAGCGCACCCGAGCGCCAGCCGCGACCGTCGATGACCTGCTCGTTGGCGAGCACGGTCTCGTCGACCGGGTCCCAGTTGACCGTGCCGAGGCGCTTGTAGATCAGGCCCTTCTCGAACAAGCGGGTGAACAGCCACTGCTCCCAGCGGTAGTACTCGGGGGTGCAGGTGGCCAGTTCGCGCGACCAGTCGATGGCGAAGCCGAGGCGCTTGAGCTGCGCCTTCATGTAGTCGATGTTGGCGTAGGTCCACTTCGCCGGCGGCACGTTGTTCTGGATCGCGGCGTTCTCGGCCGGCATGCCGAAGGCGTCCCAGCCCATCGGCTGCAGCACGTTGAAG
>Ga0116144_10006036_pt1 | contig 10732 bp, 3 predicted proteins | sample AD_UKC035_MetaG_FD_89746 | JGI IMG/M metagenome (GOLD analysis project Ga0116144, IMG submission 89746) | Active sludge microbial communities of municipal wastewater-treating anaerobic digesters from USA - AD_UKC035_MetaG | ecosystem: Engineered > Bioreactor > Anaerobic > Digestate | place: USA... | reverse complement strand
CTGGTACGAGGTGCAAAACGGCCTCGACCCATCGCCGTCAGCCGCCATTGGGTCGAGGCCGTTTTGCACCTCGTACCAGTCGGAGAGGCCGTCCACGTCGCTGTCGTGCGCGCCGTCGTCGGGGTCCACGCCGCCCCAGGCCGCGCTGCGGAGATTGTCGCCGTCGGCGTCGGCCAGGGTGGGGAAGCGGGCGTCCCACGCCAGGGCGTAGCTGCGCTGGCCCCGGTCGGCCAGTTCGTAGAAGCCGTCTAGCGTCGCCGGGAAGACGTCGAATTTGAACGAGTCGCCCAGATAGATGTGGATGTCATCGGCCTTTTCGCGCAGGTAGCACACCGGCGAGTAGAAGACCCCGATAGGCGTAGGAACAACCAACAGGAAACATTCCTGTGCATTGAAGGCGTAGCTCTCCACCAGATAGAGCGGCGGCGACTGGTTGAGGCCGGCTTGCGTCAAGGGGATGGCGGCGCTGTTGTCTACCGCCTGCGTGGTGGTGAAGCGTTTGGTATCCCAATACGCGCCGTGGTCGTTGTTGGCATGATTCCACTTTTCTTCCATTTGCCAGCGCGCCACGTCGGGGATAGTTTGCGTGTTCGTCGGCACAAAGGCGTAGCGGAAGGTGGCATCGTCCATGTACATATCGGTGAACTGCCAGAGATAGAGGGTGCCCAGCCCCACCGGGAATTCGCGGTAGAGGGTGGTCAACACGTCCGCATTCACCACCAGCCGGTTGCCGGCGACGATGCCTTGCGCCGCGTTGACCGTGCCCACGTCGAGGTTCTGGACTTGCATCCGGTCTTCAGCTTCCAGGTCAATCAGCGGCGTCTGGTCGTAGATGAGAAACGCCACGAGCTTGGTCAGCAGGCCGGTGATGCCGGGGCAGACCCATTCGCGCATAAATTCCCACCCCGCGCCCTCTTTTTCATCCACGTTCAGGGCCATACAGATGACGCCAAACACCAGGTCAATCATCCCAATGATGGCGACGATGAGCGGGCCGACGATGGGGATGAAGCCGATGGCGACCATGATGGCGGCGACGACGACGCCGGCGACCATATTGGCAAACGCCTGGTTGAACTCCAGCGAAGCAAAGCCCACGCCGCCGGCGACCATATTGAAAATGAACACCCCCAACGAAGCCAGCGCGGTGACGACGAGGCCGATGACCGCCGCGACGACGGCAGCCTTGGTGATCGCATCGAACGCGCCCTTGATTTTCTTGGCGATTTCGACGATGCCTTTGACCGCCTCAATGATGGCCTTGAGCTTGACGATGAACAACACGCCTTTGATGACGTATTGCACAATTCCCATGACGATTTTCCCAATTTCCATGATGATTTGCTTGCCGCCCAAGAAATAGAACGCGATGGCCACGCCCACCAGCCCGACGGCCACAACGGCGCCCACAATGATGCCGGCTACAATCATCCCCTTGCCGAACATGGAACACTTTTGCCACAGCTTCGTAAACATCCCCGGTTCGCCGGCCTTTTGTTTCCCCAGGTCCTTGAGCAGATCGTGGCCGCCAACCCGCACATTCTCGGTAAACAATGTAATTTCTTTTGGCCCGGCCAGCTTGTCCGCAATCAGCCCCACGAGAATTTTAGCGCCCGCCCCGACGCCGCCGGCGATGCCGTAAGGGAGGATCTCGAGATCACTGGCGGCATTCGCCCGAAGCTGCACCTCACCGTCTAATTCGACCACGCTGGTGGCCCCGGCCAGCACGGTGAGGTAAAAAGAGGACGCGACCAGCACCGCCCCTTCCAGCACATACGGGTCACTGCCGAATTCGCTATCGGCGGCCAGCCAGGGGCGGACACTGTCACCCAGGCGATTGATGTATTCGTCGTAAGGATAGGCATCCCACACGCCCGCGCCCTTGTAGCGGAACGGCGACCAGCTCATGCCGGTCAGCACGATGTCCGGGAAATTCTCCGCTGCCAGCGCGACGGCCAGCCGGTTGCCCTGGCGGATGCCGGCCTGCGTCGCCGCGCTCAAGTCCTCCAACGCAGCCGCACGGAAGCGCTCTTCGCGCGCGAACAGCAAGGTGGGCGCTTGAATTTTAGCCAGATTGCCGTCCATAAAGTAGTCGGCCAGGATTTGTTTGGTCGTGGTTATCGGGATCACGCCGAGATAGCCCTGGTGCGCCAACGTCTGGGTGACGACCTGGAACGCCTCCGGGGCCAGTCCCCAAGTTTCGGTGGGGGTGACGCCGGCGTTCAAGTCGCGGTCGAAGCGTTGGGCGATTCCCGCCAGCGTGAGGTCGCGCGCGCCATCGCCGTCGGCGTCGCGCCCGGCGATGAAACTCTGATCCAGGCCCTTCGCCAGCCCCCACAGGGCGCTCTCGTAATAGGTCTCCGGCGTGTATTCCGGCTGGCTGCGGGCGTAGTCCGGGTCTTCGAAGATGACGCCCACATCCAGGCCGTGATCTTCGCGCACGGAGAGGCCGGTCAGATACCAGTCGTCATAGTAGGAATGGATGATGCGGGAAGGCGTTTCAATCCAGTGGGCTGTACCGTCGCACCAGGCGTTGCGCGCTTCCTCGCTCAAATCCGCCGGCGGCGTGGTGCATGTGTCCGTCTTGGCCTGGAGCAGCCACGCCAGCCGCGCCTTTTGGAGCGCGCCGGGGACGCTGACGCTAGGCCGGTAGATCATCCGCGCGGCGAACGCCACGCGCCCCTGGAAGTCATCCTGCACCAGCGAGACCGGGACGTAAGCCAGCAACACTTCGCCGCTGGCGTCTTTGGCGCGGACGGTGATGCCGTACATCTCCATTTGCGCGGTGTCGAGCCAGGCCGTGATCGGCGTGCTCGGCGTGATGGCCGGGGCGTCCGGGATGACCGGCAGGTAGCCATACTGCCCATCGTGATACGGGATTTCGAGTTCGAGCATCGGGATCAAGCGCAGGTCGCCGTCGGCTTCCTCGCCGCTGTCGCCAAAGGTCGTCTCGCGGACGCGCTGCACCTGACCTTCGCGGTCGTCCGCGGGCCAGTCCAGCACGTTGAGCGTGTACCACAGGTGTTTCGGGTTGACGGGGCGCAGTTGGAAGTCCACGAACACGGGCGTGTCCACCGCCAGTTCATCCAGCGTAAACTCAAACACTTGATCTTGGAGTCCGGCGACGACCGGGCGGCCCGCTTCCATCTCGATCTCGCCCATCGCCAACAGCGGCGCGCTGTCGAACTTGTCCGGGACGCCGTCGTCGTCGTCGTCGAAGTCAAACACATCGGCGGTCTCATCCAGGTCGGTGTCGGGGCAGGTCAACGCGCCGGCGTTCACCGCACATTCCAGCCCATCCGGGACCTCGTCGCCGTTGGTGTCCATATCCAGCGCGTTGAGGTACCAGTGTTTGCCGGTCCCGTCCACAAACCCTTGCACTTCCAGGCCGTCCGGCAAGCCGTCGCTGTCGGTATCGGCCAACGTCGGCTCCAGGTCCAATTCGTAGACCTCGATGCTGTCGCTTAGCCCGTCGCCATCGGTGTCTGGGTGGTTGAGATTGGAGCCGATGCACAACTCTTGCAGGTCGGTCAGGCCGTCGCCATCGGTGTCTGTGCCGGTATCGTTGGGCAGATCGTCACACGCTGAGGGGGTTGAAGTCAGCGGCGCGGTCAGGCCGATGGCGGGCATGTCTGCCGCCGGGACGGCGGCGTTGCCGGGCAGCGGGTTGCGTTGGGGATCAAAGTCTTTGCGGGAGAGGCTGGCTTTTAATTCGGCCTGTCTCTGGCGCGCGGCTTGTTCTTCTTCGTAAGTTGCGCGCGCGGCGTTTTGCTTTTCCATAAACGCATAAGCCTGGTGGCTTTGCAGCAGCGGCGTCGTCACCATGGAGACGATGACGGCGATCACCACCGCCGCGTAGAGCCGCGAGGAGCGAACGGTGATCAAGAGGGCCACGCCGGATAAGACGGCGGCCATCAGACACGCCTGGACGCCAAAACGCGGGTCGCGCACTTGCGCCAACGCCGCGCCGATGAAATCCGCCTTGCCCGCGCCGCCGACCCCGGTGGCCGAGTCGGTCTTCCAGTCCATGAAGTCGGTGGTGATGGTGGCTTCCACCTGTTCCAGCCGGTCCGGCGGGAACCTGGCGTTGACCACCATCCGCAGCGGCAGACCGGCGCTGTCTATCCAGATTTCGCCGGAACCGGTCATGTCGAGATAGGTGCGCGTCATATCGAGGCTCAGGCCGGGGGGGAGTTCGCCCTTGCGGGATAGCTCGTCTTCCATCAGGTCGCGCATGTGGGCGGCAAACGTCGGCCCGTCCAGACGGAAGCTGTACCGCTCAAAGGTGACACCGGCGCGGGTCTGTGTATCGAGCCGGGTAATGTCCTGCGCGGCGGCCAGGTAGCCGAGCGGGTCGCCGCCGGGCGCGAACAGGTCGAAGGAGGCCGCGCCATCCTCCAGGGGCTGCCATTCGCCGCCGGCGATGCGTCCCCAGGATTGGCCGGACTCAACGCGCAATTCCAGGCTATCATCACCGGTGGCCGTGCTGCCGCCCTGCGACCACAGCTTGAGCTGCATCGCGCGAGCCGCCGCGTCGGTGGTTCCCTCGATGTAGATGTGATCAACGGTGCTGTTCAGACCGACATTTTCCAGTTTGGGCAGGGGCCACGTGGTCTGCGCAATGTCGGTGGCGTAGGTGTACGCGCCGACTTCGTTGGCGCGCTGCCAGGCCGCCTCCACCGCGCCGCGCGCCGAGAGGGGCGCAAGCGGGGATGCGGGATTGGCAGCGAGAGGGCGCACGGTAATCCCTAACCCGATGAGGGCGAGGGTCAATACGAGATAGAGCAATGGGCGATAGTGTTTCATGGGAACCTCCTCAGAGAATAACAGGATTTACTGAATGTTAGGATTCAATGTGGGTTTAGTCATTGGCCTTGCGCCTTGGTCCATCCCTGGATTGCCCGTATCACATCCTGGGTTGTTTGAGCGCGGGCACACTGGCCGACCCATTGGAACATCTCATGGCGGTTTAAGTCCACGCCGATCAGTAAGACCTGGGGCTGTTCCCAGAGCAGGAGGAAGGCATTGTCATGGGGGGCGGCGGCCAGGTCAAAAATTACTACGTCGGGGCGCAGGGCGGTAAGTTGCTCCGCTAAAAACAATCCACGCTCGTTTATTCGATGCAAGCTCAGGTCAGGATGACTTCCCAGGCTGGCGGCAAGACCTTCTATCACTAATGAAACGCCATATAAAACGACAGTCGGCTTATTACCCATATCTAACAGTATAGGGATGATATGGTTAGAATACAATGACCTTGTCTGTACGCCGGGGACAGTTGGGGGACAGGCGGAGGAACAAAAAAAGTACAGTCCTGTCAGTGAGAAGACTGTACTTTTGGCCTGCGAGTGAATTCGCAGGCTGATACCGAAAACCCGTTAAAACAGGTTGAAAAATAGCTCGGCAGCGGTGTGTCGAGTGCGTTTTTAACGCACTTTGCATAGCAGCCGATGATTTCAATCATCGGTGCGCGGATGGCGAATACTTTATGACAGTAACGAAATGGGGGACTGGGGGATTACCCGCCTTTGCCGAGCCGCTGCCGGGCATACGCCACAACTTGGGCTCGGTTTTGCAGGTGCAGGCGTTGCACGATCTCGCCCATGTGATATTTGATGGTGCGTTCGGCCAGGCCAAGCGTCGCGCCGATTTCTTTGTAGGTCAGCCCTTGGGCGACCAGTTCCAGGATTTGCTTTTGACGCGTGGATAGCTCCATGGGGAGGTTCTCAGCGCTGCCGGATGGCGCCGGCGAGGAGTGCCGCGCCAATTCTTGCAAGATTTTCGTCGCCAGACCTGGCGCCAGTGGCGACTCACCCCGCACCATTCCCTCAAGCAACTGCATAAAGTTGTGGGTGTCCAGCGTCTTGAGCAAATAACCGCAGGCGCCGCTCTTGATCGCCTCAAACAAGTTCTCGTCGTCTTCCAACATGGTCAGCATCACGATCTTGATCGTGGGCAATTCGGCATTAATCAGCCGCGTGGCGGCCAGCCCGTCGCAATTCGGCATCTGGATGTCCATCAGGATGACTTCGGGGCGCAGTGCGCGCGCCTGCTGTAATGCTTCCAGGCCGTCGCGCGCCACGCCAACCACCGTGATCCCGCGCCGGGTGAGCAGATCGCGCAGGCCATCTACAAACAGAGGATGATCGTCTACCAGTAAAACTTGCATAGGGTCCCCTCCAAAATATCGTAGCACAAGCCTCTGGCTTGTGACCGGCGCGCAAGCCGGAGGCTTACGCTACGTTCAACGGCACTTTGACAGTGATGCGCGTCCCTTGGCCCGGCGCCGAGTGTACCTCAAGGCTGCCATGCAGTTCCTCGGCGCGCTCGCGCATGAAGCGCAGGCCGAAGGTCGGGCCGTCCGCCGCCGGCCGCGTGGGATCGAAACCGCCCCCGTCATCCTGGATGACGACGCTGAGCCGGTTGCCTTGCCGGGTCAGGCTGATTTGGACCCGCGTAGCCTGCGCGTATTTCCGCGTGTTGGTGAGCGCCTCCTGGATGATGCGCAGCAGTTGCACTTCGGCGGTGGGTTCCAGCAGATTCCCTTGTATGCCGGATGTCGTCAACTCGGTGCGGATGCCATAATTCCGGTTGAATTGGATGAGATACTGTTCCAGCGCATCGCGGAACGCCGCCTCTGGCGCAGCCGCCGCCCGGACGCCCAGCAGGTATTCGCGGATGTCGGTGTGGGCGTCTTGCGCCACGGCGGTCAGGTTGGCGAGATAGTCGTCCACCTCGGCGACTTCACCCTGCGCCAACAGGTCGCGCGCTACCTGCGCCCGCATCTTCACGTAACCGAGCACCTGCCCCAGGCCGTCGTGCAGTTCGCGCCCCAGCCTGACGCGCTCTTCCGTCATCGCCAGCGCGCGCTGCTGTTCGACGAAACGCACCTGCGCTTGCTTCAGGTCGGTGATGTCGCGCAAAATAATCAAACGGCCCGGCAGCAGTCCCCGCGGGGCGGCCAACGGCGCACTGCTGACTTGATACCAGCGTTGCGCGATCTCTAGCTCTAACAATGACTGGATGGGGGGCGCTATCAAAGCGTGTGCGAGTTCATTCAGACCAGGGAAGCGGCCATCCGCCGCTAACGGCTGGCCGACCAGGCGGGTGCGCGGCGCGCCAAGAATCGTAACGGCGGCGGGGTTCACATCCACAATCCGCTGTTGCTCATCCAGGACGATCATCCCTTCTTGCATTTGTTCAAGCATCGTCTCGCGGGCGACCGGGATCAGATCAAACAGCCGAAAGCGCAAAATGGCCCAGAGCTGAAGCGCGCCGGTGAAGATGAAGGTGGTGCTGGAGAAGTTATAACCGGGGATAGGCGTAATGCCGCGATCGTACAAAAGGGAAACCACAAAGGGGAAAATGACACAGAAAGCGATCACGAGCGCGTTCCAGAAGTAGGGGGTCAGGGGCGGAAAAGCTGTCACCAACCGCCCACTGGCGAGCAAGAGCAAGAGATACATATAGCCGGTATGCACCCAATACCATAATCCCTTAGCATCGCGCAATATAGGCGTCGCGCCAGATAAATCCAACGTCGGATCGTAACGGTAAAGGGTATGATAAGCGTTTGTCCACTCCAAGAGAACAGTCACGACAGGAATAAGGCATAACCAGGCCCAATGCCGCCGGGTGAACCGCTGCGCTTGGCCAGTGTAGGCCATAGCGAACGCGAAGGTCGCCGGGGCGAGGCTCACAAAAGGCAGCACTTGCAAATGTCCCCACCACAGGCGCAGCGGCAGCGAGAGGGTGATGCTATTGAGTGCGTGGAACAACGCCCAGGCCGCCGTCGCACCCATCATGCGACTAAACGGTAAGGCCGCCGGCACATCCCGGAAGCGGCGCATATACCAGGCAAAGCCCATCGGGATGACGGCTGCCAGCAATTTAGGCCAAAGATACAGTGTGTAAACCACGCTTTTGATTTCCGGGGTTGTGGAATTAGAGAAAACCTAACGGGAATTATACTACTCTCATTTCACCAGAAAACAACTTTCACTCCGAATTAGGTACTCCCTTTCTCAATGGTGGATAATTTCGTATGACATTCATCCCGATTTTTCACGTCAAATGTCACGCCCACTTTTCTTACAGCCAATTCTAACCGTTTCCTGCCGCACGCCTGTTCCGGGTTTCGCATCCTCTCTGGGGCATCTGATTTCCTTCATAGCGCCATATTCACCCCTAGACCTGCCCGCGTCGTGATGACGCGGGCGGGTGGCGTGGAACGCCCCCACCGGCAGCGACTTCACCGGCGCCGTTACCTACCCGTATGCTTGCGTCTTCCCCCCCCCGGCCGTCCCCTGCCCCGCCTATGTTAATGGCTAAGAACCTATCCGAAAATTATAGCGGCGTTGCGCCGCTGTGCCGGGTCTTGCAGCAAAAGCCGCTTTCAGGAAGGTATTTTTTCGTGGGCGGGCTACGCCCGCCTACGAAAAAATACCCTTCGAACCGCGCCTTTAGGCGCAAATCGTGGGCCAAAACGAATTTTCGGATAGATTCTAAGTGTCGCTGAGGTTAATGGCTAATTGTCGCTTGACAGGTGTGGGTGGGCAACGCTGGCTGGGCCGACCCAAGTCATCCCGGTGCTGGCAGGGGGAGCGCAGACGCCGGCGGTGGCGAACCGGGCGGCGCATCGGCTGAAGGAAATATTGGCCCCCGAATGCCTGCCGGTGTTCACCCGTGATGGACTGCGGTTGTACTTTCGGGCGCGGCTGTTCCTGCCATTGATGATGCGGTGAGAAGTGGCTACGTATAGGCGCAGCGCACCCCCGCCGCGCGCGTCGTAGATGAACCAGACCTGTCAGGTTTTCCCGAACCTGACAGGTCTTTCTTTTCTTTTTTGGGGTGGGCGAAAAACCGCCAGAGCTTTTTTAGCCGGTCGCCACTTTTGCTCGTAATGCTGTTTGGGGTATTTTTGGTAAAATGGTGTCATACGGGGTGCTAAACCGCCACGCAATTTACTTAACGCTTTTAGCCTGAGAGGAATGTGATATGCAACTGATTGGATGGAGAAAAGTGTTGTTGGCCCTGGGAATCACTCTGGGCATGGCATTGATGGGCATCCGCGTCGTCGCGGCCTGCGGCGACGACGGGACGAACAGGACTATTTGTGTGGATGCGGACGCGACCGGAGCGGCAACCGGCCTCTCGTGGACGGACGCCTACACAAATGTACAGGACGCGCTGGCCGTCGCCGCCCCCGACGACGAAATCTGGGTGGCGGAAGGTGTGTACTACCCGGACGTGGGCAGCGGGCAGACGAACAATGCGCCCGCTTCCACCTTCACCCTGCGCTCTCGCGTGAGGCTATACGGCGGCTTTGCGGCGACCGAGACACTGCTCACGCAACGCGACTGGACCGCGCACGTCAACGTGTTGAGCGGCGACATTGACGGGAACGATTGGAACACCGACACTAACCGCATCGCCGAGACGTGGAACGACCTCGTGGGCGCCAACGCCATACACGTAGTAAACGGCGGCGGCGTGGTGGAGACGGCGCGGCTTGATGGCTTCACCGTCACCGCCGGGTATGCCAATGGCGGCGCCACCAACGACCACGGCGGCGGGATGTTCACCAACGGCCACCCCACACTGACGAACGTCACCTTCAGCGGCAACCAGGCCAATGGCCACGGCGGCGGGATGTACAACCGCTACAGCAACCCCAGGCTGACGAACGTCACCTTCAGCGGCAACCAGGCCGACCACCAAGGCGGCGGGATGTACAACCTCTACAGCAACCCCACGCTGACGCACGTCATCTTCAGCGGCAACCAGAGCAACTTCCGCGGCGGCGGGATGTTCAACGAAAACGGCAGCCCCACGCTGACGCACGTCACCTTCAACGGCAACCGGGCCACAAACTTCGGCGGCGGGATGGACAACTTCTACGGCAGCCCCACGCTGACGAACGTCACCTTCAGCGGCAACCAGGCCAGCGAATCCGGCGGCGGGATGGGCAATCACCAACTCGGCAACCCCACGCTGACAAACGTCACCTTCAGCGGCAACCAGGCCAACACAAGCGGCGGCGGGATGTACAACTACAACAGCAGCTCTACGCTGGTCAACTGCATTCTGTGGGGCAATAACGCCCCAACTGGCCCGGAAATCTACAACGACAGCGGCAACAGTCCCATCATTACCTACAGCGACATCCAGGGGTGGAGCGGCGGCGGGACGGGCAACCTCAACGCCGACCCGCAGTTCGTCGCGCCGGTCGCGGCCAGCAGTGCGCCCACCACCACCGGCAACTACCGCCTGCGGGAGGCTTCCCCGGCCATTAACGCCGGCAACAACCTCAGCGTCATCGTGACCACCGATTTGGACGGCAATCCGCGCATCGTCGGCGGCGCGGTAGACATGGGCGCGTATGAGACGCAGCCCTCTGAGTTCAACCTCACCAAGACCGTGACACCCACGCTGGCAGCCCATCACGGCCCTGTCACCTACACGCTCGTCCTCAACAACACCGGCCCAGGCGCCGGTACAGTCTGGCTCACCGACACGCTGCCGGCGGACGTGATCTTTGTCCATTGGCTCGTCCATTCCGGCGCGATGCGCGTGGGCGACGTTCTCACCTGGACGGGGACGCTGACGCCCAGCACCGCGCTCACCTTCACCTTCGTGGCCACCCATACCAGCGACTATGGCGCGGTAGTGACGAACACGGCCGCCTTCTCCGGGGTATACCAGACCGGCAGCGCCTCGGCGACGTTCACGG
>Ga0116144_10006033_pt1 | contig 10732 bp, 8 predicted proteins | sample AD_UKC035_MetaG_FD_89746 | JGI IMG/M metagenome (GOLD analysis project Ga0116144, IMG submission 89746) | Active sludge microbial communities of municipal wastewater-treating anaerobic digesters from USA - AD_UKC035_MetaG | ecosystem: Engineered > Bioreactor > Anaerobic > Digestate | place: USA... | reverse complement strand
ACCTTATCACGGGCGTCGATGCCTTGGTCAATGACTTCTTTGCTTAAATAAGTAAATATCGCATCAATGGCAGATACCAAGATAATGGCGACCAGGAAGCCTATAACTGTCTTCCAATGCGGTTTTAATAATACCCCCATGCGTTTTAGGACTTTTCCGCTCAACTGCACGGTATCGTCTTCGTGAAGGTCATCAAAATCAGACACTGGCAATTTCCTTTTCAAGCGCATCATCAATGCGTGTTTGAATTTCAAAGATTTGCTGGTACATCCCGGGTTGATTGAGCAGTGTTTCGTGGGTGCCGGATTGCACGATGCGTCCTTTATCGAATACAAGGATCAGGTCGGCGTTCATAATGCTCTGGATGCGGTGGGCAATTAAGAAAGTAGTGCGGGTTTGCATCAAATGTTTTAAAGCCTGCCTGATTAACGCTTCGGTCTCCATGTCAACAGATGAGGTTGAATCGTCCAGAATAAGGATTTTTGGGTTCAGCAGTAATGCCCGGGCTATTGCCACGCGCTGTTTCTGACCACCAGAGAGGGTTACCCCGCGTTCGCCGACAAGGGTCTCATAGCCGTTGGGAAAACTAAGGATGACATCATGAATGGCAGCAAATTTGGCGGCTTGCTCTACTTGTTCATCTGATACCGGCGTCGAAAGGCCGTAAGTGATGTTTTCCTTTATTGAACATGAAAATAAGAAAGGTTCTTGTTCGACAATGCCAATTTGAGAACGCAGGAAGTGCCTTGGATACGCCTTTAGGTCTATTCCATCCAACAAGATGCATCCCTGGCTGACGTCATAAAAGCGGGGCAGTAAATTGACCAGCGAAGTTTTCCCTGAACCAGTTGACCCGAGCAGCGCTACCACATCGCCAGCCTTACATTCGAAGGATACCTCTTCTAATACGGGCGTATCTTCTTCGTATTGAAATGAGACGTTTTCAAATTTTATATCCCCGTGTACTTGGTATTCCATTGATACGGATCCTTCTAGAAGCGGTTCTTGCTTTTCATTCAATACTTCTGAGATGCGCTTGAAGGAAACCAATCCACGTGAGGTGTCGATGATTAGGCGGCCGAGGTTGCGAATTGGCCAAATGATCCAGCCAATCAAGCCGGCATAAGTGAGATATTCACCCAGGCTGATCTGTCCTTCGATAGCCATAATCGCAGCTGTGTATTGGCCAAATATTAATTGGGCTGCACAGATGATATCTGAGATCGGCCAGAAGAGCGAATGCATCATATTTAACTTCTTGCCGCGCAAGAATTTTTCCCAGTTGCTCTGGTCAAATTTGTAGATCTCGTAGCCCTGCCTGGCAAACGCCTTCACCACCCGGACGCCGCTGAGGTTTTCCTGCAGGTTGGTGGAAATGACCGCTTCTTGCTCTTGGTAAGCCTCATAAGCTTTGGAAAGTTTTTTAAAGAACAAGGTTGAAATTACCAGGATGACCGGGATAATAATGATGGATACCCAAGCTAACTTGGTATTTAACCTGTAAATTGCGACCAGGTTGATCACAAAAATGAGGACGATCCTGCCAACGCCAATCGCCTGGTCTGCAAAGAAACGGCGGATCGTGTCAACATCTGAGGTAGCCCTTTCAAGTAAGTCGCCTGTTTTTGATTCGGCATGATAGGCATAGGTAAGACGTTGGATATGATCAAAAAGATAGTCCCGCAGACGGCGTGTTGTTCCTTCAGCTGTTTTGGCTGCCAACCAGCCGCTGATGAATGAGAAGGTTGCCTGGGAGATGATCAGCAGCAAGAAACCCAGCACAGCAAACAGGAAGGTGCGGTCAAAGCGCCCTTTTTTTAGGACCTCATCCACGTAGAAACCAAGCATCAGGTAAATACCTGTGCGTGAAGCAGCAGAAATACCCAGGGCTGTTGTGGCACCTAAATAGTGCCACTGGTAACCTTTCATTAGCTTCCACAGCCCAATGAAGCGGTTAGCGCTGAGCGATTCTCTCAAATCATATTCAGGATAAGATTTTTCTTTCTTAGACAACTTAAAAGCACTCCAAATTTAGTAAGGCTATTCTAATGCAGGATTGCTGGAAATGCGCAAAATGTGACTTTGATGCGATTAATTTAAGCTTTTCTTTCTATAGCCTAGCCGAACAAGTATACCTGTGAAAATTTTTTGCGTCAATTAAGTTGGCAGGTTAATTCTCCGCGTGGTTTTCTATAAATGTTTGTGTGAGCTCACAAACCTGCGAAATTTCCTGGTCAATTAAGATGGTATGCCCAGAGTTCAGCATGTGGCGCAGTGATTTATCCTGGGAAGAAATGCCATCAAAAACAATCTTGCCACTGTCTAGTGCTATGGTTTTATCCAGCTCAGCCGTAACGATCAGGGTGGGTTGAGTGACACTTAATAACTCCATCTTTACGACCTTTTGCAGCTTGCGCAATTGAGAGAGTGCCTTAATAGGATTGACATTGTAGCCTTTCCAGGGTAAGCCATCATCCTTGGCTATTTTTGGTTTGTAAGGCTTAACATATTTCAACAAATCTGCCATCCAGAGGCCATTGATTTTGATCGCTGGTGCAAAAAGCATCACCCCATTTACATTAACATGGCGGCTAGCCACAAGAAGGGCTAATAAAGCGCCCATGGATTCGCCACCAACAAAAACCCGCTCGCATTTCCGAAGCAATTCAAGATAAGCAATGTCTGCTGTCTCGTACCAATCTAGCCATTTTTTCTTATTTAGATCAGCAGGGTGGGTGCCATGGCCTGGTAAAAGCGGCGCAGAGATGGTGTAACCCTGCGTCTTCAGGCAGTTTGCCAGTAAACGAACTTCGGTGGTGGTGGCGGTAAAACCATGAAAAAGCAGAATGCCCGTTGCATTACCCTGCCAATAAAAGCTCTCCCCATCTAGGTGCGGATTCTTCATATAGACATTTTCATTCATGCTGCTTTTCCTTATTTTGTCTTCAATGTTGGAATAGTAGTTGTGCCCATAGGCATGAGCGCTATTGGACTGCTTGAAGGTAGGGATTCCAGGATATGAGCGATCTTGGCGTTTACTTGCTTTGGGCTACAAGGCTCAAGATACAACCCTTTGACTACCTCTTCTGGCATATCGGTAACCAGAATAATCTGCGTGCGTACTGCATCCCTGGCAATTTGGAAAGCCTTGTGGGGGCCAACGCTGAAAGTTTCGGTTGAAAAATCAGCAAGGATTTGTTTATATGAATTTTTACTGTGCACGTAGGCTTCAAAGTGGTCACTACCAACGCCTTCTGGGCAAGCAGCCAGCAAGATTATCCAACCATTGTCCTTAGTGATCCTGGCGGCATGAGTCAGACCTTTCTGCGCTTGGTAAAGGTTGATATCTTTTGGATGCCCTCCTGGCGAGACTATAACTAAGTCATAATGTTGTTCAACAGGTACTTTATAGATGCGGTTTACCAAAGGTATCGCTGCTTGCATGACCGCTAAAGGTTCACCAAAGAAGACATCCAGGACTTGTTTGTTTTGATCCATAACGGTATTAAGGGCGTAATTCACCTTGATGCGCTGACCAATTTCTTCAACATCCTGGCGCATAGGGTTTTGATTGAATGATCCTGATACGGCTTGTATGTCTGTCAACATGGCATGGTTTCTATTAATAGTCTCCCTGCTTGTAAGACCAATAGCAGCAGATTTAACCCCACCGGAATAACCCATGAAGTGATGCGGTTCAATATTGCCGACTACCATCTTGACATCTGCCCTGGCGTAAGCAGCATTGACCAAAATTGGCGTGCCGCGGCTAGTTTGACCTAAATCAAGCATGGCAGCGTTATCACAATCATGCGCGACAACCTGGTAGTCCCGAATAATATCCTCAGGCAGAATTAAGCTAAATTCCTCCTTCAGCATGGGTGTATGGGTTCCCGAGGCAATAAAGAAAGTAATCTGGGATGCTCGAAAACCAAGAACAGATAATTTGTCTAAAAGAGGCGGGAGCAATAGGCTGTTGGGTACTGGGCGGGTTTTGTCATTAATGGCAATTGCTATTTTGGCATTTTTTCTGATTGTGGCAAGGGAAAGGGCAGCCAGCGGCATATCAATAACCCTATGTAACTGGTCAACGATCTTTTTAGTAGACACAATCGCATGGCGCAATGATTTTGAAATTGCGGTCTTCTGGTAGATGTATGCTGATATTAGTTTTACCATAGGGTAATTCGATCTTATTCATTGGTAATTCCTTGCAATTAAAGAGCTTGCTGGTTCCGTTTTTTCTGCTAAAGATTTAAGGGGTCATCAAATGCCTGTATTTCAATTTTGTACCCATTTGGATCACGCAAGAAAAAATGGGTGATTTGGTATTTAGGGTTGTGCTGTGGTGCGCTTTCAGTTTCAACCCCAAGATGCTGCAAAAATCTATACCATTCCTCCACTGCATTGCTAACCAGGGTAATTATTACTGGCGCTGGCTCCTGGATAACTTGCCTTTTACAAAACCCAAGGAAGCTCGCCTCGTTCAAAGCGTAAATGACACAATCTCCTTGATCACGCACAAGTTTGAGTTTAAGATTCTGCTCATAAAAGTGGCGTGTCGTGACTAAATCTTGGGTATAAAGAAAGGTTATATTTTGCTTGATCGGTGGCGGCAGCATATCGACTCCTTATTCCGCTGGATAACCCGTAATATCTTTAATTTGATTATAAAGCGGTTGCAGGCGTTTATACATTTTTAAGTATATTTTTTGATATAAGTCGCTATACATCTTGTGCGTTTCTTTATCTGGGTAGAAAGTCTCACCAAGATGAGTCATTTCTGCCACGGCTGTTTCAAATTCTGGGTGGGCTTTAAGCCCAACGGCCACGTCAATGGCAGCACCAAGGCCAGAGGCTTCATAGACATGCGGGCGGGTGACTGGTAAGCCGAAAACATCAGCCGTGATTTGCATCGCACCTGGAGACTGTGAGCCACCGCCAGCCACACGCAGTGAGGTAATAGGGATTTTGCTGCGCTTTTCAGTGCGTTCTAAGCCTTCCCGCAGGCTGTATGCCAACCCTTCCAGGATAGCACGGTAGAAATGCGCACGGGTATGCACATCACCAAAGCCAATTATTGCCCCTTTGGCTTCTGGGCCAGGGACTTTTAGCCCCGGAGACCAATAGGGCTGCAGGATAAGACCTTGGGACCCGGCTGGGGCTGTGCTGAGCAGCTCATCAAATAACACTTCAGGTTCTACATTCCGTTCAGCAGCCAAGCGTTTTTCTATTTGACCAAACTCATCCTTAAACCAACTCACCATCCAGAAGCCGCGGTAAATTTGGATTTCTAGGGTGTAAGCGCCTGGCACAGCCGATGGATAGGGCGGGATGAGGGGGATGACTTCTAGGTACTTTTTATGGGTGGTATTGATTGTCGCCGTAGTGCCATAACTCAGGCAGCCAATGTCTGGTGTAAGGCAGCCAGCGCCGATCACCTCGGTGGCTTTGTCTGCTGCGGTCGCAATCAGCGGCAGGCCTTCTGGGATGCCAGTGGCTTGTGATGCTTCGGATGTAATGTGCCCAAGTAACTCGGTAGGCTGCACAATATCTATAAGCATTTCAGGCCTGACTGGTACAGCCTGCCACTTCCAGTCTGACTTTGCAGACCAGGTTTGTTTCTTATAATCAAAGGGGATGTAAGCCACCTGGCAGCCGGTGGAGTCGATTAACTTGTTTGTCAGTCGGTAGGTCAGGTAACCCGATAATAAAATGAATTTATCGGTCTTCTCCCAAATTTCTGGCTGGTACGTGCGGATCCAGTTGCATTCAGCTTCTGCCTGCAGGTAAGCAACGGTTTTTGTCATCCCTGAAAGGGCAAATAACAAGCCCCAAACACCCCCAACAGGTTTAATCTTTTCCCTGGGTGTGCGGCGCTGATCCAGCCAGACCATGGCGGGGCGCAGCGGTTTGCCGTCCTTATCCAGGTTGATCATGGTAGACCGCTGGGTGGTCAGCCCAACGCCAATTATTTCACTGCGGTCAATCTTATTTTCCTGCCAGAGACCTTGGCAAGCTTGGCAAAGTGCAACCCAGTAGACTTGGGGGTCTTGTTCTGCCCAGCCTGGTTGAACTGAGTAATAAGGCGTGATGGGGACGCGCTTTTTTGCGAGGAGATTGCCCTGCAAGTCAAAAATAATTGCGCGAACCGATTGCGTGCCATTGTCAATCGCAAGGATATATTTGCCAGCCATGTTTCTCTCCTATTTACTTATTAAGTGGTCAGGTTAAAAAGTGCCTTACGGTAAATAATAATATTTTTGCCAAATTTCTTGATAACGTTGTACTTCCATTTGCCAGTGTGTTTCATCCCAGCCCAAAGCAAGTTGAGCAAGCTGCTTAAATTTCTCAATATCGCCCAGCCCGCCTTGCGGCAAGCATAAACCAATGCGGATGCGGCGCAAGAGCAGATCGTCCAGGTGCACGACGGCTTCATTTTTAGCCGACCAGGTAATTTCTGCCCACAGGTTCGAAAGCGGTTCCAATTGGGTGAGAAGGCTTGGGTCAGCTTGATCAACCATTTTTTGGGCTAATTTTCCATACCTGCCGAGCAGACCCCGCCAATCCATCACAGATAGAAATGAGGGCTTGGTGCTATGTTCAGGCTGGTCAAATAGCGCTTCTTTATGATGGAAAACAGGCTGGTTGGGCAGTCTATCTGCAATAAAGTTTAACACATCTGCAGCCATGACCCTGAAAATGGTCAATTTTCCACCAGAAATGGTGACCAAGCCATCCTCATCCCAAAAGCCATGTCCGCGCGAAGCCTTTGATGGGGACTCTGCGCCAGCATCGATAATTGGCCTCAAACCGGAAAAGGTCGAGATAACATCATCCGCGGTTAGCTTGTTTTCCGGGAAGATGTGGTTGGTTGCCTCAAGCAGGTAATCCACTTCCTGGGCAGTAATGCGGGTCTCATGTTCTAAAAAGTCTTGATCCAGGTCTGTTGTGCCAATCATGGTGACCCCTTCCCAGGGAATGGCAAACAAAGCGCGATGATCAGAAGGGTGGATCATGGTCACTGCTTGGCGAATTGGCAGTTTATCCCGGCTGAAGATGAGGTGGCTACCGCGTAGTTTGCGGAGCCTTGGCGTGGGGCTTACATCTGCCCGTACAAGGTCAGACCAAGGTCCTGTAGCATTAATCACTACCTTTGCTTGCAATTCTACGGTACTAGAGTTTACACCCGATTGGTCTTCAACCCGTACACCGATAACTTGCCCTTGGACATCTTTAAGAAGACCCGATACTTTCGCATAGTTCAATGCCAGCCCGCCTTTGTCTGCGCCTTCTTGGATGACGCGTAAGACTAAGCGGGAATCATCAACCAGTGCGTCGAAGTACTGAACAGCGCCGGTCAATTCTGCTTTCTTAATGATTGGTTCCCACTGCGTTACCTGCTGCTTTGAAATGGTTCGGTGTTCCCATTTTGGCGCTAGTAGATCGTAGATGCTAACGCCAATGGACAGTGCTCGGTGTGAGAGACCCAAAGATTCATACCCTGCAAAAAGAAAACCAAGCTTCTCAACCAACCCGGGAGCTTCTTTTATCAGCCTTTCTCTTTCCCGGACGGATTCTCTAACCACATCGAATTGTTTGTTCTGAATATAACGCAAACCTCCATGAACCAGTTTTGAGGATCTGCTAGAGGTTCCAAACGCAAAGTCTTGCGCATCTAAAAGCAATACTTTGTAATGGTGACGGGCCAGTATGTTGAATATCCCAGCGCCAGTTATGCCCCCGCCAATGACAATCACATCCCACTTTTGCTGCAGGTCTGACCAGCTGTTATGACGCCATGCTTGGTTCCACATGCTTAGTCCTCAGTATCCATCAGTTTTCCTGGGTTGAAAATGCCGTCGGGGTCCAACGTTTTGATACTGTTTTTGATAAGCTGCATGCCAAGAGGTGTTTTTTCTTTGGTCAAGTAAGGTTTATGGTCAAGACCGACGCCGTGTTGGTGGCTGATTGTGCCGCCGTACTCCAGGATTCTTTCAGAAACCATAGCTTTGATCTTCTGCCAGCGGGCTAATGTTTCAAGGGGGTCTGCAGCCCGGCGGTAGGCATAGGTGATGTACATGCTGCCGCCGTTGGTGTAAATATGTGAAATATGGCTGAAAGCCAAGACTTTTTCATTGGCGTAAGCTAACGCATTTTCTAAATCTGGGATGACCGCAGCGTGATAGTTGGTCAGCGCAGACCAGGGTAGGGAGGTCTCGAAGGTATCCAGGGAGTAGCCCAGTTCCCAAAGTGTGTTGCGCAGGTAAGGCGTCAGGAAGCGTTTCTTAATCCAGGCTGGCCCTAGGTAAAAGTCAATGGGCACGCCGTGGTGACGGCGGATGACATCCATAACCTGCCGTTTTGCAAAGCGGGTTTGGGCTGATTCACCAGTAACACCATAAATCAGCATGACCCGCTCTTCTTTCTGCCCTATCAAATTTAAGCCCCACTTGGCAAAGTTCACCAGCTTTTCCTCGCCTGAAAGCTGCATCGTCGTTTCGGTCTCCGAAGCATCGCTCATGCGCGACATGGAAACAGGGATCTGCCGTTGGGCAATTTCCATCTCGGCTTTTACGCCCTGCTCCCAATTGGGGAAAAAGGCTGCATAAAACTTTTCTCTTTCAGGTAGTTTACGGATGCGCATGGTTGCTTCGGTCAGGATGCCGTACCTGGCCTCGGAGCCCAAAACCCATTCTTTCAGGTCAGTTCCAGCAGCGGACTTGGGGATGACGGGTAATTCCATGTCACCTACAGCAGTTTTAAGGTGCCCGCCGGCAAACAGGGGCTCGATACGGCCGTAGTAATACGATTGCTGGCCGACTGAGCGGGTCACGATCCAACCGCCAAGCGTTGAATATTCCCAAGACTGAGGAAAGTGGCCTAATAAATAACCGGCTTTGTTGAGCTCACCTTCAAGTTGCGGCCCAGAAGCGCCGCATTGGATACGGGCAGTCATATCATTGTCATTAATTTCCAAAACCTTATGCATATGCGTCATATCTACTGAAAGGGTGGGACGATCCGAGGAGAGGGGCGTCAGATGGCCGACCACTGAAGAGCCTCCGCCATATGGGATGATATGGCAGCCATAATTCTTGGCGTAATTGATCAAGTCGGCAACATCTTCTGCATTGTGGGGATAAGCAACGCCATCAGGAAACGAATTAATTAGCCCATCACGCATATCCACCCAATCATTCGTAGACTGCCCGCGGGCATGTGCCAAGCGGTCCAATGGATCAGTGCTGATTAAAAGATGTGGTTTAAGTCTGCTGCCAGGCACTTTTTTGATAAGCTGTTCAGGTTCAGCGTCCTTTAAAGTCAGCGGTTTACCAAGTACCTCAAAGAGAAATTTTTTAGCTGGTTCAGGAACTGGATAATCTGTTTCTGGGTTGCCCCAACCTTGTAAACGCTTCATAATACTCCTCAAATCAATATTAATGTGTTGCTTGTTGCCAAAAAGCTATTGATTCCATCATTACTTGGTGTGATAGTGATTTGCCAAAATCTGGGTCGTGCTCATGGGCTGCTTGGTGTAATTGAGTGTAAAAATGCTTAGAATGTTGCCTTGCTGATTCCAAAGCAAAATATTGTTGACCTGCGCTGAAGTAAAGCTCTTTGAAACCGTTTAGGATCAGTGTGTATATTGGGTTGTCGGAAAGAATTGTTAACTGGTGATGCAGGTCCCAGTCTGCCTCTGCGTAAGCGATCACCTCGTCAGGGAGGTTTAAAAGCGGCTCTAGAAATTGAACCAGCGTGTCTGGGTGGTTAGAAATGGCAGCATAAGTATAGGATGGAGCGAGATCTAACCTAACTGCAAGCAAGTTTTTAACAAAGTTTTGTGGAAGTTGTTCGCCGTGATTTGTCATGGATCGTAAAACACCCATGTCACCCTCCCTCCAAAAGTCTTTGATGCGGGTGGGTTTGCCTTGGCGGATATCAACCCAGCCATCACGTGCCAAGCGCTGCAGCACCTCCCTGAGGGTAGAGCGGGTAACCCCTAACATTTGCGCTAATTCTCTTTCAGCAGGCAGGGTGTCATTTACCTGCATCTGGCCTGAAAGGAAAGCTTGAATCAGGTGTGCTTCAGCTATTTCAGTCGGTTTCTTAATGGGATACCAATCCATGTTGGGTGAGTCTCCGGTTAAACTGGTATGTGGTCTGACCAGTATTATACTCGAAAAAACTTTAAATTGGGAAAGTGCGAAATCTTTTATGCCTATAAGTTGATTTGATACAAACGGTGCACCCTTAACAAATCTATGCCGACATTTTCCCATTCAAGCCGCATGTTAGTATTGTCATCCCTTACTTGTAAAAATTCACCGTATTGGTAATTAGGGTTTGCCATAATACTTTTGTACATTTCGGCATACAGTAAAGCTGTGCCGCCTAAGCGTTGATATTCTTTGAGGATGCCTGCCCCGTTCAAGGTGACGCTATCCGCATGTTTCAAGCCGTACAAGAGTGTAATCCATCCGAAGAGGAACAGCTTACCGCCAGTTTTCTGCAAGGCTGCAGAAATATTTGGATAAGCCAGCATGAACCCAACTGCCTGGTCTCCTTTGTAAATTATCTTAACCAGCTGGGGGTCAGCAAACCTGATGAGCTGTTTAGCTAAGACGCGCATTTCTTCATCTGACACAGGGATATTTCGACTATCTTCTGCCAGGGATTGGTTGTATAAGTGTTTTACATCAGGAATGATGGCTTTTAATTCGGATTTGGT
>Ga0116144_10006032_pt1 | contig 10733 bp, 11 predicted proteins | sample AD_UKC035_MetaG_FD_89746 | JGI IMG/M metagenome (GOLD analysis project Ga0116144, IMG submission 89746) | Active sludge microbial communities of municipal wastewater-treating anaerobic digesters from USA - AD_UKC035_MetaG | ecosystem: Engineered > Bioreactor > Anaerobic > Digestate | place: USA... | reverse complement strand
CTGGATGCGGCAGCAGGATTGTTTAATCTGTCCATAAAAGCCAATCTTCCCGCCTCCTGGCAGAAGAGCATTCTGGCTGCCGAGCTTCTGCAGGAAAAGACCGGCATCTCTAGGGTCTCGGTTCACACCAGAGATTATATTCTCAGCGTAATAAGAGATGGCCTCCTCCCGGCCTGGGATGAGATTGCGGCTCTGCAAAGCGGAGTTGATTCTGCGGCATCGCTGGCCGCCTGCGGATCCATGAGAGCGGCCCCCTCGGAAGAGTTTAATGAAAAGGGCCTTGCCGCAGCAGCAGATCTCCGCCGCCTGGGAGCGACCAGCCAGGGAACAGGTGCCGCCCTCCAATCAGGCGGGAGGATTTTATCTCTGGTCCCGGCCCGGCAGGTGAGCCAGCCCAAGATAACCGTCGGCCTGGGGGACACGGCAACCGCATCTATCTTCTTTTGCGAGCTTGAGGCAATCAGGAGAAATGCCGCTCTGTCTTAATGCTCTATCTGCTCCATTTCCAGGAGATGGCTTCCTGCTATTGCCTTTATCTTTTCTGCCAGCTCAGCGGGAGGAATTCTGATCCTCTCTTCGCCCTGAAAGACCCGGTCTTTGACTTCTCTGCCCACCACATCGTCATGGCCGGGCTTGACCCGAAAGATTATGCTGCCCTGCATCATGCCTGTGCCCTCTGCCAGACGGTCCAGGTCTCCATCCACAATCCCCATCACTATAGTGCCCAGTCGGGAGAGAATGTCCCCGGCTATGGCTGTGGTGTCATCACCCACGGTGACTGCCACTCCTGCCCCAAAGGCTGCCTCAAAGGCATCCTCGGCAGAGTGGTCAATGAAGGCCGCAATATAATTTTTATGAGTATAAATCCTTTCAGCTGCATCTCTTGTCCCAGGAGCGGCGGTCCTTCTGATGCTGCCGCTGCGGATGATGGCCCTCTTGAGATCTACATAATCAAGCTTCTCCAGGCCGTGTCGCTTGACCGACGCTCCCTTGACATGGACAATTCTGCCCCTCTCGGCCTCGATCTCTACCCGGCTCTCCGTAGCCCTGCCGATGACCGTCCCATTTACGGAGATAAGCTCTCCGGGACAGACGGCATTTAAAGTGCGCCTGATGATGCCTCTTTCATCTTCTTTGCCGGTCTGGCCCATAGGACGAGGACGAATTAGATCAAGTCCCAACTCAAAGGCCAGCCTGCCGGCCAGAATGGCAGCTTCTTCATCACCCCGCAGCAGTGATACGAATCTGCCGCCGAAGTCTATCTGTATCAGAGGCCTGCCCTCTCCCGCTGCCTGGGCCACCATGGCCCCAAAGGAGAGGCCGCTCTCCCTGCTCTTGGCCAGGTTGAGCAAAAAAATGATATCGCTGCTCTCTTCCAGATCTTGTATGGACTGGCTGGGCCGCTTCCTGGGACTGATCTGGACCGTATCCTGCAGTGCGGCATCCATCAGAGCCACCCGTCCCATGGTGCCACCCAGGACGGCTTTTACCCGTCCCAGCCTCTGGAGATATTCTATTAGCTTCAGGGCACAGCCGCTATCGATGATCTCCGGACCGTGCAGCACAACACCTATTCTGCAATCCCTATCCGGCAAAATATCTCTATCCGCCCGTCTCCAGATTGTCGTCCTGCATCTTGGCCGCGTCCATCATCTCCTGGGTCTGCCTGAACCTCTCCTGGATCTGTTCCAGTGTCATGCCCTCCAGCTCCTTTCTCTCCGGGGGCTTATCGATCAGCTCCAATGTATCCAGGCGATAGTACAGTCCGGTGCTGTCCAGGTATGCCCACTTCTGGCCGTCTTCCTCTTTCAGCACCTTGACCTTTCCGGTGGTACCTGTTCCCTTGTAACGGACCAGGCTGTCCTCCACGATCTCTGCCATGATAAATCAAGTCCTTTAGCTAATGATCTGCCTCAATCAATTAAAGCTTCTGCACCATTATATTGCTCTCTTCTTCTGCCATACCCAGGATCTCTGCTCCCCCCGGCCGGCCTATGATCTCTATCTGGTGGAACTCCTGGCAGGCGCAGAGCACATCCTGCTCCGGATGAGTTCCCGGCTGGATCTGGCAGCTGCAGCGAGTGCGCTCTCCTATGGATACCACCACCTTAAGGCGGGGAGAAGCAGGATGGCCTTTGGGCAGCACTATCAGAGGGGCCTGCATCTCTCTTAGCTGAAAGATGGTGCAGGCCAGGGCCCTTTTGACCTTGTCGCCCACACCCCAGGAGGAGGCCACCATAAGGTCCTCCGGCTCGGTAAAGAGAATTCTCTCCTCTGCCTCTGTTTCCAGATAAAAGAATAGTCCCTTGCTCTTGGCTATGGCTATGGTGCCTTTTCTTCCTTCCAGATAAGCTATCTCATCCTCTTTTATGGTTAAGTGCATGGCCTGAATTAAACGGCCTTGACATTCCTGGACTTGCAGGATGGGCACATAGGCCGCCTTCCCATGCCCTTGAACTGATTTTTGCAGTCCAGACATTCATAATCCTTGGCAGCCAGTGATTCGATATTCCCGATGTCCGGCCCGCCCCCAACGGTACACATCTTGCCTTCACCTCCTCTTCATCTATTGAACATCTGCATATTTAAAAACGGCGGAAAATAGCCAGTCAGCTTTTATGGTCAGAAGCTCAGTGCCTCTTTGGGACAGGCCTCGATGCATCTGCCGCATTTGATGCAGTCCGGCTTCTCCATGATCTCGTTTACTGGCAATTGCATGGGGCATACCCTCTGGCACCGCCCGCAATCTATGCAATTGCTCGCGTCCACCTTGAGCTGATATCTCTTGCCCCCCATGGCCCTTTGCAATGTTCCCATGGGGCAGAATGAGCACCAGGCCCTGGGGGCTATGATCACCCCAAAAAGAATGGCCACCGATGTGGTGAGAATGCAGAGGGTCACAAAGACCATGCCCATCTTGTCCACTATCCCCGCCGTATTTATGATCCTATAGACCATAAATCCCATGAGAAGGAGGAAAAGAGGTACCCTCAGCCACATGCTGCGAAATGAAGCCGGAATCTTAAGCTTCCGGCTCAAGGGAGCCAGCCAGAAGTCGACGAAGCTTCCCCGGGGGCAGAGATTTCCGCAGAACCATCGCCCCCGGAAGGGAGCGATAATCATCAGGCTGGCAAAGACCAGGAGGAGGAGAAAGCCGAGCTTGGGATAGAAGATGCCGCCTATGGACACAATCAGCACTATGATGCCAAAATAGGGCGTAATCTTGAGCATATTGCACCTCGGTTCAGAACTGATATAGATCGAGTATAGATCGAGCAAAGCTATTTAAGCAATTCCTAAAGCTCTTTTCCTAATTCTTATGGCGATAATGGATTAATAGAGGTTACTTTGGCCCTATTTCATAAAGATATCCAGTCTGAGCCGTATGGTATAAACGAAAGCGGCGAAAGAAAGGAGATCCTGGCCGGAAAAGATGATGATCTGATCCAGGATTATGATCTGATCGTAGTGGGAGCCGGACCTTCCGGGCTTTTTTGCGCTATAAACTCCTTTCAGAAGGGCAAAAGGATATTGATTCTGGAAAAGAAGAATTCCCCCGGGCATAAGCTTTTGATCTCAGGCTCCGGCCAATGCAATATAACTCACGCTGGAGAGATTTCCGACTTCCTGGAGCACTATGGAGATCACGGCAGATTTCTGCGCCCGGCCCTGCTGGGCTTCACCAACTGCGATCTAATCTCCTTCTTTGCCAGATCGGGGCTGGGGATGGTCCAGGAAAAGGAAGGCAAGGTCTTCCCAGAGAGCATGCAGTCCAGAGATGTGCTGAATGTATTGACTGCGCAATGCCGGGAACTGGGAATAGAGATCAAATGCGGACAGGCAGCAAGATCCATAAGCAGGATAGAGGATGGCGTTCTTGTCTCCTGCACCGGCGGCAGATATCGCTCCAGGCTGCTGGTGATAGCCACCGGGGGATGCTCCTACCCCGCTACGGGATCGAGCGGAGATGGCTACGGTTTTGCCCGCATCCTGGGCCACAGCATATCTGATATCGGCCCGGCTTTGTCTCCGGTTATCATCAAGGATTATCCCTTTTCCGATCTGGCGGGACTGTCTTTTTCGGATTTGAAGCTCTCCCTATATCGCCAGATAAAGATCAAAGAGCATCGGGGAGATATTCTTTTCACTCATGATGGGCTCTCAGGCCCGGGAATTCTGGATCTGTCCAGATATATCCGGGCCGGGGACCTGATTAAAATCTCTTTTATCCCGGAGGAGAAGCGAGAGGAACTGGAGAAGTGGCTGGTGGAAAAGAGCCAGAATGATGGGGGAAAGAAATTGACCACTGCCCTGGCCGGTATGCCACTATCTTTGCCCACTGGACTTCAACTCTCCATCCGGCTGACAAAGAGATTGCTGCAGATCTCGGGGATTGCCTTGGATCTGCAATTGTCTCAATTGACCCGAGAGAAGCGAAATCGATTGATTGATAATCTGACAGGCCTCTCTTTGGTCGTCTCTGATGTTTGCGGCTTTAATGCCGCCATGTGCACCAGAGGCGGAGTCTTGACCGCGGAGGTTGATCCCAAGACCATGCAGTCCCGTCTGGTCCAGGGGCTGTATCTGGTAGGCGAGGTTTTGGATATAGACGGGGATACGGGAGGCTACAATCTGCAGGCGGCATTCTCCACAGGAATGCTGGCTGCCAGAAGCATCAAGAGCACCTTTAAACCAAGTTAGAGGCAGAAGGATGGGATAGCCATGCTGGAGATACTGAGAGTTAGGCGGAGCATCAGAAGATACAAGGATCGGCAGATAGAAGAAGAGAAGATGGAGCAGCTAAAAGAAGCAGCCCTCCGAGCCCCTTCGTCCAGGGGTATCAATCCCTGGCGGTTTGTCTTCGTCACCGACAAAACGATGCTGGAAAAGCTCTCCTCTTCCAAAGAGAGCGGCAGCAGCTTTCTGAAGGATGCTGCCCTGGGAGTGGTTGTGGCTGCGAAGCAAGGGGAGTCGGATGTCTGGGTGGAGGACTGCTCCATTGCCGCCATAATCCTGCAGCTTGCCGGATGCAGCCTGGGCCTGGGCTCCTGCTGGATCCAGATTCGAAATAGGAGACACAGCAGCAGTATGAGCGCCGAGGATTATGTCAAGCAGACTCTGGCCCTGCCGCATGATTTTCTGGTGGAATGCATCATCTCCTTGGGCTACCCTGATGAGGATAAAAGGCCGGTTGATTTTGCGGATCTGGATTGGGACAAGGCTGTGACCTGGGGCATGCACTGAAAAAGCATTATCTAGATACATGGCGAGCAGGCAAGCTTGATCAAGCGCAGATGAAGATCGCTCAGATATCTTCCTACTTCCCGCCCCATGTGGGCGGAGTGGAATATCATGTCAAAGAGCTGGCGGAAGGACTGGCCGAAAGAGGACATGAGGTGACTGTCATCTCCTCCTGCGGCAGATGGTCCGGAGAGCTTGTCCGTCTGCCAAGCCTGAATTTATATTATTCTCCCATCCCAGTTAAGCTTCCCGAACTCCAGGCTGACATCTATCACAGCCACATCCCCAGTCCCCTCTTCGCCTATAGGTTTCGGCATAAAAAGCCTCATGTGGTAACCTATCACAATGATGTGGTTCTCCCGGATGCCTTTCAAGGCCATCGCCTGCCCCGCTGGTTTTCGTCATCCGTGGAGAAAAGCAGTGATAGGCTGGTCCGGAGCATTTTGGATAGAGCGGAGACTATAGTAGCCACAACCATGAGCTATGCCCGGACCTCTCCTGTGCTTCAGGACTATCTGGATAAGGTAAGGGTGGTGCCAAACGCAGTAACTGCGTCGCTCTATCCCCGCCGGAAAGAAAAAGAGAATTATGTCCTTTATGCCGGCAGAATGGTGGGCTACAAGGGTGCGGATGTGCTCATTAGGGCCATGAAGGAGGTGCAGAAGACGGAAGACCTGGAGCTGATGATGGTAGGGGAAGGAGAGGACCGCCTTCGTCTGGAGAAGATGGCAGAGAGGCTGTCCGTTCGGGCCAGGTTCACAGGCAGACTGGAGCGAAGCATGTTTATAGACACAATCTCCCGAGCAGAGATGCTGGTCAATCCGGCCCAGTGCCGCCTGGAGGCCTTCGGAATAGTGCTCCTGGAGGCCATGGCCTGCGAGACTCCCGTACTGGCCTATGACACTCCGGGGGTCAATGAGGTTGCGGGTAAGGGAGGCTGCATTTACTCAAACTGGGAGGAGCTCTCTGAACTGATCATAAAGCTTCATAATAGCCCGGCCAGGAGAGCGGAATTGGGACGGAAGGGAAGGCGAGCCGTGGAAGAGAATTACTCCTGGAAGAGGGCTATCGACCTCATGGAGTCGGTCTATAAAGAGGTGGCATGAATCCAGGCGAGGGCCCAGGGAGAGGCTGGGACTAAAGAGGTTGCAGGGCTGGAAAATGCCTGGGAGACGGAAATTTGATCAATAAATTAAAAAATAAATTTGGAGACGAGAAGGTCAGAGCCGGGCTTCTGGCCATATTCATGAGCCTGACCTCAATTATAATCATATTGGAATTTACAGACACGTCCCTGAGCTGGAAAATGGCCTCCCTGGTCCGGCCAGAGTTTCTTTTATTGGGACTGGCACTGCACATGTTCTCCTGGGTCTTTTATGCCCTCAGGCTCAGGCTCCTGGCGTCTTTGGCCGGGCATGATATCACCTTCCGCCTCTCTCTCATATCCACATTGGCCTCGAATTTTTTGGGCGCTCTCACCCCTTCCTCTGCCGGGGGAGAGCCGCTGCGGATCAAGATCCTGGCCGATGACGGCATGAGCTACGGGAGCGCCACGGCGGTGGCCGTAGGCGAGAGGCTTTTGGACAGCATCTTCTTCGTGGGGGCGCTGGCCGTCTTCCTCATATTCACGAACTTTCTGACCGGCTTCGGGATCAAGGTGGGGGCCTTCTTTTTGCTTTTGCTCATCCTGCTCCTGGCCTTTCTCTGGCAACTGGTCAGCCACCCGGAGAGGATATCCGGATTTGTGGCCTGGATCAAAAGGAAGACCGGGAACAGGCCTATTGTTTACAGCCTGGAAAAGGAGATCTGGGCCTTTCGGGACGCAGGAATTCAGCTGGCCAGGGAGACTGTTCGCCGCACCCCGGCCATGGCTGCCGTAACCGCCATGATCTGGATGTGCGACTTCCTGGTTCCATCTGCTCTGCTCATAGGCATGGGCTCGGACCCCAGCTTCCTTCTCTCCATCACCTCCCAGATCATCCTGGCCATAATCGCCATATTGCCCCTGACACCGGGTGGCAGCGGCGTGGCTGAGCTTTCCATGACCTTTCTTTACTCCAAGTTCGTGCCGCCACTGCTCCTGGGACCTCTGGTGATACTCTGGCGCCTGGCCACCTATTTCTCCAATATCGTGGTGGGGGCGGCCTTTGCCGGGGCGTCGATCAATGGAATGATGAAGAGATGAGGAGATCAAAAAGAATAAACCGGCCGGCTATGCCGGCAGACCGAAGCCCGGGGGGATGCAGTTCCGAGAGAGCAGTAGGGCCAGTTTCTGACCGCTACAGAAAATGGCCTCCACTTCGCAGCCTGGCTGAGAAGCCCCATCTCTAATTATTCGGAAGAAAGGAGGCATGGGGCCAAGCCCGGCCTTGATCCAGCCTGCTAAATGGTTATCCACTTACCCACAGAATTTTGCGAGGAGCCAAAAAAAGGATTGGGGAGAAGGATTTAGCCTGCCATAAGAACAGATCAACACCTACGGCTTCAGCGATCCTTAAGCTAATCCCTGATTGCATCCGATTTCACTGGAATCCTGCACCCCTTTCATTCTTGATTGCACTTACTTGGATGGATTGGGTGTTATGATTGCCAGATAGATGGCAGCCAGGGCGACAATCATATGGACCGTCTCTTCCAGCATGGGCATCCATCCCAATATCATTCTCACCAGGTTATAGCCGAAGGCATACAGCCCCAGTTTAGACCTCCCACGATAACCAGCACTATGGCCAGCATATCCAGCAAAGACAATTTTGCCAATATCACACCTCCATGCGATCGGGTCAAAACTATAGTTCAGATAAAGAAATATAATTAACTTACATGTTAAAACATTAAACCTTTTGATGTTTTAATTAGGCACTTCCTTCCAAGACATGGAAATGTAAATAGTGAGACTCCGATCAACATTATCGTAGACTCGTTTCAATTGGGGCACGTTTTTTCAGACAGGGCAGGATAAATTTTCAAGCCCGCCCTCAGGTAGCAATCAACAATGCGACCAGCACCGACATCCTCACCAGCATGCTGATGCTGGTGGAGACGAGCACCAGATAAAGCCCCAGCCTCATGCCGAATACCCCGGTGTAATTGGGCAGGAGCGAGCGCAGAGAATAAAATGGCAGCATAAAGAGGCTGCCCAGCATCAGCACCATGATGGCCTTGGTCTCGGATATGCCACCGTTCTGGATCAGGGGTCCCAGCAGGGTTATCCCCGCCTTGGGGCTGGCCACATAGACTGTGAGAGGGATGATGGTCTCCGGGGGTATGGAAAAGAATCCGGCCAGGGCGGTGACGTCCAGAGACTGCAGGATCCCCTCCCGATTGAGATAGAGTACCAGAAAGGTCATGATAAAGTACAGGCCGGCAATCCTCAGGAATATGCGCCTCTGCCTCTTCAGGGCTCTTTTTGCAGCTTTTTTATATCTATCCCATCGGTCCGGCGGAGAAGGCGAGGAATATGAACCGGCCGCGGGACCGCTCTCCTGGCCTCCCCCGCGGGAGGAGGATGCCAGTGCAGGAGAGAGCCCTGCGGCATCTGCATCCAGATAGGCCCGGCCCAGGACCATGACCAGAGCCAGCTTGATCAGGCCTGTGGCGATGGAGATGAGGGCATAGGCTCCCCCCACGAATATGCCCAGGACGGGAATCACAAAGGCCAGCTGATAGGTGAATAGCTCCCGGAAATAAACCGGCACGCTGTTCATGATGGCGCTGAGGAATGCCTGCCGCTCACTCAGGCGCCCTTCCTCCTTCAGCCCCGCAATCATAGTATTGGCGGCCAGGGCTGAGCCCAGGCTGACCACAAATGAGGAGGCGGATGCGGCAGGAAGATGGGACAGGGATACAAGCGGCCCGGCCAGATGGGATATGCGGGAGAAGGCGTCCAGTTCCAGAAGAAAGCCGGTCAAAAAGAGCATGATAAAGACTGTGCTCATGGGGGAGACGGTATCGCCCAGGGCCTGGAAGAGCAGATGTAGCATTATCGAGTCCTTGATCTTTTTAGCTTCCAACTGGATTGGCGTACCGAAACTATAAATGTTCTGGCGTATTCTATGGTATCGCTACTCGGCAAGGCGCTCTCGAGGGCTTTGGATTCAGAGAAGACAAAACCCCCAGTTACAGGCTGGAAGAGGAGGACAAAAGGGGATGCTTACAGATCTGGAAGAGAAGAGAGGCAGGCTCAGGCAGGAGTCCCACGCCATTGGGGATAGACATAGCCAATTAAATGCTGAAGCAAGCAAATGGGCCGAGAGGCGAAATGAGCTCAACCGGGCTACAGAAGGGCTGATTGAGAGAGCCAAGTCCTTCAAGAAGCTGCGGGACGAGAGCAACAAAAATGTGGCCCAGTCCAAAAAGAAGAGGGATGAGTGCAACGAGAATATCAAGCAGCTCTATGTGAAGATAGAAGACCTCCAGAAAAAGCACAACCCCACCGGCGAGCGCTCTATCAGAGATCTGAGCCGGGAGATAGACCATCTGGAATTTCGGCAGCAGACCGAGGTTTTGAGCCCGGAAAAAGAGAAGCAACTGGTGGATAAGATCTCCGCCCTGCGTGCGGAGTTTAAAGGAAGAAAAGAGCAGCTTGAGAAGAGCGAGGACATGAAGAAGCTTCTTGACCAGGCTCAGGCCCTGAGAGATCAGGCATCCACTTACCACAATCAAGTAACCAGATTCGCACAACTGGCCCAGGAATACCACGACCAGATGATCTGCTCTTTTAAAGAGGCAGATCAGACCCGTGCCGAGGCCGATGCCGCCCAAAAGGAGTTCTTGAAGGCGCAGTGACTCCTGTTCGATATTTTTTCCAACCGCTTTAGACTTGAGCATAACCTGAACTGGCCGAGACATGCTCCTTATCAAGCCGGTTAATGGCGCCGGGTTCAGCCAGGTTTATTACCCGGCGGCGGCAAAAGATGAATTATGAAATCCTTCTCTCCGGCGATGGCTGCCCGGGCCCTCTGGCAGATGAGGATTAAAAAGAGGCCTTTTGTCCTCTCCCACGGCATAACCTCAAGCTGCAACCTGCGCTGCCGCTTCTGTAGCTACTGGAAGCAGCCGGGCCCGGAGATGAGCACCCCGGAGATTTTCAGGATGCTGGATGAGGCCGCTGATTATGGCATCGGGATCTACAATGCCTGGACCGCCGAGCCTCTGATGAGAGAGGAGCTGCCCCTCATTCTGAGCCATGCCCGGTCCAGGGGCCTGGTCACCTCCCTGGTAACCAACGGCCTGCTTTTGGAAAAAAGTCTGGCAGATCTCCGGGATCTGGACATGCTCTCCGTCTCATTGGACGGCATCAAGAGCTACAAGGAGCTTCGGGGATTAGACCCGGCCCAGGTGCTGGATGCAATTCGGGCGGCAAGGAAGGCCGGGCATGAGATTCTCATCAACTGCGTCATATCCGGAAAAAATATTGGCGAGCTGGAGGATCTGGTGCACCTGGCGGAATCTTTAGGCTGCTGGATCTCTTTTGAGCCCATGCATCTGTT
>Ga0116144_10006031_pt1 | contig 10733 bp, 21 predicted proteins | sample AD_UKC035_MetaG_FD_89746 | JGI IMG/M metagenome (GOLD analysis project Ga0116144, IMG submission 89746) | Active sludge microbial communities of municipal wastewater-treating anaerobic digesters from USA - AD_UKC035_MetaG | ecosystem: Engineered > Bioreactor > Anaerobic > Digestate | place: USA... | reverse complement strand
GTTCAGAGGCGGGCGAAGTGTTCAGGATCTCAGAGAGATGGCGGCGCTCCCGTTTAACAAATTCACAGATAAGATGCGCGACGATCTAGAGGCGTCTCAGGGCTGTGAGGAAAGCTGTGAGGTCAGCGGCGAGGTCAGCGGCGAGGTCAGCGGCGAGGTCAGCGGCGTGGTCAGCGGCGAGGTCAGCGGCGAGGTCAGCGGCGTGGTCAGCGGAGTCAGCGGCGCATGACAATTACGCCGAGGAACTCATTAGGATGATAGAGAATTGTGATGGGGAGTTAAAATGACCGACCTAACCACCAAGCTATCCGAAATCCAAGCGCGAGCGGAGCAGGCTGACAATGGCATAGAAGGAATTATACATTGTCGCCCATCACAGAAAGACGTTTTACCACTACTGCGCCTTGTGGAAGTGCTGATTGAGCACAACAGCGACTTGCGTCGAATGGTAGACCTCACGACAGCCGACTATAAAAGGCTAGAGAGACAACAAGACCAAGCCGCGCTCGAGGCGATGCTAAGGGAGGAGACGTGAGAGACTGGGCGAATTTTTTCACAGACGATGAAATCCGAAAGGTCTGGCAAGAACCCATCACTCTCGCAAACGCAACGAAATACCTCAACGCCAAGATCCGCGAGGCACTAGAGGCAGCGCCGAAGGTTTATGGGAATGTTGGCGAATACGCATCGTCTTGGTCGACCTATCCAATAGGTACTTTCATTCAAGAGAATAACACGCACACCGCCCGTCTTGTCGACGTGAAACCAATCAAGAAGGGGGAGTGATGACCGGAGATGAAATAACGTCAATTGTTGCGATGGTATGCACGACAGTTTTGTGCGGACTTATCATATGGAGAATGCCATGACCCACGCAACACTAATTCACACAGATTGCGGAGGCGAAGTCAGGCGAGTTGGCGAAGATGGCATTGACGTCTGTGAGCACTGCGGAATCGTTGAGGGACAACCAGTGCACTGGGAAGATGAGAACGGCGAAGTGGTGGAAGAATGAAGTTTGACGATTTCGGTTTATTAGTTCGAGAGAAGCCACGCGATCCAGGCCATGAGATTGCAAACTTGGGTGATAGCTGTGCCGACTCATGTCGATGGGCGATCCTGTCACAATTTATTGGCGAGCCTTTTCGCATTAACCTCTGGTTGTTTCAGGATGATAATGTTGGTTACTTGCGACATCCTACTTTGGCAAATAAAGAAGGTTGGAATAATCGCGATGTGACCAACGATCAATATGTGCCGTTGATGATGGCGGCTTGTCTTTTAGACTGGCACATCTTTGCTCGAATGAAAAAAGACGTTGGCTTCTTTATTCCAGGAACCCGCAAGATCACACATCCAGCCATCTTTGCGATCAAGTACAAACAATGGTGGGCATTAGCTTTAATGAACAAGATCCAGGGTTGGCTTCTGACTTGGTCTTTCCGTTGGTCTGATGATGAGCATGAGGGAGCTGGCTTTAAGTCATCCAAGGGCAAGGTGCAGGACTATCCGACGATGATCGCAACGACTGTCTTTTTAAACAAAATCGGCTACAAGGCACGGCTCCCACGGCCAGCAAAAGAATGTATCGAAGCACTTGAGGCCTATCGGTTCAATCCAAAGGACTTTGAGCCAAACGCAGAGTGGGAAATCGACATTTACCGAAAAGCAATCAATGATTTGTCTCCCTATGTTGGGTCTTTAATATGAAAAAACCTGTCTTTGAAAGAGATCAAAAAAAAATCATTCTAATCCTGTTTTATTTATCGCTTGTTAGCTTTTTTCTTTGGCGCATTGCAACTTCATAGCGATTAGCAAACTTGACAAGCATTAACAAATAGGCTCGAACTGTCAAAGCTGGAGGGTTTATGAATGAAGGGAGAATTATGGGGCTTTATTTTATTGTCGCAATCGCAGTAATTGCGCTGATTGGTATTACCGTCGTTTTTGCAAAAAAAGAAGACGTGCAGAACGAAGCTTTTATGTCTCGATTGAAAGATTTGGAATCGGCCGTTGCAAGGTTAGATCGATCATCAGCAAAGCAATCAGACTTAGCTGAGATGGAAAACATGATAGCTGAGATTCAGGCAAAGGTTAACAAATCAATAGAAGTTATTGACCTTTATCGAACCGTCGTGAAGGAGCAAAAGCCAATCGAGATCGCGCAAACTAAACCATTTTTGGTCGAACTCATGCCAAAAAAACCTGCGAAACAAGTCAAAAACAAAAAATGAGACAGCCGTATGCTAAAAGCGGCCATGACGGCAGTGGTTACTGGTTAGAAATTGGATTACCAGGCACGCCAAAAACGCCAAATGAGTTGCTTGGCGGGCATCGAATGGTAAAAAGTCGAAACGCTGTCAATTGGAAGCAACTTGTGTATTTGGTAGCGCGCGGTCATGAACCCCAAAAACCTCTTAAATCCGCAGTTATTCATATCACGCGCCACGCGCCGCGATCTTTAGATTACGATGGTTTAGTTGGATCGATGAAGCCGGTCGTCGACGGTCTCCTTACGAGGCGAGACAAGGTCCTAGGATTGAAAAAAAACGAGAGGAAGATACTTTGGTCGGGTATTTTGGAAAACGACACCTGGGCCATTACAGGCCCATGGATCGTTGATCAAAAAATTACGCCAATCGGTCAGGAATGGATTCAGATTGTAATTAGGGAGCGCGCTTTGACTTCGCCTGATCGCACGCCATGAGAATTGCGCCCTCGATGAACGATCTCAGGGAGACGTTTAAGCGTTTCGCTGCCGCTTGTGCCGCCTCAAGCGTCTCGGGCCTAATTCTCGACGGTATCATGATGTCTTTCGTCGTTTTTGAGTCAACATAGTCAGTTATGTTTTTTTTCATCGAAACAATTCCTTTCAGCCTCTTGTGATTACAAATTTTAAAACGCCGTCGTCAATCATTTGTAAGATTAGCCCGCGCCTTAGTTCAAGTTCATACGCCAGGAATTTCTCTCGATTTGCCGGGCTAAGGCTCGCAGCATCCGCATTGAAAATTACTGAATTTCACGCTTACCGAACCTTTCTGCGCTGGAGGATCATCTGCTGGATCTTAGCCCGCAGCCTGCGGATCTCCTCTGCTGTTTTTGGGTCGGATATGATCCGATCTTCCTCATGAACTACTTGCATCGTCTCCAGGAGATCGTCTAGCTGCCTTAGTTCGATCGTGTTGAACGATTGTCTTAGTTTTTTTCCTCCAGTCATGAATACCTCGGCGCGAGGTCTTCGCAGAACATACCGTTATAGGCCCCTTGCACGTTGTAATCTTGTCCTAAAGTTTGAGCATTGATAAAATCAGCAAGGTTTGCGGCGTCGGCCTTGTTTTTCACTCCGAGCTTATCGCCAGCGTAATCGCGATGAACGTAGCCTTGAAATTGGTAGGCGCCATACCCTAATACCGCAACGACAAACCAGTCTCCTTTTTGGGCGACAAAAATCTTGTATTGAGTTCCGTTGCCAAGTGCTACCTCGCCAAAGAAGTCGCTAAAACTTGTTACTTGCGGAAATTTCCCTGCTTGATTTGGCCTAACTACCTGTCTCATGCTTTGCCTTTCGCTTTGGTTATTGCGTTTATTACTGCCGGAACTGAGCACCAATCATCATGGCGGCCATTTCGTGCACTACAAAGCGGGCAGTAGTGTTCTGTATCATGATCGCCATTTCGCCATACATCTCGAAATGTTTCGCTAACTTGTTCGAGAACGCCTTCAAGCGCATCTAGCAAATCTGGAGCTGCTGCAATCAATTGAGCGTTTGCTTTAGCCTCGTTTTCATTGACGCTACTTACTCCGCAACCGGTTTCAAAATGGACAATCTTGGTTTCTGCAATCAGCATAAACGTCTTGGTCGTGCTTAAAGCTAAAATCCCTGTTCCGTTAAACGTCTGAGTCCAGGGTCCTGGTGTGTTTTTCATTTAGTTCCTTTCTTCGGCGTCAGAAAAGCGTTTCTGAGCTTCTGCGACCTGCTCTGGCGTTAGGTCAGCAATCTCTGGCGGGTGCGGTTTTATTTGTAAAACTGGATCTTTGTGCACTTCGTTTGCAAACTCAGCTTCTTGCAAGTCTTCAAGTTCACCGTAAGCGTCAAGTAGTGAGTCAATGGCTTCGTCGATGTCATCTTGAGCGCATCGGACGATGGGTAAGGCTTCATCAAGATTTCTGCGTGCTGTCTTTGTTTCACGTAAAGCCGCCTTTATTTTTTTCATTATGTCATCGTATTTTTTTGCGTTATAGTCGCTCATTTGATCTCCTTACCGGAACTCAGGGTATTTATTCATCACAACCGTTTTCAAAGCGTCTAGTCGTCTTCGACAATGGGCCTTTTTTTTCCAACAAAAATACAGACTAAAAAGTTCCTCTTCGATTTTTATTAAAGCCAACAACTTGTCGAGGGATAGATTTTCGTATCGTTGGCGAAGTGTTGGTTTTTTCATTAGCGATCCTTCGGTTTGACGTTTCCGATGTCCGCTTCATGTTCTTGAAGGGCGTCTAGTGCGTATTTGATCAAATCATCAACCTCGGGCGCGTCTTCGTCGGTTTCAAAGAATTGAAGTTCTTCGATTGCTACGTCTAAAATTTTATTGATTCGGTCTTGCAGCAACTCTGCTTTTGATTTGTTCATGTTTCGTCCTTTCGTTTCGCGACCTATGTAATGATCATGCCATGCGTCATGCAGAAGTGCAAATCGAAAATGCTATGCACGTATCAAAACGATAAAAACGCATCAGGTCAAAGGTGGGGGATTTCATCTCAAAAATGTTGCCAATTGTTGTCAAAATGAGACAAATTTTTCACATGATTCAAATAAAAAACCGTTCAATCGATGAAATAAAACCAGCTAATTACAATCCGCGCGCAATCATGGATTCCTCATTTGAAGGATTGAAGGAATCGCTACGACGCTTTAACGTCGTCGATCCGTTGATCGTGAACACACGAACCGGGAATTTAGTAAGCGGTCACCAGCGATTGCGAGCAGCGCAAGAGTTGGGTTTCAAAGAAGTGCCAGTCGTTGAAGTCGATCTCTCTGAAGCTGACGAAATGGCGCTCAATGTGACGTTAAACAATCCAAAGATCGCTGGATTTTTCACGGACGACCTACAAGCTTTGCTCGATGAATTAAAAATGGATCTGGGCGAAAGCGTTTTGGTCGATCTTCGACTAAACGAACTCGTGATCGACAATGCTTGGGATTCAAGCTCTGGTGTTGTCGACGGGATTGACGAGAATTTAGATGGAATCAGCGCGATCATAAAAATCAAGTGCCCACAAGAAATCAAAGACGAAGTCTTGATCACGGTCAAAAAAGCGATCCTAGAAACATCGCTCGAAGGAGTCGAAGTTGTTTGAGGATTTGAAACTCAACATCTTAATGGCCTATCCATACCTAAAGCCAGGGATGCTTGAGTTTTTAAAAAACAACCAATCAGATATTCGATTTCTGCTCGACTCGGGTGCGTTCACGGCCTGGCGAACAGGTAAGCTCATCACGCTAGACGACTATTGTCGTTTTCTCGACGCTTTACCGTTTAAACCGTGGCGCTATTTTATGCTCGACGTAGTCGGAAATCCCGACGCAACGCTCGCGAATTATCAAACTATGCTCTCTCGCGGTTTCAAGCCAATTCCAATTTTCACGCGAGGCGAAGATCCAGCAATTTTAGACGAGTATTACAAGACATCGGATGTCGTTGGCATTGGCGGGCTCGTTGGGACTCACAAGAACAAGGGTTTCGTCAAAGCCATCATGAAACGAGTCAATGGTCGGCGCGTTCATTGGTTAGGATTTTGTCACCCTGATTTTCTCATTGCCCTTAAGCCGTACATGGCCGACAGCACGACATGGTCAATTGGACATCGCTACGGTGCTGTTCCGTTATATTTAGGCGGGGGCATTTTTAAACAAGTCAGAAAAGAAGTTTTTTTCAAGCGATCGCAAAAAAACACTCAAGCCGAAGCTGTTCAAAGAATGGGTTTCGATCCCGACGACCTTAGGTCGGGAGAAAAATTTAAAAAAGTAGTTCTTCGAATAGGCATGGCATCGTGGATTCGATTGGGTTTTGATCTCTATGAAAAAAATGGAACCAATTTATTTCTCGCAGGACTTTCAGAACAGAATTTAGCCGAAAGCCTGGAAGAATTTCATCGACAACGAACGATCAGAGGAAAAATAAATGGAACAAAAAAAAGTAATCGTAATTTTATCGGGCGGAATGGATTCGACGACGGCTCTCGCGTGGGCGAAGTCGAAGTTTCACGTTGAAGATGTAATCCATTTCCAATATGGGTCGAAACACAACCTCAAAGAATTGCAATCGGTTGAAAAAATCGCAGCTCATTACGGTGTCAATTTAAACGTGATCCATTTGCCGTTCGAATCTTTTCAGTCAAACCTGTTGAAATCAGGCGGCGAAATCCCAGATGGTCATTACGCTGACGAGTCGATGAAGAAAACAGTTGTGCCGTTCAGGAATGGAATCATGCTATCTTTTGCAACTGGGTTTGCAGAATCAAAAGGAGCATCTGCAATTATTCTTGGCAATCACTTCGGTGATCATGCAATTTATCCAGATTGTCGAGCTGATTTTGCTGAAGCTATGCGATCAGCTATCGCGCTCGGAACCTACGCAAAAATCGAAATGCTTTCGCCTTTTCAGACAATCGACAAAACTGCGATTGCAAAAATAGGTCACGAGCTCGGCGTGCCGTTCGAGCTGACCTGGACATGCTACAAGGGGAAGGACAAGCATTGCGGAACGTGCGGATCGTGTACTGAACGAAAAGAGGCGTTTCAATTGGCAGGCGTGAAAGACCCGACAGAATATGAATAACAAACAGACGGCAGTTATCATCCCTTGCGGTTTTAAAAAAACGAAAGTCCTAACGAAAGCCCAGCACCTCTATCAGGGGCCCTATTTTAAAATGAATCTCGCATGGGCGTTGAGCGTCGTTGATGGGTCGCGAGTTTTTATCTTGTCAGCCAAGCACGGACTCCTTCGTTTAACTGATGAGCTCGACCCATACGACCTCAAGATGGGACAGCCGGGATCGATCGGAGCCGTTGAAATCAAACGACAGGCGCAGGCTTTAAAGCTCGATCAGATGAAACTTTACGCCGTGGGCGGTAGCGAATATCTGTTTGCTTTAAAAGCTGCGGGACTTGATTTCTGTGCGCCAATTGCGGGCCTATCGCTTGGTCGAAGTATGCAAGTTTTGAAAAGAAACATGAGAAAACTACCAGATTGGAGACTTCATGAGATTTAGATCGACAAAAACCTACGGCAATGAGCGCGGTTTGAGCGCAACCTTTCGTCAATGGAGAGCTAAAAGTCACTGTCGATACCTTCACGGCTACGCCTTGGGCGTGCACATTGAGTTCGAGGCTGATGAACTCGACGAGAATGGCTGGGTTTACGATTTTGGTAAATGCAAATGGATTGAGCAGTTTTTGAAGGACACGTTCGATCACAAGACCGTGGTTTCAGACGACGACCCCATGCTCGAAGAATTTCACGACATGGACTCTGTCGGACTCATTCAATTGACCGTGCTCCCAGGCGGCGTCGGGTGCGAACGGTTCGCGAAATTTATCTTCGAACAGATTCAAAATAGGTTCGATGACTGGGAAGAGACTCGCGTAAGAGTTGCGATGGTCAAAGTGTTCGAACATGGATCGAATGCTGCCGTGGTGATGCGATGAAAACCTACGCGATAAAAGAAATCTTCGGTCCAACGATCCAGGGTGAAGGCAGTCACGCGGGTACAGCAGTGCTGTTCGTTCGTTTTGCAGGCTGTAATCGTTGGTCAGGACGCATGGAAGATCGATCAAAAGCTGTTTGCTGGTTCTGTGATACGGATTTTCTGGGCGGTGAACGCCTTTCGGCTGATCAGGTTGTGGATAAGTTGAAAAACCTAAGCCCATTTGTCAAAACTGTCGTGATTTCGGGCGGGGAAGCTACTTTGCAGCTGGACCTCGAGTTCGTGAAAACGCTTAAACAGGCAGGCTTCAGCCTCCATCTCGAAACAAACGGATCAAAAGACATCTCTGAGCTTCGCTCTTATTTCGATCATGTGACAGTCAGCCCGAAACAAGCGGCCGAACAGACCAAAATCAAAGATGCTGACGACATAAAAATCCTCTACCCCCCGCCGATTGACGGACTTCGCATCAGTCAATTTGAGTCGATGGGAAAAAACCTGTTTCTTCAGCCCATCGACGGGCCCGGCTTGTCAGCCAATACTGATCTTGCAATCGCTTTTTGTCACGCGCACCCACAATGGCGCCTTTCAATTCAGTTACATAAGATTTTAGGAGTTCAGTAATGCAAAAAGATCACAAGCACCTCGTCAGAGGAATCCTCGAAGCCATCGGCGAAGACCCGAACCGAGAAGGCTTACTCGATACGCCGAAGCGCGTTGTAAAATCCTGGCTTGAAATCTTCGCAGGATACAAAAAAGACCCGGCTGAGATCCTTTCAACCGTATTCGAAGACGGTGCCTGTGATGAAATGGTCCTGCTCAAAAACATCGAGTTTAGCTCCATGTGCGAACACCACATGCTGCCCTTCATCGGCAAGGCCCACGTCGCTTACCTGCCAAATGGGAAAGTCGTAGGCCTTTCAAAACTCGCAAGACTCGTCGATTGCTTCGCCAAACGCCTTCAGATCCAAGAAAAAATGACTATCCAGATCGCAAACTCAATAGTTGAACACCTTAAACCTAAAGGTGTTGCCGTGATCATTGAAGCTCATCACCAGTGTATGAGTTGCCGGGGCGTCGGGAAAATGAACACGACCATGGTCACGAGCTCAATGCTCGGAGCTTTTCGCGACAATCCAGCCGCCCGGGCTGAATTTCTAGCGTTGGTTAAGTAAATGCCTATCGTGTCCGCTCGCGCCTACGCGAAACACCGCTGCGTCTCTCACACAGCCGTGCAAAAGGCGATCGCGGCCGGATACATAAAAAAAGCCCTGGTATTTAAAAACAAAAAAACTCTCATAAACTCCCGCATTGCCGATGCCGAATGGATCCCAATAAAGGCAAAAACGATCGAAAACACATATCTTTGTCCAGTTTGCGGGCATGAAAGGCTCAAGTGAAGTCACGATTGAGCCTCACGCCAGATCAAATAAAAATGCTCGAAGGCATGGCCGCAATCAGGCTGCCAAATGAGCAAATAGCTAGAATCCTTGGGGTTAGTCGCGAAACATTTGAAAAACACCTGAAGCGAAATAAAGCGGCTCGATTGGCTTTAGAAAAAGGGAAGGCGCAAGGAAGTCAGAAAGTTCATCAGACAGCCTTTCAATTGGCCACGGGATACACTCGACAATACGAACAGGAATGGTTCAACCCTAAAACAAAGCAATGGGAAACGAGGATCGCGCGCGAGGTCGTACCGCCAGACCCTAAAATGCTTCAATTCTGGCTTAAGACTCAGGAAAAATGGCGCGAAACTGATCGACTCGAACTGACTGGACCAGACGGCGCGCCATTGAAAGTCACGGAGCTGCCGCGGGAAACGAGACAGGAGAAGTTGCGTCAATACCTTGAGCTATTTGCTCGGATTGAACATTCAAAAACACTCGTCAAATTGGATGAAGTTGTGGCATCGGAGGCCACGATCGAAGTAAAAGGGGTTGAGGTCGATGGCGAAGAATCGTAGTTACCTGCCTTCGTTGTCGCCCTTTCAAGAAAAAGAGGCGCTTGCGATAGCCGAACAAGAATTGATAGACCTTGCGTCGCGCGACCTGCTGCCATTTGCAGCCTTCACTAAAGTCGATTTTACCATAAACTGGCATCACATACTCGTGGCTGAAGCCATGGATCGATTTTTTAAGCGCGAGATCGTCAACCTCATGATCTTCCTGCCGCCTCGGATGGGTAAAACCGAACTTGTAAGCAGGCGATTCCCAGCATCAGCCCTTGGGCGCGATCCAAATCGAAGGATCATTGCAACGAGCTATTCAGACAGCCTCGCATCGTCTGCCAATCGCGACGTGCAGCGCATCATAGATTCGGAGGCTTATCGCATGATCTTCCCGAATACGACGTTGAGTGGTGAGAACGTGCGATCTAACGTGAAGGGTAGTTGGTTACGAAACAACGACATCTTTGAGATCGTAGGGCACAGAGGTTTTTATCGATCGGCGGGCATTGGATCGGGCATTACGGGCTTTGGATTCGATTTTGGGCTAGTCGACGACCCGATCAAAAACTGGAAAGAGGCCCTTTCGCCAACGGTCAGGCAAACTCACTGGGATTGGTACACGTCCACGTTCTACACGCGGCGCGAAAAAAACGCGGGCATCTGCCTGATCATGACTAGGTGGCATGAAGATGATCTCGCAGGTCGAATTATCGCCCAAGCCCGACAAACTGGTGAAAAATGGACCATCGTTTCGTTGCCAATGATCAAAGAATCAGACGAGTCGACTGGTTATGAGGAATTTTTAGATCAACGCCTTTTGAAACTTGATCCAAGAGCCGAGGGCGAACCGCTCTGGCCGGAGAAATACTCCATCAAGGAATGCGAGAGCATCCGCCTATCGGTCGGATCGAAAGTATGGGCGGGCTTGTATCAGCAGCGCCCGGCTCCGCTGTATGGCTCGCTCGTCAAAAGAGAATGGTTCCGATTCTATCGCCAGCTCCCACAGGAGGCCTATCTCAAGGGCGAGTGGCTCCAGAGTTGGGATCTGTCGTTCAAAAACTCAGCAGACTCAGATTAT
>Ga0116144_10006028_pt1 | contig 10741 bp, 3 predicted proteins | sample AD_UKC035_MetaG_FD_89746 | JGI IMG/M metagenome (GOLD analysis project Ga0116144, IMG submission 89746) | Active sludge microbial communities of municipal wastewater-treating anaerobic digesters from USA - AD_UKC035_MetaG | ecosystem: Engineered > Bioreactor > Anaerobic > Digestate | place: USA... | reverse complement strand
GTCTATTCCGGCGCCACCACGAACCTGCTGACGCTTACTGCTGTGCCTCGCACCTATGACAACTACCGTTACCGTGTTGAGATTGAAGGAACATGCGCACCCAAAGCCGTCTCTCAGACTGTGCAGCTGGATGTCTCCATTGAGACTCTCATCACGCAGCAACCTGCTGACTCGGCTATCTGCGAGTTCATGACAGCAGCCTTCACGGCGCTGGCTGAAGGTGCAAATCTGACATACCAGTGGCAGGCGTTCAACGGCACCACATGGGACAACCTCAGCAACAGCGGCATTTATATGGGAGTACAGACCCCCACGCTGATGGTCTTCGGTCCGGCTCGCACCATGGACGGCACCCGTTACAGGGTTGTCATCGGCGGCGACTGCTCGGCTGACCTGGTCTCTGAAGAGGCTGTGCTCACCGTCTACACTGCACCGGAGCTCTCGGATCATCCTGATGAGTTCAGGGGATGCCCGGGCGGCAGCGCCACCTACAGCGTGGTGGCTGCTGGCACTGCACTGACCTATCAGTGGCAGGTGAACAGCGGCTCGGGCTTCGTCAATGTGACGGATGGTGCAACCTATTCAGGAACCGCCACACCAGACCTTACAATCAATAACCTTGATCTGTCGATGAACGGTTATCTTGTGCGGGTGATTGTGTCAGGTACCTGTCAGCCTCCTGTAACCAGTTCGTTTGCACCGCTCAGGGTTTACATGGAGCCTTCAATCATATCTGAGCCGGCTGACGCAGAGGTGTGTGACCAGGCCGGAGCGGTCTTCTTCTCGCAGGTGTTCAACACCGGTGCCGGAGAGACCACGGTATGGCAGGTCAATGAAGGCTCAGGATGGAATAACCTGAGTGATGGCGCCCTCTACCAGGGCACTCAGACGCCCCAGCTGGTGATCATGAGCACCACCACCGCGATGAACGGATGGCTCTACAGGCTTGAGATCACCGGTCCGTGCGGGCTCTACTATACCCGTGAGGCACTGCTGACGGTCAACGAGTGGCCCACGGCGCAGATCGAACCTGTTGATACACTGCTTGTATGTGGTGGCGTGCCCACACAGCTGCACGGTAATCCGGCAGGAGGATCGGGTGTTTACAGCGCCCACAGATGGTTCGGAGACATCGGCCCGCTGAGCCAGTACAATATAGAGAACCCGGTGTTCAATACCTCTATGGAGGGCTATTACAGGCTTGTTTACCAGGTGACCGACAGCAAGGGGTGTGTTGGCCTCGATACGCTGGTGGTACAGGTTGAGAAGCCGGTGGCCATGTTCACCATGGATGCTCCTTCGGGATGCCAGCCGCTGACGGTGAACTTCACCAACGGCTCCACGGGGTACACCTCTGTGCTATGGGATTTTGGAGACACAGAGACATCGACAGATGTCAACACATCACATACTTATCCCAACACAACCGCCTCGCTGGCTTACTACACCGTAAGGCTGGAGGTGACCTCGGCCAACGGATGCGTCTCATCGATGGAACAGAATATCACCGTTTACCCGGAGATACTCTCAGACTTCACCATCAGTGATGACACCATCTGTTCGGGTGAGAGCGTCATGTTCTCCACTCTGCCGGGAGCGTTCACCTATGACTGGACCTATGGTGACGGCAACATGGAGTCGGGATCGAATGTGATCAGTCATGTGTACTTCAATACCGGAACTGATCCGGTGACGTACAATGTTACATTGAGGACGCAGTCGTTCTTCGGATGTATCAGTGAGACGACCATGCCGCTGGTGGTTTATCCCACCCCGGTGCCGGCCTTCACTGCCATCCCGGCCTCGCAGGTTTATCCTGATGCCACCGTCAGCTTCACCAACAACACCAACCCGGGCAACTGGACCTGGCTATGGGACTTCGCTGACGGCAACAGCTCAACGGATGAGGCGCCGGTGCATACCTATGCTGCTCCGGGCGACTTCGGCGTAAGCCTGACAGTGAGCAACGGTGTCTGTACCGCGTCAGTTGTGAATACGGTGAGGGTACTGCCCACACCTCCGATAGCCGCGTTTGACTCCATACCTTCAGGCTGTCAGCCGTGGAGTGTTTCGGTCAACAACACCTCACTCTATGCCACCAGCTATTACTGGGACTTTGGTGACGGACATACGTCGAACGCCATGAATCCGGACTACACCTACGTGCAGGCAGGATCCTACCTGGTTACGCTTTATGTCACCGGTCCCGGCGGAACGGACACAAAGTCGCAGCTGGTGAATATCTATCCTTCGCCAAGGGCTTACTTTGATGTCTCGCCGCCGAAGGTATATGTCAATGACGAGGAGGTAAGGCTCTTCAACCTTACGGAGGGTGGTGACACCTTTATCTGGGAGTTTGGTGACGGCGACACTTCGCATCTGCGCGATCCGTACCACCGGTACACCACGGAGGGTATCTATGACATTACGTTGCACGCGTACTCGGCGAACGGGTGTTATGACACCTATACGATGGCGCCAGCAGTAACTGTTGAGCCTTTCGGCGACCTGGTGTTTGCATCGGTCTTCAAGCCCAATCAGGAGGGTCCGATAGAGATAGACGAGCTGCCCAACAGCGGTGAAGCGATGGATATGTTCTTCTTCCCGCCCATCAGGGAGACGGTGCTTGAGTATCATATGCAGATCTTCAACAGGTGGGGCACGCTGATATTTGAGACGTTTGACATCAACAAGCCGTGGAACGGATACTACAAGGGCAAGCTATGCCAGCAGGGAGTCTATGTATGGCTCGTGGATGGCAAGTATGCCAACGGGCGGCCGTTCAAGAAGGCAGGTGATATCACGTTGCTGCACTGATTCTGCCTGTGAGGCAGGGTATTGTGTAATGATGAGGTGGGAGGGTGTCTCAAAAGGGCACCCTCTCTTTTTTAAGATTACTGTTCATTTCTTTTGCTCCTCCAAAAGAAATGAACCAAAGAAAAGGAGGCCGGAAAAGACAACCACCCGCTGTTTGTCCGCCTGCTGCACAGGACCTTAATGGCGCCACCAAACAGGGTGCGGTTCGCACCTTTTCCGGTATGCCCTCGCGCACTATAAATGATTATGTTGATTACCTTTGAAAAGGGGCAGCCTCATACCTGCATGTATGGCAGGTATTGTGTCCGGATGACAGATCGGGGGTCTAACTGAATGGCTTGTCGGAGAAGGGGGAGGAGAACGGGCTGTCAGGCTGGCTGTCGCCCCCTCTTCTCCTGCCGGGAGGATGCGGAGGAGCGGCGGTCATCATGACCAGCGAGACAGAGTTGTCAAGCTCAATGCGTATAACTGCAGGCCTGACATATCTTCTCTTCTTCCCCCTCATTGATTCTGATTTATTGCGGCTCAAATATAATCTCTTTGATCTTTACCAGCTTAAACATTTTTCAACCGTCATTGTTTCGTTATCCACATTAACGGTCACCTTGACAGCACTACCTTTTCAAGGTATCTCTTATCTCCTGCGGTCACCTCAACAATAAGGAGGTTGCCGGTATCCCCGGGGTAGAATTCTTTAAGTTCCCCTGAGTTAAAACGCTCATATTCGGATACTAGTATAATTCTTCCGGTTATATCGAATATCCTGACCTTTCCCCTGATGCCATCCCAGTCGTTTCCCTGCGGAAGGATGCATACCCTGCCCTGGGCGGCATAGATCTTAAGCAGGCTTTCAGCATCTGTCTCAGGCATTTCTGCCGGGGCAGCGGCTACGCTCTTCTCTGCAGGGATAACGGTCAGGGCAAACCGGCCTGTGATTGTTCCCGGCGTTGCCGGGAAGGAGTATTCGGCGGTAACGTTGAGGTCGATCTTCTTTCCTGTCAGGTTATCGGTAAGAACGAACCTGGTGTTGCCTGTGTTCTGCAGCTGGCTGCGTGTTAGTTTAAATGTTCCCGCATCCGGTATCTCAAGGGTGAGGGGGATGATTATTCTCTGTGAAGGCCAGGGGATTGAGTTTATTGAGTACTCCTCGGGTCCCATGACCGAATAGATCTTCAGTTGTTCCTTCAGGTGGCTGAACGGCTTGCCTGCATCATACAGGCCGTCAAAGGCGAAGGTTGCTTCAGGCCTGAACCTGATGATCATCTCATCACTGGTTTTGTCAGAAGAGAGGGCCAGGCGCAGCAGCGGGATCTGTTCAGACGACTTGAACCTGGGGGCCTCACCGTGCTCACGGGCACTATTGGCGATGTTGATGAATGTGCCTGTTGCCCTTGTGCGTACAAAGAATCCCTGCAGGGGAGCTATATGGGCCGTGGCGCCGTTGGTGCCCACGCCGTCTACATATGAAGCCTCCTCGCCCGCTGCCGTTCTGACATAGTAGGCATGCCTTACCATCTCATGGTCATGCGAGTAGCTTACCAGGTCCCAGTTGATGCCGCATGTAAGAGAGTTGCCAATGAGGGAGTAACCGTAGATGGTTGTGTCGCCTCCCGAGCCGCTGAATGGGAGGTCTATCCTGCCCATGGAGGTGGTGAGCGACTTCAGGTTGCGGTAGGTCATGGTCACATCAGAGACCACGCTCACGTCGTACCCTTCTTTTGCCGTCAGCTGGCTGAAGGGGGTGGTGCCGTCGTAGCCGTCGTGCCATTGCCAGCCGTCACTGACATCGGAAACCACTTTGGACTCGTCATACCGTACCAGCATCTCCGGCTCGATATCGGTAAAGACCGTTTTCGAAACCGTTGCCGGCGGGGCGATGTAGTGCCACCAGTCGCCTGTCGGGCCCGAGGTGAGGAAGTGTTCCACGTTGACATTTCCCGCGGCGCCTGAGAAGCTGTTTGTAAGCATCGAGGCGTAGCCTGTGGCGTCAGAGCGCAGGTAAATTGTCCCGCTGTTGGTTATTGAGTTGAATGTAGCCTTCGCGCCGGGTTCAATGATCATATTGAGGCCGGTATTCAGTGTGAAGGAAGGTCCGGGTGCTGCGGTGGGATAAGTTGAGGTGCCTGCCGGGATGACTATGTTTGTACCTGCCGGCACGAGTCCCTTTTCCCAGTTAACCGGGTCACCCCAGCTGCTGTTGCCGCCTTGCCAGCGGCTGTATGTCACCTCGATGGCGCCGATATCCGGCGGTCCTATTCGCTCTGCGCCAATGAAATCAATAGGCGGTACCTGTACGGAAGGGTGGCTGCCTGTCCCTGCGTCGCGCAACGGGGACATAAAGGCAATTGAGAGATCTCCTGCTGCAGGATTAATGAAGTTGGGCCCGTCGGGCGCCGTGTTGCTGCTGCCGAGAGTAATGCATCCCGGAAGCGTTTCGCCTTCGATGGCACAGAATTCAAACACCGAGGATGATGTTCCAGACAGTCCTATGTGTGATGATCCACCCCAGATGACCGTGTTCAGGATAATTGCACCGGGTGAATTCTCAAGATAGATGGTGTTGCCGTCAGCTGCCATCGATGTGTTGGATGCAAAAGAGGTGTTGACTATCACCGGTGATGAAGAAATGGCGGCGATGGCGCCTCCGCCGTTAAGGGTTGAGAGCGAGTTATTGTTATAGATTATGCTGGAAGCGATCAGCGGCGCTGTTCCTGCTGCCACATAGACAGCCCCTCCCTGGTCAGTTGCAGTGTTACCGTACAGAACAGAGTTGGCTATTGTCAGTTCGGCCCCGTTCTCCACATAGACGGCTCCGCCCTTCTGTGCCGTGCAGTTCCTGATGGTACAGTTGAGCACGTTCACCTTTCCGGATACGACATGAAGGGCCCCGCCAAAATATCTTGACCTGGTACGCTGCCCGTTCTCCACGGTGCAGCTTTGTAATGAGCTTGTTCCGGATGATGTGTGATAAATATTCCCCCAGGAATCGGTGCTTTCACCCGCAATATGGTCACCGTCTGTGTCGGCCGTGATGAGTACGGGCATGCTGGAGGATCCCTGCGCAACAAGCCTGCCTGTCCCGCTGATCATTATGCAGGCATACCTGCTCTTGCATATGAGCGTTGTCCCCGGCATTAGCCTCAGCGTTCCGGCCGAGACACCCAGATTGCTGTCGAAGTATTTGGTGCCGCTGATGGTGAAGTCTCCGGCATTAATACCCCTGTAGGGATTGGTAAACGTGCCCGTCCCCGTTATCTGTGCCGATACAGACGGAGCTATGAGACACATTGCCAAAATCAACAGAAAGGTCCTTTTCATGACTGGCATTTAAATAGATATAACGCCCTGGATGTTCAAAGGTTTCAGAGTGCAACTATTTGAGCAGACGAAAGACGTTATTAATCACAAAAGTAAGAATAATGTGCATTATGTCAATAGCGACATTGTATTTATAAGATATTTTCTCTTTCAGGGTTTTGAGGCCTCTTCTTGTTATCTTTGTGAATATCACCGGTGAATGCCATCAAGGAATAATATCTTACGCAGGGCGTTGGGGCTGCTGGCAGAGAGCTCCAGCAGGGAGACGGTAATGACTGCTGTCATACTGATCATCAGGGCTTTTCTGCCTCTGGTGGCGGTGCTCCTGATAGGTCACTATGTTGACCTGGTGACCGGGGTGGCGGATGCGGGAGCGGGCGGGGGCGGGGGCATTGCCTCTGTCGCTGAGAGCATGGCTCCTGTGGCTGACGGCGGGGCTCTCGTGGCTGAAAACATGACACCTGTGGCTGAGAGCGGGGCTCCCGTGGCTGAAAACATGACACCTGTGGCTGAGAGCGGGGCTCCCGTGGCTGAAAACATGACACCTGTGGCTGAGAGCGGGAGCGCGAGCGACCTCTTTGGAGGCGGGGGTATTGGCGGCGTTCCCACCGGCGGCGTTCCCACTGGCGGCGTTCCCTCCGGCGGTGTTCCCACCGGCGGCGTTCCCTCCGGCGGTGTTCCCACCGGCGGCAGCCCTTTGCCGGTTGCTATCATATGGCTCACGATGGCAATTGTATTGGCACTGCTGGCCGATGATCTGCTGGCCGCCGCAGGCAGGTATCTGACAAAGAAGCACTCTTATCTCCTTGAAGGGCACATCTCCTCACTGATACATGCTCATGCCGGCAGGCTGGGATTGAGATTCTTTGAGGATCCGCTGTTCCACGACAGTCTGGAGAGGGCTGCCCGGGATATCTCTTGGAGGCCTGCTGCCCTGGTGTCAGACTTTATCCTCCTGCTCAGGGGGGTGATCTCTTTTCTGGCCATGGCCTATGTGCTGAGGAATTTCGGGATCATCCCGCTGCTGATAGTTATCCTGGTGTTCATTCCTGTCATGCTTGTCAGGGTACGGAACTCGCGAAGGCTCTATAATACACGGAAAGCGGTCACTGCCGACTCGCGGCGAGCTTCCTATTTCAGCTGGCTCCTCACTGGCGAGAAACCGGCCAGGGAGGTGAAGCTCTTTGACCTGGGCGGATATTTCGACAGGCTCTTCCGTAAGCACCTCAGGGCATCGCGGGAGCCGGAGCTGAAGACTGAAAGAAAAAATATCCTTCCCGAGAGTTTCGCCTCACTGCTCAAGGTGGCAGCCTTTGCCGGGGTGATCATCTATGCCACTTCGAGGTATCTCAGCTCATCAATCACTGCCGGAGAGCTGGCGATGTACCTGGTGGCCTTCAGGCAGGCGATGGTATATCTGCGTGATGCTGTCAGCGGTTACTCGGGACTGGCGGAGAACAGCATTTTCCTCCGCGATCTTTTCACCTTCCTTGACCTTAAGCCGGATATGGCTGGTGAGCTGCAGGCACCCGGACCGGATTCGTTCAGCGAGATTGCCGTTGAGAAGCTCTCATTCACTTATCCCGGGGCCGTCCATCCGGCGCTGCAGGATATCACTCTGCGCATCAGGCGGGGGGAGAAGGTGGCCATCGTGGGGCCCAACGGCTCGGGCAAGACCACCCTCGTCAAGCTGCTGTGCAGGCTGTATGACCCGGATGAGGGACGTGTTATGGTCAACGGCAGCGATGCCGCCAGCCTTGACCCGGCCTCATACAGGAGGCTCTTTTCAGTTGTGTTCCAGAATTTCATGCTCTATTACCTGAGCGCGGGGGAAAATATAATGCTGGGGAGCAGGGATGGCGGCGCTGAAGGCTCCGCTGATGCTGATGGAGGTGATGGCGGTGATCGCGGTGATGGCAGTGATCGTGCTGATGGAGGTGATCGTGGTGATGGCAGTGATCGTGCTGATGGAGGTGATCGTGGTGATGGAGGTGATCGTGGTGATGGCGGTGCTATTGTTGGTGATCGCGGTGATCGCGCAGGGCGAACCGGGGACGACAGCTTCGCGCAGGGCGCAGAACAACCCGGTAGTAATAACTCTGCGAGTGCTACAGATGAGTTAAGAAAAGCTGCCGGAACCACCGGTCTGCGGGAGCTGCTTGAGGCTCTACCGGAGGGATATGATACACAGCTGGGTCATCACACCGAGGGCGGACGGGAACTTAGCTGGGGCGAGTGGCAGAAGATAGCCATAGCGCGGGCTGTCTATCGCCGGTCACCCGTGCTGATACTTGATGAGCCTGCCTCTTCTCTTGATGCCGATTCTGAATACGAGATCTTCTCCGATCTCAGTCGCATCACCGGCGGGCGCACATGTATCTTCATCAGCCACAGGTTGTCACATGTGCGCGATGCCGACCGTATCGTCGTTCTTGACGGCGGCAGAGTGGCAGAGGCCGGCACCCATGATGAACTGATGGCTGCGGGAGGCAGGTATTACAATATGTTCACCAGGCAGAAATCGATGTACAGATGAATGAGCCGGAAGACACACTGGTGATCCTGGATAACGATGAGTTGATGAATGCGGTCAGGTTACTGCTGTTGCTGGGGAGGACAGACTTTACCGCTGATGAGAGGCAGCAGATCACTGATGAGTTTGAGCGGTACAGCTCATGGAACCTCTTTGTCTCCCTGGCTGTCAGGCACGGGGTGGCAGCGCTGGTGTGGCAGAACGTTTCTGATCTCGGCCTGGCACACCGGGTGCCGGAGGCAGAAAGAACGATGCTGGAGGGATTACGGTTCAGGTCGATTGCCCGGGTGACATGGATCACGGAGGCTGCTGCCGCCGTATGCGGTCTGCTGGAACGTGAGGGGATAAGGGTGGTGGCGCTGAAAGGTCTCGCCCTGGAACATACTGTCTACGGCTCCAGGGGACTGCGCCAGATGAGCGATGCCGATCTGCTGGTGGCTCCTTCTGATGCACTGAGAGCCAGGGATATACTTGTCAGGGATGGGTTCAGGTCGATGCGCCTGAAATCGCCCCTATACAGACACATCATCCTTGACCTGGGCAATCATCTGCCGGAACTGCACCGGGGAGGCGTCTCCGTGGATCTGCACTTCAGGCTTTTCGGGCCGGAGGCGGAAGAGATGGTTGTAAGGGCAATAGCCGATTCGGAGACTATCACTGCCGGGAAGAGCACATTGCGTGTCCTGCCTCCGATGACTGCCTTTCTGGCGCTGGTAAGCCATATTTACAAGCATGGGATCAAGGGCGAGTTCCAGATGAGGTTGTGGACGGATATTTACCTTTTACTTGCCAGGGACGGAGAGAAGATACTGACGCCGGAGCTTCCCGCTGCTGCGGAGGAGGCGGGGATTGCCGGGGAGACCGGAACCGTGCTTACAGTTATGGAGAAGGTGTGGGGAGTGAGGATGCCGGCAGAGATAAGACCTCTTCTGGATGACCCGAGGGAAGGAGCCGGGACACCGGAAGACAACAGGGTCAGCGAATCGGTCACAACTGACAGGCCGGAGGACAACGGCAGAAGCCAGTCAGTTGCCTGTGAAACGGCCGGTGTTGAAAGTGGCGAAGCCATTATCGCCAGGTTTATGCGTGACCTGATGCATCCCGGGGCTGTTGAATCAATAAGTCAGCGGGAGATGTTCACACGTAACCTGGAAGCGCTCCGGAGTCCGGGTAAGAAATTGATCTTCATTCTCGGGGATATCTTCCCCTCTGTCGGATTCATGAAGCACAGGTACGGCTGCCGGTCAACACTGAAAGCGGTGCTTTTCTACCCTCACCGACTGGGTAAACTGGGGTGGATTTTAGGTATTCGTGGAGACAAAAGCCCGGGAAATTAACATTTCATCAAAATTTTTGGCAGAAATCCTCAATTTTATTTGGAGGCTAATGATATATTTTGTTAAATTTATATCAGTCAAAATTTTTGTTTTAGTCGATGTCGCAATGGGGGTTTATTTAGATAATTGTTTTTTAATGAAACGGAGATGGAAAATACGTGTCTGAAACCATTGAACAATTAGAGCATAACGGGCAAAAAGCGCTTCAGTAGCGCAGTCTCGCTGCATGATGCCTCGCTTTTTGCGACTGTCGCCGGACTCCTCCCGGCGGCACTGCCCCGGGGGCACACCCCCGGGGCTTTTACAATTCTTGATGGCCTACAGCCATCCGCACCCATTAACGTCCTGTTCTACAATGCTTGATGGTCTACGACCATCCTTCCGCATGAACACACTGATCTACAATTCTTTATGGTCTACGACCATCCACACGTATGTGGTGCACAGGCCCCACCTCGTAGAGGTGTAAGAATTGTCGATGGATGTCAGAGATACCCCCACCTCGTAGAGGTGGAAGAATTGTAGATGGATGTCAGGAACACCCCCCACCTCGTAGAGGTGGAAGAATTGTATATGGATGTCCGAAACAGACCCCACCTCGTAGAGGTGGAAGAATTGTAGACGGATGTCCGGAACGCGCCCCCACCTCGTAGAGGTGGAAGAATTGTACAACTGCTACCCACAAAACCCCCGGGGTGGGTGGGCCACATGCTTTTACAAATCTTGATGGTCTACG
>Ga0116144_10006024_pt1 | contig 10744 bp, 8 predicted proteins | sample AD_UKC035_MetaG_FD_89746 | JGI IMG/M metagenome (GOLD analysis project Ga0116144, IMG submission 89746) | Active sludge microbial communities of municipal wastewater-treating anaerobic digesters from USA - AD_UKC035_MetaG | ecosystem: Engineered > Bioreactor > Anaerobic > Digestate | place: USA... | reverse complement strand
CTACGCTATGTTCTACCAAAATCACAGATTGTCAAAACCAAAATCCTTAATCCTACTCAAAAGCAAACTCAACTACTTGAAATGAAAATTTAAAAGTGGGTCATGCGTTGCACAAAACAGGAGTGCAACGATATGCAAAACAAATGTCTCAAAAAACCCAGCTGCCATTTACTCGTCATAATCGAACTCATCCTCCAAAATACGCTTTCTACTTTTGTCATAGCCGGCATTGACTAAACTTTCTTGGGTACGGAAAACGGGCGTTTCGATTTTGGCCAAATCGATAAGGGTATGGAACAGGTTGTCGGTAACGTAAGGGAAATGGGCTCTGCTCTTAATAAGGCCCAAATCCACACCTTTCCCATATTGTTCCGAGAACCAAATAAAAAATGGCACCTCCACGTTAGCCTTTGGCAATCGTCCGGCATGGGTATGCCCAACCACCTCGCCCTCGTCATACACATTCTGCCCGTGATCGGAGGTGTAGAGCACAACAGCGTTCATGGCATTGCGCTCAACAATTTTTAGCAACGAATCCACAACGTAATCGTGGTATAAAATGCTATTGTGATACTCTGCAATGGTTCTGGTTTTGCTATCGTTGCCCTTGAACTTGTTGAATCGCGGGGGGTACCTCTTTTTATAGGACAAGTGATTCCCCATGGTGTGTATCACAATAAATCGAAGGGAATCGGGCGATTGCATCGCTTTAAGGGTAGGCTCGAAAAGCAGCTCATCATACGAACGGGTGAGGGTTGACTCCATGGAACTGCTACCAGCCAGATTAACAAAGAATGTATGGTGTGCCTTACGGGCAAAAATGGTCACCAAATTTTCCCACACCCCGATGGGGGGCTGATTGAAAATCCAATAGGTGGAATACCCTGCCGATGTGAAAACATCGAATATATCCACGGCATCGCTTAGCGATATGTCATTGTTAAGAGCACTTTCCGACAGACTAGACAAAACAGAAGCTATGGTGTTGGAATAGGCAGAAACAACATTATGGAAAACGAATAAATCATGTCGTTCTCCCAAATGCGGTGTGTTATTTCTCTGGTTGCCATACAGCTGCCAGTGATTCCTGTTGGCCGATTCGCCCATGATAAGTACTAGGGTTTGACTGTTTTCTGTGGCCTTGGCCTCTACGTTTCGAGTGAAATTTTCCTGCTTGGCCTGCTTAAAAAGTTGCATTTCACTGTAAAAGGTAACGGCTACCTTGGCAAACTGAGGGATTCCCTTTCGTACAAATCTTTTGGCCAAAGCGTTATCAATCAAAAAGCCTAAGAAGACCAACAGGGTAACTCCCTGAATATAGTATGCCTTGGGTATTGGTTCGAAATTGGGCTTCTGCTTATAGGCGAGATAAATAAGCAGGAATAAAGGGATAATACAAAGCAAGCCCAGACCGGCTTTGATGCCCATAAAATCAACGCTCTCCTGCAGATTTGTGGCGGCTATAACGAATAGGCTGGAATGCGACAGCGGGCTTTTAAGAATAATCCAATGTAGCCCCTCCAAAAAAGAGGTGATGCCGTAAAGGAAAACGCCGATCCTATAAAGTGTCGTGCTGCGCAAGGCCCTGAATAAAATCACGAAGATGGTTTGCCAAAGTATGTTGATAATGAAGAGATTCCCATCAACCAAAGAGTGATTGAAAATCAACCCCAGGAGAAGAGGGTAATTGGCAACAAGTGTCAGATATGGGGGAAATAGTTTTAGAATCGTTCTTCTCATGGGTATCAAAAAGCAATGCGAATCAAATTATTATACACGTTTCACTGGCCAACGACACAGCCGATACAACAACAAAGGCCAATAAAATCAACCTTTCCGCAACATAAGATTGACTAACCGGCAAAGAAAAAAGAACCTGTTCCCGGCATTTTTGTGAGCAACCTACTCCACCAGTTTCCTGTACCTTATCCGCTTGGGCCCCTCGTCGCCAAGCCGCTTGCGGCGATTCTCCTCATACTCAGAGTATGACCCCTCGAAAAAGTAAACCTGTGAGTTGCCCTCAAAGGCCAGGATATGCGTTGCCACGCGATCGAGGAACCAGCGGTCGTGGCTAATGATCACGGCGCAGCCGGCAAAATTCTCCAGGCCCTCCTCCAGTGCCCTAAGGGTATTGACGTCAATATCGTTGGTTGGCTCGTCAAGCAGGATTACGTTCCCCTCATCCTTCAGCGCAAGCGCCAGGTGCAGCCTGTTACGCTCTCCACCCGAGAGCACGTTGCACATCTTCTCCTGGTCGGCCCCCGAAAAGTTGAACCTTGCCACGTAAGCGCGGGCATTGACCTGCCTTCCTCCGATGAGGATATGATCAGCCCCGCCCGAAATAACCTCAAATACCGATTTCTCCGGCTCTATGGCCTTGTGCTGCTGATCGACGTATGAAATTTTTACCGTTTTGCCAATGTTGAACTCTCCCCTATCGGCGGTCTCCATTCCCATTATCATGCGGAACAGCGTGGTTTTGCCGGCTCCGTTGGGACCAATCACCCCCACAATACCATTGGGAGGCAATTTGAATTCCAACCCCTCGAACAGCAGCTTATCGCCAAAGGCCTTAGCTACCTCATGGGCTTCAATCACCACATCGCCAAGCCTGGGGCCGTTGGGGATAAATATTTCCAGACGCTCCTCCTTCTGCTTCACATCCTCGTTGAGCAGCTTATCGTAGGCCGAAAGCCTTGCTTTCCCTTTGGCATGGCGTGCCTTGGGCGACATGCGTACCCACTCCAGCTCACGTTCCAGCGTTTTCCTGCGCTTGCTCTCCTGCTTCTCCTCCTGTGCCAGTCGGTTGGTTTTCTGCTCCAGCCACGATGAATAGTTCCCCTTCCAGGGTATGCCCTCTCCCCTATCCAGCTCAAGTATCCATCCCGCTACATTATCAAGGAAATAACGATCGTGAGTAATGGCTATTACCGTTCCCTTGTACTGCTGCAGGTGCATTTCAAGCCACTGCACGCTTTCCGCATCCAGGTGGTTGGTAGGCTCATCCAGAAGGAGCACATCGGGCTCCTGAAGCAGCAGCCGGCATAGCGCCACCCGCCTTCGCTCGCCACCCGAAAGGATGTTCACCCTGGCATTGGGTTCGGGGCAGCGCAAGGCATCCATGGCCCTCTCAAGCTTGGAGTCGAGGTTCCAGCCATCGGCATGCTCAATTTTTTCGGTGAGCTCGCCCTGACGTTCGATAAGCTTCGTCATCTCGTCGTCGCTCATGGGCTCTGCAAATTTGGCATTCACCTCCTCATACTCCTTAAGAAGCGAAACAACATCCTTCGCCCCCTCTTCCACAACCTCTCTCACTGTCTTTGTTTCGTCCAGCAAGGGATCTTGCTCCAGGTATCCCACCGTGTAGCCGGGGGAAAAGACCACTTCACCCTGAAACGACTTTTCGATACCGCCAATAATTTTGAGCAGAGTAGATTTTCCCGAGCCGTTCAAACCGATGATACCGATTTTGGCACCGTAAAAAAATGAGAGGTAAATATCATTTAGCACCTTCTTATGGGGCGGGAATGTTTTGCTAACACCCACCATGGAAAAAATTATCTTTTCGTCAGCCATGTTTGTACTTATTACTCTGATTTATACTTTTCTCTCTTTGGCAATCTGCACAAAAAAAAGCATCGCCCACATCTAAGCCCGGATGCTGACGATGCCCTTTTATTTCGTAACAACTATTTAATCTTTTTAAAATCTTTGGGTAAAAATCCGTCGCCGCGCTTTTTATTCCTATTAATCATGTGATAATTAAAGTAGTAGAACTGGTCATCGCCGGCGCCAATGAGCATCTTGTAACAGCGGGCCTGAAGTCGTGTCCCCTCGGGGCCAACCTTATGAAGGTAAACAACATTTTCATTCCTTTCGGCAATGGCTTTCTCCAGGTCGTCCTTGGTAACAATTTTAAACGGGTGGGGATACAATTTTCTCACCTCGGATTGGCTCCGAATGTTTGGCTCAATATCCTGCTCAAGGAGCCACAATTCTTTGGTTTTAGCCTCCTTGCGCTGTTTGTTGTAATGATCAAAAATATTGGATTTGATCAACTGTGGATTTTCGTCCAACATCCTGATATGATTTTGTGCAAACCTTACCAAACTTTCTATTTTATAGGTATAGCTGTCCTCTGGAACCGATGAATAGCCAAGAGGAACAGAGCAGATGTCGGGCAAGTCGGTATGCCTCTTCACGGCAGCACCCAACACAACGCACAGAAAGTTGTAGGTAGCTTCCAACTTATCGGCCGAAAACTTTACCTGAAGTTTAACCAAAAACGATTTATTGATATCACTGCGCATCTCTTCAAACTGGGTAGAGCTAATGAATTCATAGGGGGTAATTTTCCACGATTTCTCGATGGCAGGTTTGATTTTCATGTTATAATCCGACATGGGGTTATCGTCGAGAACAACGTAAGTGGTAGTTTTTAAGAAGCTCTTTATATCTTCATGTCGAGCAACGTAACGATCGGCATAGCTACTGTGGGCTAAAGCAAGAATTCCAATGGCAATGAATAGTCTTTTCATATTTCTTGTATTTAGTTAGATTTATTATGCAAATTTAATGGAATACTTGTTTAATCCATACATTTTTGCGTTTTTTTACCAAGTTCCGTCTTTTATATACAACTCGCAAATTGTCAAATAGGTAGTATTCTCCATTGCGATATAACCTACTGATACGATAAATAAAAAATACAGGGAAAATGTTCAATATGCAATATATTTACTAAATTGGCATGGGAAAAAACGCATTTTTCATTTGCAAAATACTATGATCACAGGGGCTAAACTTGTTGATTCGGAAGAGTTTAGAAAAGCCGCTAAGCTCTACCTCGTTGGTGGCAGGGGCATTGCAAAGCTTTTAATGGCCATTCTTAAAATCAATAAGATAAATAAGGAATATGATAAAATCAAGAATTTGCGGGGCGTGGAATTTCTCAGTTCGCTGCTCAGCAAGTTGGAGATTAAATACGAGATTAACCCCGAAGAGTTAAAGCGCATTCCCAAAGAAGGCCCCTTTATCATTGTCTCCAATCATCCCTATGGAGGCATAGATGGGATTATTCTTCTTAAAATGGTTCAGGAAATTCGGCCTGACTATAAAATGATGGCCAATTTTCTCCTGAGGAGAATTGCACCGTTGAAAGAGTCCATAATTCCGGTGGATCCATTTGAAGGAGAAAGCCAAGCCTCGGGAAGTTTAGCAGGTATTAAGTATGCCATTAAACATCTTAGCGACGGCAATTCATTGGGTATATTCCCGGCCGGTGAGGTTTCAACGTATTACAATACCGAATCCCCTGGAGTGGCTGACAAACAGTGGAGCGAATCGATACTTAAATTTGTTAAACGGGCACAGGTGCCCATATTACCCGTTTACTTCAAGGGAACCAATAGTAGGCTCTTTCACATACTGGGCCTCATCCATCCCTCTCTCCGAACCATAAAACTACCGTCGGAACTTTTCAACAAAAAGAATAAGGTGGTAAAGGTGAGATTGGGGCTCCCCATTTCGGTGGAAGAGCAGAAAGAGTTTTCGGATATTTCCCGGTTTGGGCGATACTTACGACTCAGAACCTATGCGCTTGGTTCGTCGATAGAGGTAAAAAAGTTTTTCAACTACAGGCTCAAACCCGAAACTAAGCCTGCTGAGATAATACCTCCTGTGGCCAACGATTTAATTCAAAGCGAGGTTGAGGCATTGTTGAATTACTACCTGCTGTTTAAGAGCAAAAACTTCTGCGTTCTCTGTGCTCCGTCGGTGGAAATGCCCAACATCATGACGGAGATCGGGCGACTACGAGAGGTGACCTTCAGAGATGTGGGAGAAGGCACTAACAGGAAAATGGATGTCGATGAGTTTGACCTTTACTACAACCAGCTATTTATTTGGGACGAAGAAGCCAAAACCATTGTGGGTGCATACCGGGTTGGAAAGGGGAAAGAGGTGCTAGACAGATACGGGAAGAAGGGTTTTTACATCCAGAGCCTTTTTAAAATTGACAACGGATTTATACCCATACTGGCACAAAGCATAGAACTAGGGCGTTCGTTCATCGTTAAAGAGTACCAAAAGAAACCATTGCCACTGTTCCTTCTGTGGAAAGGCATTCTTTACTTCCTGATAAAAAATCCTGAATACCGCTACCTGATTGGTCCGGTGAGCATTTCAAGCCACTTTTCGAACTACTCCAAGGGGGTAATCATCAACTTTATGAAGGCAAACTACTATGATAACGAGTTTGCCCGATTCATCACCCCACGAAACAATTTCAGGGTTGCGGTAAGCATGAACGACACCGAAGTGCTTTTTGAAAAAAACAACGATATAAACAAACTCGATAAATTTATACAGGAAATTGAACCGGAAGATTTTAGGATGCCTATCCTGCTTAAAAAGTACATCAAACTCAATGGGAAAATCATAGGATTTAACGTTGACCCAAAATTTAACCATGCTCTAGACGGACTGCTTATTCTCGACCTGTTTCAGGTACCCATGGAGACCATTACCTCTCTTTCCAAAGAGATTAACGACAAGTCGCTGCTCGAAAGGTTCAACCTTTCAGATTATGCCTTTGAGAAAGAGGAAAGGGCGGAGAAACAGTAACCTCCCCATATTTGTTATTCCGAACTTTTCGTTGCCCCTTTTGTTCTATCGGATAACGATTGAATAATAATTGCGTTGAAAGTGCGCAGTTAATTTTTTAAACACTAAAAAAGTACATACAACATGAAAATGAAAGGAATCTTAGCGCCGGCAGTGCTTTTGGCATTGGTTGCTACAAGCTGCATGCAAGCCCCTAAGGGCGACAAGGTAGATACCGGCGATGCTTTTAAAATTACACCCTATGAACACGGGCAAGAGCTTAAGGCCGATGTCGCCCTTAGTAAAATTGACTGGCTGGGCACCAAGCCCGGAGGGGAGCATTTCGGCACCTTAAGCATTAAAGAAGGCAGTATCTTTGTGGAGAAAGGGCAGATACTTGGAGGGAAATTCACCATGGACGTGAACAGCATTGCTGTACTCGATTTGCAAAACCCCGAGATGAATGCCTACCTGGTGAACCATTTAAAATCAGCCGATTTTTTTAGCGTTGACTCATTCCCACAGGCCTATTTTGAATTCTCAAGCATTGTACCCATTACCCACAACCACGAAGAGGGGGAAGGATTTGTGCCAACGCACAGAATTGATGGTAATTTAACCATTAAAGGCATCACTAAAAGCATTAGTTTCAATGCCCTGATTAAATTAGACGAAGGGCGATTACAAGCTTCAACCCCACAATTTCTCATCAACCGAACCAACTGGAAAGTAAACTATGGTTCGCAATCCATCATTGCCAATCTTAAGGATAACATCATTCACGATGAAATGGGGGTTGCCGTTCACCTAACTGCTTACTAAAGCAGCAATCGCTTGCACGGGTCAGCCTTTGGTCAAATAGCCAAAGGCTTTTATTTTTTTCAGCTAAACCAAATGCGGAGTAAACCATCCAAAAAAAGTTTTTCAACCGGATTTTTGTTTAATATTATTAAGGTATGAATACTAAACTATCATTGCTGCTTACAATGGCAGCGTTAGCCGTTATCATCGGCTGCAAGCCGAAGAGCGATGCCGAACTTATGGCTAAAGCCAAAAAAATCCATTCTCACATTCTCTCCATCGATACGCATACCGACACGCCGTTCTGGTTCCATCGCGAAGAGTTTGATTTTAGCGGTGAGGATGAAAACAACCGTGCCAAGGTAAACCTGAAGAAGATGTCAACCGGGGCGTTAGATGCCGTATTCCTGGCAGTTTTCATTGGGCAGGACGATAGAACGCCTGAAATGTACGAAACCGTGCATAAAGAGGCGTCGGATATTTTCAATGCCATTCATTCCACTGCCAATCGGCATGCCGACAAAGCGACCATAGCCTTAGCCTCTAAAGATGCATACCAAATTAAAAAGGAAGGCAAGAAGGCATTATTCATTGGCATTGAAAATGGGTATCCCATTGGCAAAGATTTGGGGAATCTATCGGAGTTCTATAACCTGGGTGCGCGTTATCTTACCCTATGCCATACCCGGAATAATGATATCTGCGACTCATCCACCGACCCCGAAGGTGCAGAGCACAACGGGTTAAGCCATTTCGGCTACGATGTTGTGCGAGAGCTCAATCGGCTCGGAATGCTTGTTGACGTGAGCCACATTTCAGACAGTTCCTTTTATCAGGCATTAAGGGCATCTAAAGTCCCTGTGTTTGCTTCGCATAGCAACGCTCGGAGCGTTTGCGATAATCCACGGAATCTTACCGATGACATGATAGTGAAGCTGGCCGAGAGGGGTGGCGTCATTCAGGTCTGCCTACTGAGCAGCTACGTAAAGCCCGACGAGCCTAATCCTGTCAGAGATAGTGCATACCATGAACTGTTCAAAAAGTATAACCATTTCAAGGACCTTTCGCCCGAAGTGCGAAAAGAGGCAATTGAAGCATGGTATGCCATTGATGAGGTCTTTCCGCCCGTTTTGGCCACAGTTTCCGACCTGGTTGACCACATTGATCACATAGTGAAGATTGCAGGTATTGACTACGTGGGTATAGGCAGTGACTTTGACGGCGGCGGTGCATTGGACGACTGCCGGGATGCCGGCCAAATGATTAACATAACCGTGGAACTGCTCAAACGGGGATACTCTGAAAGCGATATCGAAAAGATATGGGGTAAAAATTTCCTCCGCGTATTTGAGCAGGCAGAGCAGTATGCCCAAAGCATGAAACAATAACATCCCGTAACGATCTGATTAATATTTATTTAATGCATTAGCCAGAGTTAATACAAACGGCATTTTATGTTATTAAGCAAATATTTATGTTTAGGTAGGGCTCATTTTCCTTCTAAAATAATGCCGTTAACTATCAATTAGTTGTGGAATATTATGCACACTTTGTGGAAAAATCTTTGTATTTACAATTAAAATAGTTGTACATTTGTACAGTTGTTTTCTTCATTTGTAATGCAAATTGTTCTCACAAATTACTGTAAATCATGGTAATACGTTCAGCAAAGTTTGTCAAAAGCAGTCCTCATATTGGACTTTGCCCCAATAGCGATTTACCTGAATATGCATTCATTGGAAGGTCAAATGTGGGTAAATCTTCTCTGATAAATATGCTTACCGGGTTGAAAACCCTTGCCAAAGTATCGGGGACGCCGGGAAAAACACAACTGATTAACCACTTTGAGATTAACGAATCGTGGTTCCTTGTCGATTTGCCCGGCTACGGATTTGCTAAAGTATCCCAGAGCAAACGTGAAGTTTTCTCTGACATGGTTACAAGGTATATATTAAACAGGGAAAACCTTAACTGCCTTTTTGTGCTAATCGACTCCAGGTTAGAACCCCAAGAGATAGATTTGACATTTGTCAACTGGCTGGGCAGCAATCAGATACCCTTTGCATTAATTTTTACCAAAAGTGACAAGTTGAGTTCTGCCAGCCTGAATTGCTCCATAGCCAGATTCAAAAAGAAGCTTTACGAAACGTGGGATGAGCTGCCGCCATTTTTCACATGCTCCACGGTAACCCGTATCGGCAGGGACGATATACTCAACTATATTGCGGAAATTAACGCGACTACAGGGGTATTGGCAAAATAGTTTGTCTGATTAGAGTTTTATTGGCTGACAGGCCCCGGCAAAACTTCATTTTGTCGGGGCTTTTTCTGTTACTTACGCTATTAATATCAAACCATTCAATTACATAGTGAAATTTCTCCAAAAGGTGAATTACTAAAAAATAAATTGAAAATTAACATTAAATTTGTCCAACAATCGGAACCTTCATAGAAAATTGAGAGAATAATGCGCAAAAGCCATTGTATTAAGTTTTTCTCAGGCCGTAACTCGCACTACTTAGCCTCAGAAATAGCACGCCACTTTGGAATCCCCTTGGGAAAATCATCGGTAACCGATTTCAGCGATGGTGAATTTCAGCCCTCTTTCGATGAGTCGGTTCGCGGGGCCACTGTTTTCATCATCCAATCCACTTTCCCGCCCACCGATAATTTTTTTGAACTTTTGCTGATGATCGATGCTGCCCGGAGGGCATCGGCCTATAAAGTGGTAGCAGTGATGCCCTACTTTGGATGGGCCCGACAGGACAGGAAGGACAAGCCCAGGGTATCTATCGGTGCTAAACTTTCGGCCAATCTCCTTATTGCCGCCGGTGTTGACCGCGTGATGACCATGGATCTCCATGCCGACCAGATTCAGGGTTTTTTTGACATTCCGGTAGATCACCTGTACGCTTCTTCCATTTTCGTTCCCTACATTAAAAGTCTGCAACTCGATAATATTGCCGTAGCCGCGCCCGATATGGGAGGTGCAAAGAGATCTAACGCATACGCCCGGTTTTTAGGTGCTCCGCTGATAATTTGCCATAAAACAAGGGAAAAAGCAAATCAGGTTGGGCAGCTTACTGCCATTGGGGAGGTTGAAGGCAAAAATGTGATTATCCTCGACGACATGGTCGATACCGCCGGAACCGTCACTGCTGCGACCAATATGATGATGGACAAAGGAGCTTTAAGCGTAAGGGTATTTGCCACACACCCGGTTCTTTCCGGTCCGGCCTACGAACGTTTGGCTGAATCTGCTCTCAAAGAGTTGGTAGTAACTGACACAATTCCTTTAAAGCCAAATAAAAACACGGAGAAAATTAAAGTTCTATCCGTT
>Ga0116144_10006023_pt1 | contig 10744 bp, 9 predicted proteins | sample AD_UKC035_MetaG_FD_89746 | JGI IMG/M metagenome (GOLD analysis project Ga0116144, IMG submission 89746) | Active sludge microbial communities of municipal wastewater-treating anaerobic digesters from USA - AD_UKC035_MetaG | ecosystem: Engineered > Bioreactor > Anaerobic > Digestate | place: USA... | reverse complement strand
TTTTTTCCCGAGATAATAATGAAGACGCTGCGTGATAAAAGAAGTGGTTTTGTCTTCAGCTTTCCAGAGGGAAGTAATAATATTGGGGCAACCTGCATAAGCAAAAGCCCGGGAGAGACTCATTAATCCTTCCCCTTTTACCAGTTGCCCGCTGCCTGTTTCACAGGCACTTAAAATTATCAGTTGAACTGAGTCAAGTTTGAGATCAGATATTTCCCTTGCATATAATTTATAATCAGACGTACCAGGGTAAAAAGCCACATATGAATGAGAAGGAGTATCATTATTAGCACTGGCATGGGTGGCCAGGTGAATGATATCATGTTTATTGGATAGTTGAAGAAAATTGTTTTTAGTGGCACTGGTGTCCAGGAAAATTCTTCCTTGTAATTCACTTACTTCTTCTTTTGAAGCAGGCAGGTTGCTAAAAATTAAACCAGAAGAATCCCTCTGTTCCCCCGAAGCGAATGGGGCAAAAGCCAGGGAGTTTGATAGCCCGGTTGTTCGTATATTTTTTCCCAGCAGGGCAGTGGAAAATTGGTACTGTACCGCAAATTTCTCCAGCAGGTATTTTTTGTTTTCATCCTGTAACGCTTCAAAGGGAAGGTAATTCAGTTCGTCATCCGGAATAATTATCAGCCTTGTACTCTGTTTTATTACTTTATAAACCGGCGATATGATCGTATGAAAAAGCTCAGTAGCAAGAGATGTTCCATTATAGCGCTGATCGGGTGAAACATTGTGCAATGATGTCTTAAATTCTTCCAGGTTAGTAAAAAAAGTATTATTGATGGCTGTTTTGTAGTATTCAAACCGCTTACTGGTAATAAGCAACGTAAGTAATTCTTTGTCGGATAAATGAAAGGACAGCAGTGCTGTGTTATTATCCAGCGATCGTTGTACTTCCTTTACAGTAGGTATATGATCTATTGCTTCTTTTTGTTTCCACCCGGGATCCGCAATTATTTTTTCCTGCAGCTTGCCCAATTCAATTTCATTATCCCTGATCAGGCCAGCTATATTTTGCAATGCAAGACTGTCTCTCAATTGGCCAGCTTTTATTGAAAGGCGGGTGATTGTTTTTTTCAGTACTTCCTCCTGGCGGAGTAATGGATTTCCGTTGACTACCTTTCCTCTCAATTCATTTTCCTGCACATTTAATGACAGGATCGAAGCTTTGTTGAGCTGATCAAAATAATAAGCATCTTCCAGGAAATTTGTTTGTTGGGTATGATCATACAATAAAAGGCTTATATCAATTGGTTTGCTGTGAATGCTGTGTTTTATCTTACCGAGGAACAGGCGGGCCTCATCAGAATCATATGTTCTTTCTACATAACTGGCCAGTTTGAATGCGGAGTGATAAGCATGGAGTGATGATTCAAGCAGAGTGATCTCTTTTTTCTGCCGGTATTTTTTCTCGAATGCATCTGCTTTACCCGTCAATGCATTAAAAAGATTAACGTAAGAAAAAATGCCACTGAATTTATCAGGGTTTTTGGTTATGTCAGTTTCATTGAATCCTCTGTGAAACTGTATGATGGATTGCTGGTAGTAAGAAAGGGCTTCATCAAATTTATTTTCAGCCACTGCTTTTTCTGCCAGGTAAAAGAGTGTCAGGCCGTGAGGGATATTTTTATTGTTTTGATTCCATTTACTGTTTTCTGCGAGTGCTAACTGTAAATAGCGGTTGGCGGAATCTGTTTTCCCGGCTTCAAGAAATGCTCTCCCTGTTTTATTGAATAGTAAAACAACAGCGCTGTTATTATACTGAACTTGTTTGAACCATTTGATTGCTTCGTCTGGTTTTCCCAGGCCAAGGCTGATGCTTCCAAGATTTTGTTTTATCTCATTCTCGTACATGCCCAATGGCAGCAATTGCTGGTAAATAGATCTTGCTTCTTCAAATTTTTCCAGTTTCAGCAGGGTAGAGGCAATGTTGTTTTTATAGTTAACAGAGAACTCTTTAAAAAAAGGGTCATTAACCCGGAGCAGTGTAAGTGCTTTTTCAAAGTAATTAATGGCTTGCCTGAAATCACCGGTTTCGTAGTGCATGGTGCCAAGCCTGTTATAAAGCCGTTCTTGTTCTGCAAGTGGTTGATTGTACTGGTCACTCACCAGTTCTGCTTTCTTATAAAAATGAAAGGCAGAATCAAATTCGTTTAAGCTGTAGTGAATAATTCCGGTAAATAATATCGGTTTGAAAAGAAAAGAATCGGCAAGATCGGGTAATTTCTTTTTTAAAGAAATAGCCTGGTGGTAATGTTCTTTGGCTTGTGTAAGACTATCAAAGTAATGGAACAGGCGGGCAATTTTGAAATGACAGAAGAAAGCCAGGGAATCATGGGCATTTTCTGTAATAGCTGGAAGTGACTGAAGAAATAACTGCAGTGACCGTTGATTTAATTTACTTTCCTTTTCTTCATTATAGTTTTCGCTGAGGGCTAATCGCTCTGCTTCTGTATATAGTTTGTCTGCAGCCAGGTAAGCAGGTAAATAGGCGGCAGGTTGACGCTGTTGTTTTTGCGAAAAACAAAATACAAGCAGGAAAAAAGAAAACAGAATTGTGGTAATACGTTGCATGATAAGCGTTCAAAGCTTATCAAATTTAATGCTCAGCCGGCATTAATGATCAACAATTACAACACAGGGAGGTCTTGGTTTGGCGGCCTTATCCAGGCGTTCCATCGGGGAAGAGGTATTCACCATCCCGTTTCTGAGGAAAACTCCCTGTTGCGTACGTTCATTCAGGATATCCCACACATATTGAGGCACATCGTTGATTGTATTATACCAATACAGCAGTACTTTAAGCTTATTCTCTGATTTGCCACTGGCATCATTGATCCGGTATTTTATCTCAAAAGTTTCCTGCGCATCATTCCTGGGAGGAAAACCAAATACTCCGTTGCGGATAGTTTCCCTAAGATTAATTTTTCCATTATCAGTTTTCACAGAACAACCACCGCTATTAGCCAGGTTCCCTTCGTCAAATAAAGAGCCATTCAGGGGAAGCACACGGATTTCGTCAGCATTGTAAATGGGTAAGGCAATAGAATCATTATTGGAAAGGAAATAAAAATGATCTTTAAAAGTGATGCCGGATAATACTACTTTGGTTTCGGTCACGGTTCCATCCGGGGCAGTGTGTGTGATCCGGTAACGAAGACCAGTTTCGCTTTTAGAAATATTGATTGCACCTGTATTATCATCGATTTCTATTCCATCCGGGAAACCGGAATAAGTACCCGGGCGGGTGGAAACCGGGTTAACGATATAATCTCCTGCTGAAGGACGGAGGTAAAGAATTGAATCGCCATAACTAAGCGTATAAGGTCCTGCTGGATCATTCGTAGCATCCGATTTATTGCAGGATAGCCAGGATACTACTGTTGTGAGCAGTAAAAGAGCAAAAACTATGGTTTTGGTGATCTTCATGAATCACTTTTTAGTATGTAAACGCAAAACGCCGGGTTGTAACCCTTAGTATAAAATATTTTGTAAAAGAATTTTGAAGTTACAACATTTATTATGCCACCTGCCCTGATTTAAATCAGTTTGTCTGGCAATATTTTAAACGGCAACTTTGCCGAACTTTAAACGACAACAGGCTATATGATCAGAATTGGACTTATCCGGGAAGGGAAGATTCCGGCAGATAACAGGGTGGCACTGACACCGGCTCAATGCAAATGGATATTAAAAAACTCATCAGATGTACAGGTAATTGTGCAATCTTCTCCAGACAGGTGTTTCTCTGACCGGGAATATTTATCGGCAGGGGCCGAAGTTAAAGATGACATGAGTGATTGTGATATCCTGTTTGGGATCAAGGAAGTGCCTGTAGCACAGTTGATTCCCGGGAAAACCTATCTTTTTTTCTCGCATACCAAAAAGAAACAACCCCATAATCAAAAATTGCTTCGGGCCATTATTGATAAAAAAATTACCCTGATCGATTACGAGTGCCTGGAGCATGAGGATGGGCAACGCATTATCGGGTTTGGTTTTTTTGCAGGTGTAGTGGGGGCTCATAATGGCATGATGGCTTATGGTAACAGAACAGGGCTGTATAAACTTGACAGGGTATACAAACAGCGTAGTTTCAGGGAATTGATCCATAATTACTTTGGTCTCAGATTGCCGAATGTCAAGATAGCTGTTACCGGTTCAGGGCGGGTAGCTCATGGTATACTGGAGATCATGAACCTGATGGGCATTCATGAAGTGGAACCGGATGAGTATTTAAAGCGCCGCTTTTCCTATCCTGTTTATACCCAGTTAAAAGGCAGTGACCTGTATAAAAGGAAATCCAAGGGAAAATACAGTCGTATTGAATTTCATGAACATCCTGAAAAATATGAGTCTCTTTTTCTGCCTTATACTGCACAGACCGATATATTGATGAATGGGGTTTATTGGGATAAATATGTTCCCCGGCTTTTTGAAAAAGAGGCGGTGCAATCGGAGAACTTTATCATACAAACAATAGCTGATATTACCGATGATGCCAATGGGTCGGTTCCTATCAATGTCGGGGATCAGTCGATTGAAAACCCGGTTTATGGAATAGATAAAATTACACTGGAGAAGACAGCGCCTTATCTCTCCAACTCGATTGATGTGATGGCAGTAGGTAATTTGCCTAATGAATTACCAAGAGATGCGAGCCGCTATTTTGGTGAACAATTGATCAAACATGTGCTGGAAGACCTGGTAGGAAATGGTTCGGCAATAATAGAAAGAGCAACAATGGTAAAGGAAGGAGAGCTGACAAGCGAATTTGAATACCTGAGAGAATATGCTGGTGGAAATTAAATGTCACAAATACAAATAGTAATCTTTCAATAAACTAATGAATGCGGTAGTATATTCTCCGTTGCTATCCTTAACAGCTATTTCATTTTTTGAATAAGATTCGTTGGTACTGCCTTTGTGTTTTCCGGCAACAAATAACCTGAAGTACCCATGCTGTGTTGAGGGGCTGACGAGGGTGCTATGCGTAACAGTGAGCCTGTATTTTTCTATCAGTAAGCCAGCTTCTGTCATTCTTTTATAAGGTAGCAATAAATAGAAGCAGCCTCCGGGAGCTAAAACATCACTGATAATTTTTACTATTTCTTCTAATAATAAACCGCCACCATGATGTGCAATATTTTTCTTCTCATCAGGAGAAACCAATTCGTTTTCATAAAAGGGCGGATTACTGATGATGACATCATAAAGCCTGCCAGTGGCGAATGCCTTATCCTTCGCATCCCCGGGTATCACTGTAATCTTTTCTTTCCAGGGTGAGGCAGTTGTATTTTCTTTTGCCTGTTGTGCCGCTTCTTCATTGATCTCTATGGCATCAAATTCCATTGAAGGAGATTTTTGTGCCAGCATCAATGAAAGAAGGCCCGTTCCTGTTCCAATATCAAGGCAATTTTTATTATTAGTTGGCTTTTCATCTTTAATCCTTTCAGCAACCCATGCCCCGAATAAGCATCCATCTGTTGTCACCTTCATGGCACACCGGTCCTGTTTAATGGTAAACTGTTTAAATCTAAAGTAATTATTGCTCAAGGAAAAGAAATATTTGCAAGATACAATTAGCTTTTTTTGTAAATTCAAATTAAAAAATATGAAAATTTCATTTTTCTTCACCGGCACCATTTTATTGCTGCTTCAAAGTATAACCGTGAAGAGTCAGACGGTTGATGAAATCATTCAAAAGCATATTAGTTCAAGAGGGGGGATCGGGAAAATAAAGTCTGTGAATACCGTTGTAATGGAAGGGTTTATGAATATTGCCGGGGTTGATGCAGCTATAACAGTTTCTTTTTCACATTTGAAAGGGTCAAGAACAGAGTACTCTGCCAATGGGCAAACAGGCTTTAGTATCTATACCGATCAAGAGGGCTGGAATTACAATCCATTTGGCAGCAACCCCTCCGTTGTTTCAATTGGAAAAGAACAAGTAATGCAATCGCAGCACCAGCTCGATTTGCACGGAACCCTGATTGACTACAAGGAAAAAGGGATTGCTATTCTTTTAAAAGGAAAAATGACTATTGAAGGAAAAGAATGTAATGTGCTTGAACTTTCCTGGGGAGATATGGTGCGCCAGAATCTTTTTCTTGACAGCAGCGGCCTGATTGTAAAGTCCATAAATTTTAAAAAAGCAGGAGATAATATTACTACTACAGAAACTTTGTTTTATGATTATCGAAAAAATGAGGATGGCTATCTGTTTTCTTTTACAAGAATGACTGCTAATGGTGAAATAAGTTTCAGTAGCATAAAAGTCAATAGAACTCTCCCGGAAAATATATTTAAGCCGGAATAACATTTTTTGTTTACCATTCTGCCCTTGCGGTCGAGCTTATAGTTAAATCTGAAAACTGGCCCGCCATATATTTATAATAACCCGTTATGGCAATCATACCGGCATTATCGGTGCAGTATTGAAAGGCGGGAATAAAAGTGTTCCAATGGTATTTTCTTCCCATTTCTTCAAATGCTTTTCTCAGGCCGCTGTTGGCTGAAACGCCGCCGGCCAGGCAGATATCTTTAATACCGGTTTCGATAGAAGCTTTTTTTAACTTATTAAGCAGTATCGTTACTATCCTGTGCTGGATAGAAGCGCATATATCAGCAAGATTGTTATCAATAAACTGTTTTTTCTCTTCCTCAGTAGCTGCAAACTCCTCTTTGTACAAATTGCTTTTGCCTGCATTTTGTAAAAAATAAAGAATAGAAGTTTTTAACCCGCTGAAACTAAAATTCAATCCGGAGATCTGTGGCTCCGGAAATTTGAAACGGGTATGATCTCCTTCTTTGGCATACTTATCTATCAATGGTCCGCCGGGATAAGGAAGACCCAGTAATTTAGCTGATTTATCAAAAGCTTCACCGGCTGCGTCATCAATGGTTTCGCCGATCACTTTCATCACAGTGGGTGCTTCACAAAGTACAATCTGTGTGTGCCCTCCACTTACAGTAAGGCATAAAAACGGGAAAGAAGGTTTAGGATCATCGATCAGGTTTGCCAGAACATGTGCCTGCATATGATGCACGGCGATCAATGGTTTATCCAGTGCAAGAGCCAATGATTTGGCAAACTGGCCGCCTACCAGTAATGAACCAATTAATCCCGGCGCCCGGGTAAAAGCAATAGCGTCAATAGCTGCTAGGTTGCATCCTGCTGTTTTGATGGCCGTTTCAACTACCGGAACTATATGCTGCATATGTGCCCTGCTGGCCAGTTCGGGTACCACACCTCCATATTTTTCATGCACCGCCTGGTTGGCAATGTAATTGGATAATATTTTTCCATCTGCACACACTGCTGCAGATGTTTCATCGCAACTTGATTCGATAGCTAAAATAACAGGCACTTCAATTAATTAAATGATGTTGCGAAGTTAAGGAGACAAAGCCTCCCTTCAGGGCAATTTAGAACGTATTACTTACTTCGTATAGCCACTACCGGGTCCATCCTTGCAGCTTGCCGGGCCGGGATATAACCCGCAATAACGCCAACCACAATGCAGATACCAATAGCCAATGCCAGGTTGGAGGTAGAAATATAAACGGGGAAATTGAGTGCACTGGTCAACACCTGGGTTAACAGAAAAACAAGAGTGAGGCCAATAAAACCACCAATGATGCAGAGAAAAGCTGATTCAAGCAGGAACTCGGTCAGGATGATTCTTTTTTTAGCGCCGATCGCTTTTTTTAAACCGATTTGTCCCGTTCTTTCACGAACAGACACAAACATGATATTGGCAACACCAAACATACCAACTATCAGTGAAAGCGCCGCTATTGCCCATCCGCCTATGTTCAGGCTTACAAAAGCCTCACTGATCGCATCACTGAAGTCGTTTACATCATTCAGTGTAAAATTTTCTTCATTAGTGGGAGTAAGTTTCCGGATAGCCCTCATGGTACCTGTAAGATTATCTTTTAATGCTTTACTCGTCAGGTTGTCCTGGCCTTGCACTAAGATCAGCGGATCAGCTTTTTTCTGATCCATGATGTTGCGGGCATAACGGTAAGAAAGTACCAGGCTCTGATCAAATTGCCAGCCACCGATCATCGTTTTGCCCTGCTTTTTGATCGTACCTGTAATAATGATCTTTTTGCCACGCACCGTTACCATTTTTCCAACAGCTCTTTCCGGTTCACCAAATAATTTCTCTGCTATCTCATTGCCAATTACACCTGCAGGGCTGCCCTGGCTGAATTCTGATTCAGAAATATACCGGCCAGATGCAATTTCCACAGGCTGTATGTCATTAAACTCTTCAGTGATACCGTAGATGTTTACACTAGACAGCTGGTTGTTTTCATATTCCACCTTATCTGAGATGCTGATCTTGAATGCCGCATACTTGGCCGAAGGAGTCCGTTCTTTTATTTGTTTTAGTTCATCATACCTTGGAGAAGGCCGGTTTACATACTTCCACCAGGGATAATTCTGTCCGCCACCTGCACTATAATCCCATTTGTCTACATAGATGGTGTTTGTACCGAGTGTCTTTACTTCATTCTGGATATTTTGTTCAAGACTGTTGACCGTTGCTAACACACCGATAATGCAAAATATACCTATAGTGATACCAAACAGGGAAAGAAAAGTGCGGAGCTTATTCTTCCACAATTCCTGCAGCGCCATTTTAAAACTACTGACTACAATTTCTACCGACCGGCGAATCATACACAAATTTACAACCCATCGGGGGAGTAGCTAAAGATTTTATTTTAACCCGGTTCCGGCAACTTTATTTGTATAAACGGGGATTCTGCCTGCCCGTTATTACTCTTTCAGATGTATTTTTTTATCTTGCTGATCAATCAGCGGCAAATGAATGTAACCCCCCAACAAGACACCCGGTACGAGGATAAAGTAACCAGTTTTTTCAGGAGAAGGTATACCAGCACAGCTGCATTTGCTGTGGGTATATTATTGTTCTTTCTGCCCTTTGCAGAGCTCAGGTGTAATGACTCGGTGCTGGCCTCCAATACCGGTATCGGACTGGCTACCGGAAAAGAGTGGAAGACTTACGGGCTGCCTGGTTATGGTGATATGTTAAAGGGAAATGAAAACCCTGCGAAAGATGGAAAATTCACCAGTATTAAAGACTGGCCAAATATTCTGACCCTGATCTCACTGCTGGCAGCTGTGGCCGGCTTGATCATTAGCTTAACAAACTCAAAGCTGCGGGCCGTCGTGTCAATGTCTGCCGGCATACTGGCTGCTGTATTGCTGATCGGTATGATGATACAGATGAACCATGAATTGAATGATTCGATGGCAGGAAAAAGAGGAGAGCCTGATTATGGCGGGGCCATTAGTATGTTTGTGAAAATGAACTACACGATCTGGTACTATATGGCAGTGGTGACTTTTGTCATTGCTGCATTCTTTGGTTTTAAACACCATAAGATCGAAGAAAAAGATGCTATGGACAGAGTGATCGATTTTGAGTTTCAACAGCGGGAAGCTAAACCTCATGATTAATGGGTAAATGCCGGTGATTGATCCGGAAAAAACTCATTCTGCGCTGCCTGCAAGGTAGATCCATGCTTTCTTCCCGGACTCAAGTACAACGTATATTCTCTTATAATTGGCAGGTTCATAGTGGTCGGCGAGAAGCAGTTCTTCTTCCGTGATCTCTAAGACCATTCCCGCAACAGTATCTTTATCATCATTTGTAGCTATCAATGTTTGCTGGTATCTTTCTTCACCCCTTGAAAGAAATGATTCATCACCGATCTCAATTGTAACAACTTTATAACTTCTGAGTATACCAGGCGATCCCTTCAGTACTCTTCCGAACAATTCCAGCTGAACTTTTTCTTTTTGCAATGTTCCGTAGGAAAAAAGATGTTCTTTCATGGGTTCTATTTATTGCTGATAAGTAAATTAAAGTTATCAATATAATTGCAGCAAGATCGGAATACCCGTCATGAAAAAGGAAGCTTCAACACTCTTACTTCAAAAGCTGGTAAATGGTAATAATAAAAATAACCCCTAAGAGGGAAGTATAGATCAGTTTATTGTACTTTGCCAGCCAGTTTGGAATGTAAATATCAAAATTAGCTTTTGTTGAATCAGAATAGTGGCGGGCCATCACGGTCAACGGGCAGAAGAATTTGAACAACAGCAAAACAATTCCCTCCAGGATAAAAAGGCCATAACCGATCCATAACCATTTATCCAGTTTGTTAGTCAATACTGCATAAAGCATGTAGAAGATCACCACATTGAAAAACAGCCAGATAATAGTGTGAACGATCTTAATAAGGATCAGCTTTGTTTCGCCTTTCATGTTTTACCAGTTGAGCAGGATCTGATTAGCAAGATAATTCATAATTTATACGGTTAACAAAGAAGCCCTGTACGGCTGTCAGCCAGCTACAGCCCATGTTTGGGCAGAACACCTACCGGGATGAAAGAAAGCCTACTTTTATATTTTATTCAGTAAACTATTCCCTCTTATGCCTTTTATCCTGTATCTTTTTTTATCCTTTGTTACATCCGGCACTCTTCCACCGGCACCAGGGCAGGAAAGAGAAGAAATAAAAATAGTGCATGAATTATTCCGGCTGCGGAATGAACACAAGGCTGATTCAGCAGAACTATATTTTGCAGATACAGTGCTGGTATATATGAAATACTTACGGAATGTACCAAAGAAAAAGATCACCGAGAGCGACAGAAGCTTCTGGAAGGCTCACCCGAAAAATAAATTTG
>Ga0116144_10006021_pt1 | contig 10749 bp, 6 predicted proteins | sample AD_UKC035_MetaG_FD_89746 | JGI IMG/M metagenome (GOLD analysis project Ga0116144, IMG submission 89746) | Active sludge microbial communities of municipal wastewater-treating anaerobic digesters from USA - AD_UKC035_MetaG | ecosystem: Engineered > Bioreactor > Anaerobic > Digestate | place: USA... | reverse complement strand
GACGGTGGCGTCTTCACCTGGACGCCCACCGAAGCGCAAGGTCCCGGCGTCTTCACCGCCACCGTGCGCGTCAGCGATGGCAACTTGAGCGACAGCGAGACCTTCAGCATCACCGTGAATGAGATCAACACCGCGCCCGTGCTGGCTCCGCTGGCCGACCAGACGATTATGTTAGGGGCAACGGTCAGCTTCACGGCCACCGCCGCCGATACGGACCTGCCGGCCAACCCGCTCACCTTCACCCTGGGCCCCGGGTCGGTGGGCAGCATCACGGTCAGCGGCGACTTCACCTGGACGCCTACCGCTGCCGGCGTTTACACGGCAGCCATCCGCGTGAGTGATGGGGAACTGAGCGACGCCGCTATCATCACCATCACCGTCACCGAGGAACCGGTCTATACCCTGCGGATTGCGACGGCAGGCGACGGGCAGGGGACGGTCACGCCCGGCCTCGGCGTCCACGAGTACCTCAGCGGCGCGACGGCCCTGGTCACGGCGACGGCGCAGGCCGATTCGGACTTCGCCGGCTGGACGGGAGCGTGCAGCGGCGCGGCGCCGACGTGCACGGTGTGGATGGACAGTGACAAAGTGGTGACGGCGACCTTCGCACTCAAGGCGGGGAACCACGCGCCGGTCGCCAATGCCGGAGCCGATCAGACGGTTGGGCCAGGGGCCAGCGTCACGCTAGACGGCAGCGCCAGCAGTGATCCGGACGGCAACTGGCCACTGACGTACTTCTGGCAGCAGACAGGCGGCCCGGCGGTAAGCTTCACGCCGACGGTGAGCCGCACGACATTCAGTGCGCCGGAGACGGCTACCGTGTTGACCTTCACCCTTGTGGTCACGGATAACCTGGGGTTGGCTGCCCCCACGCCGGACACAGTGGTCATCACCGTGGAACCTCACGCGCTCTACTTGCCGCTCGTGTTGCGCAATCCATAGATTGAATATGGAGCAACTAAACCGCGCCCGCGCAACGCTGCGCGGGCGCGGTTGTTGACGTAGTGGGGAGTAACTGCTGCGGGCCACCCATACGGCGGCGGTGACGGAGCCACCGCCGGGGGCACTATCCACAAGGCGGCGGTGGCCCACCAGGGAGTGTGCGCCGCAAGCCGACGGGTTATCCGCGCGGCGAGCTCTTGAGCGGTGGCGGCGAGTATGGCTACGACCTGGTGGGCAACCGCACCACCCGCACCGTCACCACGCCCGGCCACGCCTCCCGCATCACGCATTACACCTGCGACGCCGCCCACCGCCGCACCTCACGGAAGGACTGGCCGGCAAAGCCCGCCCCGATCCCGACGCGCTACTCCCCGTCACGTTCCCTCGTGATACGCGAGTCCCTTCATTAAATGAAGGGATGCAACCAGACTGCCCCCCAGCGCCGCCGATCCTGGATTCCTGTATCAGCGGCCCCGACTCAACGCCCGCCCCATTACCCACCCAAGGTCTGCCACGCCGGCGCAATGCCGGGGATACGTGCGGTAAGCCCGTGTCACCACACATCATTCTTGCATACATTGGAATTTCACACATCTCAACAATGCTTTTTTCGTATGACATTTATCCTAGTTTTCCACGTCATAAGCCACAATCGCCCTTTTTGCATTTTTCTTACAGCCAATTCTAACCGTTTCCTGCCGAACGCCTGTTCAGGGTTTCAAGTCCTCTCTGGGGCATCTGATTCTCTTACAAAGTAATCCTCACACAACCCGGCCCGCGCAATGATGCGCGGGCCGGGTACGTAAGTCAGCCAAACCCTCAGTGGTCACTCACGTTTGGAGTCAGAGATATTCCTTTCCTGGTCGCTTGCCCGTCAAAAAGGGCGGAGGGCCGGCGAAAAAACGCTAACAGCGTTCTCAATCCGCCATATTTCCAGGCCGGTTTCACCCCCACTCACCAAACACATACGGGTGCATATCACCATTAAACTACAGCAGTTCCCCCGTCACCGTGAAGGGAATCCACTCGCAGATATTCAACACCCGGCCGGCGGCGCGTTCGAGATTGCGAGCGCCCCCGACGAGGTAGTTGCCTGCTCCAGGCACGTCGGGTCGGCCAGGACGCACGGGCGAAGCGACTACACATTTGGCCTAATCTACACAAATCCTATTGCGTCACAGTTTCATCACAACTGGCAGATAAATCCAGTGGACAGCGCCAGGTAGCGCAGCCTGACCGCTAAAGCGCGACAAACCCATCAGGTGCGCCACGAGCAGATTGTCGGCCACGTCCAGGGTCTGATTTTCGCCGGTCTGTGTACCCACCGTCTCCCAGTGATCCGTCACCCAGCGATACAGCTCGAATGTGCTTTCGTTACGCCCCACCATGTCGGCGTTGACATAGTGGATCGTCACCGAGATGGCTGTTTGGAAGCTGACCCCGCTCACGATCTGACCGTTGCGATAGAGGGCCAGGTCAAACACCTCGCCAGCATACCCCATGCCACTCAGCGGCGCCTCAGTTGGATCGGGAATGGGCGTGAGCACCAGGTCCAGGTCTTCCGTCACGGCGCTGGAGGGCGCCTCGATCGTATAGACCGTGCCGTGCCGCCCGATGTAGACCAGAGTTCCGCCGCTGCCGGGCGTCACCGGCGCCAACACGGGCGTCGTCCAGTCGCCGCCGCCCAGCCCAATCACGCCGGTGATGTGGGGGGTGACATTGGGCGCCGTCACGGGCACCAGGTCAGCCGTGGCCCAACTCGATTTGAGGTAATAGTATTGCGATACCTCGCCGCAGGTCGTGCCCTTTCTAAAGCGCACTTTGTAATCGCCCGGCCACAGCCCCGGCGTGAGGTAAGTACCATTCAGAGCCGTGGTGGTATACGCGATGGTCGAAGCGGCGGCGTCCGTTGCGCTCTGCACATACACCCCCACATTGGGGGATGGCTGCCCGGTGTCGGCTGTGACCACCCGGCCCGAGATGTGGCCGCCCAATTGTATCACGTCGTCGGCCGTCGCGTTATTGGGAGCCGTCACCGCTACCGGGGTGGCCGCAGTGATGTTCCCCACGGTGGGGTAAAACTGTGCGGATACATAGGGCGCCAGGGACTCCTCTATATCCACAAGGGAGACAAACTGGAGTTTGTAACTGCTTGAGGGCAGAGCGCCAGTAGTATAGACGCCCGTCGCGTCCGTAAAACCGGCAGCCAGGCTATAGAGTTGCACACCATCGCTGGCGCGATAGACCCGCGCGAATATATCTTCCAGCGGCAAGCCCGTGTCGGCCGCCGTCAACCGGCCCGTGATGTGCCCACCACGCGTGAGCGATGCGTTGATCGTCGTTGCATTCCCGTTGGTCACGTTGATGAGGTCGGCTGCGGCCAGATCGTGTACGTCGGTCAACAGGCTGAATTTGCCGTTATAGTACTCGTCCAGGTATTCGGGCGAGTAGCTCAGGCTTTGGAACTCGATGAAATAGGCGCCGGCCGGCAGCACGCCGGTGGTATACACGCCCGAAGCATCCGTGCTGCCGTAGGCATCCACATCGGATGATACATAGGCGTGATCTTCGTCATACACTGCAATAAAGTAGCTCCCTAATCCTTCCCCCGTATCGCCCGCGCTCACTTTGCCGGTGATCCAGCCGCCGCGAGTCAACGTCTGGTTGACCGTCTTAACCTCTGGCGCGGTCACGTGGATTGCGTCGGCCTGGCTCTCGCGGCTGCGTTGATCGTAATACTGCCAGGCGTAGGCCACTGAGGTTCCATATTTGTCCGGCGCGAACAGGAGGGTGTAATCGCCGGTGCGCACCCCTTTGAGCGTATAATAACCGCTCGCGTCTGTCGTCGCATAGAGAAGCCCACCCCGATACACTTTTACGTCGGCCAGACCCGCCCCGCCGTCAGCCGCAGTGACCCGGCCGGTGATCTGACCACCGCGTTCCAGGTCTTCGTCCACCTGCGTCGTGGCTCCCAACGTGACCGTGACAGCGTCGCCGCACCCGGATGGCTGGTTGTGATAGTGTTCACCCAGATAGTCATTGGAAGCGCCATCGGTGTTGGGATAATAGTCCACGTAGACCACGCCAGAGGACAGACCCGTAAAGGTGTACGCGCCCGAAGCGTCCGTGGTCTGCGATCCCACGTGCAAGGCACACAGGCCGCACTCGTTCAAGGTCCACAGCGTCACACCCACGTCCGCCAGCGGCAAGTGGGTGTCAGCGGCGGTCACGACGCCCACCAGCCGGCCCGCCCGGCCGAGCGCCGCGTCAGCCGTCTGCACGGTGTTGAGCGTCACGGCCACCGGGTCGGCGTAAGCCAGCGCGGCCCGGTCGTTGTAATATTCGCCGGCGTAATCGCCGATCGGTGGATCAAAGTGCAAATAGTAGGTACCGGCGGCAAGGTCGGATACGGTATACACGCCGGAAGCGTCGGTCTGAGCGCTATCCACGTAATAGGAGCCGGGCGCCGTACTGGTGTAAACCTCGACGGCGACGTCCGGCAACGGCGCGCCGCTGTCCGCCGCAGTGACGTGGCCCGTAATCATTCCATAAGCATCGAGCGCGACGTCGGCGACCGTCACCTGCCCTTCCGTCACCACCACCGCATCGGCAACGTCCAGGCTGGATCGGTCGTTGTAAAACTCGTCCATAAGCCCCGAACCATAATCAGGAGAAAACTCGAGGTAGTAGGTACCGGGAGTGACGTTGGCAAAGAAATAGTAATTGTCGCCGCCCGTATGCACATAATCCGCCAGCGTGCCGCTCCGGTCCGAGTAGAGCGTGACGGCCACGTTTGTGACCGGCGAGCCGTCGCGGGCTGCCGTCACATGCCCCGTGATCCCGGCCGGCTGAAATTCATACGCGCCAATGTCGGGGATGCCGGCGCCGGGATCGGGGCGAAGCAGTCCATCCAGGTCACGGGTAATACCGAGGTCTGCGCCGCTATTAATGGCGTACGAACCTTCGCGCAGATGATAGTCGCCGGCCGCCGGATTCGCAAAGAGCGGGTCAGAGTCATAGATGTTGTACCAACCCGAGTCGCACGTCCAGCCACACTCCACATCGCTCCCGTTGCCAAAGAACAGGTCATAGTCATAGCTCAAGGTGCCCGTCACCTGCTGGATGCCGGTCGTATAGCTGGCGACAATCGTGTTCGTCAGGCCCACCGTGCCAGTTTCAACATAAATCCCGGTTCCACTATCCCCATCTGGACTGACAATCGTCACATGGAGAAACATCTGGTCTCTTGACAATCCCGCCAGGTACAGCGCTCCTCCCGTGCCTACGTTGGCCGCGAACAGATCGTTCACCGCATTCAACCCGCCTCGCACGCGCAGCGCGCTTCCGTTGCCGGCCGTGTTGTACTCGAAAATGCTCTCGATCACGTCCGCTGGTTGGCTCTCACTCCATTGCGACAGTCCGCCCCCGCCGCCGGAGGCCGTGTTGCTGATAAAGCGCGTTCCGCGCAGAGTGACACTGTCATTCGCATTCAGGCCGCCGCCGTCACCCTGGGCGCTGTTGCCCACAAACGCGCCGCCGGTAACGCTGGCATTGCCCGCCCAGACCATCACCCCGCCGCCGCCGCCCGCCGCGGTGTTTGAAATCACCAGCGTATCGGTCAAGGCCGCGCCGCCGCCCGCGTAGATTCCGCCGCCGTGGAACCCTGAATGGTTGCGCTCGACCCGGCTGGCCGTCAGATCAACGCGACCGGTGCCGCCCTGGAACACGCCGCCGCCATAGTCGGCCCCGTTATCCAGGATCCAGCATGAAAAAATCTGGACACTGCTGTTTGTCCAGATCCCGCCGCCGCCGTCAGACTGCCCGCCGGTCACTTGCAAGTTCTCCAGGCGGACCAGGTTGTCTGTAATGGTGATCACGCGCTGCCCCTCTACCGCGCGGATGATGGTTGTAACGCTGCTCACACCGGTGAGCGTGATGCTTTTGTTGATCGTCAGGCTCTCGACATAGGTTCCGGCCGGGATGCTCACACGGTCACCAGCCTGAGCGGCGTCAATGGCGGCCTGAATTGTCGTGGTGACGGGCACGGTGTCGCCCGTCGGACTAAGGTCTGCCAATGCGGCGGCGTTGGGGAAGGCCGCCATGATCTCACGACCGGCCTGCGAGAGACCGGCGGCGGTAGCGCTGTCGTAGTCAATCGGCGCAGCCCGGAGTACCTCAGGCCGGCTCACCGGCAGCAGCAGCCCTGCGAGCAGGGTCATGGTCAACAGTTTTACCCAAATTTGCTTGAACATCGTTTTGCCCCTTTGGAAATGAATAATCGAAACATTGGCACGTGGAAACGTTTCAACGTTCCAACGTTATTTTCATCCATCGGCCGGTGCCCGACCCCACGCTTGCACCAGCGTCAGATCCAGCACATCTTTAGCCACGAACGCCTCGGCGCCGGCGGCCAGCGCCGCGCGGCGCAGCGCCCCACCCTCATCCGCGTGCGCGCTGATCAGGAACACGCGCAGGGACGGCAGCAGCGCCTTGAGCCGTGGCACGCCCTCCAGCCCGCTGACGCCGGGCAGCATCACGTCCACCACGACCAGATCGGGCCGCAGGGCGCTCACCAGCGTTTCCGCCTCCACCATGTCGCCGGCTTCGCCCACCACGGTCAAACCGGCCGCGGTGAGCAACTTGCACAAATGTGTGCGGAACGCCCGCTGATCGTCTACCAGCAGCACGCGGAACGACAGGGGAGCTATCTGCGTTATTTGCTCAGCAGGACGCATAACCAGCCTCCTGGGAAATACCCAGGCAAAACAGCCATTGAAAAAGAGGGGTTTTTCGTCGGCGGGCAAAGCCCGCCGACGAAAAACCCCATAAAAACGCCTGGATGGCTTGTGATTAGAACTGGATGTGCTCCAACTGCGGTTCTTTCATCACGTCCAGCATCGTCCAGAAGTGCGCGTCGCCCGATGAGATGCGCAGCACTTCGATGATCGGCATCAACGGCTGCCCGGCGATGTCCTCCAGGAACTTGCGCTCCTCGTAGCCGCGTTTCACCAGGGCGGGATCGGTGAGGAATTCACCTTTGCCGGCGACGCGCAGCATCTTCGCGGTCTGCAAGGTGGGCGGGTTGTTGTAGAAACACAACTCCAGCTTGGGGTTCACCTTGAGCTGTTTGGAAAACTCTTTGGGCGACATCGTGAGGAAGTAGAACCCCGTCTCATCGGCAAACCACATCAACAAAGCCCGGACATGGGGCTGATCGCCATCCGCTGTGGCGAGATAGCAGACCGGATTCGCGGTCGCAAACTGAATACACTCTTTGAAATCCATCGCAATACCCCTTTCGTTTGATTGAATTAGAGGTGCAACGCACTTGCCCGATCTGAGGCCAAAAGGGCTGCCCAAACCGCCAGTTGAACTGCCAATGAAGTGCGTTACACCTGACATAGAACTATGTTTATCATAGGGCAGAACCACGCCGTTGTCATCGTAGCGGAGTACTGATTTTTGCGGGAAAAACCCGGTACTGGGGTACTGGGGGGAGGCGGTACTTTTGATTTTTGATTGCTGATCCGCTAAGAATCTATCCGAAAATTCATCGGTGTGTGGCATTGCACCGGACTTTGCGGCTAAAGCCGCCTTCAGATGGGTGTTTTTTCGCAGGCGGGCTTCGCCCGCCTGCGAAAAAACATCCCCAAGATCCACGCCTTTAGGCACAAGGTTGCGTCAAAATGAGTTTTCGGATAGATTCCAAGATTTGGGGCTTTAGACTTGAGGCTTTGGACTATTGGGGGGGCTTTGCCAGACCACGGCGATGGTAGTGCCGCGACCGGGGGCGGAGTCCAGCATCCACTGCGCGCCGATGAGGGCGGCTCGTTCCTGCATCCCGGCCAGGCCCAGGTGGCCGTCCGCGGCGAGCTGCGGTAATGTGGCCGGTGCGAATCCCGGCCCGTCATCCTGGACGCGCAGACGCAGGCAGCCGGCGTCCCATTGAAGATTGAGCACGACCCGCTGCGCGGCAGCATGGCGGGCGATGTTCGTCAGGGCCTCCTGCGCGATCCGGTACAGGTTGATCGCCACTTCACCGGGTAGGGTGCGCAACACCGCATCGGGCGGTGTTGCGATATCCACAACGATAGCGTGCTGCGCCGCCCATTCCTCCGCCAGCACACGCAGCGCGGCCCCTAACCCCACCGTATCCAACATCTGCGGGTGCAGGTCGGCGCAAACGGCGCGCAACTCGGCAATCAGCCCCTTGATTTCAGCGCGTATTTCCTGAAAGGGCGCAGCGGTGGATGCCGGCAGCATCCCCAGTTGCATATTCAGACCGATGAGCGTCTGGATCGGGCTGTCGTGCAGTTCACGGGACAGACGGGCGCGTTCCGCTTCGCGCGTGCGCAACATTTCATGCCCAATGCGCGTCAGTAGCTCACGGCTGCCGAGGATTTCTTCCAGTTGCCGGCGTAACGCACTGACCAGAAGCATGTTGCCGACGGCAATCTCCGCCTGGTGTACCAACGTCTGGAGGATGCGCCGGTCGGTGGTCGAAAAATTTTGCCCATCGCGCCGCGGCCCGATGACCCAAACCCCGTGCATCTGACCCTCGAAGTACAATGGAAAGCGCAGTTGGGGTTGCAGCGCCGGATCCAACGGAGGCGTCGCTTGCTCATCAACCTGCAATTCCCCGCTGCGCAATTGCATCAAGGCCGGCGTCTGGACAGTCAGGATGTCGGCCAGGGTCTCCCATTCCAGGCTGCGAGACAGGGCGACGCTCACCCGCTCCACGACGCCCGGATAATCGTACCAACCGCCGTAGAAGAGCACATCCACCCCGCGCTGCACCCGCGTGCGCACGCCGTCGAACACCAGCCCCAGCGGCAACGTCAGCCCGCCAATGACCAGCGCGTGTCCCATCGCGTTGCCCGGCGCAAAATAGTCGAGCGCCAACAGCAGACCGGTGTATAGCGCCAGGGTTCCGGCCGAGAGGCTCCCGTACACCAGGGCGCGGTTGAGCAGCCGGTCAATGCCGAACAAGTTATGCCGCACGGTAGCATACAGCGCCGTCAACGGAATCAGCGTGAGGCACAGGCTGATCGCCCAGCGGGGGACATCGGGAGAATAGCCCATCAGCACCGTCGGCAGCATGTAGCCCACCAGCGGCGGGGTCAGGCCGACGATAAAACCAGCAACGACCAACCGCAGCCGCCGGCGCATATCCGGCGTCGCCCGGCGAAAATACACCCAGGCTATTACCCCGATAGCCGCCACGGTCTCCGCCAGGGCTACCCCCATCGCCCAACCAGTCCAGGGGACGGCGCGCCGTGCGGCATCGGCCATACTCAACCCGGCCAGCCCATAGAGCAACCCCAGCCCCCAACGACGCAGGCGCGGCGCCCCCAGCTCCACCGGGTAGGTCAAGGTGTAATGCAGGAGCAACGGGGCGGTCAGATGCAGGCCGATGTATTCTACGACTAACATCCACCGAGGCGGCAGCCAGAAGCGCGGATACGCCAGTCCCGGCAGCAGCATCACGGCCATAGCCTGATACAGCAGAAAAAGCAACTGGACCGGCCATGCGTCGCGCGTCCGCCAGAGCAACAGCAACCCCACCCCCCAAAACAACCCGGCGGCTAACAGGGCACTATCCGTGCTCAACCGGTTAGCCCGCAGCATTGAAAAAACCGACACCTCGACCATCAATGATTGGCCGGCGCGCAACACTTCAAAATAGCAGACCTGCCCGACATACTGTGGGCTCCACTCAGCGTGAGGAACACCATCTACAGTCCGAATGACGTCGCCGGACCGCAGGCCAGCCCGCTGCGCTGATCCACCCATGAGCACATCCACGATCACGGGATCGTCTACATAAAGCCCGATGAAAGGCGTGCGCACCTGATGCGCCAGGATCGCGCCGGAGAGTATCGGGACAACGAGCGCCACGATCCCCAGGAGCGCCCCACGGGGCCAAAGCCGGCGCAGCCATGCAAAAACGGCGTTCATGGAGCAGGTGCCAGTTGATGACGGATCGCGTAGAGGATGGCCTCGGCGCGCGAGGCCACGCCGAGTTTGCCGTAGATCGCGCTGACGTGATTCTGCACTGTGCGGGTCGTCAGCGTCAGGTGTGCGGCAATCGCATCATTGTCGAGACCCTGCGCCAACAGGCGCAGCACTTCCATCTCGCGAGGGGTGAGCGGGCAAGGCGGATCGGGACACTCAGGGGCGGCGTTCAGCGCACGATGCACCACCTGGCGCGCCACCTGGGGACTGAGCCAGCTTGCCCCGCGCGCGACGGCCCGCACCGCATCGGCCAGCGTCTCCGCAGCATCGTCCTTGAGCACGTAACCGGCCGCGCCGGCCTCCAGCAAGCTAAAGAGGGTTTCGCTGTCATTGTGGACGGTCAGGATCAGGATGGCCGGGGCGCCCGCCTGACTGCACAACCGGCGCGTCACTTCCATCCCGCTCAGATCGGGCAGATTCACGTCCAGCACCAGGACGGCGGGCCGGTGTTCGTCTACGAGACGCAGCGCATCGGCGCCGTTGGCGCCCGTGGCCGCCACGACAATATCGGCGGTCGCGCCCAGCACTGTACACAGACCGGTGCGCACCAGGGGATGATCGTCCACTACCACCACGCGGATCGTGTCTGAAGACATAACCACCTCACAAGCAGCCGGGATCATTACAAATGTAGTATGGGAGCTGGTAAGTCAGGTTGAAGCGGTCGCCCCAGAAGGCTTTGATCTGGGTGAAGACCACCATCAGAATCACGGTGGGGATGATGAAGCTGATCGCCACGTCCCACGCCCGCTTGAGCGGCGACCACTGCCGGGCGCGCTCGCGCCAGCCGCG
>Ga0116144_10006015_pt1 | contig 10757 bp, 8 predicted proteins | sample AD_UKC035_MetaG_FD_89746 | JGI IMG/M metagenome (GOLD analysis project Ga0116144, IMG submission 89746) | Active sludge microbial communities of municipal wastewater-treating anaerobic digesters from USA - AD_UKC035_MetaG | ecosystem: Engineered > Bioreactor > Anaerobic > Digestate | place: USA... | reverse complement strand
TGAGCAGCAGTTGCCGCTCAACATCTGGCGCGAACTGGGACACCTCGGCGGCGACATGCAACGCTTTGCCGGCGATCTGCTGACCATGCCCGGCACAGTTTCTGAAAAGCGTAATATCGCGATGTTTCTTCGCCAGGCCCAGCGCAAGTGTGTTCTTCCTGAAAGGCTGCCTGGCAGCAATGCTGGCGAAGCTCTCGCAGAACCGCAGCAACTGGCGCAGCCGCGACGGAGCGATACGCTTGCAAAGTTTACGCAGGCGCTCGACCAGAACCCTCTGCCACCGGGCTTCAGCGTCAAAATTGACGAAACCTTTTCAAAACCAGGCATGCAGCTGACCTGCAATCTGACCCGCCGGCACAGCGGCCGCCTGACCGAAGCACAGGCCGCGATCGATGCGATATTTGCCGCAGTCGAAGAGCTGTAAAAATGACTCTACGCTTCAAGAACCTCTATGTTGATGAGCGGGTCAAGGATCTGCCGCTGGCGAAACAGATCGAGAGCCTGATTGAATTTGATCAGCGCCATGAAGTCAGCGGCGAACAGCATCCCGGTGATGGTCTGCTGCTCACGCTCAATCGCGGCGCGTTTGTAAAACCCTGCCCGGGCCAGAAAGGAAGCGTCTGCTGCGGTTACTGGGTGGTGGAGTGGGGGATGGGCTGCCCGTTCGAGTGCGAATACTGCATAATTCAGAACTACACCGGCGCCGGCGACATAACTCTCTTTCTGAACTGGGAAGACTGCCGGCGCGAAATACTCGAACTGCGCGAACGCATCAGCGGCCCAATACGCTTGGGCACCGGTCAGTTCGGCGACCCGCTCGCGCTTGAAGGGATCTTTCCGCTCAACGCTGCAATTATCGAATGGACCGCTGGAATGCACGACTTTACGCTCGAAGTCAAAAGCAAGAGCGCCGATATTACGGCCGTGATGCAGGCTAAAGATGCACGCCATGTCACGCTCGCCTTTTCGCTCAACCCACAGGAATACATCGACCGCCTCGAACATGGCGCGGCCTCGCTGCGCGAGCGCCTGAACGCCGCTGCCACGGCCGCCCGCGAAAAAGGCTGTGCGCTGGCGTTTCATTTCGATCCGCTGCTGCCGCTGCAAAACTGGCAGGAACGCTATTCAGAAGTATTTGCGCTTATGCACGAATATCTGCACGGACTTAAAATCAACTGGATTTCTCTGGGCACTTTCCGCTTTCCGAAGGGCTTTCAGGAATACGTCGAAAAGTATCACCCCGACACCGGAATTCTCGCCGAAGAATTTTACCCTTCGACTGACGGCAAGATCAGGTATTTCAGGCCCTTCCGCGAGCAGATCTACAATTTTGCGCGTGCCGGCCTGCAGAAATATTTTGCCGACGTGCCTATCTACATGTGCATGGAAACCCCCGAAGTTTGGGAACGCCTCAAAAACACTGATTTCGGCAGCGCTGACCTCAAAAAAATGCTCGACCGGAGCCTGCAGAAATGACCGCACCCGATCTATCGGTGCTGATTCTGGCTCCTTTCAAGGCCGAAGCCCGCCTGCTGGCCGGCATTCTGCCAGATTGCCGGCAGTCAGACGCAGCGAGCTGGTTTTTTAAAGGTGGCCGGCTGGTCACAGCCAATGCCGCCGGCGGCGACCCGTTGCTTGCGCTGCTCGATAGAGAACTGGCACAGGCCAGCTATCGACGCATAATTCTCTTTGGCGCAGCCGGAGCGCTCGCGCCAGAACTGCAGATCGGTCAGTTGTTCTGTTGCAACAAGCTTTTTTACGCCGGCCGCCAGCTTGAGCTGCCGACTCTGCCAGACCTGCCGCTGGCAGCAATTGTAACAGTCGATCAGCCTGCAATCACCAGAGACGACCGTACACAACTTGCCACAAAACACAACGCCAGCCTGGTCGATATGGAAAGCTTCTTTTTCGCCGAAGCCATGCAGGGCAGGGGGCTTGACGGCGCCGTCATCCGCTTCGTCAGCGACACGGCTGGGCAGCAATTCGTTTTGCCTTTTCCACCAGCCATCGGCCAAAACATCAGCAAACTCCGCCCAAAGCTTGCCAAGGCGTTGCTGCGATATTAAAGAAGCAGTTCAAAAACGAACTGAACTGCATCGCCAGGCGAACTCATCGCAAGAATTGTATATATCAATTTTTCCAGCGGCAGCAGTAGTTCTCGGTGAAAATCATGCGGCCTCTCTGGATTCTGCGACTGCGCTTAGCTACGCGCAGGATGACTAAAAAAAAGTCAAACCCCAACATCGAGAACCCATGTTGCTGGTCTTACGCTTTACCGAAAACTGATGGTGGCAGCTGAGGCGTTACTGTTTGGTAGAGAAATTCTTTGATTCACAATATTGTTTGTAGTAATGTGAGATCAGTAGGATTTCGTTATATAACCTTGAAACCTGCTTATCAGTAGTCGCGATGAAGCTCGATGAATTTGTCGTGATGTATAGAGATGCAGTATAATCGACATGATTAACAGACTGCTCCCGAGAGGCTTATGTGACTCTCTGCTGCTGATTTTGCTGGCAGCGCTCATTACCACTTCAGCATTTTGCCAGCCTCGTGGACAAATACGCTCCAGCTGCCCGGATGGCTGGCAGAGCGAGGAATTTCCCGGCGACGGCTTCAGATTCAACGTCAAAAAGGAGCTGCAGAAGGGGCCGCCGGTACTCGGCATCGATGCCGGACTGGGCAGCAGATGGGAACCCAGACTGAGTTTTCGAAACAGCGATGAAATTCTTGCGTTCATGCGCGAACGACACCCAGAATTAACTCAGGTGCAGAAGCTATCTATAGATGGTTTCGAAGGCTATCTGGTGCATTCTGTTCCCGCGTTTCATGCCGGCGGCTATGGTGAAGGTTTCTTTAACTCTAAATATGGCTTTCTCGGGCGGGCAGTCCTGGCATACGGAGAGGCCTGCGTTTCTTTTCATTTCGATGCCTACGCTGTTGGCGAGTATACCAACGCCAATCAGGCCGAAGTCATAGCCGAAGGTCAGAAAGTCGTCAGTCAGACACAGTCGATTATCGCTGCGCTGCGCATCGATTACACCCCGCCCGGCGGCAAACCGCCACAGCCGGCAATGCCGGTCAAAGACAAGGAAGAACCGGAATCGCAATGGCTGACCGTCGTTGGCGCCGGCGCTGCCGGCATGCTGCTGCTGGCAGCCGCAGCGGCGCTGCTGAGCGGAAAAAGGAATCCGCAGGATTCCGATCAGCCAGTTTCTGATTATATTCTGCAGCTGTCGCAGGATTTGATCGAGCTTAAGTACGGTGCCGCAGGCACATGCGAAGCGACTGTCTGGGAGGTGCGGCCAGGTTATGCCCATGGCCTGGCGACCTCTGCCAGAATCAGCATTTCATCAGTATCCAGGTCTGGTATCTTTAAAGTCGATGTCATCAACAGCCCGGCCAGAGCGACCTTCACTTTTTCGCCGACAACCGGGGCGGCTGAGGGCAAAGAAGTATTCATCGTTCAGGCTCAGGCCGGCGCCAGCACCCATAAGGCCGAACTGACAGTCGTTCACACTTCTGAACTGCAGTTATGCATGCTTGGAAGCCGTGAAAAGGAGCTTTATCAGATCAAGAGTGAAGAAGTTTTTGTAATTCGCCAGAATCAGGAAACCGGCGACTGGAACTTTGGCAACATCGACATTTTTTTCAACAGCAGCGAAACCGGAACCCTGGCCGCCCCCCCGGCAAACGTTCAGTTCAGCCCCCCGACCATAGAATCGCAAGGCCCGTTCGAAGTTTCGGCGATAACTCCATTGAACGAAAGTTCCTGGCAATGCCAGGTCAGACTGAAGCCCGGTGAAAAGCCTGATCCCGCCTGGCTGTTTGCCGATGGCCTGATTCATGTCAAAGTGACCTGCACAGCAGAGGGGGGCACTTCAGATGACCGTTAAGTCTTTTTCTGCAGGTGTCTGGCTGTCATTGCGCCCGGCTGTCGAGATCGTCGGTATCTTCGAACCGGAACATCAGGAACGGAGAAATATCGACCGTTACCGTCTCGACCTTGCCAAAGACGACCTTATCGTCGATGGCGAAGATCGTGCCAAAGTTATTCTATATGCCCGCATCAAACCGGCAGGATCTGATAATAAAAATGACCGCGCCCGCGAGGCGATAAAACTTTTTCAGCTTACCGGAGTCAGCCTTGCCGGAACCGGAACTTCAGCTTTTGAACTGCTGGAGGAGCCCGATGACAAAGAATTCAACCGCAATAAAGATAATGCGGGATGCAAGCGGCTGACAGTAAGGGCGCGCGAACGCACGCCGGCTTATTTTACCCCGGCAAATTCTACAACTGGCATTTTTCTGCAATGCGAGGGAGTCATCAATCCTCCTCCCGAGCTGAAAGCGGCCGGGCGTTCGCGAATCCCGGTTCAGGGCTGTGTTCCGATTAATGCCAGGTTTTTCTGGTTGCGGCTCTGGGTCTGCCCTTCGCTGAATCGTGGTTATTCACAGGCGCGGGCATATGCCTGCCTTGCTTCATCCGGTCAAGGAGCAGATGCGTTAGCGATGCTTCCTCTCGAACTGGCCGTCACCCGCCAGGGCGGCAACGGCCAGCGTCTTGAGATCACCGATCCGCAAACCGGCCAGACCGACGCTGGTGGCTGGTCGTCATGGCAATGCCGTTACAGCGGCATAAACTGGCAGAACCTGACGACCACAGAGTTTACGCTGCAATGCCGGATCACCGGCACCAGATCGGCTGTACCATTTCATATTCATGTCGGGCACAATTTTCGCAGATTTCTCGAAGCGGTCAGAGATAATGCCAATGCCCTGCAGCTGAACAATGGTGAGTGGGATGACCCGCAGACCAGGGCTTTTATGGTTGATTACGTCGTTCATGACTCATGTCGCGGCCCGCTCTACAATTTTCGCGATCTGGCATTTACCATGTTGCAGGCCGTGCACGCCCAGACTTTCGATCCGCTGGCAGCATTTCCAGCTGACCATAATCAGTTTTACCAGAACGAGACGATAGAAATGCGACTTATCCATACTCTGGGCGATCACGCGCACCGGTTATCAGATGTAGAAAGGCCCGCCTGGACCATGCTTTATCTCTGTTCCGACATTGCCGGGCGAATTATTAATTTTGGCATGGGGCAACGCTTTGGACAGCACAACCCTGAATCTGCTATGCGCATGAACGGGATCGAGTTCGCGTCTTACCAGCTCTCGATCCTGGGCTACTACGGCTTACACAATATGTTCGGGATCCATCCTTCCGGAACCGATGTCGCAGAGGATCCCCGATTCATCGATCCCTGGTGGAACCAGCGTTTTGATGACAAAGTCGTGCTGACCTGGCGCGAAGAAGAAGTCAAAACGGCAGCATTCATCGCCTATATGCTGTGCATGACAGGCCTGGTGATCATATTTTTGCGTTCATCACTGCTGCGAATCGGCTTCAATCGCGAAATAGTCGGGGCTTTGATCAGGGTATTCCAGACTGAACTGCCGCAGATCATCCGCGCCTGGCTTTCAGGCAGGCGGCCAGCAGAAATCCTGGGTTTTCTAGCCAGCCGGGAAGGTTCCACACGGGTTGCCGCCTATTCATCCGCCGGACTGATTGTGCAGCGCGGGTTGAATCTGGGAGACCGCAATCTGCAAGGCGAGCAATGTGAGGTTTATGTTCCCGATGCAACCGTTCGGGCCGGTGAAGCCGCTTTTCGCGACGCCCTGCTGCAATCGGAGCAGCAGCACGGAGCTTCGCCGCCGATGACGGATCTGGTGAACTGGGAAGGAGATGGCAGATGACGCTGAAGACTGAGTCTGCGGAAACCGTCGTCAATTTTCCCTGCTGTTTCGACGCCGCTGAGAGCAGACAGCTTGACCTGCTGCACGGCTCGCTGATGCAGTGCGCATCGGAACCGGGAATAAACCTCGACAGCGCAGCCATGGAAAAAGGCTTTTCGCTGCTGGTTGAAAAAGTTGCGCGCCGCAGCCCGGCGGCAGAATTTAACAATGCCGGCGACTGGCAGGGCTCGATCGCTGAAATATCCGGGCAAGGCATTTTCATCGGGCTTGAAAACCTTAAGGATCCGGCGCGGCGCATGGAATTTCAGCTCGATGCCGCCGGGTCATTTATGTACGGATCATGTTGTGGTACAGGTGAGATACCGGTTTTCACCTTTCGCATGGAACAGGATGCCGCACATACGAGAATGCTCATTGGCACCGGCGAGGCGCGCGAAAGCCGGAACCTGCCGGGAATCAACGTTCAATGGACAAGGCAGCTGCCGGCAACCATGTACGAACCTTCAGCAGAATGGGATCACGTATTGAACAGCCTGAGCAATGGACTTGCCGGGCTTGCCCTGCTGTCTTCCGCCGTTGCGATCGGCAATAAAATATGCCATGCGCAATCAGCTGGTGTGCCAGTTGCCGGAACCTGCCATGAATGCGGCAAAGAGTTTGGCGATGGAGCAAAGTTCTGCATCCGATGCGGAAGGAAATTTGATCGGTCGAATGAAAATCGATGCCCGGGCTGCCAATCTGTCTACAAGAGCGGGCAGAAATTCTGCCGGGTTTGCGGATACAGGCTATCATCAGGAGTGACAAAATGAACGCAAAGATTCAATTCTGCCCGGAATGTGGAACTCAGTTGCCCGGAGATGCCGAATTCTGTGTTGAATGCGGCACCAGGCTCGATTCTGGCGATCAGCCGGAAAACAAAGAACCGGTTCCTGTCAAAGAAAGCGCTTCAACTGCTGCGAAACAGGATGTCAGAGTTCCCATCGCGGCTGTTCTTCTCGATCCGCCGCCATACAATGGCAGCAGCACAACACTGTTCATACCGACCACCGAGAAGCCCGGCTGGGGATGCCTGTTCTTCAGTGTTTTTCTGCTGCTGGCGATTGCTGTAAACTCTGCGTCTGCAAGCTTTGATAAAAGAGTGGCAATCTTTTTTGCAATCATCGCCGTTGCCGGGATAATTCGCTGGGCTTCGTCATTCTTTAGCAGGCATGGCATCGAGATAGACAAGGCAAAGCAGGAAATCCGCTTCGTCGGCAGTTCGACACAGCAGGCGTATCCGTTGAGCGATTTCCCCAATCTGTCAATCGAATACTGGAAGGGCGTTCTGAGCGGCGACAGCGAAGATACTGAACATCAAGTCGCGCTGGTCAGATTGTTTGGCGACAGGCGTGAAATACTGGCAGCCGGAACCCGGGAAATCCATCCCTGGCTGCAGAAACTGGACGATGAGGGCCGTGAAGCCTCAAAAAAAGCCGCTTACCGCATCGCCGGATTTTTGCAGCGCCCGGTCATTGACCGCACAAGAGACTGGCCGGCGCCAGCACTGTGTCAGAATATGCCGCGTCAGCCCTTTCCTGATCCGGCAAAGCTGTCAAACATCTTCAGGGATTGCTGCAGCTGGAGCGATGGGCAGCTCAGTCTTAAAGATGCCACCGGCCAGGAGTTGATGAAAATAAGCGGTAACAGCATCAGGCTTGCGCGCTGTTCGCTGTTTCGCGATGGGCAATCAGCAAAAGCCAGTTCAGAGGCTGGAGAAATCACCAGAGAAAATTTGACCGAGATTTTTGTTGCAACCAGCAGTGTCTTTTCTCCAATTTCGCTGATTCTTCGCAGCGAAAAACGCGAATTTGCCGTTTCCGGCTTCTGGACCGAAGAAGATGCTTTATGGCTGAGGTCTGCAGTTATCAGCTTGCTCTGCCAGTGATTTTCTCTTTAACAATTGTCTGCTGAAATGCAGATATAAAAAACAGAAAACAAGACAAAACCTATGCCACATTTGAATCTGCTGTTATCTGTCATAAGCAAAGAGATTGCTTCGTCGCTGCATTCCTCGCAGCGACAGGTTTAAAACAGGCGTCAATTCTACGACAGGTTTACGTTTGCCCTGCAAGCATCTCGCACGTTTGACGTATATTACTGCAAGCCTTATAATCATTTTGATGCATTTTCTCCAGGGAGAGACAACATGAATAACAGATATTCAGCTCGGATCTGCGCCTGTTTAATTCTTCTGGCAATGCTTGTGCTGCCATACGGCATGAATGCGCAGTCGATATTTGAGGTCGATAATACCCCGGCGACGACTTCTGGAAGCGCCAGAACGACTGTCGCAGCTGCGACTGCCGCAGCCGGCGAAAACGGCTGGGTGCGGGGTGACATGGGAGTTGTCGAAAGTGGTCAACTTCGCATAACTCAGGGAACTGTTAACGTAAGATCCGGCCCCGGCACTACTTACGATGTCATGCAGCAGGTGACCAGAGGCGATCGCTTTCCGGTGTTAAAGTCGCAGTCCGGCTGGCACAATATCAGACTGGCGATTGATACTGCCAGCACCAGCAAATACCCGACTGCCTGGCTGCGCAACGACATGTGCGCGCAGGTCGGCAAAGTCATTCTGGTCACTCAGGACAAGGTAAACCTCAGGTCCGGGCCTTCTACAAGCAATTCGATAGTCACGACAAGCACTATTGGCAAGACTTTTCCGGTCGTTGGCGGGAAAGATGACTGGGTTCAGATTGCTCTGATCAGCGGTGAAAGCATGATCGAGCGTTCAGAACCGAAGCTGGTCGAACAGGCACAGCAGTCATTCATGATCGCTTACAATGCCTACACAAAACTGGTGCCGACAAAAGGGCTCAACCATGCCGACACTCAGGCTGCTCTGCGTGAATTCAGGGCAAAATACGGCATCTACAGTCTGCTTGCCAAGGGCTCTGACGAAGTTAAGAAAGTGCGCAGCAATCCCGCTGTAATCGACAAAATCGTGATCAACAAAGCCAATTTCACCTCGACCGTTTATTCGAACGGCAAGGTCGTAAGAATTTACCCGATTGCCTATGGTGCCAACCCAGACGGCGCCAACAAGCAGAAGGTCGGCGATAAGCGCACTCCACAAGGCGCATTTTCGATTGTCAACAAAGCAGTAAATCCGCAATACAAGAATATTCCGGGTGGGGCAGCAAACAATCCGCTTGGCACTCGCTGGATGGGCCTGAGCGCAGGCTGGGGCGGCAGCATCGGTATGCACGGAACCTCGGCGCCTTCTTCGATCGGCTCAAAAGCTTCGGCCGGCTGCGTACGCATGTTTACCGCCGATGCTGAAGAGCTCTTCTCACTGGTAAAAGTCGGAACTCCCGTGATTATCACATCAGTGACCGGCAAACTTAACTGAAACAGGCTTTAACCATGAAAAACACCGCAAAAAGCCAGATTCGAAATCTTTTTCTTACATCTGTTGCCTGTATCGGCCTGGCAACCTGCCCGATGCTCTCTGCCCAGGAAATTCTGCCAGTTCCGGCAAAACCGCGCGCCGACCAGGCTGCACCGGCTGCTCCGGCAACCATCGACCCCGGCAGCCTTGGCTCGCTGGCGCTGGTAAATGAAGGCGCCAGGTTACTCGCCGCCGGAGAAACGGGCGAAGCCGAGGCTATTCTAGGCCGCGCCGTCGTTGAGAATCCAGAGTCGCCTGAGGCCATGTATAATTTCGGTCTGGCACTGGGTTTCAATAACAAATTTGCTGAAGCAATCAACGCCCATCTCAAGGCTGTTGAGCTCAAAGCACAGTTCCCCGAGGCATATCTTGCCCTCGGCAACATGTATCTGGCTCTCGACGAAAACGAGCAGGCTCTGAATGCCTTCGAACAGGCGCACACGCTTGCACACAACGAGCATGTCAGACGCTCAGCGCTTTTCAACAAGGGCACTATCCTCAGCAAACTCGGGCGTTTTCTCGAAGCTGAAATGGCACTGAGTGAGTGTCTCGCTGTCGACCCGTCCGATACCGCACCGGCCTTTGCTCTTGCTAACCTGCACATGCGTCAGGGCAACTACGAAATGGCTCTTGGCTGGCTCGATTCAGTGAGCAGTGACTACCAGCTCGAAACCAGCTTCCTGCGCTGCCGCCTGCAACTTAAGCTCAAGGATCGTGAAGCCGCCAGCAAAGCATTTGACGAAGCTGGTAAAGTGCTCAAAGAATCTAAAAATCTAGATGAGGAGCACCGCGTCGAACTGACCCGCGCCCTCGAAGAAATGGCCAAAGAATTGAGTGAACTGAAGTAGAAGCCATTGCAAAACCTCAATGGAGTAAAAAATTTCGTCAAATCTAAACTGTAAGTTTAGTATAGCCAAAAAAAACTATTACGACTGATCTGAAGCGCAGAGACGTTTCAGGTAGCGGCTTCGCGCTTTTTCTGTTGCGGGGAAAGGGCGATCGGGGAGGGGGCGGATTGCCGCCGGTTCGTCGCAGTTTGCGCATATCGACCAGGGCATTGGCTGTTGAAGAATTTCGATTTTAGCGGCGGCGGCCTCGTCGAGCGAGAGTTGCCTGAGATCGGCAATAGCAGTGGCGCCGGTGAGATCGTGGCAACAGGCGAGCAGAATGCCCTGCCAGGTGATGAACGAGTGCGTCGCGAAGAGCCCGCAACTGGCTATGCGGCGCGGTTCTGTCGTTGCCTGTCCATGCAGGTTGCCACCACGCGAGTGACATTGTTGTATTCTTACCGGCAGTCCCTGCTGCTGCCAGAAAGCGAGTGTTTCAGCCGGTTCGGCCGGGTCATCGGCGGTTCTTACTGCTGTTATGCTGATTCCGCGCGATGACCCGCGCGCGGCTATCAGCCGGCTCAATGAACTCAGAGAGTTGGCAAAATTCTCGCCAGGGTATATCCTGGCAAAGTGCCCGGAATCAATACTTGGAAACGAAACCTCGATAAACGACGGTTCAAGTTCGCAGATTTTAGCAACATTGGCTTCAGTTAGAGCCGGGGCCTGAATCGTCA
>Ga0116144_10006014_pt1 | contig 10759 bp, 8 predicted proteins | sample AD_UKC035_MetaG_FD_89746 | JGI IMG/M metagenome (GOLD analysis project Ga0116144, IMG submission 89746) | Active sludge microbial communities of municipal wastewater-treating anaerobic digesters from USA - AD_UKC035_MetaG | ecosystem: Engineered > Bioreactor > Anaerobic > Digestate | place: USA... | reverse complement strand
ATTACTCAAAGTCGCACATAAGGCGAGAATACCTCCACATATGAGTATTGCCGGCCAGATTGACAAACTGATCCATAGGACTGAAACTCCTTTAAGCCAAGCCCATAGCCATATCCAATACCAGTTTATAGTATGCTCTGGGATTCCATCACCTTTTAAAGTAAACGGCAAAGTAAAAGCCCCCCATTGGGTAACCATCATTAAAGGTATCATCCACGACCATCCTGCGAAGTACCACACCGCCGCACCCATGACAAGGGGAATACCGAACCTTCTAAACGCCTTCGGTGCGTAGTCGCTTCCGCCGAGTTGGCTGAGAAAAGCGCAGATGGGAACTATTAGCCATATCATTTCAAGGTTCATTTTTTCTCCTTTTATGCCCCTAGCGGAATCCAATAATATGTTCTTGTAATTGTTCCTGTTCCGCTATATGTTGCCCTGTATTTTTCTCCGCTTTTAACAGGCAAAGTGAAACTATTGTAGTTGTTATACTGAGACTGTGAATTTTGTCCAGTATGAACATGAACATTCGCACTGGCCCTGACTGTTGTTGGTGTGTCATTTGTATCAGTCAAGCCTTTAATATGTCCAGTATTGTACCCAGAATTACTTGCTACAATAACACCAACAAAAAAGCCATCCGTCGAAGCTGTATAATTTGTTGCTTCATTCCTACTCGCCCAATTCCCAAATACTTTAGCATCAACATACGTCTTCACCGCTTTCTGGCTTGGAACCTTTACATCACTATTGGCTGTTAAGTCTCCGTCGGTATCTAAGTAAGACGATGGGAGTTTTGTATCAGCATATGTCTTTGTCGCTTTCTGAGAAGCCACTTTAACATCGCTGTTATCAGCCAAAGTCCCGCTAGTTGAAAGGTATGATAATGGTATGTCGTCATCCTGTAATGCTGTAATCGCCTGCTTCGTCCTTAGCGGAGTCATAAAATTATCATTATCCGTCCCCGCCTCAGCCTCTGCCTGTGACGCTTTAATCAACGTCGAAGGGTCAGGAATGTCCTTATTCTCCATCCCATCCCCTGCGGCGTTCCATGCGATAAACTTCCCTGCTTCTGGTACCGGCAAGTTCGTATCTGTCCCGGTAGAGGAAATCGGGTACTTCAAAGTCCGCTCGCCTAACTCACGTTCTTCTTGCGCGATCATTGTCAGCCGGTCAATGTTCGTCTCAAGCGTGTCTGCCGGGAACGGGTTATAATCGTCGTAGTCGCTTTCTTGTTTAATCGTGGTTTCCCTGTAAACCGTATGCGTGTACGTAGTGGCGAATGTAGGGTTAAGCGTTACTGTTCCTCCAATACCGTCAGAGTTAACAGCTACAGTGTAATCCACGTTATACTCAAGGTATGTGATCACGCCGGCGTCGCTTGTGGCGATACACTTAATATCCTCCGGCGCTTCCGGTAACGCGCGGAAAGTAAATTCCAGTTCAGCCTGTCCGCCGTCGAAGTTTTGTTTTCTATTTGTGGATGAGACGGTCATGGTAAGACTCCTATTTTAAGAAAAAATATTCCTATAATACTTAACGAACAAATGATAATGAAAAGAGTTAAAACGCATGAAACAATTTCGTTTATCATATTTTAGGTCGTCCTTTTTTCTTTTTATCTTTCTTTGTATAAAAAAGAAAATCTGCGATATCCTTATCGCCTTCCATTAGCTTAATAAGGTCTTCTGTCGCCAAAGCAAACGGGATAGAAAGTTTCATAGTATTAATCAATTCTTTCAATCCTTCATTCTTCATTCTATCATTTTCTGTGGCAAGTCCAACAGTAAAATCTCTAAGCGCAAAACCTGATTTTGCTATCGGGGACTCTCCGAATATCGGAGGCCTAACCTGTCCCGTATAATCAACTGCTGTCCCTGTCATTTCCTTTGAGGTCTCACGAATAGCGAATAATGTTCCTACAAGCATAAGAAAACGAAGTCCAGCAAGACGCTCTGTTTGACTAACTGCACGGCCCATGACATCTTTACCCATGAAAGTTTTGTTAACAATTTCAGGCAAAAATCTGAAGTAAAAGTTCATCCACCAGCTTCCTAAAGTCCATAACGCTCGTCCGGTGGTTGTCCAGTATGCTCTCGGTAAGTCTTCTCTGCGGTAACTCCACTGTGTTGACGGAAGGTCGTCGTCTGCCCATTCTATCGCTTCTTTATGAGACATGCCACGATCAAGAGCCGTATTATACCTTGTCAAAATTCCAATTCCTACGTTGTGTAAGTCAGATGCCCTATAGCCCAAAGAACCCGCACTAAACAATTTGTTTAATCCTTCTTTGCTCTGCGCTTCCATAGGCATTCTTGTTCGCCATACTTTTGATTCATTTAAAATCTTAAATGCCTCTGACGCCTTGTCTCCTGTCAATATCCCGTTAAACTGGTTTCTTGCTTTTAAATAAGGTTTTGTTCCATACATAACCCAATCAAAGGTTGACTGGACAAGGTTTCTTAATATAGGGCGAACACGCATACCTAGAGCGCCGGTGTGCATTGCAGAGGATAGCGTAGAAACAAAATCACGCCACGGCATGTTTGAAATCTTTACGCCTGACTGCCTTAGAATAGGAGCGATAGTCGCTTCCATCATATTATTGACTAAAACATCAATATTAGATGGACGCATCTTAACCGCCTGTTTAATCCAATCATCAACATAAAGGAACGTCTCAGGCGACCATTCTCCTTCTTTAACAGCCTGTAAATACGGATCAATCTTTGCCAAAGCATCTTGAAGGTAAATATACCGCAGGTCAATAGCAAACATTGCACGCATCAACTCATGTGGGTCTTTAACAAGCCACTCTTCCGGGACGCCCTTTCTCTCTTGCATTGTCCTTAAAAAAAGATTCTTCGTCGGAATATACTGCATGACCTTTGCTAATTCCGGAGGAATAACTCCTTTAGAGTAAATCTCGTTTAATATTTCCGGATGAAGCATGTGGAGAATGTAATCTTTAACCTCTCTAACCTCGTCTTTACCAATGCGCCTGTTTAACTCATTCATCCGAACAAGCATCTCTTTTGTCTGAACGCGGTATTTTCTAGCGATATTCGCCTCAAGGCTTGTGTCTCCTTCGGGAATACCTTTATCCATTAACTGCCATACCTTCTCTTTTGACGCTTCAAATTCTTTTTCTTTGCCAACAGCCTTTAATCCTTCAATATGTTCCTTATGCGTTTCAACAACTAACTCTGACTTTTTAGCAAATTCAATATCAAAATCCATCAACGCTTCACGGACAGGCTTTCCTATTTTTGTTTCAAACCCCAGTTGTTTAAGATGATACTCCGCTGGTGTGAAATATTGACGAATATCAGTCTTAACTTTCGGTTGCTGAACGAACTCTGATTCTGCTGTGAATGTTTCTGTAGAGATTGGTGGGATTTCTTCAGCAGTAACCTGTGCCTTTTCCCACTCGGCTTCGAGTTGCTGGGTATCAAGTTTTCTTTTGCCAAAAGTTAAGTCTACTATTTCCGATGTGTATTGAGTCTTGCCGTCAGCAGATGTAGATATTGTTACTATCCCGTCATATCCATCTTTCTTTATGGCTTCTGTCAACTTCTTCCCAGTCTTTCCACCGTATCTTTCGCTTAAAACATCTTTCCAGTTTGTGCCGCTTTCATATCCCCCACCAAAATCAACAACCAACGGATTATTGAACTCTATTATTCCAGTTTCATAATTTGGCAAATCCTTAACATTTTCTGCCTTACCAACAGTTAAAAACCTGCCCGCTGGCTCTATATCTTGCCTATACCTTCTTCCCTCAAAAGGTGCTTTTTCAAGGTTTTTTATGTATTCAAACTTAAACGGCTCTCCCTCTTTTGGCAAAACACCTTCAGACCTAACAACATCTCCAACTTGGCTTTTTACCCACTCCTCCTTGCTCATCTTGGTGGGGTCTGCTGGCTTAATAGGAGCAATCGCCGCTACAGGAGGAGGTGTTGGCGCAGCCCCTATCTTTAAAGGTGTAGCAGGAGTTTCCATCGGTTTAGGCTTCCACATCTTAGCCTGCGCCCATGCTTTTGCGTTCTGTTCAAGCGTAGTCCCCTTAGCCGCCTGTTTTATAGCATCCTTTGGAATAGTAACCTTACCTGTTCCATATCCTGCATCTTCTAGCTTTTTACCAACAATCTTAATCGTGTCTTTTAAAGTCCCCTGTTTAGCCAATGACGCGGCACTTGATATAAGCGCAATATCGCCTACCACCTCACCAACGGAAGCCGCTCCTCGAATCCATTTGTTTATGTCATCCGGGATTAACTCACTTAACGCTCGTTGTTCTAATGGAGAATAATCTTCATCCTTTAAAGCAGAAACAACAGCGCTTTTTCCTTGCCTGTAAACCTCAAACATAGCAGCGTAAATAGGCCCCATAAGAGTTGCGCTAATAGCAACTGACATTCCTTTTTCAAACTTCTTTTTTCCCAACTCTCCTTCTTCCGGAGTAAATCCTGTAACTGCTTCAAATCCCTGTTCTGCTATCCTGTTCGCCGCAAACTCTAAATCTAAAAGAGCATCCTGATCTGTTGGCTCAGGCATTTTATAATCAGCAGGCAACTCTCTTAATTGCGGAACATCCGTCCTTTCAGGAACCGCCCGGGTTAAATCAAATTCAAGAGGCATTATATTACCTTCCTCATCAGAAGGAACAGCGCGACTTAAGTCAAATTCCAATTCTGCAGCGTAGGCATTTGATCCGAAAGGATTGAGCATGCTCAAAGAATCATTCCATTTCCACGCAGCTTTTTTCCTTCTATCAAGATGAGGAATACCAGGACGAAGAAACCTGTTTGAAAATTCTTCTGTTATCAAATCTATATCCTCAGTTTTAAATGCTTCCTGAAGTTTTTTTCTATGTCCTGCGCCAATGTCATAATCCTTGTCGCTAGTTAAAGCACTGTGGAGAAAGTCAATTTGAGAGTTAAGAGAATCGTCTATCTTATTCCTTTTAAGATATGATTGATAAGACTTAAGCATCTGTCCTTCCATCTGAAGAACCCCTCGTCCCGGCCCACCTTTATACTGCTTTTGGTCATAAGCAAAAGACCCGCCAGTCTCAACATCCATATTACCAATGATAGCGGCCGCAACGGCTCTAGAACCAAACTTATTTTTTAAAAGGTCAAATAGTTCCTGTTCTTTACTCATTTAACATCCTCAATTCTACCATCTCTAAACACGCGTTTTCTGACTCCTGTAACAGGGTCAACCATTACTGTTCCATTATCAGAAATATTTAACATAAAAGGATTATTTTCCGTCGCTGTCTGGTATTCGGCTTTCTTTTTAGCATCCGTTGGAGTATCGCCATTATTAATATTATTAACAAAATTCATCATACCTTTAACAGCTATACCAGCAGGAGAATATTCATACCCTTTTTTTATCGCCCAAAGAGCATGTTGAATAATATTTTTTTGCTTCTCTTCTTGTAAATTATCTGTCGCAAACTTAATCAAAGCATTTAATTCTTTCTGGCTTGTCTTCCCGGTTTTTCTCATAGCTGATGTAACAACTTGCATAAATCCTCTGTTCCCGTCAGCTTCAAGAACCTTATCTAAAACAGATAATAATTGATCTTCTTCAATTTCCTGTTTAGTTAATTTTGGCTGCGTGATAGCATTAACAAAGGCGTGTCCAAACTCAGCGGGCAACTGTCCTGTCTCAATCCTTTTGTAAATATCACTTATTGAAATATCAGGCAATTCACCTTTCAAAAATGCTTCCGTGAAATTGATAACATTCTGTTTCTGTTCTTCTTCTTTTAACGCTTCCATTTCTTTATCTCTTGACTTCTGAATCTTCTCCGCCAATGCCGTTACCTCGGCATTCTTTTCAGTGTTAAGCCCATAATCCTCTTTATTCTCAAGAAACCTCTCTGGATTATACTGCGCGTCAAACATCGCCACATTCTTCTTCGCTTCGTATACAAGTTCCTGCGCTTCAAAGTCCGTAATTGTTCCGTTTGCCACGTTCAACTGAATAAGCTCATCAATCGCCATCTGTGTGTTTGCTCGCTCTGCCGCGGTTGAGGCTGCCATGCTTTTCTGCATTAACGTATTGACGCCGGTTGACAGGCTGTTTTTATTATACTCCATTTGCTTCTGATGAAATCCTGCGTTAATCTTAATCGCCGCGATCTGACCGCCATAGTCAAACTCTAAAGCTGCACGATTAGCCATGTCTCTGTTCTTAACACCCATTAAGCTGTTTTTCTTGGCTTCCTGAAGTTCTTTTAAGTACACACCGGAGTTCTTAAAGTCCGGGTCTTGCGCCGCTCTAGCTTGAATATCCGCCGTTGCCACCTCATACTTTGCCCTAGCTTCGGTGTATTCCATCACATCACGCGCCTGCATGAGCTTTTGGTTTATCTCTCCCATAGCTCCTGCTATCTGCTGAGTCAACTGAAACGGGAACGCCGCTTCGTCTCGCATAGGAGCAATCGGGCGGGCTTCGATGTTTCTGTTAGAATTATACTGAGGCAACTGTGGCATACTATCTCCTTAAATTGTACTAAAATACTTGTCTAAACTCGCCTGATTCCAATTCCCACCGCTTATCGTTGCTGGTTTTTGGAAGGTGAGGATTTGTCCGTTTTGGTTGACGGCGGTGATGTTGGCCCTAACTTCGGCTGTCCTAGCCTAGTGCTGGCCTGGTATCCACCTTGTAACATTGTCGTAAATGCGTTCGTCCAACCGGCCTGTACTGCCATTTTACCTTTCCGGCGCATTGCGTCAGCTTCACCTTGCTTATACTGTTTCTGCATTTCAAAGTTAAACTGTCCAACGGCTTGGTCAATTCCGATCTGCGTCTGAGTGTCAAGCATAACCGCTGCAGCTGACCCTGTAGGCTTGAGTCCTGCCCCAGCAGTCTGCGCCATTGAAGTTGACCATGTCCTGGCTTTCAACCGTTCATATTGAGCGTTCTCAATATCCTTCTGTATCTGTATCAACCCAGCTTGACCTTCAAGGATCGTGGCATTATACTTCGCCTCTGCTTTCTGAGCGTACCCCTGTCCTATTTGCGAAGCTGCCGTAACTGCCGTTAAAGCGACTAGCGTTGCTGCACCCATATCTATCTCCTATTTGTCATTCGTGTCAATAGTAGTAATAAGACTTAATAACTCTATCGGCAACGGTGCATCATTGTATATCAAAACCTGTGAACCGTACCTATATCCGTCTTGAAACGAAATGTTCGGAATTATGCCTGTGTAAAGGCTTTCCGCTTTACCCAACAGAGTCGTGGGGTCTCTGAATGAAATACGCTTCAAGCTAAACCTGTCATTAGGTATTTCACCTTCGTAAATAATATCAGAATCCTCACTTGTGGCATAGCGAACTTTAAGTAAATCTTCCTCTGACCCACCGACATAAAATCCCTTATATGATTTATTAACTTTAAACCCAAGTTCGTTTATCCTCTGAATCTTACCTTGTGAAGTACCTCTCTGTGAACCGGCTTCCTGCGGAAGTGTCTTAAGTTTCTGAATGTAAGGAAGCCCGGCTACAACATAAAACCCATCATACCCCAAGGTGATTGTTCCGCTAGATACGGTCTTAGAAGGAAGGTCTGTACCTCCGTCAACAAGAACAGATACATCTTTACCTTCAAGATGGTCAAGCCCGGAAATAGTTTCAACTGAAATTCCCCATTCGCCATCTTCAAAGTATGTTTCCTCAAACGGATAACGCACTTCACCGTGAATAACCGTTGTCGTCGCACACGAAACAAGTAATATTTCACCAACAATATTCCCGTCGGTGTCAATAGCACGCAACCTGTTTCCTTCATTATCCGTAGTGAACGCGGCAGTTGACGAAGTAACAACAACCGTCCCGGCTGTAGCTGACAGGCTAATATCTGCCGTTGTGCCATATCCATCATAGACAAGACCGGAATGAACATAAAAACACTGGTCTTGTCTTTCAGGTATCTCAGGAGATACGAAACGTTCAATATACCGAACATCTGATCCATTAATCGCTCGCTTAACAACAACCCACACCTCATCGTGAGGCTCTGTCTGTGACGGGATAGTAGCGATTGACTCATAATATCCATCAGTTACCTGTCTTGACCACGCCTGTATTTCCTGGTCAACTTCGCGCGTGAGGGTAGCAATCGTTCCGTTTGAGCATACGCACCATAGAATGCTGTCAGGGTTCTGCTGGTATGCCATATCAATAAAACCGTCCCCTGAAATATGAGGAGACAGAATAGTCTTATCAACAGATTTATAGTTATCCTCATCCCAAAAATAAAATAATTCTCTTAGTTTTTTACCAAATCTTTGAATATAATAATAATAACTCCCGATTTTCTTCGGAATAATAGCTTCTGATCCCCACGAAGTTTGTTTACTAACATTAGTCGTTGCCGGAGTAAGAGGAGCGTTATCTCCCGATTGGATAGAATACTCACCACCGTACGTCCCGGCAATCAAAGACTTGCCCGATGCCAGCCACTTAATATCATTCGACTCATTTGACGCAAGTTCAAGGTTCAATGCGCTATCATCACTGCCATCGTTTACAGCAAAGTTGTTGTAAACAAACGACTGCGATCCCCACACCGTTTGAGGTTCACTTGCCGTTCTAGCTAAAAACAATCTTTGCTGATGGAAAGTTACCCTAGCCGGCCACCCGCGAACAGCGCTCCATGATCCCTCAGCCCAATTCTTTGTTGCTTTTGTGCCAGAAAGATCTGACATTACTGTCGCTGTCGCAGTTGAAGGATTAGTGATAGCTGTTATCTTAACATACCCTTGTTTTGAAATCCCTGTCGTTGCCTCAGTAACATTAGTCCCTATCTTCCAGTATGAATTTATATGTCCTACTGTAGTTGCCCCTGACGGAGTGAACACGCTTGCCGTAGCTGAAACTGTTATTGACCCGCCTGTGGCACTTGGCGTTAAAGTTATCGCTGCTATGTTATCCGGCATAAACGGGCCGCCTTCAAAATCAAAATCTTCTAAAGTCCAACTATTTGATGCTAGTCGTGTTAACTTCTGAGGAGCATGATCAGGATGAGTAAGATAAATAATATCATTTAATTGTGAATATTGAACATCAAAAAGTTCATCTGCCGTATATGTATGTGCCACCTCATACGGCGTTGTACCTGACGATACAACAACCCCGCCGTTAGTATAGAACCTGAAGTACCCGACACCCATTTCAATGATGTATGAATCTGTACGAGAGAATACAAAGTTAATCAACCGAACAGTACTTGTCGTTCCGCCTGTCTTACACGCGTTTATAAATTCTGTCCCTGGAGTTGAAATAACTGAACCGAATGGACGGACGAGCCAGTTCTGAATTTCAGCACACGCTAAGGCGTACTGAGCAATATCTGTTCTTCCGTATAATGCCGGAGCAATCTCTCCGCCGGCAAAGCTAGTTTGAATTGTATCAACTTTCATAGTCTACACCCCTCACAACCCCATTCGATTAGTTCGTCATCCATTATTTACCCCATTCAATCTCAATCTCATTCCCGAAACAATCGATGTGTTTCATTTAGCAATCATCCTGTACCTGTCCGAAGCCGCACAAATCCAATCGTAATAGTTCCCTATCGTCGGAACTGTCCCCCTCTCGCCGTACTCAATATCAAGGGGTTTTATCGGCGGCTTTTTCGTAAAGAACCCGCAACCGAGCGGAAATATTACGCATACGATTAACATTAGCCAAAGAAGTTTTTTTCTTAACACAAATATCCCACTCCTTTTCAAGTTTTTTAATTTCGGCACGGATAGATTGTCCTTCCGTCGGCAGCCGTTTAAACAGCCATGAGAAAAGACTGCCTATGCCGTTAAAAAAGTCTTTCATTTAACCAAAAATTCCTTAATTGTTTCGATAACCTCATCAATCTTGTTTAATGTCTCACGAACAGCTTTAACCAAATTTTTAGACGCAACATCCGGCAGGAATAAAGACACAAGATTAACAACCCCCGTCAGAAGCTCTTTAACCGCCTTAACAACCGCCTGTAAACACCCTAACAGCGTCGCTCCGTTTAACATGACCCACGTAATGACTTTACCCATTTCCCTCTCCTTGTAGTTGCTGTTTTATGTATTCGCTCATACTGACGAAAAAATTCCCGCAGTGAGAGCACCTGAAACATCCCATATTTTCAACGTAAGACTTCTTCCCGCAGTGTTGGCATCGAATCCATACCATCATTTTAATCCGACCTTTATTGCGATAAATGTTACAAGAATCGTTATAATCGCCCGAAAAGCCCAGTCAATTAACCCCTGTGATGATTTGCGACGTTCGGTGTATTGTTGCCACATCGTATCAATTTTATATCCAGCCCCCGGCTTGCCATTGCCGTTCCAGAGGATAAGAATTTTGTGAACGTCATCTTTTATTTCATTAACTGTGTTCGTTAAGTTTTGATGCCGTTCCTGACACATTTCTTCTGTTACTTGCATTGCGGTCTCCCATTGTCAATTTCAAGATTCGCCTTAATAATAATTTAACATCCCCAAGCATCCCTTTTTTCAGTTGAATCAGAGCGACTTTTGCGACCTTTTTGTGCGCCTTTAACGCAATCTTCCATCTTCATCCCTCGTTATTAATACAGCGTTGTTAATCTTTTGTTGTCATATCAATTATTCTTCGCAAAAACATTTTTAAATCATCGTAATAACCCTTTTTAAAACTTTAAAGAGCCATTACAGCGCAATCACGGATTTTATGTAGTAAAGTTTTCATTGGATTATCAT
>Ga0116144_10006010_pt1 | contig 10766 bp, 11 predicted proteins | sample AD_UKC035_MetaG_FD_89746 | JGI IMG/M metagenome (GOLD analysis project Ga0116144, IMG submission 89746) | Active sludge microbial communities of municipal wastewater-treating anaerobic digesters from USA - AD_UKC035_MetaG | ecosystem: Engineered > Bioreactor > Anaerobic > Digestate | place: USA... | reverse complement strand
GGCCGCAGCGCCCCGCCGAATGGCATCGGTCACATAGTCCCAGCCGTTTCGACCGTCGTGTCGAAACGCCAAAAAGAGGTCACCGGGTTGGATCCGACGCGAGTCGCTCGCAAGCGATGCGTTGGGAAAACGGTCACGGCACGCGCGAAAAACCGCTTCGAGCCAATCGGGCCACGGATAGATCGTCGAAACATTCATCGACCAGAATCACCCACGTGGAGCACGCGACTCGGCCACCACCTGTACGGGTTGGTCGGGCAAAACGCCCAATGCGGGGAGCGCTTGGCGAACGATCTCAGCAAAAGCGGGTGCGGCAACGGTGCCTCCGTAATACCCTTTCTGCACGTTTGGCTCATCGACCATCACCGCGACGACGATTCGCGGGTCGGTCGCTGGCGCATAACCGACGAACGACGCGACATACTTCTGCACATACTGCCCATTTTCCACTTTACGCGCCGTCCCCGTTTTCCCCGCAGTCGTATAGCCGGCAACCTGCGCGCGCGTTCCCGTTCCCCCCACGTCCGTCACCTTCTCCAGCATCGCACGCACGGTGCGTGCCGTACGTGCCGAGACGACGCGCTGGTGTTGCGAACACGAAGGGAGTGATTCTAACCGAACGAAGGTGATCGGCAAGCGACACCCATCGTTCGCCAATGCCTGGTAGGCGCCTGCCACCTGCAGGAGCGACGCCGACATCCCATGACCGAAGGCCATCGTCGCCACTTCGATCGGTTTCAAGTGCTGCGGTGGGAACAAGTGACCTGCCGTTGCCCCCTTCAAGGGAATTTTAGGCCGTTCGCCGAAACCAAAGCGCCGATAGTGTTGCCACAGCGCTTGGGGGTCCAGTTTCTGCGCGATTTTGACCACGCCGACGTTCGACGATTTTTGGATCACTTCCGAGACGGTCAACACCCTGTCGCTTGCGTGGGCGTCGCGAATCGAAAAACCGGAGACTTTGATCACCCCACCACGCACGTCGATCGGTGTCTCCGGACGAACCACGTTCTGCTCCAACCCGAGCGCGACGAGAATCGGCTTGACCACCGATCCCGGCTCGTAACTGTCGGTGATCGCGCGGTTCCGCACCAAGTTCCAATCGAGTTCCGTCCTAGCTTCCGGATCGAACGTGGGCCAGTTGGCCATCGCCAACACTTCACCGCTCTTGGCGTCGAGCACCACTGCCGCGCCGCCCTTTGCTTGAAATTGCGTCACGGTGTCTTTCACCGCGTTCAACGCCGCTGCCTGAATGCGGAGGTCGAGGGAGAGAATGAGATCTTCCCCGGACTGAACCGGCACCAGCCATTCCCCCTCGCGAACCGGTCGCCCTTGGCGATCCTGCACCAACACCTTCTTGCCAGGATGCCCCTGCAACCGGTTGTCAAAACCGCGTTCCAACCCTTCCAGTCCGTTTCCGTCGATATCGGTGATACCAACGACGGTCGCGACGAGCTCGCGGTAAGGGTAGACGCGCTTTGGCTCCTGAAGCGCCGAAACACCGGGGATTTTGAGCGCCAATACGGCCTCAGCAGTTCGACGATCGAGATGCCGTTTCAAATAGGCGAAACGGCTTCCGCCCCGGGCGATCTGCGCTTCGATCGCATCGGGTGTCGTTCCCAACAGTCGAGCAAGCGCTTCGACCTGCTCGGACGAAGCGGCTTGCCACAACTGGGGATCGACCCAGATCGAATGGGTTTCGACCGATTGCGCCAGGATCGTCCCATTGCGATCGAGCAAGCGGCCGCGCGCTGCTGGTACCGTGACCACCCGCTCATAGCGTTGCTCTGCTTGCGCTTGCAGAAACTGACTTTCGGCCGCGACCAACCACCCGGCGCGCCCGACCACCAATGCGACGCACAACCCGAAAAGGCTCAGAACGAAAACCAAGCGGGGCAACGGTACCGCCAAACGAAACGTTCCAACCGCCAAATCGTGTGTCATGGTTTCTGCTCCTCCCAGCGCCGGATACGTGCCACGGCAGGGGGCGCCAACCCCATTTGCGCCGCGACCGCTTTCAGCCGCTCCGGCCGTTCTGCGGCTGCACGCGCCACCTCCAAACGCCGCCACTCACTTTCGATCCGTGCCGTCGTCGCTTTTTCTGCTTCGACCGCCCGGACCAAACCCCGTACTTCGTGGTGCATGGTGACCACCGCGATCGCCGAGCCGATCGCCGCCCCCAGCAACACGCCGTCCCACCAGCCTGCGCTCATCGCTTCTCCGCAGCGCGCAACACCGCGGACCGTGCGCGCGGGTTTTGCGCACATTCCGCGCCGGTCGGCAAAAGGCGTTTGACCACCCAGCGCATCGCGGGCTCGGGCCGTTCGTCCTCACGAATCGCCACACCTGGCGGAAGCGGCGGCGGTTCGCACTGCGCCCTCAAAAACCGCTTGACGATTCGATCCTCGAGCGAGTGAAAGCTGATCGCTACGAGCCGTCCGCCCCGCGCCAGCCGTGCGACTGCCTGCGGCAGTGCGCGTTCGATCTCTTCCAGTTCGCGGTTCACAAAAATCCGAAGCGCTTGGAAGGTGCGCGTCGCTGGGTGTTGCCCCGGCTCACGGCGCGGGACCGCTTTTGCCACGATCTCGGCCAACTGCCGCGTGGAAACAATGGGTGCTCTGGTGCGCGCGGCGACAATCGCCTTTGCAATCGCATGAGCAAACCGCTCTTCGCCATACTGTTTGATCACCTCCTTGATCGCGTCGCGTTCCGCTGTCGCCAACCACACCCGAACCGGCTCACCCCGCGTCGGATCCATGCGCATGTCGAGCGGAGCGTCCAAACGAAAACTCATTCCCCGCTCCGGGGTATCGAGTTGTGGCGACGAAACGCCAAAATCGAACAGCACCCCATCGACCGCGGCAAGGCCCCACGCATCCAGCGCCTGCCCCAGCTCCGAAAAGGGGCGGTGGGCAATCGAAAACCGAGGGTCCACTTTCGCCAATGCGATGCCTGCGGCCACTGCTTCAGGATCGCGATCCAGCGCCACCACGCGTCCATTCGCCCCCAAGCGCGCCAAGATGGCGCGGCTGTGCCCCCCTCGGCCAAAGGTGGCGTCGAGATAACACCCGTCCGGACGCACCGCCAGCGCTTCCAGGGCTTCGCCGAGCATTACGGGTTGGTGCGCTCCCTGCACGTTCATAAAGCCAACCCTTGGAACGGTTCGGGCAGGTCGGCAAAGGAGATCGACCGCATCGCCTCTTGCTGTTTCGCCCAGCCGGTTTCAGACCAGAGCTCAAGATGACTCCCTTGCCCCACCAACCACACGTTCTTTTCCAACTCGGCCCATTGCCGCAACGATGGCGCCAACAACACCCGACCCGCGCCATCGAGCGTCTGCTCTTCGGCAAACCCGACCAAGAGCCGCTTCAACGCTGCGGCACGCGGATCGAGCCCAGGCATGCGAACGATCTCGTCGCGAATCGGCTGCCAAACGGATTGCGGATAGAGCACGACACAGCGGTGGGGATGCGCGGTCAGCACCAGTGGTGCCCCGTCTGGACAGAGCAGTTCGCGGTGCCGCTGCGGGACCGTCATCCGCCCTTTCGCATCCAGCGTGAGCGCCACCGCGCCTTGAAACATCTTGCTCCACCCAAACCCATTTTACCCCACTTTTTACCACTTGTTCCCACATAAAACTACTGAACAAATTTACAAATCCCACCAACCAAACGAAAAACCCCGCTGCACGAAACAGCGGGGCGCTATCCACACCAGCGAAAAAGATTCGACGAACCATGTGCGCGCCCCGGTTAGCCGAATCGGGGCGGAATCACATGCGTACAACTGAAGAGGAAGGAGAGACAAAAAAGCGAGAGTGGAAGCCCGCCAGTAAGCCGGGTTCTGTCGCAGGCGGCAACACCGCCTGGGGCAGTCATTCCTCTAGGCCTGACGTCACCGCCAGGCTCGAGCGGCCAACCCGGAAGCGGCGCGAGCCACGCCGTTGCTTCCCTATTCGGCCTTGCTCCGGATGGGGTTTACCGTGCCGGTCCGGTTACCCGGACCGCGGTGGGCTCTTACCCCACCGTTTCACCCTTGCCTGATCCCGTAGAAACGGGCCATCGGCGGTCTGTTCTCTGTGGCACTTTCCGTCGCCTCACGGCGCCCGGCCGTTAGCCGGCATCCTGCTCTGCGGAGCCCGGACTTTCCTCCCCCGTCGTTGCGACGGCGGCGACTGCCTTGGCGGACTTCCGAAAGTATTATAAGGGCTTACTGTGCCGCGACAAAGACCACTTGACCGTCTTTTTCTTGAAACGTTCCCACCAACGGCCCCAACGATTGCGGATTGGGGTTCGGCCAACGCTGTACCTTGCAATCTTCTGTCGTCGCCAAATACCAACGGCCCTTTTGCTCGAGCGCCCAAAGGAGATCACCGGCGTGATAGACCCGCATCGGCGTCATCGGCGTGCCATCCTCTTGGATGCGCCAACGGCGCTGACAGACCGGCAAACGACTCACCACAACGAACTGTTCGATCGCCGCGAACGGCAGCCGCTGCTCGCGCACCAAGATCAACGCGTGCTCGCGCCCTTCGATCTGGTACGCCGTCGCCGAATTCTCGCAACCGGTCAGAACGAGCGCCGCTGCCCCCAGAAGGAAAGGGGTCAGCAACCGCACGCGCAGATCATTCGCTTTCCTCACCATCACTCACCTCCACCTGCCATTCGAGCGCTTCGCCTGCACAGAGCGGCACCAAAGGATCGTCGGGAAGATAGGGAAACGTTTGCGGTACCGTCCAGGGGCATCGCACCAACGTCACCTGCTCGGTTGCCTGCGGGAAACCGTAGAATGCGGCGCCGAAGCGTGCCGCGAAATCGGGTAACCGATCGAGCGCCCCGACGGACGCAAACGCTTGTGCGTACAGCGGCAACGCGGCGTACGCCGTGTAACAGCCTGCGCACCCACAGACGGCCTCTTTCGTACTGCGCGCATGGGGTGCCGAATCGGTACCCAAAAAGAATTTGGGGTTGCCACTCGTAGCCGCTCGAACGAGCGCCTGCCGATGCTGCTCCCGCTTGAGCACCGGCAAGCAGTAGTAGTGGGGACGTATCCCGCCTTGGAAAATCGCATTGCGGTTATAAAGCAGGTGGTGCGCAGTGATCGTCGCGGCAACGTTTTCTGGTGCCGCTTCGACGAACGCCACCGCATCGGCCGTGGTGATGTGCTCGAGCACCACTTTGAGCCCCGGGAAACGGCGCACGATCGGATCCAGCACCCGTTCGATGAAAACTGCTTCACGATCGAACAGGTCGATTTCCGGATCGGTGACTTCACCATGCACGCAGAGCACGATCCCGCGCGCCTCCATCCGTTCCAGAACGGGATAGACCCGCTCGATGCACCGAACGCCGCTCTCGGCATTGGTCGTTGCCCCAGCCGGATAGAGCTTCACGGCGCGAACGCGCCCCTCCGTTGCTGCTGCGCGGTCGATTTCGGTCACTGTCGTCGTTTCGGTCAAATAGAGCGTCATGATCGGCTCGAAGCGCGCTGCCGCTCCGGGTAGGGTACGAACCACGGAAAGGATCCGCTCACGATAGGCAAGCGCAGCGGCAACCGTGGTCACGGGAGGTTTCAAATTGGGCATGATCAGCGCGCGACCAAAAACCGCCGCGGTATGGGGCACCACCGCGGCAAGCGCTGCGCCGTCGCGAACATGCAAATGCCAATCGTCAGGCCGGGGCAAAGCAAACCGCTCAACTGTCATCGCGAATCCTTTCGTGCGCAACCACCCAATCATACAACCGGTTCTTGGAAATCTGGAAAAGCTCCGCAGCCCAGCGAACCGCTTCCGAACGAGCCACCCCCGCTGCGATGAACCGTTCGCACCAGGCCTTTGCCCTTGCCGTACGTTCGGAGTCGTCGTTCGCCGGTGGAACGACCAAAACGAATTCACCATGCTTGCGCTCACGCCGTGCCGCCAGCCACGCTTGGGCCTCGGTTACGGTTCCGCGAAAACTCTCTTCGAAACGCTTCGTCATCTCCCGCGCGACGAACACGGGATGATTCGTCCCCAGCGTGGCAGCGAAATCGGCCAGCGCTTCGTCGATCCGGTGTGGCGTTTCGAACCAGACCGTAGGCAAATCCCCTGCGGCTGCTTCGCGGATCGCTGCACGGCGTTGCGCCGCTTTTGCCGGCAAAAAACCCCGAAAAGCAAAACCCGACTCTCCCCATCCCGAAATCGAAATCGCCGCGGTCACTGCGCTCGGCCCAGGGATCGCCACCACCGGGAACCCCTGCTCGCGCACCATGGCGACCACTTTGACACCGGGATCGGAAACGGCAGGGGTCCCCGCGTCACTCACCAACGCCCAGTGCTCGCCAGCTGCGAGACGCGCACACAACACCTCTGCGGCGCTGCGCTCGTTGTGGGCGTGGAGCGCGACAAGCGGCGTGCGAATCCCCCAACTTTCCAACAACCGCGCCGTGACGCGCGTATCTTCTGCCGCAATCCCGGCCACCCCCGAAAGCACCGCCAATGCGCGCACAGAGAGGTCGAACCGGTTGCCAAGCGGGGTTGCGACTACGTACAATGCAGCCGTCGGCAACCGCCATGAGGCCTCCTCCGCCAACGCACGCCAATCCGCTTGCATCTTCACCTCCCCATATGCCATTGTCCGATTCTCGCACATCTGCCACCCGCCTCTCTTCGGATTCCCGCACCACCGGCGCCCATTTCGAAAACCGAGCGGCGCAATGGTGCTATGAACGCGGCTGGACGGTCATTGCCCGCAACGTCCGGTGCCGACGCGGCGAGATCGACATCATTGCCCTGGATGGGGCAACACTGGTTTTCATCGAAGTCCGCCATCGCCGCTCCGCCCGTTATGGCTCGGCAGTAGAGAGCGTCACCCCTACCAAGCAGCAACGCCTGACCGCCGCGATTCGCTACTGGCTAAACGGCCGTGAAGGGCGTCAGCATGCCCATCGCGCGATGCGTTGCGACCTTTTGGCATTTACCGGGACCCTTGAGACGCCTGAGTGGATCCCCAACGCATTTGCCCCTTCCCCCTGGTAAACTGCGCCGTATGGATCTGATCGAAGCCCTAAGCGACCGCTTTGCGTTTCAGCAAAGCCTCTACCGGGAGACCGTCGACGCCTTGGCGCCCCCGCTTGCTGCCGCAGCGGAAATTCTGGCGCAAACGGTCTTGAGCGGCCACCGACTGTGGATCGTGAGCGGCCCAGGGACCCACTACCTTGCTGCCCATTTCATCGAACGGCTTTGGTACGGACTCGAACGCGAGCGCCCCCCTTTTGCCGCGGTTCACCTGCCCGCCGCTACAACGCCGCCGCCGCACGGACAGCCGCTGGACGTTTTGGCTCAGCCTGGCGACTGCGTCATGATCCTGCTCGGTCATGAACCCAGCGAAACCATACGCGCCGCGATGCGCACCGCACTCGAAGCGGGATCTCCCTTGATCGTGATCGGCCATGACCCGGACGAACACATCTGGTCGCAACTGCGCGGTTGCGACGTTCCTGTGGCGCTGCCGGAACTTCCCCCCGCACAGCAGGACGAACTGCTCCTTTTCCTGCTCAACGCCCTGACCGAAACCTGGGAACAACTCTTGTTTGGAGAACTGGTATGAAAAAAACGACCCTGTTGCTCACCCTGGGGTTAGCGGTGCTCACCCCCACGTTGTCGGGCTGCTTCCCCGCGGTCGCTACCGGTGTCGCCGCGACCGCAGCGGTTGCCGCGGACCGGCGAACTGCCGGCGCGATCGTCGAAGACGAACAACTGGAATGGAAGATCAGTAGCGCAATCCAAAAAGCGCTCGGCGATCGCGCCCATGTCAATGTCACCTCCTACAACCGCATCGTGCTGCTGACGGGCGAAGTCCCCGACGAAGCGGCCAAACAACGCGCGGAAACGCTCGCCAAACAAACCGAAAACGTCCGCGCCGTCGTCAATGAACTGATCATCGCTGCGCCGTCGTCTCTGGCGTCACGCGCCAACGACGCATCGCTCACCACGCAAGTCAAAGCGCGGTTGGTCGGCAACCGTGATGTCCCCGCCCACCTCGTCAAGGTGGTCACCGAAGGGGGGGTCGTCTACCTGATGGGGCTCGTGACGCGCCGGGAAGGCGACGCCGCCACCTATGTCGCTCGCACCACCTCGGGGGTGAAGCGGGTGGTGCGCGTCTTCGAATTCATCAGCGAGGCAGAGGCGAAACGGCTCGATCACGCAGCGAAGCAGTCGCAGAACGGACGCTGACGGCAACCGCTACCCTTCCTCACCAACCGGAATAGCCCTACCGCTCTCCCCCGCGCACAAAAGGGGGATGCGCTTTAGGGACAACACCCTTCGAATATTTTTGTTTCATCGTTGCTAACCGAAGTGACCTGCCGGAGCCATAAACGGACTCCAGCAGGCCACTTTCCGGTGCGCGTCCGCGCTTCTTTCATGCACGATTTTGGTGCAGTGCACCAAACTTCAACAATGCCCCCCATAAAGCGCAGCCGCGCGATTTTTTTGTTGTTTTATTTCAATAACATACATCTTAGGCATCAATTTTGCTGAAAAACACTCGGGCAGACTTGGCCTAAGGTCGGCCAACCGCCCACGGGTACGCACCGAAATGACACAGTTTCACAAGGATTGAAGGAGGTTTCACCATGTCGTATCTCGAACCCAGCGAATTCGTCACCAAGATGGTCGATCAGGGCGAATCCAAGGTGTACATGTCCACCAAGGATACGCTCATCCGCGCCTTCATGGCGGGCGCCATCCTCGGGCTGGCCGCAATATTTGCGATCACCGTCACTGTCAACACGGGATCGCCGTTACTCGGTGCGATCCTCTTTCCGGTCGGCTTCATCATGCTCTACCTGATGAAGTTCGACCTCCTCACAGGGGTGTTCACGCTGGTGCCGCTTGCGCTGCTCGACAAGCGTCCTGGAGTCACCGTTTCTGAAGTACTCCGCAACTGGGGACTGGTCTTCATCGGCAATTTCGCCGGTGCGCTCTTCGTTGCCTTCCTGATGTCCTTCATCCTCACCTATGGTTACTCCACCGATGGTGGGGTGATTGCCGAGAAAGTGGGGCATATCGGCGAAGGGCGGACGCTCGGTTACAAGGCACATGGCATCGAAGGATGGTTCACCATCTTCATCCGGGGCATGCTATGTAACTGGATGGTCTCCATGGGCGTAGTCGGCGCGATGATCTCGACCTCCGCCACCGGCAAGATGGCCGCGATGTGGATGCCGATCATGCTCTTCTTCTACATGGGATTCGAACATTCGATCGTCAACATGTTCCTCTTCCCCTTCTCTATGATCATGGGGGGCGACTTCACCCTTGCCGACTATTTCATCTGGAACGAAATCCCAACCGCGCTGGGCAACCTCGTGGGCGGATTTCTCCTCGTCGGACTTCCGCTCTACTACACCCACGTTCGGACCAGCCCAGAGCGACTGCTCAAGAATGGCCGGAACGCTGGCAAAAGCGATCGCGAACCCAGCAGCTCCCTCCATCGGCACGCAGAGACGCTGAAGGCAAGCCTCTGAGTTCCTCACGCCTCGCCCCCTACCTGGGAACGAGGCCCCTTGGCGGAACGCGAACATGTTGCAGGTCAGTGTCGGGCAGTATTCGGACAAGGGGCGCAAAGCGGTCAACCAAGATTTCCACGGTTACCTTTGCCCCCCTCGCCATCTTCTCCGGACGAAAGGGATCGCCGTAGCCATCGCCGATGGCATCAGCAGTAGTGCGGTGAGCCATATCGCGGCAGAAACGGCGGTAAAAAGTCTTCTCACCGACTATTACGACACTTCGGAAGCTTGGTCAGTGAAAAACGCCGTGCGTCGGGTCATGGCGGCCACCAATTCCTGGCTGTACGCCCAGTCACGCCATCGGCCAGGCCGCTTCGACCTCGACCAGGGATACGTCTGCACCTTCAGCGCGATCGTACTCAAATCGCGCTCCGCGCACCTGTTTCACATCGGCGACACGCGGATCTGCCACCTCGTCGGCGACCAGTTGGTCCACCTTAGCGAAGCACATCGCGTCTGGGAAGGAGAGAAGAGCTACCTCACTCGTGCCCTCGGGATGCGCGAACAACTGGAGATGGACTATCAGCACTACACCGTCGAGGTGGGTGCCATCCTGATCCTGATGACTGACGGCGTCTACGAGCACCTTCCCGACGCCAAAATCGCCCAGCTCATCCGGGAAAACCCAAACGACCTCGACCTGGCTGCAAAACGGATCGTTGCAGCAGCGCTCGATCGCGGCAGCGACGACAACCTCACCATCCAAATCGTGCGCATCGAGCAACTTCCGTCCCCAGAGCAGGATGAGCTGAGCGAGGAGGCGGCTCGTCTGCCACTGCCAGGAGAGCTTCGCCCGCAGAGCGAGCTCGATGGTTACCGCATCATCCGCGAGCTATACCGTGGCCCCCGCAGCCACCTATACCTCGCACAGCAGGACGGGAGTGACGCTCAAGTCATCATCAAGGCGCCAGCAACCGAATTCGCCCACAACCCCGACTACCTCGAACGCTTCCTGATGGAAGAGTGGATCGCTCGCCGTATCGACAGCCCCCACCTGGTCAAGGCCGCCGAACGCACCACCCTACCCACCGCACTCTATTCGGTTTTTACCTACATCGAAGGACAGACACTCGACCAGTGGATGAAAGACAACCCCACACCCGATCTCGAAACGGTCCGTGTGATCGTCGAACAGATCGCCAAAGGGCTTCGGGCGCTCCACCGGCAAGAGATCATTCACCGCGACCTTCGTCCTCAGAACATCCTCATCGAACCCAACG
>Ga0116144_10006006_pt1 | contig 10773 bp, 11 predicted proteins | sample AD_UKC035_MetaG_FD_89746 | JGI IMG/M metagenome (GOLD analysis project Ga0116144, IMG submission 89746) | Active sludge microbial communities of municipal wastewater-treating anaerobic digesters from USA - AD_UKC035_MetaG | ecosystem: Engineered > Bioreactor > Anaerobic > Digestate | place: USA... | reverse complement strand
CCCTCCAGTAAACGCTGTTCGCGGTGCTCTCAGGTCAAGCCCGATCTGGCGCTGAACGAACGCGAGTATAGCTGCGAGTACTGTGGCTTGGTGATGGACCGCGACTTGAATGCGGCGATCAACCTGGAACAGTTGCTCTACCCGTGAAGTGAACTACCGCGAGTTCCGCGGGAAGTAACGCCTGTGGAGAGCGTGTAAGACCGGAACATCCGGCAGTGCTCGTCGAAGCAGGAACCGAACGTCAATCTGTCATGGATAGATTTGAGTAGGTTTCGGAGAACGGCATGTATTCCTGCAGCCGTTTGACCGTATTCCAGATCCCCACCACAATCAACGGAGGCAGTTCCCCGGTTGCGCTCAACCGGCTGATGGTTTCATCCAAGCCCCAATCAACACCGCCGTAGGCGGTGGTGGGATCAAACAAATTTTGGCCATCATGCATGTACAGCACTGCATGGCGCTGGGCGGGGTCATAGGTGGGTGGCAGCCAGACATCCACTCTGCGGGGGCTGACATATTGGGAGCAGAACGCATCCTGACGAATTAAGGTCCCCAGAATTTCAGGCATAATTTTTCCTGTAAACGATCACATCATCAACAACTTCAAAATCCATGAACCGGTACAATCCAAACGCAGTGTTGCGGTGGGTGTCGGTCTCGACATAAATTGCCGCTGCTCCGGCGGCAATCAACCGGCGCAAGACTTCTGCCAGTGCCACCCGCCCCAATGCCGCTCGGCGGAACTCGCCCAGACAACCCAACGGTTCAATCTGGCCGATGTTCCCGGGCGTCAACCACCCAATGCAAAATGCTGCCAGACGGCCATCAGGGGCTTCAACCACGATATCCAGCTCCGGCCGGTATTCGGGTCGCTGCAGCGTCCTGGCCCGCCAGGCAGTGGTCATGTTCTTGGTTTCAAACACGGTTTGGTGGAGCGCCACGTAAGCGGCTGCCTCGGCTTCACCCTGCAGGGGCCGGACGGTGAAACCTGCCGGTGCCGGATAGGGCCCCACGGGCAGGGCCGGATCGCGTGAGAGAAACACCTTGCACCAGGAGTCTTCACCCAGGTTGGCTTGGGAGGCGAATCCGGCGGCTTCCAGTTCACGGCAGGTTAGCTGTTGCCGGGCCGGCATCGCAATGAACCAGCACTCATGTCCAGCCGGGGTGTTGACCGTCTTGGCAGCGCGCTCATCCAGCCAGTCCAGCACCCGCCGGAGCAATTCCGGCGGCGCAGCCGGCAGCAGTTTGAAATCCATCGTCCAGAAAGGTGTATTTAACAGCCCCCAGGCCAGCAGTCTGCCGTGCTCATCCTCCCACAGCCCGATATTTTCCGGGGCATCCAGGGCCCAGGAACTCAGCCGGTAGGGCAGATCGGCAATGTGAATCCAACCCTCCGGGTGGGTCTGTCCCAGGGCGGTCATGGCCTGCAGGTCAGCCTCGCCGCGAAATTCACGCCGTTGAATGGGCATTGTTACCTCGCTTGATCTGTTCTGGCCCGGTGCTGTGCATGGCTGTACCGGGCCATGCCACAGAGCCGGTTGTCAGGGATAAACAAAAGGATGTTGAGGAGAAACCCTCAACATCCATCCTATTACAGTACAAAAGAAACGTCAAGCCGTCAGGTAGTTTTGACGCTCGCGGCCGGGCGGCGCTCAAGCCGGTGTCCCAGCATCTTTTCGATGGCGCGCAGCATCGGCAGATCTTCGGGCGTAACCAATGAAATTGCCGCCCCTACACTGCGCATCCGGCCGGTGCGGCCAATGCGATGCGTATAGGCTTCGGAAGTGTCTGGCATATCGTAATTGATCACATGCGAAATTTTGGCCACATCCAGGCCCCGGGCCGCAATGTCGGTGGCCACCATCACTTTGATGCGCCCACTGCGGAAGCCATCCATGGCCAGCTGGCGCTGGGGCTGGGACAGGTTCCCCTGCAGGGAGGTGGTGGAGATGCCCGCCCGGGAGAGCAGCATGCTGAGTTTCTTGGCACGGTGCTTGGTGCGGGTAAAAACCAGCACCTGACCGTTGCCGGATTCGGGTAGCAAATCCATCAAAGCTTCGTACTTGCGATCCGGTTCCACGGTGAGGATGCTTTGTTTAATGGTGTCGACCGGCCGTTCGGTGTCAATTTCCACGGTCACAGGCTGGTGCAGGAATTCGTCCGCCAGTTTGCGGATTTCCGGCGGCATGGTGGCCGAAAACAGCAGCACCTGCCGCTGGGTGGGCAGCGCCGTCATGATCCGGCGAATGTCCGGCAAAAAGCCCATGTCGAACATCCGGTCGGCTTCATCCAGGACCACCACTTCGATGGCCCCCAGGTAGACCAGTTTCTGGTTCATCAGGTCCAGCAGCCGCCCGGGACAGGCCACAATGATTTCAGCGCCGGCGCGCAGGGCCCGGATCTGGGGCTGCGGGCTGACTCCGCCGTACATGGTCACACTGCGCAAACCGGTTTTTTCACCCAGACGTTTGATCGCCAGATGGGTTTGTTCGGCCAGTTCACGGGTGGGGGCCAGGATCAGGGCACGCGCCTTGTTGGGGCGCCCGCTCAACAGGCGCTGCAGGATCGGCAGCACAAACGCGGCCGTCTTGCCCGTGCCGGTCTGAGCCAGACCGAGGACATCGTGTCCAGCCAGAATGGCCGGGATGGTCTGATGTTGGATGGGGGTGGGGGTGGCATAGCCAGCCGCCCGGATACCCGCTTGAATATGCGGGTTTAAGGCAAAATGGTTGAAATTAAGCATAGGTCCTTCTGGCATACGATCGAGCCAGAGACAACCCGGGCTCAAATATTTTTTATTAATCGCAGGCAACCTGTCAAGTTTACCACACTTTGGTGGCTTCCGCCGAACCGGTTTTTAATTTTCAATTATAAATATTGGTTTCAACACCGGAGCACCAGGGTTGGGCATCTTTCAGCGTGCCAAGGCTGCCGGGTACCAGAACCTGACAAGGGCCGGACAAGGGCGGGACAAGGGCCAGACAAGGGCCAGACAAGGGCGGGACAAGGGTGGGACCCGGCAGGATTGGGGAGGTTGTGTGGATTGACAATTCCTGGTCGGATGGCGGATAATGAGCCAATAAGCCAATAAGCTCCCGCTCCGGGATGGTATGGTTGTTCCGCGTGGACATCCCGCGGTTTGGAAATGATATTGGATCAGTCAGGCGCTGATTTTGTGTTATCCTGTTGTGCGCTAATCGGCATATCCGGGGCGGTTTGGTGACCATCAGCGGGCGCAGGATGTGCTGCAAATGGTACACTGACGTTGACCGGATCGCCTGTGACGAGGCTATTGATTCTTTGTGCCGGCCGCTTGGTTACGCCGGCCTGGAAAGTTGTGGCAAATAAAGCATGCGCATTGCAGTTCTCGCGGACATCCATGGTAATTTACCAGCCTTTGAATCTGCCCTGGCCGATGTCTCCCGGCAGGGTGTGGACCAGATCATCCTTGCCGGTGATGTGATCAATGGCAGCCCCGATTCGCAGGCCTGCTGGAGCCTGGCGGTGTCCCTGGGTTGCCCGATCCTGCGAGGTAACCATGAACGCTATGCCGCTCATTTTGGGACCCCCAAGGCGTCACCGCTCTGGTCCTTGGAGCAGTTTGCACCGCTGCAGTGGGCGGTTGCCCAGCTGTCCGAACAGGAGCGGCAGCATATGGACCGGCTCCCCTTAAGTTTGCGCCTGCCGGCAGCGGAGGGTCTTTATTTTGTCCACGCCACCGAGCGGGATGATCATGACACCATTACCTCCCACACCCCGGAAAAAGCGCTGCACGAGATGTTTCCCACCGCCGGGGAGCCGATAATTGTGCGCGCGCATAACCACTTTGGCCAGGTCCGGGTCTGGGACAGAGGGTTCATTGTGACTTGCGGCTCAGTGGGCTTGCCACTGGACGGCACTCCTTCAGCCCAATATCTGCTCCTTGACCAGGAGCGGCAAGGCTGGAAGATCCGACATCACTCCGCGCCGTATCCGCTGGAATCCACGATTTGTCGTTTTCATCAAACCGGTTACCTGGCCGCCACCGGGCCGATGGGGCGTCTGTTTTTCCGGGAGATCGTGACCGCGTCCCAACAGATCGTCCCGTTTTTGCGGCTTTACGCCCAATGGTCCAAACAGGAAGATCTTCCCCTTTCCCAGGCCGTTGACCGGTTTTTGAGTCTTTAGGCAGCTGGGGAGACCATCCGGCGGCGGCCCCCATCCGGAGCGGTCTGCGGCCTGCGGCGATCCCCTGGTTTTTGCACCCGAACTGCACCAGACTGGCCCCGGCTGGTGCAATCCCGGGATATAATTGATCTGTCCAATTCACTGCATTCTCCCGGCAGCAAAACGGCCGACAGCCGGACGATTATTCTGATCACCGGAGCGATATACCGCCATGCCCCCCTTTCACCCGCCAGTGCGGATTGTTTTCAGTGCCACCGATTCCCACGGAACGGAGTCCGGCTCCGAACCGGCTGCCAGGAACATCTTTCTGCGCCTGGACAACGAGCTCAAAATGGAATTCGTCCACGTCCCGGCCGGTGAATTCCTGATGGGCAGCGATCCCCAAAAGGATGTCTGGGCGGATTATCACGAACGGCCACAGCATCGGGTAAACCTGCCGGAATACTGGATCGGGCGTGCCCCGGTTACCAATGCACAATATGCCGCATTTGTCCGGGCCACCGGCGCCAGTGCGCCGGCCCACTGGTGCGCCAGCCAGCCGCCGCAGGAACTGATGGATCATCCGGTGGTATCGGTCAGCTGGGATGAGGCTGCGGCTTTCTGTCAGTGGTTGAGCCGGTTGACCGGCCGGCAGCTCGGTTTGCCCAGTGAGGCGCAGTGGGAAAAGGCTGCCCGGGGGACGGATGGGCGCCTCTATCCTTGGGGGGATGCGGCCCCGGACGCAACGCGCGGCAACTTCAACCGGGGACATCAAACTACACCGGTGGGGCGGTACAGCCCTCAGGGTGACAGTCCCTATGGCTGCGTGGATATGGTTGGAAACGTCCTTGAATGGTGCGCGGACTGGTTTGAGGACACCTATTACCGGCACTCCCCGGCAGACAGTCCTCCCGGACCGGACTCTGGTGAACAGCGGGTCGTGCGGGGCAGTTCCTTCTTTGATACGGCGGGATTTGTGCGCGCTGCCCGGCGCGGCGGTGTCCCGCCAACCTTTTCCCACTGCCTTTGGGGCTTCCGCTGCGTCCTGCTGGCGGCTTCCTGAAGATATTGTCATGTTTGAACCAAATCTCACCGGCCACTTTGATCACGGCTGTTATGGGTGGCCGCAGGCGCCGATCATCATGGTGCCATAAACGAAATCATCATCGATGACCGGCAAGTCTGAACGATGGATTCTGGAAAAATGACCACCAACACAAAAATCCCACCCCAAAACAACATGCTGCGCCGCGTTCTGACCTTCCCATTAAAAGCGCTCTGGTTGGCCTTGCGCCTGGTGATTTTGGCAGCATTAATTGCCCCCCTGATCCTGACCGCCTACGGCGTCTACCGCCTGGATCGCCCCATGACGCTGCCGGAGGCTCAGGGACTGACCTATCGTGAGTTCATCGTGGACCGCCACGATGCCCTCAAGGAATCCGAGGAGGCGTATGAGGCAAGGCCCTGGGCCTGCCGTTCGGGCTTGCCGCTCTTAATACCGCTGATTCTCTACGAGGAAGCACCCCGCTACATCCTGGGCGTGATGTACCCGAAGTCTTTTATTAACCGCACGGTGGTGCGGGACGGTGGTTACGACTTCCTGGCAACTCGCGACGACCTGACCTGGTTGAACTTTCCGCGCGTCTGGTGGGAGCTGTTTGAGTTCAGCACCTGGACCCACTTTACCAGGACCAGTGGCCCCGTATGCCGTTACGTCCGACCGGTGAACTTTGATGCCAATGCATCGCCTTAGGTGACGCGACATACGCTGTCCTGGATATGTCAGCCGGCTGTTTCCCCGGTTGCCGGTTGCCCTGATCAGCGCGCCGGGGGCGTCTGGGCCCGGCCGGCTGCCTGAGCTGCCGCGGCGGTCAGGACAAACAGCAGCCGCTTCGCACCACCCGGGCGAATGATCTCTCGAGCCCGCCGCATCCCCAACTTCTCAGCCACACGGATAGAAGCGGTGTTGGCCGGTTCGATCAGGGCCACCAGTTGCTTCAATCCCAGGTTCTGAAATGCATGCGCCAACAGGGCCCTGCCGATTTCAACGGCATAACCCTGGCCCCAAGCGGTGGGATAAAACATGTAGTTGAGTTCAATCTCGACCCGGCCGTCAATGTCCTTGTCAAGCAGGCCGCAGTGTCCCACCAGGTGCCCGCTGGATTTGTCCACTACCGGCCAGAGGTCGTATGGTTCTGCCTGCGGGTTGGCTGCCGTTTCGGCGAACACCTGCGCCAGCCAGTCCCGCTCCCGCGGGCCGCCCAGGTAGCGCGTGGCAACCGGATCGGACCAAAGGTCGACCAGAAATGCAATATCTGCTGCCTCTTGATACCGCAGGATCAACCGTTCAGTTTCCAGGATTTTCATCTTTTGGACTTTTCGTTCGCCAGCCGGCTGGCCGGCAGCATCAATTCAGATGCTTGATAAAGATCCGCCGGCGCTTATGCTGCCGGGTGGAATAATATTTCCATTGGGTTTGCACTCGTAAATTGTTTTCCAGTTCCGGGTTGGATTCCGCTTTGCGGATCCCGCGGGCGATGAAGGCTTTGTGGATTTGATTCATTAACACGGCGTTGACGCCCTTGCCCTGGTATTCCCGTTTGATGGCCACCAGGTATAGATCGGCCCGCTGATTGTGGTTCAACGCCCACAATAGGTGGAGGATGCCAAAAGGCAGCAGGCGGCCGCGCGTTTTTTGCAGTGCCCGGCTCAGGGAGGGCATGGCAATGCCGAAACCCACCATCTGGTTTTGGGCATCCAATACAATCGGCAGCAGATCCGGCGAGACAAAGCTGAAATACTCCTTGGTGTAAGCCTCAATCTGGTGCTGGTTGAGCATCACGGTCCCGTACAGGTGGGCATACTCGGCGTTCAGCAGTTCGAACAGGGCCTGGGCATACCCTAAAAGCTCCCGTTTATTGCGCGGCTGAAAAATGTGCAGGTTGTTACGCCGCAGCACGATTTCAGCCATCCGGGCGATCTCTTCGACCGGTTCCGGTGGAATGGTGATCTCATACTCAACCCAGTCGATGTCCTTGACATATCCATGCTGCTGCAGGTGGACAGGGTAGTAAGGGTGATTGTAGAACGTGGCCATTGTCCCCATTTCATCAAATCCCTCTACCAGCATCCCTTCCCGGTCCATGTCCGTGAATCCCAGCGGGCCGTGCACCGCACTGAGACCCAGTTCCCGCCCCCAGGCCTCCACCGTTTCGAGGAGGGCTTTGGAGACGGCCAGATCGTCAATAAAGTCTATCCAGCTGAACCGCAGGTAGTTCTGGTTCCATTTTTCAATATGGCGGTTGTTTAAAATGCCGGCAATGCGCCCGACAATCTTCCCATCCCGCCAGGCCAGCCAGTACCGGGCCTGACAGTGCTCAAAGGCCGGGTTTTTGTCCCGCCGAAAGGTGTTGCGTTCATCCATGGAGAGCAGCGGCACCCAATAGGGATGGTTGCGGTACAAGGTATGGGGAAATTGGATAAAGTCATTCAGGTCTTGCGCGCTGCAGACCTCTTTAATTTCTATGGCCAATTGAACAACCTCGCCGGACAGGGATTTGAGCCCTGATTATATCCGAAATCCAATTTCCTGGCGGACACAGTTCCCGGGATGCTCACCCTGAGCATTACGGCGAATGGGGCCGCGATTTCCCGCAGCGTTATTCGTCCAGGTAGCCACCCAGATAGGTCCCGGTGGGCTGGTAGCCCAGTTTGACAGCCAGACGGGCCGATTCCGGGTTGGCCGCGTCCCAGTGGGCCGGCTGGGAGCGACTGAGACAGGCTTTAATCAGACTGGCTGAAAGCAGGGTGGCCACGCCCTGGCGCCGGTATTCCGGTAGCACGAACAGACTGACCTCAATTCCCTGGCTGCACACCAATTGCGAAAAGGCGGCTCCGGCCAGGTCGCCGTGGATGCGGGCGTAGCATCCGATGCCGCGACTTTCAAAGTCGGCGATCGAGTCAAACATGGCCAGGTCGATAAAATGATCCTGGCCCCAGATGGGGCGAATAAAGTCCGCATCCATCCAGCGCAGGTTTTCCTGCCAGGGGGAGGACGCGATCAAATCAAACAGGTGCTGTGGGGTGATGGTTTCAGCCGAAAAGCTCGCCCGTTCATACAATTCGAATCTGGGCCCGTGAATTTCCTGGAGCAGCGCCATCCACCCCGGCAGGGTGGGCATCACCAGGGTGTGCGGCGCCAGGCCGGCCACCAGCTCCCGCGCCGCCCGGCACTGCGGATCTCCGGCAAAGTAAACGAATGGCCCGGTTTGAATCTGGAAAACAGTCGGGTTTTCTGGGTCGTCGACATAGGCCTGGCCCATCTGGTCTTCAAGGACGCAGTCAATTGACAGGTCCACCCGCACGGCCTGGGAAAAGGCCCGGGCCAGCTGGATGCGATTGGCACGGGTCAGGGGATAGGGGATCATGGCATTCCTCCAGCAAAATCACCAAATTAACCGGCCGGATCCGGCTGGTTGGGCGCGGAAAACTTCAGCCGGACCAGGCTGCCCCGGCCGAGCTCGCTTTCCATCTCAATTGTGCCGCCCAAACCTTCCACCAGAGCCTTGGCGATGGACAACCCCAACCCAAAACCAGGGGTGGTGGCATCATCGCTGCGATAAAACCGGTCAAACACATGCGCCAGCTTTTCCGGCGGCAGGCCCGCACCGTGATCCTCGACCTGGGCGACCACCTGGCCGTCCTGCCGTCTGGCGGTGATTTCAACCGGCCCGGTGGAATGTTTTAAGGCGTTATCCACCAGGATCAGGGCAATTTGTTTGAACGCGTCCCGGTCGCCTGGGAGGATCAATTCTGGCGGTACATCCAGGAGAATGGACCGGGCCGGGTCCAGCTGCCTGGCCTGACGCCAGACCTCCTCCAACACGGGGCTCAGGTTGATCTGATCGCGGGCCAGGTTCCGCCCGGCATCGGCCCGGGCCAGCACCAGCAGATCGTTGACCAGCCGGATCATACGGTCGCTTTCATCCACCATGTCGGTCAAAATATCCGCCTGTTCCGCCACCGGGATTGGCGGCGTGCGGCGCAGCAGCCCCAGGTTGCCGCGCAGCGTGGTCAGCGGGGTGCGCAGTTCGTGCGAGACATCAGCCACAAAATTGCGCTGCATGGTCAGCGAATGGGCCACCCGTTGATAGCCTTCATCGAGCCGGGACAACATTTCGTTGAAAGTGGTGGCCAGCTGTCCCACCTCATCCTGGGGCCCCGAGTAATTCACCCGCTGCTTGAAGTCCCGTGCCGCCCCAATCTCCTGTGCGGTCTGGGTGATGCGGTGGATGGGTTTAATGGTAATACCTGAGAGGATCCAGCCAATGCCGAAAGCGATCGCCAGGGTGACCAGGCTGGCAAACACCAGGGTACTGCCCAGGGCTTTCAATGTGCGGTCGCGTTCTGTGAGCGGGCGGGCGATTTGCAGAATGAACTGCAGCTTTTCGCCAGCCATGATGGGCTGGCTGTAAATCAGCAGGCGTTCATCCAGCGTCGAGATTTCCCACCATTCCAGACCGCGGCTCAGGGCAGCCAAGCCGTCACTGCTCAAGGGCAGCGCATCCTCCGCCGCACCAAACGGACTGGCAACCAGCTGGCCGTTGGCATCCAGCACCCGCACAATTTCGCGTTCCGGCAGTTTTTTGAAGACCGGTTCATCAGAAAAATTCTCGAACGGCACCGGGGGGACATGGTACTGCATCTGGTCGTGCAGGGGAAACGAGATGGTGATGCGCACAAGAGAGCCGCCGAGGGCTTCACTGCTGCGCGCCAAGTCGCGTTTCAAGCTGTCCATGGTCGTCCGGGCCTGGATGGTGTAAAGCGAGACCCCAAAAACAACCAGGGTCACCGCCAGGATGGCATTATACAGCAGGGTGAAGCGCAGCCGGATGGACATCAGGTCTCATTCCTCACGCAGCACATAGCCCACCCCGCGCACGGTGTGAATCAGCCGCGGTTCGCCGCGTTCCTCCAGCTTTTTGCGCAGGTAGCTGATGTAAATTTCCAGGACATTGCTGTCCCCGCCAAAATCGTACCCCCAGATTTCTGTGAGAATCTGGCCGCGCTCAAGCACCTGGCGGGGATGCCGCAACAGCAGGTGCAACAGGTTGAACTCTGTCACAGTCAGGTTCAGCGCCCGATCCCCCCGCCAGGCTTCGTGGGTGACTGGATCCAGCCGCACATTGGCATAGGCGGCCGCCCGGGTATCCACCTTGGGTTCAACCCGGCGCAGCAGCGCATGCACCCGGGCCACCAGTTCAGCCGGAGCGAAGGGTTTGATCAGGTAATCATCCGCCCCGCTTTCCAGCCCATCCACCCGGTTCTCAATGGCATCCCGGGCAGTCAGCATCAAAATGGGCACGTCATTGTCGGCATCCCGCAGCCGCTGAATGAGGGTCAAGCCATCCATCTGCGGCATCATCCAGTCCACAATCAGCAGGTCGGGTTCCTGGACGCTCATCATTTTCAGGGCTTCGACCCCATTGGCCGCCGTCAGCGCATTCAGATTTTCATAGGTCAGGGTGCGCTGCAGCATCTTTAACAATTTCTGGTCATCATCAACAATCAAGACAGTCGGCATTTGAACACCTGGGGACATAATCTTCTATAGGTATATCACAATAT
>Ga0116144_10006005_pt1 | contig 10774 bp, 8 predicted proteins | sample AD_UKC035_MetaG_FD_89746 | JGI IMG/M metagenome (GOLD analysis project Ga0116144, IMG submission 89746) | Active sludge microbial communities of municipal wastewater-treating anaerobic digesters from USA - AD_UKC035_MetaG | ecosystem: Engineered > Bioreactor > Anaerobic > Digestate | place: USA... | reverse complement strand
TGTTGGGATTGATCCGGCCTACGCAGGGTGAAAGCCGGTTGTTTGGCATGCCAACCAGCCTGCCGGCGGCGCGCACACGGGTTGGCTTCTTACCCGAACATTTCCGCTTCCATGATTGGCTGACTGCGGCTGAATTTTTAAGGCTCCATGCAGAGCTGTATCACATCCCTGCTGAAACGATGCACCGGCGCATCCCAGCCCTGTTGGAATTGGTGGGCCTGGAAGCACATGCTGGCAAGCGGCTGCGCACTTTCTCCAAAGGCATGTTGCAGCGTATTGGCCTGGCGCAGGCGTTGTTGAACGAGCCTGAATTGGTGATCCTGGATGAGCCCACATCGGGGTTAGATCCGGTGGGCCGCCGCCTGGTGCGGGATATTATCCGTGATCTGCGCCACAAGGGCACCACCGTATTCCTGAATTCACACCTGCTGAGCGAGGTGGAGATCACCTGCGACCGCGTGGCTTTCATTGAGCATGGCGAGATACTGCGTACCAGCACCCTGCAATCCTTGGTAGAAGGCGAATTGACGGTGACAGTCCGGGCTGCCCACCTGAACCCTGGCGTGGCAGCAGGGTTGGAGCATTGGAGCAAAAATGTGCGTCTGGATGGCGAGCACCTTTCTTTGACGTTGAAGGGAGAAGCAGACCTGCCAGAGATCAACCGCTACCTGGTGGCTCAGGGTGTGGATGTGTATGCGCTGACCCCAGAGAAAGTATCGCTCGAAGACCTGTTCATCCAGATCGTGGGCACGGATGGTGGCTTATGATGACCGTGTGGACCGTTGCGCGCTTGACCATTCGCGAAGCCCAACGGCGTTGGATTTTGTGGGCGGCTTTGCTTTTGGGCCTGGCCTTTTTGGTGGTCTACGGGCTGGGATTCTATGAAATGCAGAAGGACATCCAACGCCAGATGGGAAGCGGCATCATGGCCCGGGTAGGGGCGCTGGAGTTCCACAGCTTTTATGGGTTGGCAGGGTTGTACGTGGTCAATTTCCTGGCCTCCATCATGGCGGTGCTGACCTCGGTGGATACAATTGCAGGAGAGATCTCTTCGGGCACGGTGCATACATTGGTGAGCAAACCGGTCCAGCGCCGGGAGATTGTGATCGGTAAATGGTTGGGCTTTGCCTTTATGCTGACCCTTTATTTGTTGCTCATGGCAGGCGGGACGGTTGGAATTGGTTATATCATTGCCGGCTTTCTGGCGCCGAACGTCTTGCGAGGCCTGTTGCTGATGTGGCTCAATGTCTTGTTGTTATTGAGCGTGTCGCTGGCTGGCGGAAGTGTTCTTTCGACCCTGGCGAATGGGGTGTTGGTATTTGGGCTGTATGGGGTGGCCTTCATCGGAGGCTGGGTAGAGCAGATCGGCTCTTTCCTCGATAATGCAACGGCGGTTCGCATCGGTATTGTTTGCAGCCTGATCATCCCCAGCGATGCGTTGTGGCGGCGGGCTGCTTTTGAAATGCAATCTGCTCTCGAAGGGGTGATCGGTGGATCGCCTTTTGCCACCAACTCGGTTCCCAGCCCGTTTATGGTGGGTTATGCCGTGTTGTATACGGCGGTTGCGGTGGCCTTAGCCGTGCAGCTATTCAGAAAACGGGATCTATAAGCGGGGAAAGCTGCATCGCGCGATATAATAGCAATATCATGACAAAAGCATTGAATTACAATACAATCGCGCCGACTTATAATCGGCGCTTTGTTTCGGACGGGCAGCGGCAGACCGGGGCTGTGTTAAGGGGATTGGCTGAAGAGACCCAGGCCCAGAGCGTCTTGGAGGTCGGCTGCGGGACGGGCCATTGGCTGGCAGGCCTGGCGGGGGCAGGGTATGCGTGTTTTGGGCTGGACCGCTCGAGCGGAATGCTTGCCCAGGCGGCTCAACGTCCTGAGGCTTTGCACCTGGTGCATGGCCAGGCAGAGGCGCTGCCATTTGGCGGGCTGTTTGAGCTTTTGTTCTGCGTGAATGCCATTCATCACTTTGGAGATAAAGCCGCCTTCATTCATGAGGCTTGGCGTATGCTGAGCCCAGGTGGTGCGTTGGCAGTGATCGGGATGGATCCGCACGGCAAACGTGAGGATTGGTACATCTACGATTATTTCGATGGTACGTATGAGACGGATTTGCAGCGCTTCCCGGCCTGGGCGGAGGTAGGTGCATGGATGGAGGCAGCGGGCTTTGTGCAGGTGCAATTGCGCCCGGTAGAAACCATCTATGATCCCAAAGAAGGACGCGCCGTACTGGATGATCCCTTTTTGCAAAAACATGCTGCCTCGCAATTGGCCTTGTTAAGCGACGATGCCTACACGGGGGGCATGCGGCGCATTCACCAGGCGCTGGAGGCTGCCGAACATGCCGGGCAGGCCTTGACCTTTATGAGCCGCATCCAGCTAGAGATGATGATTGGATGGAAACCTTAAAATAAAGAGGAGTCTTTGATATGCTGCGCAAACTGTGGAAGCTATTGACGATCATGATCATTGTGGCCTTTACTGCTCAGGGTGGGGCATTCGCGGCGCAGGCAGATCAACCTTCGCGGGAAGCACTGCAAGGTATTTTTAGCATCATTTGGGGGGATGGGCAGCCTGGAACGGGCGTCAGCCTGGAGCGTTATTTCATAACCCTTGAGAATGGGCAAACGCTGCCCCTCGAGATCAGCCCATCGGCCTGGCCCGAAAGGGGGGCGCTGGCTTTGAACCGGCAAAGCGTGGTCGTGTGGGGCCATCTCAGTTCACCGGATTGGGCCTCCTTTGATGTCGATCAAATTGAGCTGAACCAAGATGCGCACACCGAGTCGGTCATTGGCTCTAAGCCCTGGATTTCGATTATGTGCAAGTTCAGCGACGTTGCAGCCGAGCCCAAGGACCTGGCATTCTTCACCGGGATGTATGCCAACGTATTCCCTGGTATTGATCATTTCTGGCGCGAGGTATCCTTCAACCTGGTCAACCTGAACGGCAGCAGTGCGGTGGGTTGGTATACCCTGCCATACCCGCGCGACCATTACCTGCCCGGCGGCAACCTGGATTGGGGTGCGGCCGCCAGCGATTGCACAGCGGTGGCAGATGCCGACGTGAACTTCCGGAATTATCGCGATGGCGGCATCAACCTGATGTTCAATGCCCTTTTGGACTGCTGTGCCTGGGGCGGGAGTATGTATCTGGAACTAGATGGTGTAGGCCAGGAATGGCGCATGACCTGGGAGCCGCCATGGGGCTACGAGAACGTCGGGGTGATCGCCCACGAGACCGGGCATGGGTTTGGTCTGCCGCATTCATCGGGCGATTATGGTGAAGTTTACGATAACCAATGGGATGTGATGAGCGATGTGTGGGTCAATGAGAGCCGCGGCGGTTCGCATCCCATCTACGGCACGATCGGCCAACACACCATCGCCTATCATAAGGCAATGCTGGGCTGGATCAGCACTGCCAAGCAGATGAAGGTCGCATCTGGAGCCATGCGTATCGTGACATTAGAACGCCTCGGGAATCCCCAAACTAATAACTACATGGAAGTGATCATTCCGATCAACGGCTCAGCCTATAATTATTACACCGTTGAGGCGCGCCAGGATACGGCGGCTACGGGTTATGATAACTGGCTGCCCGGTACTGCTGTGGTGATCCATAAAGTGAATGAATACTTGGGAGAACCCGCCCACGTGGTGGATATTGATGGCAATGGGAATACCGGCGATGAAGGCGCCATGTGGCGCGTGGGTGAGAAGTTCTACGATGCCGCAAACAACATTTCGGTAGAGGTGCTTACTGCAACGGCGACGGGTTTCGTGGTCAAGGTGGCAAATAACTATTATATGAGTGATTTGAGCCTGACCGGGCCGCAGAGCGGCCGCACGGGGCAAGCGCTGACATACACCGCCAAGGCCTTGCCGGCAAGTGTCTTGCAGCCGGTCACCTTTACCTGGCAGGCCACCGGCCAGGAACCGATCACTCAAACCGGCAGCACCACGCGCAGCGTCCAATATACCTGGATGGAACCGGGCACGCAGGTGATCACGGTGACGGCAACCAACCCGGGTGGCTCGCTGAGCGAAGTCCTTACGGTTGACGTGTCTCAGCCGCTGACCGGCACGCAGTTGAGCGGTCCCGAAATGGGGCTGGCCGGCGTGACCGCCACCCTGACCGCCACCGTTGCCCCGTTGGATGCCTCGCTGCCGATCCAATATACCTGGCAAGCAGCCGGGCATGATACGGTGGTGCATACTGCTGGGGTGAGTGATACGATCGATTTTCTATGGTCTGAGCCAGGCACGGCCGTGGTGACTGTAACCGCCAGCAATACAAAGGTCAGTTTTACCGACGTGTACTCCTGGCCGGTTTACGTCCCGTTGGAGGCCGTACAGTTAGATGGGGTTGATTTGGGGCTTGCGGGAGAGGTATATACATTCACTGCCCAGCTAAGCCCCACCTGGGTGGCGCAGCCGGTCACCTATACGTGGCAGGTGGATGGTCAAGAGATGGTGACGCATACGGGCGGGTTAAGCGATACCGCCAGCTTTGCCTGGCATGAGTCAGGGGTTTATACCATCTCTCTGGAGGCAGAGAATGCCACCGGCAGTGTTGCTTTCCAGCATTTGGTAGAGATTGGTGTCTCACCGCAAGTCACCCTGCCAGGGCCTGAACAGGGCCTGACGGGGATCAGTTATATTTTTGTGGCCACGGTTCAGCCCACCGCCACCCTGCCGCTGACGTATACCTGGCAGGTAGATGGCGAAACCGTCATCACGCACCTGGGCGGGTTGAGCGATGCCTTCACCGTCACCTGGGTTGAGCCTGGCACGCATACGGTCAGTGTGGCTGTTACCAACCGCTTTGGAACGAGCGTCCAGGCCTGGGATGTGGCGGTTGATACCCGCATCTATATGCCGCTGGCTGTGCGCTAAGCTGCGTGTTTCAGGCGGCTTGCCGGGCCATTTCCCAGCCCAATAGTGCTTGTTTGCGGGCTGTTCCATAGTGGTAGCCGCCAAAGTCGCCCAGCTTGCGGATAACGCGATGACAAGGGATGAGATACGCCACCGGGTTGCAGGCAACTGCACGGCTGACTGCCCGGGCGGCAGATGGCATGCCTAACCAGCGGGCAACATCTTCGTACGCGGCCACTGATCCGGCGGGGATGCGCAGCAGCGCTTCCCAAACTTTTAGTTGGAAATTGGATCCGCTCAGGAAGATGGTAAGAGGTTGCTGAACGGCGTGTGATTGTGGTTCAAATATTTGCTCTACCAGGGGTGCAGTAGCCGTGGTATCTTCTTCTAAATGTGCCATTGGCCAACGCCTCGATAATTCATCCAGGAGGTGGGCCGGATTGGATTGGTTTCTGAATGCCAATCCACAGATGCCGCGCTCGGTGATGGCAACCAGGCACTCGCCGAAAGGGCTGGGATGGCAGCCATACCGGATGGTCAGGCCTGCCCCGCGCTGTTTGTATTCGCCGGGGGTAACGGCCTCGCAAGTGATGAACAGATCGTGCAGGCGACCTGGCCCCGAAAGCCCCACTGCATGGGCGGTTTCGAGCAGGCTGGCCGATTGTTCTAACAGGCGCCGGGCTTGTTCTTTGGTCAAGTACTGCAAGAAGCGCTTGGGGCTGATACCAGCCCAGCGCGTGAACAAGCGTTGGAAGTGATATTCGCTCAAGTGAAGGCTTGCAGCGACCTCTGCCAGGCTGGGCTGGCGATGGGCATTGGCTTGCAAGTAATAGATGGCTTGCTCGACGCGTTGGTAATCGTCGGATTGTTGGGGAAGGAGAGATGACATGGTGGGCTCCTTTTGTCTATGGTGATTATATCTGGGGAACTTTGCGGCGACCACCCGATTCTTGCGCTGCTTTGGACTTGGTATAATTAGCTTGTCGATTGAACATGATGACACTGCTTAACCTGTATACCATTTCGTTGATCGTTTCGATCGCGATCATGCTTGGGCTGGCAAGTTATGCCTGGCAGCGTACGCGCGTGCCCGGGGCCACTGCATTTGGGATGGTGTTCTTCTTGAGCGCGGGTTGGGCAGTATGCATGTTGCCTGATCCGTATAACAACAACCTGGCCTCGCGTATTCTTTGGCTGCAACTGCGCTATACCTTTGCGGTTTGCCTCTCCAGCTTCTTTTTGATCATGGCGGCGCGCGTAACAGGGTCTGACCGGTGGTTGAACCGCCGGACGATGGCGGCGCTCTTTGCCGTGCCGGTCTTCATGGTTGTCGCCACCTGGACCAGCCCATATCATCAATTATTCCGCTTCAATTATCAACTGGAATTCAACGGCTTGTTTAACTCCCTGACCTGGGAAAATGGCCCGTTCAGTTTGATCGGGATGATTTATACCTATGCGGTGGGATTCGTCGGATCTTTTGTGATCCTGATCCGTTATAAACAGCCTGGCAGGTTCCGCGTACATTGGCGTACCGTGTTGATGTTGTTGGGAACGCTGACCGTGGCGGTCCCAGACCTGGTCTTTTGGGTCTATCCGGCGTTGACCGGTTGGGTGAATCTCTCGACCAGCGCCATGAGCCTGGGCGGGATCTTGTACGCCATCGCCTTGTTCCGTGGGAAGGTGTTGGAGCTGACCCCTTTGGCGCAGATGGCGTTGTTCGCGAACATGTTGGATGGGGTTGTGGTCGTAGACCGGGAGAATCGGATTGTTGAGATGAACCCGCAAGCCCGCCGCATCTTATCTGCCAAAGAAGACCCCATCGGCAAATCGGCCGATGAGATTGTGCCCCGATGGGAGATCTTCCGCAACCGTAAGGCCACTGATACACAGCCTCTGGTGGAGGTTGACCTTCATAATTCTGCCTACGAGTTACAGATGAACGTTCTGCTAGATCGCAGCGGTGAGCTGGTGGGGCGCATGCTCAATTTGCGCAATATCACCGCTCGCAAGCAGGCCGAAGCCACGCAGCGCATGCAGAGTGCGGCCTTGGAAGCGGCTGTGAATGCGATGGCGATCGTAGATGTAGGTGGGCATTTTGTTTGGGCCAACCCGGCTTTTACCAGGCTGACCGGTTTTGGCGTGGACGAGGTGGTTGGTCAGACCCCCAACTTGTTCAAATCGGGCTTTGTTGAATCAACTGTATACAAGAGTATGTGGGAGACCCTGCTCTCGGGCCGCCCCTGGAGCGGCGAGTTGACCAACCGCCGCAAAGATGGCAGCGTGTATCCTGAAGAGCAAACCATTACCCCGGTGATGGATGAAAAAGGTAAGGTCCAATACTTCATTTCGGTGAAGCAAGATATCAGCGAGCGCAAAGCCTTAGAAAGCATGCGGGATGACCTGACCCATATGCTGGTCCATGACCTGCGCAACCCTTTGGGACAGGCAAAAATGGCGTTGAGCATGTTGCAAGGCGGCGATGAGGCGGCAGATATTCGTCGGGAAATGGTTGAGATTGCCGGCCTGGGTTTGAGCCGCATGGAAGGACTGGTCAACGATATCCTCAGTATCAGCCGCATGGAAAGCGGCCAGGTATCCCTGGAATATTCGCCGGTGGATATTGCCCGGCTCTTCCAGCAGGTTGTTGCCCAGCAGGCCTTGCGGGCCAAATTCCAGAATGTGACCCTGCTCGACAAAGCCGATCCTGACCTTCCCTCTGTGCAAGCGGATGTCAAATTGATCCAGCGGGTGTTGGAGAATTTGATCGGCAACGCATTGAAATTCACGCCCGATGGCGGCCTGATCGAGCTTTCTGCTAAGACAGAGGGCGACGATTTTGTCCTTGTCAGCGTGCGAGATAATGGGGCGGGCTTCCCACCAGAGATGCAGGCCCACCTGTTTGAGAAATTTGTGACTGGAAAAAAGGGCGGCGGTTTTGGACTTGGGTTGGCGTTTTGTCGCCTGGTCGTCAATGAGCACGGCGGGCAAATCAGAGGTGAGAATGCGCCCGAGGGTGGGGCCGTCTTCTCGTTTACCCTGCCGGTTGTGATGTAAAATGGGAACAAAATTTCGTTTAGGAGCCGAGGCTTGAAGAGATATATTAAGGATTATGTGTTTTTATTGTCTATTGCCGGGGTGATCGTTGGGTTTGACCAGTGGACCAAATTTTTGGTACGGCAGAATTTGGGGCCGGCAGACTACTGGTCTCCCTGGCCCTGGTTAGAGCCCTATGCGCGCATTGTGAACTGGCACAATACGGGAGCCGCTTTTGGCATGCTGCAAGATTTTGGCAAGGTATTCATGGTGCTGGCGATCCTGGTTTCGCTGGCGATCTTGTACTACTTCCCACGGGTTGAGCGCAGCGATTGGCTGGTTCGCCTGGCGATGAGCATGCAGTTAGGCGGGGCGGTGGGTAATTTAATTGACCGCTTTCACCAGGGTTTTGTGACCGATTTTATTTCGCTGGGCACGTTTGCCGTTTTCAATGTTGCTGATGCCAGCATTTCTGTGGGTGTGGCAGTGCTGCTCTTGGCCGTGTGGTTGAAAGAGCGTGAGGAAAAGGCGCGTGCTGCCGAGGATGGCCTTGCCCTGGGCGGTGGAGGTTCGGACGTGAACGGAGACGACAATTTGCCAGGCCAGGATGCGCCGGGTAAAAATGAAGATGAAACTGAGACTGAGCGCTCCCCCATTCTCCCGCCTGCTGGAATGCCCCAAGGGGCAAAACCATTCTTAGACACTGGCGAGATGCAAAGTGAATGAGCGTATCTTCAACTTGCAGTGTGAAGAGGGGGAAGCCGGGCGATTGGATAAGTTTTTGGTTGCCCGCCTGGCTGATTTCTCGCGCTCGCGCTTGCAGGGGCTAATTGAAGATGGTTTGGTAAGCGTAGATGGCAAGACAGCTTACAAAAACGGACAGATGATCGAGGCGGGGGCGGCGGTGGTAGTGCGTGTTCCGCCTTCGGCACCCAGCAGCCTGGCCGCAGAGGACATCCCGCTCGAGATTGTCTTTGAAAATCAAGATCTGATCGTGGTCAATAAGCCCGCCGGGATGGTGGTGCACCCGGCCGCGGGCCACCACACCGGCACTTTGGTGCACGCTGCCTTGGCGCACGCACCGGATATTGAAGGGGTCGGCGGAGAACAGAGGCCCGGGGTGGTACATCGCCTGGATAAAGACACCTCTGGGTTGATCCTGCTGGCCAAGAATGAGCAGGCCCACCGGTGGCTGCAAGACCAGTTTCGCCTGCGCAAAACTCAAAAAGTTTACATCGCCCTGGTGGATGGGCAGCCGCCCACACCGGTGGGCCGTATCGAGGCTGCCATTGGACGTTCTGCCACGCAGCGGAAGTTGATGGCGGTCACTGCGGCGGGGAGCGGGCGTGAGGCCGCCAGCGAATATCAAACCCTCGAAACCTTCGTTAAGCATACTTTGCTGGAAGTACATCCGGTGACAGGGCGCACGCACCAGATCCGCCTGCACCTGGCATTTATTGGCTGCCCCGTAACGGGAGATTTGATCTATGGCCATAAGAAGGCCACCCTCCCACTGCGGCGGCATTTCTTACATGCCGCCCGGCTGAGCATCTGCCTGCCGGGAGAAAAGAAAGCGCGTACGTTTGAAGCACCCCTGCCAGATGAATTGTGCCAGGTACTGGAACAACTGCGGGGTAAGTTTTCATAGACGAACCCATTGGAGATCCCAGATGAATATCGTTGACCTGCGTTCCGATACAGTGACACAACCTACCCCACAGATGCGCGAGGCCATGCTTAACGCGCCTGTGGGGGATGATGTGTATGGCGAAGACCCTACCATCAACCGCCTGCAAGAAATGGCCGCCGCCCGGCTGGGAAAAGAAGCCGGGGTGTTCTTGCCTTCGGGAACGATGGGCAACCTGGCATCGATGCTGGCGCACTGCGGGCGCGGTGACGAGGTCATCATGGGACATCGGGCACACACCTTTTTATATGAAGCGGGCGGTGTGTCGGCCTTGGGTGGCGTTCATTCTTGCCAGATCCCCAACCAGGCGGATGGCACCCTGGCATTGGATGATATCCGCGCCGCCATTCGCGATGACGACGACCACGAGCCCGTGACGCGGCTGGTATGCCTGGAAAACACCCACAACCGCTGCGGCGGGGTGGCGCTGACTGCAGCGTATACCCGCCAGGTGGGCGACCTGGTCCACGCGCGTGGCATTCGCCTGCACCTGGATGGGGCACGCCTTTTTAACGCTGCGGTCGGCCTGGGCGTAGATGCGGCGGTGTTGGCTGGGCCGGCCGATTCGGTCACGTTTTGCTTGAGCAAAGGCTTGTGCGCCCCGGTTGGGTCGGTATTGTGCGGAAGCCATGAGTTCATTGGCAAGGTGCGCCGTATTCGCAAACAGCTTGGCGGTGGGATGCGCCAGGCCGGTATACTGGCAGCAGCAGGCATTGTGGCCTTAGAGACGATGGTGGACCGGCTGGCTGAAGACCATGCCCGGGCACGCAGCCTGGCGCATGGCCTGGCAAAATTGCCTGGCCTTGTTCTGGATAAAGAGACGCCCGACACCAATATGGTGTTCGTGGCCCTGGCAGAGGCTGTGCCCTTCGATGCAGATCAATTTGCCCAAAAATTGGCCCTGGCGGGCATCAAGGTTGGGGTTGTGAGCGCCAGGCGCTTCAGGATGGTGCTGCATTACTGGGTGGACGATGCCGGTGTAGAGCAGACGATCCAGGCTTTCGCAAATGTCTTACGCGATGAACCTGCGTGACGCATTTTACCTGTGACCGTTCCAAATTTGGTAAACAAGGTATAAACAAACGCGCTTGATGGTATAGCCAGGGAATGATTACCCGGCTATGCCATCAGATCGGCCAAGTGCAAACCACCGACAAGGTGATTTCCG
>Ga0116144_10005999_pt1 | contig 10778 bp, 2 predicted proteins | sample AD_UKC035_MetaG_FD_89746 | JGI IMG/M metagenome (GOLD analysis project Ga0116144, IMG submission 89746) | Active sludge microbial communities of municipal wastewater-treating anaerobic digesters from USA - AD_UKC035_MetaG | ecosystem: Engineered > Bioreactor > Anaerobic > Digestate | place: USA... | reverse complement strand
ATTGGAGGCAACCAGGTTATTAAATTAGATGTTCGGGTTATCGTGGCTACCCACCGCAACCTGCAGGAAGAAGTGCGTGCAGGTCGCTTCCGCGAAGACCTCTACTACCGCTTGCTCGGTTTACCTATTCACCTACCCGCCCTGCGCGAACGCGGACGAGATGTCTTACTACTGGCGCGCCACTTCCTCGATCAGTTCGCAAAAGATAACGACCTTAAAAAAATTAAACTCTCAACCGGTGCCCAGGACAAGCTGCTGCAATATCCGTTTCCGGGAAATGTGCGTGAGTTAAAATCCGTGATTGAACTGGCCGCAGTAATGGCAAACGAGAATGAAATTCAAGAAAAGGATATCACATTTACAACTCCGTTGCGCGATGATTCACTCCTGCTGAAGGAAATGACCCTTCAGGAATACACATACCGGATAATCAGAAACTACCTCAACAAATACAATAACAATGTGCTGGAGGTAGCCCGCATATTAGACATTGGCAAATCTTCTATTTACCGCTACCTGAAAGAGATGGAAGAACTTGGTATTTAATCCCCCACCCTGCGCAAATGAAATTAACCCTGCAAACTTACGTTCGAAAAGGTCTGTTCTACAAATCAGTAGTGGAAGATGGTTCGGATATAATCTTTATTGTTGATTATAGCGGCAACGTGTTGTACCAGAATCATTCCGTACATACCACGTTGGGCTACAGCCACAACAGCCTGATTGGAAAGAATTTTTTTGACTACGTACCGCCTGATGTGCTGCCTTATTTCAAAAAACAATTTAGCATCAGCACCCGAAAAACTTATAACAAAGGCATCGAATTTCAGTTTAAGTGCAAAAACAAGAGCTATAAATACCTCGAGTTTAACTCGGTAAATCTGAATAAAAAAGAGGGAATAAAAGGGCTGATATTGGATTGCCGCGATATTACCCAACGAAAGAAAGATGCAGAAGAACTGTTGCGCGCTCAAAAAGCGAAAGAACAATTTCTTGCTAACATCAGCCACGAAATACGCACACCCATCAACGGTATTTCCGGCATGGCCGGATTGCTCAGTCAGAACCCTTCGCACGAAGAGCAGAAAACATACCTGAACGCCATAAAAAGCGCAGCCGATAACCTTAAGGTTATTATTAATGATATTCTTGATCTGGCTTCTATCGAATCGGGTAAGTTACAATTAGAAGAAATTGGATTTAACCTGGATGACTTGCTGCATTCGCTGATTGATACTTTTCACGTGCAGGCAACAGAAAAGAAAATAAACCTTACCTATACTTTAGAAAAAGAAGCTAACCGGATTTTCGTTGGCGATCCGGTTCGGCTAAATCAAATTTTGATTAACCTGATTAGTAATGCCTTAAAATTTACACATGCCGGCTCTATTAAAATCAATGTGCAGGCACAAAAACAAAAGGCCGATTTTTACAAACTTCGGTTTGATATAGCCGATACAGGAATTGGTATTCCGCAAGATAAGCTACAAACCATTTTCGAAAGTTTTAGCCAGGCCGATGCCAGCGTTACCCGCAAATATGGCGGTACCGGCTTAGGCCTTACTATTGTTAAACAACTGGTAGAGTTACAGGGTGGTTCTATTTCAGTTTCGAGCAAAGAAAATGAGGGTTCAACCTTTACGTTTTTCCTTCCTTACAAAGCCGGTAAGAAAGCTAAGCCGGTGGCCCGGAGGCAATACCAGCCCAAAACCAAGACACCATTCAAATATCATTCAATTCTGTTGGTGGAAGACAATGATATTAACCGTTTGTATGCAAGCAGTATTTTAAAAATGTGGGGCTGCCATTTCGAAACGGCCGAGAATGGTGTAGTTGCTTTGGAAAAAATCAGGAACCATTCGTTCGATGCTATTTTGATGGATGTACAAATGCCGGTTATGGATGGCCTGGAAACAACCAAAGCCATCCGGCAAGGTGATCCTAAAAAGCGAGATGTCCTGATTATAGCACTTACTGCCAATGCCACAAAACAGGATTATCAGAAATGCCTGGATGTTGGTATGAACGATTGCATCACCAAGCCATTTACCCAACAGGATTTATTTACGGCACTTAATAAACACCTTGGAAGAAAGGTTATGCCAAAAAAAGAAAATGGTTCGGCTGTATCCACAAGTCATACGTTGGTTGATTTAAGCTACCTTCGAAAGATGTCCAATAACAACCAGGATTTTATAAATGAAATCACCCGCACCTTTCTGGAATCCATGCCTGAGAACGTAAACGAAATTAATCTGAATGCTGCACAAGGAAACTGGGAACATGTTGCCAAGCTGGTGCACAAGATTAAACCAACCATTACCTTAATGGGCATCCACACCCTGAAGGATAGAATCGTTTTGCTTGAACAGGAGGCAAAAGAAAACCCCGGATCACAAGCGGCCATTACCTTAACCCGGGAAGTTTCTACTCTATTGAATCAGGTAATAGAGTCGTTGCGTAAATAGGTCATCCACAACCTTTCAAAAAATTCTCATATTACATATTTTATTGAGGGGTATGATATGCAACCTCATTAATGTGTAACCATTATCTTCTTCCGCACTACACCTGTTTTGGTTGTACCGATTTGAAGCAGATAAAGTCCTGACGGCATATTGGATGTATTAATTTTAATCTTATTAAATTCAGTTTTAAAATTAGAAGAGAAAGCAACTCTTCCACTTTGGTCAATCAGGGCTATCTGTACTTCATCTGAACCCACCAGTAAATTATTGTCAACCTCAACTGAAAGCTCACCGTCAACCGGATTAGGGTACTCAGTTGTTTGGAGAAATTTCAATGGCTCAGCTTTCAAATAGAAAAGGCATCCTGAACCTGTTGGCGGATCAATATAAATTGACTGCGTTTTCGAACACTCATTTGTGTAATTTACCGTAACTGAATAGTATCCACTAGAGTACACCAGTATACGACCTATCGTCTCACCGGTTGACCAAGCATACGAGCTTGGTGTTCCATCTGTAGAAACAACTCTCAAACTAATTCTACCATCTGCACAAAGGTCTCCGGTTGGAGAAATATAAAAACTACATGTCGGTGTTGGTGCAGCCAATACTGTTAATACACCATTTCCATAAGTAAAGGAATAATTGTTGTCAGATCCACCAGAAACTGTTATCGGATAATTACCAGGTGGGCTTGATACATTTGCGGTAGTTGTGGCTAATGACTGAACATCCAAAACTGATGAATTTTCACCGTTAACGAAACCAGAGTAACTTATATTGAACATTGGGTTCGATTGACCCACGTAACGTGAGGCATTAGCTACCGTAGTAGTTAGGTTTTTTTTGGTCACGGTGAGGCTACCAGATTGATTAGTTATATGGTAGTTGTTATCAATGCCTCCTGTTAAGGTTATTGGGTATGTACCCACACTACTGAGTTCGGTTGCCAATGAGGAAGCAATAGGTGGTGAATCAATGACCGATGGCGACTCACTATTAACAAAACCAGTATAGGAAATTGTAAACGATGGGTTGGTTGATCCGTACACTTTTGTAGCATTTGAGGTGGCTATAAGTGTAGCTTTATTTACAGACAATATTCCATTCACAAAATTAAATGAATAATTATTATCGGAACCTCCTGAAGGAGTAGTTGAATAATTACCAACCGGACTAAACGAAGTAGCGGATGTTGTAACTGTTGGGGGCACATCAATAACGCTTGCGTTATCCCCGTTTACAAAACCGGTGTAACTCAGTGTAAACGCAGGATTAGCAGCACCGTAATTTCTGGACGAATTTGCCGGGGTAACTGTAAGAACAGCTTTATTAACGTATAAATTCTGTCTGATGCTTATTGCAGGATAGTAGGCAGAGTTACCCGTCTGCGAAGCGGTTATTTCTGTTACGCCAGTACCTACTAAGGTAACAATATTTCCACTTACAGTTGCTACTGAAGGGTTTGAACTAACTATAGCAACAGGTAAGCCCGAGGATGCCGTTGCAGCAACGAAAGGTGGATCATTAAGTTGCCTTATCCAAGGTTGATTTTGAATTGTAAGCGGACTAAAAGTTATGGTCTGAACACTTTTGGGCAATTGATCGTAGTACAGCGGGCCTACCGGATTAGCACCGTTTGCACCATTAAAGTCAAGCTTTTTGGTATAGCTATTTGTTGTGAAATCAAACTCAAATGTGACTCCGAGATCATTTGCCCCCCCATTATACGTAGTTCCATAAAGTTTACCATTAGGAGATTGAACAAGGGTTCCATATGGATTGGCACCATTCGTTCCATTAAAATCAAATTTCTTTGTAAACGCGTTTAGCGTAAGATCATACTCAAACAAAACCCCTTTGTTATTTGCACCTCCATACGAAGTCATTCCGTACAATTTTCCGTTTGTTGCTTGAATCAAATTACCACGAGGGTTGGCACCACTTGTTGCCGAGCTAAAGTCGAATCGCTTGGTTACAACAAATGTTACGGGATCAAACTCGAAAATTACTCCATGATTATTAACCCCACCAGCATAGGTCATACCATACAATTTGCCATTAACACCCTGAATTAAATTCCCAAAAGGTGTACTACCAGTAGCTAATGAATTAAAATTATATCTAATCGTAACCGTAGTACCATCATATTCATATATGGTACCTACATTATTTGTCCCGCCTTTTGATGTCATGCCATACATTTTACCATTTGAGGCTAACATTAATCCACATTGGGAACCGGGAACTGAGTGATCAAAGGTGAAATCATATGATGGCGGTGTACTGGAAGTGCTTAAGTCCACACCAGGAAGAAACTTAAAAATATCACCATAGCCATTTGTACCACCTTGTGAAGTCACCCCATACAAATATCCACTAATACCTACAACCAACGGTCCGATAGGGTAACTACCGTGTGTACCTGGTATTGAATTTGGAATAGGAATTCCAAACATATAAGTGCTAAAAGTGAATTTGATTGTCGATGTTGGAGGAGTGTATCCCAGATCGAATCCAAACAATGAACCAGTGTTACTGAATCCACCCACAGTACTTAATCCATAAAACCTACCGTTACTATGCTTGACTATACCACCAACGGGAGATTTGGCATCAGAAAAATGTAAAAAGCTAAACTTTTTAACGAAAATATTAGTAACTGGATTAAACTGAAATATTGTGCCTCCTGCTAGAACTGATGACTGATTTGATGCTGTTCCATAAATCATGCCATCACTTGCTTGCATTATCGATCCCCGAGGGTAAATACCGGTTGAGTTAAAGTCTTGGAATTCAATTTTTTTTACAAAAGTATTATTGATGGGGTCAAACTCAAATAAAATGCCATAGCCATTATAGCTATTTGATGCTGATGGTTGTGTGCCAAGCCCACCGTGAGTCGTTACTCCATACACTTTACCGTTTGATGCAACAATTAGTCCAACTGTATACGCCCCATCTGACGAAGGTTGTCCAAAAGCATATTTCTGAGTGTACGTATTAGTATTTAAATCAAACTCATAAATAAATCCGTTATCCCCTAGCGAAGCTTTATTAGTTGCACCGTAAATCTTTCCACCAGGGGTTACAGCAATACCAATCATAGAAGCACCATAACTCAAGTTGCTTACCTTCTTTGTTAACGTGTTCAAAGAAATATCATACTCATAAAGCACGCCCTTACCCGTACTATATTCAAGAGCGGTTCCATATAATTTACCATTTGGGGCTAAGATCATTCCATCGCCCTGAGGAAGGATCATAATACCATGCGGAGCAAGGTCGAGCTTCCTTGTTAACGAAGCTGTTGCTATATCATATTCAAATACTGCGCCATCGCTTAAGCCTTCAATCGTTTGTGAAACAGCATAAAGTTTATTGTTAGATGCTAAAACAAACGACATCGGAGGTGTGTAAAGCGGCTGACCCCCAGATGATTTAGGGAAAATAAACTTCGTCTGATAAATGTTAGTAATTGGATCAAACTCAAAGATAGCGTTACTTGTTCTTCCGTAAAGTTTACCACTAGGTACCCTCGTAAGGGATTGTACTACTGTGGTGGCAGATCCTATCTCACTATATGCATTAAAGTCAAATTTTTTCGTAAATACATTGGTGATTGGATCAAACTCAATTATAGTACCATGATTAAAATTACCTCCCTTTGTCGTTGTCCCATACAATTTTCCATTATTGGCCTGGGTTAACTTTGAATAAGGTAATCCTCCTGTAAAGGTTGCGGTGAAACTTTTCTGTACAAAATGATTAGAACCATCTGTGTTTGTTCTATAGACAGTACCATCGCCATTAGTGCCCCCGTTCTGGGTAACACCCCAAATCTGACCTTGACTATACGTACCGCAAATACTGCAGCAAATACTTACAATGAGTAAACCTATTCTTTTCATACCTATGGATTTAGACTTTGTTGTTTACTTATTAAAGTAAAGGCATTCCATACAAAATATTTTGAAAAGTAGCCGTAAAAGGTACCCCTGTAATATAAAGCTAAACTTCTGAAATAATGGGGCCTCCGAATTCACCCAAAAACAATAGTGACTAAAAATTCAAATGAATTAGCAGGGAGCAAATTAACTTTGATGAATCTTAAGGAATTTTGAGCATTAAAATTCCTGGTGACAACTTAATTTCTGTTCACCACCACCAACTTCCTATGCACCGTTGCTCCTTGTGGCGATGTCATTACCACATAGTACACGGCATTGGCTAAGCCGGAGATATCCACTGGTTTAATTCCGTTTATAGCACCCTCAAAGTCTCCCTTCAACACAGTAATACCTCGTTGATCCAGAATCTTCCAGCATGTACCCGGAGCCATCTCGGCAGGCAATCCAAAATTAAACTCAAGGCTGGCCGGGTTCGGGAAAACCTGAATGGATTTTAGCATGGCCAGAGCCGGAGTATCATCCACGGCTGTAATCGGATCAGTCTGTTTAGGTGCTACACCTGTGCGCATCACCACCGATTGCAAAATTTCATTTGATTGCAAATCCTGAACATAGCCTACCAGCATTAAGTTGTTTGGATCTACAATCGGTACATCGAGCACCACATCCAAGGCCTCGTGCGTTACACTCTGCAATGCCGTAAAAGGAAGTTCAATCACCAACCCGGCTGGCGTGAATAAATTTTTGCGCAGCACATTTTTGAAGCCACTTACATCCTTCTCCAGCAAGGCCACGTTTATCAAAACAGGTCGGGTATAAGCTTGTCGGGCAGTAAGCTTTAAGCTTACACTCATCTTGGTGTTTTCTGCAGTAGGTAAATCAGTTAGCTGCAGATCAAATACCGGCTCAACCAGGGCCCTGCGGTCAATTTCAATTTTGTTAATTTCATTATAGAGTCCTGTAAACTTACCGGGTTCCAGTTTACCATCCATGATGGTATAAGGTGGTTGCGATACACGGTAACGCAAGGCACGGGCCGCAGGATCTTCCGGATTATCGCGGTTAAACTGATCAACCCCATTAAAGTTTACGTGGTATTGAATCTGATCAAAATCAGAAAAACCCCTGTCCAATAATTGATCGTTATATAATCCATTAAGCCAGGCATCTGCAGTAAGACTAATGTTAAGTTGCGAAGTGGTGAAATGTTCTACCAGCACATTGCGCTGCTTCTCCCCTACAAATACATTGTCAAAGGCAAAGCCTTCAAAGGTTTTATTAGGATCATTCGTTCCATTACTTGCCAAGGCAAGCCTGAAGCGAACTTGTTTCCGCTCCTGTCCAGCTTCGGGAATCATATCCAGGTGGAAACGTGCATTCTTCCAGGCACTTTGCTTATTCGTCCATCCATATTGCCCCAAAATCTGGTTACCGGGATTGGATGGAATTCCAGCTCCATTAAACCAATTAATACCCTGATCGCGTGATTCAGTTATACCCGGCCCAACAATCTCCCAGTTTGCACCACCATCAATTGAATATTGCAGCACCACCCCGTCTAAGCTATTCTCAAGGTCTGAGAAATAATCAAGAGCTATCATGGGGCGATTCAGATTATCAATATCAAAGCAAGGACTATTGACCACCGATTTTTCATTGGCAAAATAGGTGTTTGCATTATTTCCACTCCACCACACATTGCCTGCGCTGTTACCGGCATTAATTTCTGTTCCGGAAGGCACACCGTGCTTCCAACTCACAAATGTGTTATCATCCGGATCGATCAGGTTTTCAATAAACCAACCGGCTGGCGTATCAAAATTCTCTGGCGGACTGCTGGAAGAAGCTACTATGGTTACATACGGTACAATGGTAATTGGTCTTGTTTTTGGTAAGCTTGTGCAACCCAGGTTTGTTGTAACCGTTAGCGTAGGGTCGTAAGAACCTATGCTGATATATTTATGAATTGGTTCAGCGTAAGTTCCTATGGTTCTTCCACTATTTGCAGGCGGAGAAATAGTACCCAAACCACTCAGCAAATCTCCGTCATCAAAATTCCAATCATACTGAGCTACTGTACTGGAACCAAGATTGGTAATAATCGCCTTGAATTTGGTACTGTCGTTGTTACAAATCGCGAAATAATCAAAATCAACAAGTGGAATTGTTCCTACAACTACCGAGGTTGGGCTTGTATAAGTACTTGCGCAACCTTGCGAAGTAGTTACTTTGAGCGATACCGTATAGCTGCTCGCATTGGCGTAAGAATGACTTGGGTTGTCATATATTCCGGTTGTTCTTCCTCCATTTGTTCCAGCAGGAATTGTTCCGGCAGGCGGCCCGGCTGCACCACTGAAATCTCCAAAGTTCCACTCAACCAAATCGATTGTTGGCGTACCCACATTTATGTCTGATACATTAATGGTTGATGTATTGGTAAACGTAGTAGGACTATCAATACACGTTCCTGTTGACGTAAAGGATACAACAGGGCTGGCTTGAACTTTTATGAACCTAGACTTTGAAGATGGCACGCCAGCGGAATTTATAAACTGAAATTCCACTAAGTAAACCCCCGAAGGCGCGTTGTCGGATTGAATTAAATAATCTGTACCATTGAAGATAACAGTTAAATCCGAAGAGTAACTAACGAAAATCCGTGAAATACCGGGATCATTAACAGGATCTGGAAGTACTGGAGTTAACAATAGGTCTCCCGTATCAGCACATATTCTATAGCTACCATCACTATCAGGTGTTGATTTAGCCACTACAAAATCAACATCCGTAAGCGGGTTAATACGTAAATTCTGGGAGGTCGAATTCGTACAGCCGTTACCATCCGTAAATGTATAAGTAATTACGTTTATTGTAGCCGGAGTACCATCATAAATGGTTGCATTGGCCGGAGTCAGGAATGCCTGATCGAAACCCGTACCTCCATCAATCGTTGTGGCTGTTAAGCCTGAACCCGGCACTATGGTAAACAATCCACCCGCCTGAAATGCATTCAATTTAAGATCTGGTCCATTTTCAGGAGCTACAGCAGGGAATGGTAATCCAATAAACGATGCATTAGGCAACGGGTTAAGGGTAAGATTCATGGTCTCTACTTCCGCAGGACACACTCCAGAAGCAGCCGTAGTAAGTGAAAGCACACGTACGGTTGGTACAGTTACCGCTTTATCTGCTGCGCTTAAAATGTAGCGCGGTTTTTCAAGCGTATTGTCATCAAATGTACCCGTTCCACCCGACCAGGAATAAGTAGATGGTGCAAATGTAACAGAACCCTGTATTTCAATATCATTCTGATTCACGCAAACTGCCAGATCCGGGCCGGCTGTGAAGATGGCTTTCGGATTCACATTCACCTGAATAGTAAACGCGTTACCTATACAAGTACCAGCCTGCGAGGTTGGCGTAACCGTATAGATCACCACCTGGTTAACCCCGGAGTTATTAATCAACACATCATCTATGATAGAACCAGATTGCAACGAAGTAGTTTCGCCAGTCACAGTGGGATGAGAAGCGGCTGTCCATGTGAAGTTAGCGGATAATGCATTACCTAACACATCAACATTATTTTGAAGATCATATCCTACGGAAGATCCACTGCAGATATCCGGAGCTGTTGCGGAAGCACCCACAGGTTCTGGTTTAACTGTTACAGTAATTTGGAAAGAAGCACCCACACAACCGTTGGTGCTGGTTGGAGTAACCGTATAAACCACGAGTTGATCGGTGTTGGTTTGGTTAACCAGTACATCGGTGATGGTAGGGCCGGCTACCGGTACGGTGCTTTCGCCAGTTACCAACGGGTTCACATTATCCGTAGCTACCCAACTGAATGTACTACCTACGTTGTTACCCAGTGTTGCTAAATTCAGTAACAGGTTATACCCTACTGATTCATCGCTGCAAATTGATTTGATATCATTCATACCAACAGGCTCTGGATTCACCGTAACTACATAATCGAACGCAGTTCCAACACAACCACCCGGGCTGGTAGGAATGAACGTGTATGTAACTGTTCCAAATGAACTGCCCGTGTTGGTCGGATTATCTACAATCGTGGATGTTCCACTTGCTGTAACACTTAACGGATTTATTGTTCCCGAAATTGAGCTGGTCCAGGTAAATGTTGTACCTCCTACCGTAAATGCCGGTGTAAAATTAAGCGGTCCTGCCCCACTGCATGTGGTTGCTGTCAATGGGCTGGTTGTAACCACACTTGCCGGATCCACCGTTACCACTACTACTATCGGGGTACCGTTGCACCCGTTCGATGCTGGTGTGATTGTATAGGTAGCGGTGCCTGATGAACTTGTGGTTGCTGTTAAGGTTTGATTGATTGTGGTACCAAAGCCTGCCGTAGCTCCGCTTACGTTGCTCT
>Ga0116144_10005990_pt1 | contig 10786 bp, 10 predicted proteins | sample AD_UKC035_MetaG_FD_89746 | JGI IMG/M metagenome (GOLD analysis project Ga0116144, IMG submission 89746) | Active sludge microbial communities of municipal wastewater-treating anaerobic digesters from USA - AD_UKC035_MetaG | ecosystem: Engineered > Bioreactor > Anaerobic > Digestate | place: USA... | reverse complement strand
TGCCCGCCCAGCCGTCGTTCATCCCCAGTTCAAAGGAGGAGTTCGGCCAGAGGTTCCGCCGGCCGTCGAAGGACTGTAATTTGATCGGGCCGAAGACCGGCTCCGCCGCCGGGGCCGGCGTCCGGTAGGGCTCGTCGGACTGGTAAACCGGCCGCGGCGCCAGGGCCGCCGCGTCCAGGCCGGCCCGCCGGGCCGTCTCCTAGTGGTAATCGGGCGGCGCCTTCTCGTTCGGGTCGTCGCTCAGGTAGATGGTGTCCACCCAGATGCTCCGGTTCAGCGGCTCGGTATGGCCGCCGTAGCCGCGGCCGCCGAACTGGACCGCCTCCAGGCTGATGCTCGCGGCCGGCGCCGCCAGCGTGATCTCAACGCCCGGCAGCCAGGTGAAGCGCTTCTTGGTGCTCTTCCAGGTGACATCGGCCTTCGCCGCGCCCAGGCCCACCCGCACCACCGTATCCTCCTCGGGGCTGGTCGGGCCGACCACCCGCAGGAAGAGGCGGTACTTGCCGGCCGGGACCGGCTCCGCCAGCGGCCGGCTGATGATCCGGCCGCCGGCCGGCGCGTTGGCGTGGATGGCCGCACAGTAGCCGCGCCCCGGCGCGCCCCAGATGCGCAGGCTGGCCTCGCGGCTGTACCAGCCGGGCGCCGCCTCGTTGTCGTAGGGATAGCGGAGCAGGGAGCCGATCTCTTCGGCCTCGAAGTAGCGGCCGGCCGCCCGGGCCGGAACGGACAGGAAAAAGAAGCAGACCAACCCCAGCCAGAACCCTCTCGAAAATCCAAGCCTCATGACCGCTTCCTCTTTTTCTTATGGAAGGGATACCGGATTTGGCATTTTTTAAAAAGATATTATATCATAGTGGATACCTTTGTCAAAAGGTTCTAATCAATAGATAAACATATACTTTTCGGTTGCTTTTCCACCCCCCGTTCCGGGGGCGAAAAAAAGCCAAGGAGAGGCATGGAGAAGAAACTGCCCTGGTGGAAGGAATCGGGCCTGACGGTGGCCGGCGGCTGGCACCCGATCACCGGACGCATCCGCCGACACATACCGAACGAGAACGAGGAGGCCGATTACCTCTGGGAGTACACCGAGGCGCACATCCTCCGCCTCAAGGAACTGGGCATCACCCTGCTGGTCAGCCAGTTCGACCGCGGCCTGGGTGACACCGACCAGGCCGAGGAGCAGGAGCGGGCCCGCCTTCAGGCCGAACTCTGCCACCAGCACGGCCTGCGCCACGGGGTTTACCTGGCCAACACCGTCTACTACGAGTCGATGCTCAAGGATTACCCGGAGTGCGAGGACTGGGCGGTGGTGACCCACGACGGCCGCAAGGTCCACTACGGCGGCGAGCAGACCTGGCGCTAGCTGGCCTGCTTCAACTCGCCCGGCTGGCGGGAACGGATGCGCCGCCAGATCGAGCGGGCGGTCAACTACGTCAAGACCGACTGGCTGCACTTCGACAACCTGGAGGTCTGGCCGGAACCGGAGAGCTGCCACTGCCGCTACTGCCAGGAGGCCTTCAAAAAGTTCCTCTACCGCAAGTACCCGGACCCGGCCAGCCAGAAGCGCCGCTTCGGCTACCCCGGCTTCGAGACCTTCCGGGCGCCCAACTTCTACCTGCGCTTCACCGGCCCCTGGGACCTGGACCGGGTCGAATGCCCCCTGATGCAGGAGTGGATCCTCTTCCGCTGCTGGCAGGTCACCGACTACTTCCGCGACCTGGCCGGGTACGCCCGCTCCCTCAATCCCGCCATCGGCGTCGATTCCAACGGCCAGTGCATCCGGGGCGTCAACCACGCCTTCACCCACGGCGTCGACCACGGCGCCCAGGCCGCATACGCCGACGCGGTCTGGGACGAAAACCCCGACTACCGGTCCGAGGAACACCCGGCCGCCATCTATCCCTCGACCGTCAAGTTCCGGGGGGCCAACTTCCTGCGCCGCCTCGACAAGGAGGTGCTGGGCGGCTACAAGGACGAGGAGACGCTGGCCGCCAACCTGACCTTCACCGGCCACCCGGGCATCAACCACGCCTGGGGCTACGCCGAACCGGGCCGGATGCCGCTGAACCCGGCCCAGCCCGGCGTGGCCGAACTGCTCGAACACCAGCGGCGGAACCGCGGCCTCTACGCCAACCTGCGGCCGGCCGCCCGGATCGGTCTCTGGCGCAGCCACCTCTCGCTGGCCTTCGTCTCCACCGACACCCACCTGTCGGCCTTCGTCCTCGAGCAGACCCTCTTCAACCACCGGATCCCCTTCAGCATCATCTTCGATCAGCAGCTGACCCCGGAAGGGCTGAAGGAGTTCGACCTGCTCATCCTGCCGGACGCCGAGTTCATCAGCGATGCACAGGTCGCCCTCCTGACCGGCTTCGTCGAGTCCGGCGGCCGCCTCCTGATCACCGAGAAGTCCGGCCGTTTCACCGACGAGCCGCGCCGGCGGGCCCGGCCGGCCTTCGACCGCCTCTTCAGCGGCTCAAACCTCCGGACCGCGGGCAGCCGCCAGGAGGAGACCGGCCTCATCGAGTCACACCGCCAGTTCACCGAGCGGGAGTTCGGGGGCGAAAGAGCCCGGGCCGAGTACGGCCGCGGCCGGGCCGCCTACCTGCCCCGGCTCGACTACCTCTACCGGCCCCGCGCCTTCCAGAGCCGCTACCACGTCTTCTACGACGGCATCGACAGCCGCTACTGGAAGGAGCCGCTCAACCGGGACGAAATCCTGGCCGAACTCGAGTGGCTCTACCCGGACTGCCGGCCGCTCCGGGTGGCCGAGGCCCCGGAACTGCGCCTCGATTACCTGGCCTGGCCGGACGGCCGGCTGGGCGCCGCCCTGCTGCGCTGCGGAACGCTGGCCGGCCCGGCCGACCTGCGCCTGGGCGTCCGGGCCGCCGCGGCGCCGCTGGATGGCGAATTATGGCGCCCGGGCGATGAAAGGCCCCTCAAACTGGCGTGGCGGCGGGAGAAGGATTACTTCGAGACCGGCCTGGCCGGAGTCGGCCGCCACGGGGTGGTCCGCTGGCGGCTGAAAGAGTAGCCGGCAACCGGATAAAAAAAAGGAGGAGCCGGGTCTTCAAACCGCTGAAGGCCCGGCTCCTCCTTTTATCCCGGCCGACCGCCGCCGTTACCGGCCGGTCCAGTAAACCGCGAAGGGCGAGCCGGCCGTGCTGATGTAGTAGGGTCCGAACTGATCGGTGTTGCCGCTCTCGACATGGCCGTCGGCGAAGAGGAAGTTGGCCTGGCCGTAGTGGCGTTCATAATCGACCGGCCGCTCGGAGTTGCTGAGTGAATAGGTGCTGGAGGTCCTGACCTCCCCCACGTAGATGAACTTGTCCAGGCTCAGGCCCAAGTTCTCCAACTTGTTGGTCGTCACCAGGCCGCCCGCCCAGCCCCGGTAGTTGATGCCGTAAATCCGATAAGCTGTCCGGGGGGAGGGGCAAATCACCAGTTTGTGAACCTTCATCCGGTTCCAGATATCGGTGGCGGTGCCGTCCTGGTTGATGCCCAGGTAGGGCGAGAGCTGCCCCAGCCAGCCGTTCATGCCGCCGCCGCCGAAAGCCCCCTGGTTGCAGGGCGGGTAGCCGTCCCAGTCGTTGATGTACTGGTGGAAGGCCAGGCCCAGCTGCTTCAGGTTGGCCATGCAGGTGGCCTGCTGGGCCCGGCCCCGGGCCCGGGAGAGGGCCGGCAGCAGCATCGCCGCCAGGATGCCGATGATCGCAATCACCACCAGCAGTTCTATCAGGGTAAACCCTTTCTTTCGTCCCATCGTCGAATCCCTCCCGCTCAAAAGGCCATGTAGGCCGGGTACTTGTTGGTGGTGTCGCCCCGGAACCCGTTGATAACCGCCTTCTGGTTGCCGCCGACCACGCCCAGGAAGTAGCCCTGGTTGCCGGAGACCACCTTGACCGGCAGCCACTCCACGTTACCCTTCCAGTACATCACGTTCATGCCCATCCAGTGGTTGCACTGGGCCTGCGCCTTGTAGGTGTAATCACCGTTCCAGTAGATGCCGGAGGTCCGCTGGGCCGAGGTCGGGTAGGGGATGTCGTCCGGGCCGGAGCCGGCGGCCGGCGCTGTGTAGCTGTAATGCTTGTCGCACATCAGCACCAGTTCGTTCGGGTAGCGGTCGCGCAGCTTGACCCCGCAGGTGTAGGCGTAGGCGATGTTGGCCGCCTTAAGGTCGCCGGCGCTGCTCATGGCCGCCTTCTTGTAGGAGCCGGACGGACAGATGAAGATGCCGGCGTCCTTGACGTAGCCGTTCACCCAGAGCAGGCGCAGGCAGCAGGTCGCCCAGGCCCGCGGGTGCCAGGTATCCATGCTGTCGAAGGTGTAGACGGGCTGGCCGTTGGCGTCGGTCAGGCCGTCGTAGGGGAACCACTCGTCGAAATCCTGGGCATACATGTAAAGGCAGGTGTAGAGGTTCTTCAGGTTGCTGATGCAATTGGCCTGCCGGGCTTTCTCCCGCGCGTTGGCCAGGGCCGGCAGCAGGAGCGCCGCCAGGATGGCGATGATGGCGATCACCACCAGCAGTTCGATCAGGGTAAAACCTCGCTTCTTCATCGCAGACCTCCGGATGACCTCGATACTGAAACGATCCGTTCACCGTTCCGAAAATTTCTCCGCCCGGCCGCTCACCCCCTTTCGACAATCAATATGCGTATTGTCAAGTTAAAAACTCGAGATTGTTAATGATACTTTTCTTATACCCTTACCAATCCGAAATGTAAAGGGGCGACCGGGGCGGGCGCCCCCTTTCCAGAAAAGCGGCCGAAGGAAGTGGCGGGACGGGAGGGGGAGAAAAAAAGCGCCGGGAGGTTGAAAAGAGGCCTCCCGGCGCCGATATCCCGATTTAGCTTGCTTAACTATCCCTTACCAAGCCCGCGGTCCGTACCACTTTTTGAGCCGGCCGCCGTTGCGCCAGCCGGCGTTGTTATAGGCGTTAACCGCCGGCCAGTAGTTGGCGTAGGTTCCATACCGGCCGGTGCCGGTGCCGGAGAAGGAGTCGCAGGGCTTGAATTCCACGTTGCCTAAGGCGTAAAGAAAGTTTCCGCCCACGTAGCCGTGGTTATTTCGGGCGCCGCCCCGGGCGTAGTAGCGAAGCCCGTTGTGGTAAGTGGCGCAGCGGCTTTCGGATCCCGGCTGGTTCTCGTAAGGATCGGTGTATAACTCCTGTTGCCCCCGATCCAGCAGGAGGACGATGCGCTCCGGCTGTTCGACCTTGGTGGAGACAAAATCGGTGTTCCGGTAGCCGACTGCGAAGGCGTAACTGCAACGGATATTCTTGTTGCCGACGGCGACAAAATCGCTGTAACTGGCCGCCGGTACCTGGTTGACGTTGTCGCCCGGGCAGAGGAAGACCTTGGTGTTCTTGACGTAGTTGCCCGAAATGAGCAGCGCCAGGGAGCCCTTGGCCGTGGCCGCGAACTGGGTGTCCGCGCCCGGCAGCAACAGGCTCAACTCCTTGTCGTGGGGATACCAGCCATCGTAGTCGTTGGCGTAGAGTTCCAGGGCCAGGTGAAGCTGCTTCAGGTTGTTCTGGCAGGAGGCGATCAGCGACCGTTCCCGGGCCCGGGCCAGGGCCGGCAGCAGCATCGCCGCCAGAATCGCGATGATGGCGATCACCACCAGCAATTCTATGAGCGTGAATCCTTTTCGTTTCATCTTTAATCTCTCCTGATAGAATGATCAGTGTGCTTCATCCGGCTTAATAAGTGGCCGTCCAGGGATAAACGTTCTGGTTATTCGGGGCGTCATTGCGCGACAGGTTCTCAACGTGGCCGTCCAGGAAGAGGAAGTTCATCCTGCAGTCCTCGTTGATGCCGGCCGCGTCCTTGGGACCGGTCGGGTTGAAGCTGTGGCGCCACCAGTTGCACCCGAAGGCCGCCTCGTCGGAGGCCGCGCCGAGCAGGAAGTTGGTCCCGCTGGAATTCCGATCGGTCAGGTAGGCCAGCCGGTCCGGCCGGTCGGTGAGGTTGATGCGCGGATCGGCCGAGCTGCCCCCCAAGGAACGGTAGTTAATCCCGTAGTGGGGGATGTTGACGTTGGCGTAGGTCTTCTCGGACGGGCACTTGCCGACATTCTGGCTCTTGATGTAACCGGCATTGACCATCTTCACGAAGAAGTTGTTGGTGTTGCCGCCGGACTCGCCGGGCATGATGCCGTTGAAGTCCTCGGCGTACATCCGGGCCGCCAGCCCGATCTGCTTCAGGTTATTAATGCAATTGACCACCCGCGCCCGTTCCCGGGCCCGGGCCAGGGCCGGCAGCAGCATCGCCGCCAATATAGCGATGATCCCTATGACCACCAGCAATTCAATCAGGGTGAAACCTCGTTTCTTCATGGACTGCCTCCAATGATGATAATGATGTTATCCGAACTCAAAAAGAGCAGAATCGGCCGTCGATCTCTCTCCATCACCTCCTTTCTCAATAATCAAACCCCCGAAATTCCGGAGGCGTTATCCGCCTTAAATCTACTCTATTTTTTCACACCGGGACCCATTTGTCAAGTAGCGGCTGAAAAGGTTGCCGTCTCAAATTCTCACGCTCTTTCTATTGCCTGTTTTCTCAATATGTTTGTTTAAGTGTTATGGCGGTTCCCGCCGTCACGCCCCGGCCGGTCGAACCGCGGATCTTCCGCCGGGGAAGACGCCGGCCGGTTTCCGGAAGAGGCATTTGTTCAATCGGCCATTAGTATAGTAATATATAAGGACAGGAAAGCGCAACTTCCCTCCCGCGGTTCCCTCTTAAACCATGAGCCGGCCCGGCTCCATCGGCCCGACCAAACCGGCGGACTGGCATGAAAAAAGCGGTAGCGAGCGGTTCATACGAAGTCAACGGAAAGCGGCTGGAGCGTTTCTCCCGGCGGGAGAGCGGCCGGGCGATCCTTTTCCGGACCGTCCAGCCGGAGGGGATTGAAATAACGGTGACCGTCCGCCGGCGCCGGGGAAGGAGCGGCGGCCTGGAGATATCCCACCGAATCGCCAACCGCTCGAAGCGGGAACTCGTCCTGGGCGCCTGTCAACCCTTCTCAATCGAATTTTCCAGTTCCGATCCGGCCGAAGTGCGCCTCTTCCTCAACTCCGGGAACCCGGACAATACCTGCGTGGCCCGGGCCGGCGCGCGGCCCCCCTTCCCCAAGAATTCCATCCGCTGGCTGCCGGCCGACGCCGAACGGCTGGTCCATACCGGGATGGATTTCATGCTGGCCTTCGACCCGGAGAGCAGGCAAGCGCTCATCTGCCACGCGCTGACTTTTCAGAGCGACTCGCCCTTCTTCACCTGCGCCGCGCCCCGGCCGGGCGAAACCGGGCTGCGCCTGGAACTGCGCGGGGACTACCGGGGCTTCCGCCTGAAGCCGGGGGAACGCCTGGAGGGCGACCGCTACCGGGTCCGGCGGGGCCGCGATCCCTTCCGGCTGCTGGAGAAGATGGCCGATGACCTCGCCCGGGCCAACCGGACGACCCGGCTGCCCCGGGAAACGGCCTGGGGCTGGTGCTCCTGGTACTCGCGGGCGCAGGGGATCGACCGCCGCTACATAATCGACTCGGTCCGCCTCCTGCAGAAGCGGCTCGACGGCCGGGGCCGCCCCCTGGTCCTGGTCGACCACGGCTGGCAGGCGGCCGGGGGCACCCTCGGCCGCCACGAGGGGAGCGACCGCCGCTTCCCGGGCGGCATGAAGCGACTGGCCGGCGAAATACGGGCGCTTGGGGGCCGGCCGGCCATCTGGTTCTCACCGGTCCGCTACAACGGGGCGTCTCCCTTTCTCAAGGCCCACCCGGAGGCAGCCCTGCGCGAAGCGCGGTCGGACGAAGCCCTGAAGTACCGGGAACGGCCCGACGAGAACGGCCGCTGCTCCTATTTCCTGGACCCGACCCACCCGCAGACCCGGCGCGAGGTGGTCCGTTGCCTGGAGCGCTTCGCCGGCTGGGGCTACGACTACCTGAAGGCGGACTTTGTCGAGATACCTGACTGGTTCGCCTACCGCCACCACGACCGCCGGACGGCGGCCAACGGCCCGGTCAACCGGGCCCTCTTCGAAACGATCTACCCGGCGGCCCGGCGGCTGGGAATGCGGGTGCTGGCCTGCATCACCTTCATCGACCGCCTGGACGGGCTGAAGGATGACCAGCGGGTCGCCCACGACACCAACCCGGCGGCCGGCCCCGACCACCTGGCCGCGATGGCAACCACCGTCTTCTCCCGCTACTTCTACCACCGGCGCCTCCAGCACAATGACCCGGACTGCCTCTGCCTGACCGGCCGGCCGCCGAAGAAACCGGAGCTGAGCGAGGGGGAGGCCCGGCTGCGCACCCTGGTCGTCTTCCTCTCCGGCGGCACCATCCTGCTCGGCGACGATCCGGCCCTGGTGCCGGAGGAACGCTTCGACCTGTTCCGGCGCTGCCTGCCGGTCTTCGGCCGGACCGGCCGGCCGCTGGACCTCTTCGAGGCCGGCGGCGCGCCGGCGGTACACCGGCTGGAAGTGCCCGATTACGGCGACGGCCGCGTCCTGACCGCCTTCACCAACTTCACCGGCCGGCCGCGCAGCTTCCGCCTGGAGGCGGCGGAAAACGGAAAACCGGCCGCCGGCCTGGAACTCTTCTCCGGCCGGGAATTCCGCCTCGAAGCCGGGGAAAGTTCCGTGACCGTGCCGCCCCTGGACGCCGCCCTCTACCTGCTGGTGCCGGAACTCGAACACCCCTGGCTGACCGGCACCGACCGCCACTGGACCGGCGGCTTCAAGGGCGTGGTTGACCGGCTGGCCTGGGATCCGGCGCGCCGCACGCTCCGGTTCCGCTTCCGCAACCTTTTCAACCATCCGGCCGCCCGCTTCTGGATCCAGTGGCCGGCCGGATACCGGCCGGCCGGGCTGAAGACCTCCGGCGCCGCGGCGGCCTGGGAGGCCGGCGGAGTGCTCCGGCTGGCGCGGCCCTCGATCAGCGAAAACATTCAAATATCATTCAAAACCGGGGAGGTTCAAAAAGATGTCTGAAGATAAGTACCACCGCGAAATTTCGGCGCCGGCCTGGTCGAACCCGCCGCTGGAGGATCACAAGGGACACCGGCTGATGGAGGTCGGCGACGCCGCCTTCTTCAAGAAGGGGCTCAAGGTTTTCTTCGGCGATGTCCACATCCATACCAACTACTCCCGCTGCGGCTTCCCGAACAACGGCAATATCGCCGAAAACCTGGCCTACGCCCGCGAGGAGAGCCGGCTGGACTTCGCCGCCGTAGCCGACCACGCCGAGCACCTGGAGCCGAAGCAGTACCCGGGCTACTGCCGGGAGGTGGAGGCCGGCAACGACCCGGGCCGCTTCGTCACCCTGCCGGCCTTCGAATGGGCCAGCCACACCCTGCCGACCAACGGCCACCGGGTCGTCTACTTCCGGGAGCGCTTCGGGCCGCTCATGGGCGGCAAGGACCCCCGCTACGACACCCCGCGCAAGCTGGCCCTGGCCCTGCGCCGGATCCGGCCGGGGGTGATCGCCCCGCGCCACCACCCGACCTACGTCAATGACTGGCGGAGCGTTGACCCGGACTTCGAGCCGGTGATCGAAATCCACTCCGAGTGGGGCTGCAGCGAGCGGGACGGCGGCCCGCTCTCGCCCTCGCCCGGCCGCTGGCCGGTCTGGCCGGGCAACTATGCCCAGGACGGCCTGGCCCGCGGCCACCGCTTCGGCTTCATCGGCGGCGGCGATTGCCACAATGTCCGGCCCGGCCTCAACGGCATCACCGCCGTCTACGCCGACCGGCTCAGCCGGGAGTCGGTCTTCGACGCCATCCGCTCCCGGCACTGCTACGCCACCAGCGGGGCAAAGATACTGCTCGACTTCCAAGTGAACGGCCACCGGATGGGCTCGGTGCTCGAGGCGCCCCTGGAGGAGTGGCCCCGTCTCTTCCCGATCCAGGTCGCCTGCGGGGTGATCGGGACGGCCAGCCTGGCCCGGATCGAGCTGATCGAGAACAACCGGGTCGTCTACACCCACCTGCGCTGGCGCGGTCCGGCCAGCCAGATGGCCTTCCAGCTGAAGTTCGAAACGGTCACCTACTACCCCCGCTACTACTATGTCCGGGTCACCCAGACCGACGGCCAGATGGCCTGGTCCAGCCCGGTCTTCATCGACTACCGGGTACCCCCGGACATGTACTACTGGCAATCGGTCCCCGCGGACCGGCTCGCCAGAAACAAAAGGAGAACGGAATGAAGAAGTCCTTGGACCCGGCGGTCGTCCTGGGCGACCGGTTCCGGGAATTTCAGGTGCAGTTCTGGGATTATGCCACCCTCTCGCTCCTGAAGGCCTTCGCCGCCATCTGCGAAAAGGGCGGCTTCGGCCGGATCGACAGCTTCACCGGCGCCGGCCGGATCCGCTCCGGCGCCCGCTACCGCTTCCAGTGGCGCAAGGGCGCCCCGCTGGAAATCAAGGCGGACCAGGAAAGCTCCGAGGCGGCCGGCGGCCTGGTCCTGAAAGGGAAGCTCGACTTCTTCACCATCAACCGGATCCGGAACTTCCCGCTCTTTCACCTGCGGGGACTCTACCGGAAACCGATCGCTGCCCGTTGGGGGTACCATGATTAAACTCGAAGGCCGGATCAAGTGTCCTTTCTGTTACGCCTACTTTCCGCGCCGGGCCGGGGCGGTCCAGCAGTGCTTCGACTGCGGCCGGGCGTTGTAGCCATTCCGGCTGGTCCGGGCCAGCCGTTTCCGCCTGGACGTCAGGCAGCTGACCTTCGCCGAAGCGGTCAATCATCCGGTGCGGCCGATCCGCCACGGCTTCGCCCACGAGAGCTTCCGC
>Ga0116144_10005980_pt1 | contig 10797 bp, 6 predicted proteins | sample AD_UKC035_MetaG_FD_89746 | JGI IMG/M metagenome (GOLD analysis project Ga0116144, IMG submission 89746) | Active sludge microbial communities of municipal wastewater-treating anaerobic digesters from USA - AD_UKC035_MetaG | ecosystem: Engineered > Bioreactor > Anaerobic > Digestate | place: USA... | reverse complement strand
CGCGGGCTCCACGCGCACGGCGCGGCCGGCGTTGGTATAAACCGTCTGATCAAATATCAGACCGTCCGTGCGGATTCCGCGCACCTGCATCTGAGTTCCGGTCACATGGCACGAGACAAAGAAGAGGCAGGTGGTCGCATATTCGTGAAAACCTGGCGTGAAGGTGGAATAATAGAGCGTGCCGCCCCCGCCGCCCGCGACAAAATAGTTGATCCCGCGGATGGGAACAGTCCGCTGATAGTTGTGGCTGTGGCCGCTGAATACAACATCCGCCTCGTACTGCACAAACACCGGGCACCAGTTGGTCTTGATGTGATCATCCCCCGCCCGCTCGCCCAGTGAATACGGCGGCCGATGGAAATACGGAATGATCCACGCGATGTTCGTGTTGTTGGCCGCGCCCTGCAGGTCGCGCGCAAGCCAATTGGTCTGCCCCTCCACTTCCAGATCCGAATTCAATGCCACAAAATGCGTATTGCCGACATCAAAGGAGTAACAGCTCCCGTTGGACGGTTTTTCCGGCAGACTGAAAATCTTCCAGTAGTCGGCATTGCCGCTCGGGCCGTCGTCATGATTGCCGCACACCGGCATAAAGACCGCCCGCTGCAGTTCGTCGGTCGTAATGGTGAAAAACTGCTCCCACGTCGGCCAGCTCGTGCTGTAAACCGGATCGGAAAGATCCCCCATTTGGATGACGAAATCCGGTTCGTTTTGAATAATTTCTTCCGCAACATCCCGGCCCCAGGCTGCATTGAGTCCGCCCTGCAAATCGCAATGCACGGCAAAACTGAACGGATTGCCCGACGCGGGGGCTGTCCGGAACGAACCCGTCTGCACAAACCCATCCGTGGATGATGCCTCGAAAAAATACTTTGTACCGGGAGTCAGGCTGGTCAGCGTCAGCCGATGCCTGCGGGAGCCGCTGGGATCCACAACGGAATCGGTATAGTTGGTCGTCAGACCGTACTGCACTGTGCCCCGCCCCTCGGCATCGCGCTCCCATGCAATCGTGGCGGTGGTTTGGGGATCATCGGTCCAGGTGATCACAACGGGAATGGTGCGGGCAGAACACCGGACGGCCAGCAGCAGAAGCACAGCGGCAATGAATTTTCCTCGCAGCATATTCACACCCTTCTTGTACTGCCGGAAAGTCTAACGGCAGACAATGGAAGATAAAGCCGAAAATTCACGGAGGCCGCAATGACGGTAACGACCCTGTGCAAAGGCGCAGATGCCGGCCGTTGACAAATAGATACCGATAAAACATATTCATCCGGATGAAAATTCCCATATTACTGGCATTAACTGGTCTGCTGGCCGGCTGCGGATCCGGCATGGTTCTTCACCAGTTCAGCACGCATACAGGCCCCGGCAACTGGCAGATTGAAAACGACAGCGTTATGGGAGGACTCTCCCGCGGACGACTCGCCATCAACAAATCCGGCCATGCACTGTTCACGGGTGAAATATCCCTCGACAACAACGGCGGCTTCTCTTCAATTCAGGCCGACTTTGAATCACTCGATGTTTCCGCCTTTCGCCGTCTCTGCATTCGGCTCAAGGGTGACGGCAAGCGCTACCAGGTTCGCATCGAGTCCGCCCCAAAGGACCGCCACGCTTATGCCTTCGATTTCAGCACATGCGGCAAGTGGCAGGTGATCAGCATTCCGTTTGACCAGATGTTTGCCATCCGCCACGGCGACCGCCTTGATCTCCCCAACTATCCCGGCCAGACCTTGAGCCGCATTCAGATTCTCGCCGGCGACGGTCGCGCCGAATCCTTCCAGCTCGAAATAGACCGCATCTGGCTCCAATAGCGCCCTGAACCCGTCAGGGATATCGGAGCCGCCGCGAAAAGTGATCGGGTCAGATTCAATCTCCTGCGGAAGCAGGAAAGAGAAGCATAGCCGGGGAGCCCCTGTTTTGGTCATTTTTGCTTGCTTTTATGCGTAATTACCTTAAGGAACAAGATAAGCCCCCCGGGCAAAGAGGAAGCCAAACAGGAGGAATGCATGAAAACAATTCGTTTTCTTATCGTGGGCTTGTGCGTCTCCATTGCAATCGCCCTGCCAGCGCGCGCTCAATATCTGTGGGGCCGCGAATCAGGAAAACCCGCTTTCAGCCCGGGACGGTTTCCATGTGTCGCGGTGGACGGCGACTACATTTTCGTCTCAGGGGTCAACACGGATGCCCCCACGCTGGTCAAGCGGGGGAATCCTGTCATCGAGAAACTGGACCGTTTCGGGCGGCCCATGTGGTCCACCAACGGAAGCGGCATTCGCTGCAACCTGAAAGGCAATCCTGTCGCGGCCATTGGCCCGAACTTCCTTGAGTGTCTTCCCGACGGCCAGGGCGGAGTCGTGGTCTTCTGGGCGCCGGTGGAAGGTGCCGAGTATCGCCTTCTCAGCGCACAGCGGTTCTCCGCCGAAGGCGAACGGCTCTGGGGCGACTACGGCAAGACGAACCTCGCCTATTGGGGCGGGTCCATCCCCGATGAGAATGTGATGTTGCTGCTTCCGTCCGGCACGAACGGGATCGTGGCCGTGTGGCAGGTTTCGGCGCACGTCTGCATCCCCGTGGCCACTCTCTTTGACTGGGACGGCAACACCGTCTGGAGCAATCTGCCGTTCGGAACGGCCAGGGGGGAAAACATTATGGACGTGTGCGCTGACGAGATCGGCGGAACCCTGTACGTGAAGCCCCTCGATGACGGCGATGAGGGCAGGTCCTGCACGACGATGGTGCAGCGCCTCGACGAGGACGGAACCATCCTGTGGGGCGACGGGATTCCGCTGGCAGGGCTGTACGACCTGTACGAGATACAAAAGACATGGCCCCGGATTGCCGCGGACGGTTCCGGCGGCGCCGTGGTGATCTACAACGACAAGGACCACCGGGGCAATGTTCACGCCCAGCGCCTGGATGCCGGCGGCAACATGCTGTGGGACACAAACGGCATCATCGTTTGCAGCAACGCCACGAGTGTGACAGTCATGGCGACGTGCCTCGTCCGCGTCGAGCCGGACACCTGGGTGGCCGTCTGGTCGGACAACCGCACCGGCTACTACAACGTGTACGCCCAGAAGGTGAGCGGCACGGGCGTGGTCGCGTGGACGGAGAACGGCTTGCCCGTCTGCACCGTGCCCGAAAACCATGCCTGGCAGGATCAGTCGTTCGAATGGTCCAACAAGCAGCAGCTGCAGGCCATCCCCGACGGCGAGGGCGGGGTCTGGATCGCCTGGTTGAGCTCTTACGGCAACCAGGGCTACTACCTCCAGCATCTCGACGAGAATGGGAACACGCTGCTGCCCGGAACGGCGAGAGGATTTGCCGACGGGATCCCAGTGAGTTATGGCGTTTCCGTGCAGGATGGATTCAGTCTCGCCGCGTGGCGCCCAAATGCCGTTATGGCGGCGTGGGACACCGGCGACCCCGAAGTCCGCGTGGGCACATTCTACAGCGGCGCGCCGGCGATCACGTCGAGCCTCACGTCGGCCGCGACCGTCGGCACAACCCTCACGCTCACGAATATGGACGGCGTGCTATTCCAGCCCGGAGTACAGGTGTACCTGCAGCGTCCCGGCGAGAGCATCATTGGCGCGATGGATGTCTCCGTCGACGCCTCGGACAACCTGATCTGCACGTTCAACTTCGGCGAGGACTGGACCGCCCGCGACAGCAGCCGCGCGTGGCGCGGCATCGCATGCTCTGACGACGGCGCGAACTGGATCGCGAGCGCCGGGGGCAGCGACTACCTGCATCTCTCAACGAACGGCGGCGCGACATGGGCCGCGGCCGCCAGCTCTCTGGACTGGCGCGGCGTGGCGGCGTCTTCCGACGGCCGGGCGCTCGCCGGCGTGGCCTACGGCGGACCGATCTACATCTCCCGGGATGCCAGCGCCACATGGGATGCTCGCGACTCGTCCCACAACTGGATGGCGATCGCCTCGTCGGCTGACGCACGACACCTCATTGCCGCGGGCTTCAACGACACGCTCTACCTCTCCTCGGATTACGGCGCAGCCTGGACCCCGGTCGAGAGCAACCGCCCCTGGTACGGGGTGGCGTGTTCGGACGACGGATCGCGATGGATCGCGGCCGCCGGGGGACCCGCGTCATCGAACCGCCTTGTTGTTTCCGGCGACTACGGCGCTACGTGGACGATCCGCGACGACGAGCGCCAGTGGCGTGCCGTGGCCTCTTCCGCCGACGGCAGCACGCTCGCCGCCGTCGTGTACGGCGGAAAAATTTACACCTCCGATGACTACGGCGTCACTTGGACGGCCCGCGATTCGGACAGGTACTGGACCGGGATCGCGTGCTCGGATGACGGCAAACGCATGGTTGCCTGCGCGGGCGGTTCGGCCTACTCCGATCAGATTTACGTCTCGGGTGACGGCGGTGTCACGTGGACAGCCGAGGGTCCCGCTGAAAACTGGGTGCCCATCGCATGCTCGTCTGACGGGCGGCGCATTGTGGCTGGCGACTACAATGGCCAGCTTTACACGCGCGTGCTCGAACCGGAAACCGGCTTGTGGCTGCTGACCGTGGAGAATTCGGACGGGCAGACCACCAGCATGGCCTTCGATCTCCGACCGGAGACCTATCCGCCGGACACACTCGGGAAGTCAATCGATCCGGGCCTGCAGCTTCTTGGCTGCCCTTTCGGCAGCGATATCGCGCTGTCGGAGATCACGCTCACCAACGGCACACGCGGGGCAACATTCTTTGAAGGTGACAACATCATGATCTACAACAGCGCCAGCGGAACGTTCAGCAACTACTGGCTCGACTCCTCCGGCGCATGGGTGGACAACAGCGGGCCCGCGACAAACGTGATGATTGATCCCGGCGGCGGCTTCTGGTATCGCAGCCGGGGCGGCAGTTCATTTAACTGGAACGAGACGAGGCCATGGTGAGGAGGCGGACAATGAAGCTTTTTTACATTGTTCTCTTGAGCCTGGTCCTCCGCACTCTTAATTCAGAAGCCGCGCTGGTCTGGGGCAACAGCGGCGCGATCACCAACGAGCGAGGCGTGACGGTTGCCTCGTCCGAGACCGACAGCGGAATCGGCTCGTTCGCGCAACTGATCTGGGCAGGAGCCAACGAAACCGCGGATCCGTTTGTCCGCTCCGACACCGGCGTCAGCGGCGACGACGCTGTGGTCGCAACAGTCTTCAGCGCGGAGGATTTTTTCTCCGCGCCGATGCCGGGCATCTTCCCCATGCGCGTCGCGCTGGGCGCGGCGGACAGCAACAAGGTGTACTATGTGCGTGTGTTCAATGCGCCGAACCCGGATTACGCGGCAGGCATCGCGGCCTCTGCCCCGCTCCACGCGACATACTTCTGGCAGTCGGATACTCATGCCTACGCGCATAATGAACTGCTCGACGACCACTGGAACTTCGCGCCATTCGGCGGGCAGACCCTCGCCCGCGGAATGATCGCGTCAAACGACGTGCCGGTCTGGTGGCTGGTGCAGTATGATTTGACCAACGACTACGATGCCGCCGCCGTCGGAAATCAGGATATCGATCCCCTCACAACTGACGAAGAATGGATCGCGGACACCAGTCCGATCGACAGCAGCAGCTGCTTCCGCGTGACAAGTGTCACATACAGCCCATCGGCAGCAGTTCACTTCAACTCGAGTACCGGCCGCCTGTACACGATGCAGTGCGTCACCCTCCTGCCCGAAAGCAACTGGACAAACGTGCCGGGATGCGGGCCGAGACCGGGCGCGGGCGGAGCGGATTCAATGCCGGACACGAACGCAGCTCCGGCCGGTTCATTCTACCGCCTGAGCGTGCAGCTCCCATAAAGACCATGCCGGGCGCAGCAGGGGTCTCAAGCGGCTTATGCTGCGGACTGAAGACGCAGAAGGCGGGCCACATGGCACTCGCGGACATAATCCATTGCACACAAAAGGGTTATTATCATTCTCTTCACCAGGAAAACGGCGTTTTTTGCTTGATTTTATATTGATACTATGCGTTTATATATATGTCCGCTAAAGGAGATCTGACGACACAAGGAGGTCGTGATGCAAACAAGAGCCTTTCTTCGACTGTTCATCTTTCTTCTCGCGCTTGCCAGCGGGAACCCCGAAGTCCACGCACAGGTCTCGCTTGAATATTCCTCGTTCCTGGGAGGAATCGGGACCGATGACGCGCAGGCGGTCGCGCTGGCCCCGGACGGATGCATATGGGTCTGCGGATACACGCTGTCAACCAACTTCCCGCTGGTCAATCCGCTGGATTCAACCCTGGGGGGCAGTCAGGACGGGTTTGTCAGCAAGCTCAGTCCCGATGGGGGCACTCTTCTCTTCTCGACTTATCTCGGCGGCAGTGCCGAAGATATTGCGGCAGGCATCGCCGTGGACGCCAACGGAGACGTGTATATCTGCGGCAGAACGGACTCCTCGGACTTCCCGACCCGCAATGCCTTCCAGCCGGCGCGGAACGGTTTCTGGACAGATGACTTCATCTGCAAGCTGGATGCAAACGGCACCAACCTCATCTATTCAAGCTATCTGGGAGGTTCGTTTTTCGATTATGCTTATGATGTCGCCGTGGACACTTCCGGCTGCGCCTATGTGGCCGGCATGGCCTGGTCAACAGATTTCCCGACGGTCAATCCCTTCCAGCCGACGAATACGCTTTCCTCCGGCTACAATTTCACCCTGACCAAGGTGGCGGCCAATGGCGGTTCCCTTGTCTACTCCACCTATCTGGGCGGCTCGGGATCGGGCCACGAATATCCGCGTGTTGCCGTCACACCGGACGGTATCGCGTGCTTCAGCGGAACCACAACCTCAACCAACTTCCCCGTGGTGAATCCCTATCAGGCAAACCATGCCGGTCCCTCCCCCAGCAGCTGGGATGCGGTCATCAGTGTCTTCTCGGCCGATGGATCATCGCTGACCTACTCCACCTATCTGGGGGGATCGGAGGATATCGACCAGGCCAATGATATCGCAATCGGCCCGGATGGGGCCATCACGGTGGTCGGAACAACCCAGTCGGACAATTTTCCCGTGACGAACGCGGTTCAGGACAGCATCAGGGGCCAGCCAGACCTGTTCGTAACTCAGCTCAGTCCGGAAGGCGACAAGCTGCAGTTTTCGACCTACCTCGGCGGATGGGACTGGGACTATGGATCCGCCGTCGCCCTTGGCGACGACGGATCCGTCATCGCGGTGGGAATCGCGGTCTCGGCCAACTATCCGGTCTACGAGGCATGCCAGCCTGCGAATGCCGGGGGATATGAAGCCGCGGTGACCAGGCTGTCGCCCGACGGAACCCCGTTCGTGTATTCCACCTACCTCGGCGGGAGCGGGTCTGACTATGGTCGCGCCGCTGTCATTGACAGCAACGGGGCCGCGATCGTCGTGGGCCGAACGGAATCCGCCAACTTCCCGGCGGTAAAGCCATTTCAGGGAAACAGCGGCGGAGACGCGGATGCCTTTATCTGCCGTCTGAATCTGATGCCGCTGCATATAAGCGGAATATCGCGAACGGGCGGCGCGGTCCGAGTCGAATGGGCCGGCGAGGGCAGCGTGCTGACCCAGCGCCTGATGCGAACCGGTTCGCTGGCTTCTCCGCAGCAGTGGTCCTGCATTCACACATGCACTCCGGGCGGCGCGCGCTGCTGCGAAACAACAGATCCGTCCAACGCTCTCTTCCGTGTCGATATGCAGAGACCGTAGGACACTTTGCGCAGCGAAGCTGTGCGCCGCGGCATGCAGCGGCCTGTTATACAAAAACCTGTGTCGAGGGATTCATCGCCTGATTGAACCTGATTATGCCGCGGCCGCGATTCAATTCAGATACATATCCGCCAGGTCCTGGAAAACGGACGGGGCGCGGGCGTGGAGTTCCTTGAGCATTCGCAGGGCCATTTCCTGGATTTCCCACTGGGCGTGGGTTTCACAGCGAAGCTTGAAGATGTGGCGGAATTCGCGGAAGTTGGCGGTGATCATGATGTCGGTTGCGCAGGCGTTGGGAAGCACGAACCTTGCATCCTCGCTCTTGATCCCGCGCTTTTTCCATTTGTCGTACATGTCCGCGATGATTTTCATGTCGGCTTTGTAATCATCCTCCAGCTCCGGCGGGATGCTGGGCGGAATGACGTATTCAAAGTTTTTTTCAGAAACGTAGCGCTGGCTCTTCTGCGAGACGGACATCAGGCGGTGGCGCACGAGCTGGTGCGTCATGGCGCGCGAGCAGCCGGTGATGCGGAACGTGGCGCTTGCATGCTCAAACGGCGACTCATGTCCGCTGGCCAGGAGTTTCGACAGGAACTTCCCGGCATTTCCGGGCACGGCCTTGTCGCTGCTCTGATAGCAGGTGCGGGCGGCCTGTTCGATCAGTTCCTCCGGATTCGGCGTGATGCTCAGCAGTTCAACATTCACAATTCAACTCCATGCTTCTGCAGGTCAATGTCCATTGCGTTTTCCGGACGGAAGGTCTGCCATTTGTGGCGGGAGCCGGGAGGCACCAGGCCTTCGATGGCGCCGCAGTCGGCTTCTGAAAGAAGCGGATTCACGCGGGTGGTCCGGAATTCGTGCGGGATGCCGCAGGAGGCGATGATCTCAATGCTTTCGGCAATGACCGACGCGTCCACGCGGATGCCCGCCAGGCGGCTGTAGGTCTCCAGCGGGGCCTTGATGTCCATGGCGATATAGTCCGCCAGCTTCGCCTGCGCGATTTCACGGAGAACCTTTGGCAGGCTTCCGTTGGTATCGAGCTTGACCCTGCACCCGTGCTCACGGATTTTTTGCATGAAGGGAATCAGGTCGGGCTGAAGCGTGGGCTCCCCGCCGGTGATGACGACGCCCTGCAGGCGGCCTCCGCGCTTTTTCAGCAGCTCAAAGACGGTCTCTTCGGGGATGAGCTGGCTTTGCGGGCGAACGGCTGAGAGCAGGTCGCCGTTGTGGCAGAACGGGCAGCGGAAGTTGCATCCCTGCGTGAAAACCACCGCGGCCGGCAGGCCGGGATAGTCCGAGAGCGTGAAAGGCATGAATCCGCCGATCCGCATGCTCAGGCCTCCACGTGATAGCGCGCGCGCAGTCCGAACTCGGCGCGCTTGCCCTTGTTCCACTGGTCCACCGGCCGGAGATAGCCGACCACGCGCGAATAGGTTTCCGCCGTCTCGCCGCAGTGCGGGCACTTCTTGTGCTCGCCCTTCAGGTAGCCGTGCGACGGGCATACAGAGAAGGTCGGCGAAAGCGTGAAATACGGCAGGTGATAGTTGTGGCAGACCGTGCGGACGAAATTCTTGACGGCCTCCGGATCGGCCACGGCCTCGCCGAGGAACACGTGCTGCACGGTTCCGCCGGTGTACTTGGTCTGCAGCTCGTCCTGCAGGTCCAGCACGTGGAAGATGTCGTCGCTGTAGTTCACCGGGAGCTGGCTCGAGTTGGAATAGAACGGCTCATCGGTCTCCGTTTCGTTGGCGCAGATGATGTCGGGATAGAGCTTCTTGTCGAGCCGCGCGAGGCGGTAGCCGGTGCTTTCGGCCGGGGTGGCCTCCAGGTTGTAGAAGTTTCCGGTGGTCTGCTGAAATTCGGCCAGCTTGTCGCGCATGAAGGTCAGCACGCGCGCGGCGAAGTCCTTGCCTTCCGGGGTTCCAATGTCCTTCCCCATCAGGTTCACGACGGCCTCGTTCAGGCCCACGAGGCCGATGGTCGAGAAGTGGTTGAACCAGTAGCATCCGTGACGCTGGCGGATCTGGCGCAGATAAAAACTGGTGTACGGATAAAGCTTCTTGTCGGTGAAGGTCTCGAGCACCTTGCGCTTGGTTTCAAGGCTGGCGCGGGCGACTTCCATCAGGTGATCCAGCCGCATCATGAAGTCCGCGGCGTTCTCAGCCAGGTGCCCGAGGCGCGGCATGTTGATGGTGACCACGCCGATGGAGCCGGTCAGCGGATTGGCGCCGAAGAGGCCGCCGCCGCGCTTTTCCAGCGCGCGGGTGTCCAGCCGCAGGCGGCAGCACATCGAGCGGGCGTCGTCGGGCGACATGTCGGAATTGACGAAATTCGCGAAGTAGGGAATGCCGTATTTCGCGGTGACTTCCCAGAGCCGCGCCAGTTCGGGCGCGTCCCAGTTGAAGTCGGCGGTGATGTTGTAGGTCGGGATTGGGAACGTGAACACGCGGCCCTTCGCGTCGCCCTCGGCCAGCACCTCCATGAAAGCGGTGTTGAACATGTTCATCTCGGCCTGGAACTCGCCGTAGGTTTCCTTCTGCGGCCTGCCGCCGATGATCACGTTCTCGCCGGCCATCGCGGACGGAGGCTGAAGGTCAAGCGTCACATTGGTGAAGGGCGACTGAAAGCCGACGCGCGTGGGCACGTTGACGTTGAAGACAAACTCCTGCAGCTCCTGCTTCACCTCCTGATAGTCCAGCTTGTCATAGCGGATGAACGGAGCCAGAAGCGTGTCGAAATTCGAGAACGCCTGCGCGCCGGCGGCCTCGCCCTGAAGCGTGTAGAAGAAATTCACGATCTGTCCGAGGGCGGTGCAGAGATGCTTCGCAGGCGAGCTTTCGGTCTTGCCGTAGGCGCCGCGGAAACCGGAGACCAGCAGGTCCTTCAGGTCCCAGCCGACGCAGTAGACGGAGAGCTGGCCGAGATCATGGATGTGGAACGCGCCGGTGTCGTGCGCCTCGCGGATTTCGGGTGTGTAGATTTTGTTCAGCCAGTAGGTCTTGCTGATTTCGCTGGAGATGAAATTGTTCAGGCCCTGGAGCGAATAGGCCATGTTGCTGTTCTCGTGCACCTTCCAGTCGAGCTGCTCG
>Ga0116144_10005977_pt1 | contig 10810 bp, 11 predicted proteins | sample AD_UKC035_MetaG_FD_89746 | JGI IMG/M metagenome (GOLD analysis project Ga0116144, IMG submission 89746) | Active sludge microbial communities of municipal wastewater-treating anaerobic digesters from USA - AD_UKC035_MetaG | ecosystem: Engineered > Bioreactor > Anaerobic > Digestate | place: USA... | reverse complement strand
CAAAAATCCGAGAGAAGAGCCTATGAGGGCGCCCGTGAAGACTGTGACCTCTTCTGCTCCCTTTATGTACGGTATGTTTAGGTACGCGGCGAAATTTATGTTGCCGGCAATGTATGAGATGATGCCGTAAGCAAGCGCCACTATAAGCACCGAACCTATGGCAAGCCCGTCCATGCCGTCGGTCAGGTTTACCGCGTTGGAAGTGGCAACTATAATGAAAACAGTAAAGACGATGTAATAACAGCCGAGGTGGAAAACTATGTTCTTGAAGAAAGGCATATAGACGGAGGTATCAAAGCTGATAAAGCTGTGCAGGTAGAGAATAATGCCTGTAATAAGTCCTATCGATGCCTGGCCTGCCAGTTTTACGAGAGGCCTTAATCCTTTGTGGCTTTTGGTTTTAAGTTTTTTATAGTCATCCCAGAAACCGAGAAGTGCGAGCCATAGCGAAAGAAGGATTAGAATCAATATGTAGGTATTGCTCAATTCCGTCCATGCAAGAACTGCAATGAGGAGGCTTCCCAGCATTATCAATCCTCCCATCGTGGGGGTTTTTTCCTTGCTGTCCTGCCTGAAATCGAGCATGTTGGGATGGCATAGATGCTTGAGAGAATTTATTATGCGCGATCCAAAAATGATTGTTATGAAAAGAGAAGTCAGCGTGGCAAGCACCGCCCTGACCGTAACGTACCTGAAAACGTTGAATCCGAACCAGTATTTCGTGAAATGGTACAGAAGTTTGTAAATCATTTTATCTTCCCTTTCTTCCCGTGATGTATTCCACTGTTTTTTCCAGGCCCATGGTTCTTGAACCTTTCACCAGGACCGTTTCCCCGCCTTTAATTATTTTCGAGAGATAACTGTTAAGGGTGCTGATTTCCTCGAAATGCCTGCAGTTTTTTCCCGCCGTCTCGGAAATTGCCCTGCTCTTTTTCCCGAAAGTCAGCAGGACGTCTATGTCAAGCCTTCTGGCAAAAATCCCTATGTTGCGATGGAGTATGCAGGAAAGTCTCCCGAGTTCCTCCATGTCTCCTATAACGGCAATTTTTTTTCTGAAATTCTTCCTGCCGAATGTGTAAAGCGCCCATTTCAGGGAGTTCGGATTGCAGTTGTAGGATTCGTCAATGACTGAAATGCCTCCTGTCTTGCATACCATCCCCCTTCCGGGAAGAGGTTCCATTTCTTCAAGCAGTTCCCTGAATTCAGGGGGACTTACTGAAAATTTTCTGCCGACTGCATATGCCGCCAGTGCAGGATAAAGTATGGCGGTATTCCAGAATTTCATGGTAAAGAGTTCATTCTCTCCTTCCACAATGAAAGAAAATGAGTCGTTCTTCTCTTCCTTTATGATGCCCCTTGCGTCGGCTCCTTTTTTCATCCCGAAACTGACTGTTCGGGATTGAGCCTTTTCCCTGAAGAAAAAGTAAAACCTGCTGTCGAAGTTAAGAAAGCAGAGTTTTTCGCCCGAAAGGTTTTCTATTATCTCGGATTTGGCCTCCGCAATGGCGGCCATGCTGTTGAAATATCCTATGTGGGCGGTTCCCACGTTGGTTATGACTGCCGCCTGGGGCCTTGCAATGCTGCTCAGGTTATATATCTCTCCTTTCCTGTTCATGCCCATTTCGAGCACGCAGAACTTTTTTGTCCTGTCAATATCAAATATAGACAGCGGCAGGCCTATCTCGTTATTGTAGTTGCCCCGCGTTGCAGCCGTTGGGAAGTTTGCCGAGAGGGTTTTTTTAATAAGTTCCTTTGTAGTCGTCTTGCCGTCGCTTCCTGTCACTCCTATGGTGTAGGGGTTGAACATCATCCTGTAGCCCTGGGCTATTTCTCCGAGCGCTTTGATTGTGTCAGGCACCTTTATCAGGCATTTGTTGCCAGCTCCTTCCATATTTTCCGCCAGTACGGCTACAGCGCCTTTTCTTAAGGCTTCGCCTGCAAATCCTTGCCCGTCCTGTTTCTCCCCTCTGATGGCTACGAACAATTCGCCTTTTTTTATGGTTCTTGTGTCTATGGAAACTCCGCAGCAATGCCTTTCCAGAAGCTGCTTGTCCTCGACTTTTCCTTTACACCATCCTGCTATTTTTTGTATTTTAAGGGTTTCCATGAAAGTAGATTTGACAGTCAGCCGTTGCGGCTGTTTGCAAGAATAGCTTTTTTTACTTCTTCCCTGTCGTCAAAGGGAATTATAGTGTTTGCCATTATCTGGAAGCTTTCATGACCTTTGCCTGCAATTACAACGCAGTCTCCTTTTCTGGCGGCTTTAACCGCTTCTGTGATAGCTTGCTTCCTGTCCGGCATGGATACATACCTGCGCCTGTAAAAAGGAATTCCTTTTTCTATATCTTCTATAATCTTTTCGGGATTTTCAGACCTGGGATTATCCGATGTTATAAAAACAATATCTGCCATTTTTACGGCAACCTTTCCCATGAGGGGCCTCTTTGTTTTATCCCTGTCTCCCCCGCATCCGAAAACAAGAATGATTCTGGCCGGATTCATCTTTCTTATCGATGAAAGCAGATTTGCCAGGGCTGGATGCGTGTGTGCATAGTCAACTATAACGTCAAAATCCTGTCCTGCGTTGACGGATTCAAACCTTCCCGGAATAGATTCGAGTGAAGCCAGGGCTTCCTTTACAGACTCCATGGGAATTTCCCTTGCTTTTGCGAACGCTATGGCTGAAAGAGTATTGTATATATTTGAAAACCCCCTTATCCTGGTATAGAAATCAATTTTCTCATTTCCGATTTCGACCTTCATGTAATTCCCGTCTCTTTTTATGGAATATTCCTTCAGCTGAACGTCGGAATTCCTTGTGCCGCAAGTGACACATCGGATACCATTTTTCCTGAGAGACCTGGTGAAATACTTTGCATACGGGTCGTCCGCATTGACAATGCCTGCTTTGTTTTCTTTTTCGCTGCACTTCATGTACGTGTCAAAAAAAATCAATTTTGCATGGAGATAATTTCTAAAAGTTTTATGGTAATCAAGATGTTCGTGGGAAGCTATATTTGTAAAAATACCCGTATCGAAGTGGATGCCTTCGGTTCTTCCCTGTATGGAACCGTGTGAAGATACTTCCATTACAGCCCATTTGCACTTTTCTTCGAGCATATCGGCAAGGAACTGCTGTATGTCGAGGGATTCGGGTGTTGTATTGGTCGAATTGATGGTTCTTTCGCCTATCTGGTATGAGATTGTTCCCAGTATTCCGCATTTATTTCCTGTATGCTCGAGGACATGTTTTATTATGTATGAAACGGTTGTTTTGCCTTTTGTCCCAGTTATCCCGACAACATTGATTTTTTTCGATGGGTGTCCGTAGAACTCGGCTGCAAGCTTGTGAAGGGCATCCCTTGAATCCTGGACTATAATCTCGGAAATGTCGGAAGGCAACACGGTGCTCCGTTTCTCGGCGACAATTATTTTTGCGCCCCTGTCTATGGCGTCTTTAATAAAAAGATGTCCGTCAGATTTGTTTCCCCTGATTGCTGCGAAGAGGAAATTCTCCTTCACTTTACGGGAATCGTATGCTATTCCTTTTATGTCCGTGTTAATCAGGTTGAAGGTCTTTTTTTCTTCAATGCACTTTATAAGTTCTCTTGTTTTCATTTAGGAACTCTTTATTCAGGCATATCTACCTGTTCATTACAATTTTCCCATTTCCGCAATCCATAGAAGGAGGAATATTCAAGTACTGCAAGCTTCTCCATAATACATTTTTAAAAGTTGGGGCTGCGACCAAACCACCGTAGTAAATGGGTTTTGGTTCATCAACCGTCACCTGTATAATCAAATTTTCTTTCGTCCCGTTGATGTATCCCGAGAATGAGCCGACATACCTGTTTTTTGAATAATGTCCGTCTATTATCTTCTGGGCAGTTCCGGTTTTCCCGCTTATCCTGTAGCCCTCGATGTTGGCGCGAGGGGCGGTGCCTCCGGGTTGAGTCACGTTTTCAAGAATTCCGGTCAATATTTTGCAGGTCTCTTCAGACAGTATCTGCTCTCTCTCCCGGAAGGCGTTTGTTTTTATATTTGCCGACTCATCCACTATTTCTTTCAACAGGTGCGGTTTTACCAGATATCCGCCGTTTGCTATAACAGCCATGGCCCTGATTCCCTGGAGGGCGTTTATTCCCACTTCCTGCCCTATGGGAATAGCCGTTATTGAGTACCCTGACCATTGGTTAAGCGGTCTCAATATGCCTCTTATTTCTCCCGGAATATCAATTCCCGTAAGTTTTCCGAATCCGAATCTTGAGCAGTATTCATAAAGTCGCCTTTCTCCAAGGTTACTGGCTATCTTGACGGTTCCTATATTGCTTGATTTTTCGATTACCTTGCTCACGGTAAGGTTGCCGTAGGCATGCACGTCCCTCAAATAATGATTTCTCACAAACCATTTTCCATTTTCGCAGAATATCACGTCGTTCGGGGAAAAAACTTTTTCTTCGAGGGCAGCTGCTGCCGTCACGATTCTAAACGTGGAACCGGGTTCAAAAAGGTCTGTAACTACCCTATTTCTTTTTTCCGAAGGATTTGAATCATTCGGCAGGTTCGGGTCGTAATTCGGGATGTTGGCAAGTGCAAGAATCTCTCCGTTTTCATAGTCCATTATAACGGCGGAAACACTCCTGGCATTAAATTGGGAATAAGCTTTTTCAAGTTCCTCTTCAAGTATGAACTGGAGGTTGTAATCTATGGTCAGCTGTATGTCTTTTCCCTTTACAGGTTGAACCAGTTTCTTTTCAACAGAATGGATGAGGGCTCCCTTTCCGTCTTTAAGAACGAGAGAGCTTCCCCTTGTTCCTTTCAATAGGCCGTTATAGTAGAGTTCGATGCCTTCCAGTCCTTCCCCGTCAACTCCCATGAATCCTATGACATGGCAGGCAAGCTTATTGTTGGGATAAATCCTTTTGTAATTCTGTTCGAAGACTACTCCCGGAAGGTTCTTTGCCTGGAGAGTTTTGTATTCGCCGATTGAAAGCTCCCTTTTGAGAATAGGGTATTTCTGGCTTATTTTGGCTTCGAGTTCCTTCTCCTTTATTTTCAATATTGATTTGAGTTCTTTTTTAAGTCTTGTCCTGTAATCCGGCTCTTTCTTTTCGCGGTGAGAAACTGCCCATGAGTCAAGGTACGCGGAATAGAAGGGGACGCTCATGGCCAGAATCCTGTTTTCCCTGTCATAGATTGTTCCCCGGGGCACAGGTATCTTTATCTCCATGTATTTTCCAGATTCGTTATCTGCCATAATCGAGGAATGCTGAAGCACCTGTATCTTGAACAGGTTGATAAAAACCAGCATAAAGAAGAAAATGAACATCAATCTGTTTTTTTTAAACCTGGCATCAAAGATGTCTTCAGTGCGTTCCTGCCTCTGCTTTTCCATTTTTTGCGCCCACGGGATTTTCTTTCTCAATGTCAAAATAGCACCACTTGGATGGACTGACAAATTCAATCTGCAAATTCTCCGCTTTTTTCAGCAATTCGGCCTGCGAAGTCAGTTTCAATATTTCGGCCCTGTAATTTTTGTTGAGCATGTCAAGGTCTTCATGCTTTTTTTTCGCTTCCTGCATCTTGTATCCTATGGCTATTACCTTGGAGTGCAAGAATACGTAAATACACAAAAAGAAGAAGAGGATGCCTAAAAAAAATACCCAGTCCGGTACAGCAGGTTTTTTCTTCATTATTTCTTTTCCGCCGCTCTTAATTTTGCGCTTCTGCTTTCAGGATTCAGTTGCAGTTCTTCTTCATCGGCCGTTACAGGTTTTTTTGTCAGAACTGTCATATCCGAACTACCTCTCATGAATTTTTTCACTATCCTGTCTTCAAGGGAATGGAAAGATATAACTACCAGCCTGCCTTCACTGCTCAATGCTTTTTCCGCTTTTTTCAGCCCTTCCGCAAGGGATGCAAGTTCATTATTGACGGCAATTCTCAATGACATGAATACCTTTGTGGCAGGATGTATTTTCTTCCTGTATCCGTAATATCCTGATATGAAATCTGCCAGTTCAAGTGTCGTTGTGAAATTTTTCCTTTTCCTGCGCAGAATTATGGCATCTGCCAGTTTCTTCGCATTCCTGATTTCACCGAAATTTTCCATAATCCAGATGAGATTGTTCCTGTCCCACTTGTTTATTATTTCCCAGGCGGTCAACGGGCTATCCGTGTCATAACGCATGTCTATCGGGCCGTCTGTCTGGAAGCTGAATCCCCTTTCGCTGTCTTTTATCTGGTTTGTGGAAAAGCCTATGTCAAAAAGAATACCGTCAATACGGGAAATGGATTCCTGTTCAAGAAAATTGTCAATGTTTTCAAAACCGCAGTGCAAAGCCTTGAAATTTTCAAATCCCGAAAGATTTTCTGAAACTTCCCTGATGGCTTGCATGTCCTTGTCAATACCGTATAGAAATATACTGCTGTCTGATTTAAGGATGTATCCGCTGTGGCCGCCCCTGCCGCACGTGGCATCAATATAAATACCGCCTTTTTTTATGTTAAGATAATGGAGTACTTGCTCTTTCAAAACCGGATAATGTAATATTTCCATGAATTATGCGCACAATTGCCAGATACATATATCCGATTCCCCGGCAACGGAAATATGCCGGGCGCCTTGCGTTTCCTGCCTTGTCATATCTCCATCAATTTTTCTGAAATAGCCTCGTAAGTCTTGAGGGAATCGGCATAATACCTGGCCCAATTTTTTTCATCCCATATCTCTATTCTTGTGCCTGCTCCTATTAAGACAATTTTTTCTTTAATCTGTGCATATTGGATAAGGTTGAAAGGTATTATAATTCTTCCCTGCCCGTCTATATTGGACTGCGCCGCACCCGAAAAAAAGAGGCGTGTAAACGTTCGCGGGTCTCCCTTGGTGAAAGGAAGCTCCCTAAGTTTTGCGGTCTGGTTTTCCCACACCTGTTCGGAAAAAATAAAAAGGCAGTTTTCAAGACCCTTTGTAATAAATACAGAACCGTTTTTACCTTCCGAAGAGTCCCTGAACGGGCTTCTTAGCTTTGCAGGAATGACAATCCTTCCCTGTTTATCTGTCTTGCCCCTAAATTCACCAAAATATACCATTTTTCACCTTTTCCATATATTAAATACCCAAGACGGATTTTTGTCAAGTTTTTTCAAAAAAGTTTTAAGGAGTAAATAATTGGAGAGGCAAAAAGGATTTTCTGTTAAAATTATCAGGGAGGGGATGCAGCTCATAAGCCGGATTCTGTTTAAATAGCCATTTATCTTGGCCGTGGATTGCTCCGCGGTTCGTGCGGTCCACCCGAATCCATTGGTGCAGGCGCCCTGGATTCTGCTTGACCTTGCTCCGGATGGGGCTTGCCTTTGCCTTTCCCTTTGCAGGGAAAGCGGTGAGCTCTTGACTCGCCATTGCACCCTTGCCGTGCCATATCTGATGGGCGGCGGCATTATTTCTGTGGCGCTTTCCAGTCCTTGCGGACTGCTCCTGTTAGGGGCCATCCTGCCTGCGGGAGTCCGGACTTTCCTCCCGTTTTATGCAAACAGGCGGCTATCCGGCTGCATCCTCTCCTCACATGAATTGCAGTTTTGAGATTTTAATTTCTGATTATTTCCCGTGCGGTTCATTATTACAGGAGGGTGTTTTCTATGTTAGAATTCGCAAGCTTGTCTGCCTGCTTGTTTTTTTCACGGGATATATGCACGAATGTTAACCTGGTGTAATTTCCGGCAAGCTGTCTGGCTATGAAATGGAGCTTCTTCAGCCATTCTTCTTTCACTTTATAACTGCCCTGCATCTGTCTCACAAGCAGAAGGCTGTCGCTGCGTACTTCCAGTTCCTCTGCGCCGAATTTGAGGCCTTCTATCAAAGCCGTGATAAGAGCCATATATTCAGCGACGTTGCAGGTGGCATTTTCTATGGGCATTCCACATTGTTTAAGTACTTTGCCTGATGTATCCTGTATTACAAATCCTATTGACGCTTTTCCCGGGTTTCCCTTTGATGCCCCGTCAGTGTATGCGATGAGTTTTTCCATTAGTAAAGAATTCTGCTGCAGTTTTCACAGTTGACAATTTCTTTTTTTTCTTTCACTTTCTCTTCAATGTAAGTCGGCACAAAAACACGGCATCCGCTGCAGCTTCCGTTTTCAAGCCTGCAGATTGCAAGCCTGTTTTTCTTTCCTTTAAGTATCCGTTCATATTTTGCATATATCTCTTTACTTATGGAAGGCAATTTTGCATTCCTTTTATCCTGCAGTTCTTTAAGCTTCAATTTATTCTCTTCTGTTTTTTTTGTTTCTGCCTGAACTTTCAATTCTATTTCCCCTGTCAACCTGCTGTTTTTCTCAGACAGGGTCGAAAGGGTTCTGTTCAGCACCTCGTCTTTTTCCATGATGGACAGTATCGTATCTTCTGTTTTTGATTTTTTTGCCTTCACCGTTTCAATCTCGGATAGTATGGAAGTATATTCCTTGTTTGTTTTAACTTCGTTAAGCCGTATCTGAAGTTTTTTTATCTCGCCCTCCATACCCTCCAGCTCGAGTTCGTTCTCCTTTCTGTCAATCTGGAGCTTCTTATGTTCTTTTTTTACGGCATCATTTTTTTCAAGGGCGTCTTTCAGCTCTTTTTCCAGCATATTTTTTCTTTCAGGAAAAGAATTTATTTCTTCCTCAATATCATTTATAAGGCTGTCTATTTCCTGCAATTCGATTAATTTTTCAATGTCTTCTTTAATCATGCGGTCAAGTATAACACATCTTTATTTTCAAGTCAAAATCGCGAATTGTGCCTGAAAAGTTTTGTCGACCCGTTGAGGTATAGGCAAAATAATGGTATTATATCACCATGAAAAGAATTAAAAACAGGCTTCTTTTAACTGTCGAGCTTTTTTCTTTTGGAGTTGCAACGGTACTTATGCTTTCTTCCGTGGCATGGCTTCAGCCTGTCAAGTCTATCAACAATGTTATAAAGACTGCATTTCCCTTCCTGCTGGTGACATATTTTTGCATCTTCCTCTCCTTCAAGATTCTTGAGTACTATTATTTCAGGCTTTTGAACCAGAAGAAACTTCTGGAAAAGCTTAACGCAAACCTTGTAATCCTGAGTTCAAATCTGAAGATACATTCTTTTTTCCAGTCAAGTCTCGAGATTCTCATAGATTTCTGCAAAGGCAACAGGGGAATACTTCTTATTCTTGACGAAAAGCTTAAAAGGCACATGCCGGATGAAATCCTTGCCATAAATACAAGTCTGCTGGAGGCTAATCGCAGAAATTCAAATGAAAGTTACAGGATGCTCACTTTTTCATCGGGCAACATACCATGTGAGGTCGAACGCAGGATAAAAGAACTGATAAAACAGTACAGTTTTGAAAATTCCAATTCGGTTATGGTGATTCCCCTGTCGGGCAATAATGGGATTCGTGCGATAGCGATAGTTGGCATTCCTGCTTCAAGAAAAGAAGCCGTGAAAATTTTCGAAGATGTTCAGGATATTATGGATGTTTTCATAAAACAGCTCAACATAGGTCTTGAAAATTCCATCCTCCATGAGGAAGTCAAGCAGGCTTCAATCAAAGACCCTCTTACCAGTCTTTACAACAGAAGGTTTTTCAACCTGCGCAAGAAAGAAGAATTTTCCAAGGCAAAGAGGATGGGATTTCCCATATCAATTATGATTTCCGATTTTGACAATTTCAAGAATTATATAGATACCTACGGTCATCCCAAGGGAGATGTCCTTCTGGCTGAAGCCGCAAAGATAATAACCGCTACCCTGAGAGAAACAGACATTGCGTGCAGGTTCGGAGGGGATGAATTTGCATACCTCTTGCCTTTTACTTCCAGCATAGAAGCCCGGACTGTAGCTGAAAGGGTGAAGAAGGCAGTATCCCAGTTTCCTTTTCTCAAAGAAATTAATAAGAACCCTGTTAATCTGACTCTCAGCATAGGCATTGCGAGTTTCCCCGAACACGGTCAAACTGAGGAAGATATTCTTGCCAAGGCAGACCATTCTCTTTTTTTATCAAAAGACAACGGAAAAAACACGATAACTGTTTACAAGGAATAGGAGGAGATTGAAATGAACTCTCAGAATGTAGAAATAATATCTCTGGTTGCTGCAGGAATTTCTTTGATATTGTGGATAGCGTCAGCGAATTTATTCAGGCTGAACAGGAAAAAAGGAATATTCTCTTTTATTCTTGCTCTCATTTACAGCCTTTTTGCCGGGTATTATATTTACCTTGCGAGAACTGATTCCACGTTTTCTTCTGTTATGTCTGTCGAACCAGGGGAATCTCTTATGGAACAGGAACTCGCCATGATGCAGGGGAACAACACTAATGATGAAAGCGTTGCTTCGAAAGAAATATCTGAAATGCCTGAAGCAGGGAAAGATTTTCTGTTATTTTTGGAAGTTGGGAACAATGTTTTCGAGGTTGCGGAAGGAGACGAGATAGAGATAAACAAGAAGATGAGGTTCAGGATAAAGGAAGTTAGAATGGCTTCAGGCACGGAAGGTATAAAAGCAGATTTTAAGGGTTTTGCGGGTAACGCCAGGTTTAACGACCTGCAGGATATCGGGTACTGGATAAGATATGAAAATATTTTGAAAAGATGGAAGATGGAAGGAGAAAAAGAAAAATACGAGATACAAATACTGAAAGAGAGAGAAAGACTTGGCAGCATCTACATAGTTTTTGTCAATTGAATAAACAGGTTTTCAATTTTAAATAAAAGCATGAAAAGAAAATGCATTATCAGTTTCGAGGGTATTGACGGGTGCGGCAAGACAACTCAGGCAGGATTATTATATAAAT
>Ga0116144_10005972_pt1 | contig 10816 bp, 6 predicted proteins | sample AD_UKC035_MetaG_FD_89746 | JGI IMG/M metagenome (GOLD analysis project Ga0116144, IMG submission 89746) | Active sludge microbial communities of municipal wastewater-treating anaerobic digesters from USA - AD_UKC035_MetaG | ecosystem: Engineered > Bioreactor > Anaerobic > Digestate | place: USA... | reverse complement strand
TTCGCCAAACTGCCAAATCATTTTCGGTCCAGGTATGGTAAACAGAAAAGCCGCATTCATACCGGCTCTCTCCATCTGAACCTGTGTGCTGTTCTTCACCCCATCCACTCCGTAGGTCTTCGCCTTGTAAACGGTACGCTCTTCATCGTGACTCTCCTGGTATCCTATCATGCCCTTCAGATTCCACTGCCGGGATTGGGCGCTGAGGGAAGAGAAATCCGACTGACTGCTATACCCCATGATACCCTGACAAAATGCGTTGTTGGCATTAGCCCACACCATCATACCGTCTTGTACCAGCTCCAGCTCTTCGGTAGCAGCACAGAAGTGCTCCAGAATGGTATAAGCCTTGGGGTTGACCGACTTGATCTTGCTGTTGTAGTCTTTCAGTATGGCGATACGGCTGGCATCGTAATTGGAGGCCGTTTGTTCTGTGGAGCTGTTTTGTGTGAACCCTTTGGACAGGTCGAAACGGAATCCGTCCAATTTATACTCCTTCAACCAATGTTCCAATACCCGCTTGAAGTATTCGCGCGTGCCGGAATAAGCATGGTTGAAGTCATGGAACACACTGTAGGGATGAGGCGCTGTAACATTGAACCACGGATTGTTGGGAGCAGTAGCAGAACCTTCCCAATATAATTTGGCAAAAGGATGATTACCCGTGGCATGGTTAAAGACAATATCCAGAATTACAGCCATGCCCCGTTTGTGTGCCTCGTCGATAAACTCCTTATAATCGGCTTCTGTACCGTAGGCCTTATCCGGAGCAAAATAGAAACAAGGATTGTACCCCCAACTGTCGTTCCCGTCGAATTCCTGTACAGGCATCAACTCGATGGCGTTTACGCCCAACGATTTGAGATAGTCTAGTTTAGCCGTAACCGCTTTTATACTACCGTCGGTGGTAAAATCGCGTACCAGAAGCTCGTATATCACCAGCTGATCGGCAGGAGGAGCAACAAAATCGGTCGCCGTCCACGTATAGCCGGTCTTGCCGGTCTGCAATATTGAGACTATCCCGTCAGTCTGATTCGGATAGCTTTTCAGATTCGGATACACTGAAGCCGGAATATAGGAGTCGTTAGACGGATCCAGAATCTTTTCGCAATAGGCATCCGCTATCTTCAGACTATTATCCACCAGATACTGGAAAGCATACTCTTTTCCCTTCTCCAGGTTGTTAACCGTAATCCACCAATAATCGCCATCCTTAAATAACTGCCAGGCATTGTCTTTGGTCCAATTATTAAAGTCGCCCATCAGGTGCACGTGACTTTTACCCGGGGCATAAAGAACAAGCGTTACCGAATTATCGTTCAGGTAATTTATTCCATCCTTCACGTTAGCCGGACGAGCCTGAACAACCGGAGCCGTAGGTGTAAATACAGATTCATTCAGTGTAACAATGATATCCGCACCACCGGCCGCTTTACCCTCTTTGGTCTTGTCGGCGCTGCGAAACACAAAGGCCAGCTTACTGATCTGTTCGCCGGCAGGTACCCCGTACCACGAACGTAAATCGGGCGAAATAGTAAGTTTCCACTTGTCAGAACCCAGCGAAGTAAGCTTATATTTGGCACTGTTGTCACCCCAGGCAGGCGCATATTTCCAATCACTTCCGCTGGTGCTGAGGTTGGTGATAACACCGGTATGGGCATACACATCTCCGGTATAGCCCATCAACCCTTTATTGCCCTGCGAGGCATCAAAGATAATGTCTACAGCCCCTGATTCCGTAACAACCGCAGGTACGGTGGTAACCTGTGCATGCAGTACCGGAAACAAAAACAGAATGATAAATAAGGTGTGTAAAAATCTTCTCATGTGTATAATCTTTATTGGTTAGGAAAGAAAAGGGTATCCATAACCCCCCAAGGAGGATGAATACCCTTTCCGATTTTGTTACATAGTACTGATTACGGAAGCTTTTCGGTCCGGATAATCATATAATGTTTTGTAAGGTCGTTCAGTACAAGCAAGTATTCGCCACCCTTCTCGATAGTGAAGTTATCTCCGCCGTTTGACGAAACCCCAAAAGGAATATTGTTTGTAGTTGTTCCAATACCCCAGTTGTCGGCCCAGTCGTTATCTGCACGGAACTTGATAGTTTTACCAGCAATCAGGTTGATCTTCTGAATCACCCAGATGTGAGGCAATGTTTCAACCATATCCGTATCCGAATCCCATCCGGTAGGAGTAGCATCACCAATCACACCGATCGTAACATATCTTTTGGCAGTAGCACCTTCGGCATACGGAACCATTGTAAAGGTAAGATCGGCCAGATTTACAGTAAGCGTATAATAACCATCAGCAGCAGGAGCAGGGAAATCGCCACCGTCATTGTTGGCACCCATTAAACCAGCACCCTTATAGGCGTAGCAGGTATCCCAGTTTCCGGCTTGTGTGATAATCTTGAAGCCACCGCTTCCGCTCTTGAAGAAGCCGGTATAGGTATAAATCTTCTCACCCGGTTTGCTGTCGGCAGCAAACATCGGCTGCAGGTCTTTACCCACATTGGCCTTATCGTTACCCCAACCATACAGAGCACCACCTACAATATAAAGGGCATCCTTCACCGGAACTTCGGCAATGTACGGAGTAAATGTAAACGTTTTAACTTTCGAATATACAACAGGAACCGCAGTTCCGTCGCCACCGGTCGAGCTAACTACCGCTTTAAGTCGGAGATCTAGTGTAATCGGTTTTGATTCGATGGTATAAGCCATGGCAGTGTTATTAAGCATTTTGGCTGTAATTACAGCTCTGTCGGTTGTAGAAGAAACCAATTCCACAGGCTCTTCGAAAGTACCTCCATGAATATCTGCCTGAACGGTATAAGTCACCGAAGCCGCATATCCGTATTCACCTTTTTCCCAAAGAACATAACCCACTTCGTCATTCAGATTGGTAGTTTCTGTAATTACAAAGTTCTCGGGTAACACCTTTTCAAGTTCGGGTGCGACAATATTGCTGAAATCAAGCATTGTCACCTTATCATCCTCTTCGCATCCGAAGAAAGATAAACAGCATAGAACGAGAAAGAATATATTAATTTTTTTCATATTTCTGTTTAATTTATAAGTTGTACAAGCCTTGATTAATAACCTTCATTCTGAATAAGGTTTGTATTGGTACCCATATCATCCGAAGGAATGGGGAATACTTTAAAGTAGCTGGCAACGCCGGTACCGGTAGCAGAACCACCCTTCCAGGGCCATACGTAATCGTTGGAAGTAAACTTACCGAAACGGATCAGGTCCGTACGGCGCTGAGCTTCGTAAAACAATTCGCGTCCTCTTTCATCCAGAATGAAATCAAGTTTAAGATCTGCATCGGCAATAACCGCCTTGCTGTCGTCTGTATAGGCTCTCTTACGCAAGTCGTTGATGTACTTCAAAGCAGTGGCTCTGTCGCCGCCTGTTCCACCTCTCAACACAGCTTCCGCATAGTTCAGGTAAATCTCACCCAGACGGAAGTAGGGGAAGTCTACATACGCTTCGGCACTACCCGGATTAGAACCATCCTTGTTTACGTTATAGAACTTGGCAACAGGTATACCGTTGTCTTTAAACGTAGACTGATCCACAATCTCTACATTGGCAGTAAGTTCGGTACGTAACATGCTTCTGCGTGAGTCGAGAGTGCTGTTGCTTTCTTTTTCGAAAATCTTAAGCAACGACGATTTGGCACGAACACCCTGCCATGCACCCTTGGCATTGGTAGCCGTCTGCATGTCTGACGAACCCATACACAACAGGTAAGTCATACCACCCCATGTCATGGTCTGGTCGCCGTCGTAGCGGAATGGATGAATCATTTCTTTAGACAAGTGATTGTCTGCGCGGAACATATCGCCGTAAACCGGTTCTAGCTGATAACCTGCAGCGATTACCTTATTAGAATAGGTGATACACTCTGTATATTTCTTTACCCCTGCATACACTTCGGCATTCAGATACAATCTTGAAAGCAAAGCCCAGTTGGCAGCCTTGTTGGCATGACCGTAATTGGCACTAAAACCAACGGTAGGATCAAGCATATCTGCTTCACACTCTTTCAATTCGGTTTCGATGTAGGTAAACAATTCCGGACCCATAATCTGGTCGGGCAATACGTTACCAATCTTGCTGTTTTCAGTTACATGCGGAACATTTCTGTACAAGTCCAAAGCCTGTGTATAACACAAGGCACGAAGGTAACGAGCTTCGGCACGTAAAGTCTTAACTTTTGCAATCACATCAGCAGAGCAACCTCTGGCAGCCAGCTTATCGTCGGTTGTTTCACGAAGAAATGCATTCGCTACACTGATCTGATAAAACAAACGATAGTATGAACCTTTGATCCACGGACTTGAAGAACCCCAGGAGAGGATGTTAAAGTCGGGTATACCCGGGTCGTTCCATGCACAATGCGCTTCGTCGGAAGTCAGCTCCTGCATATTCCACAACACACGTAGGAAAGAAGCCTGGCTACCACCATCGATACCAACCACGTCCTGATCACTGTCGCCACCCGAGTTACCACCAATTACAAAACCGGCATACAATTTGGCGATGCTTTGCTGGTAAGCTGCGATATCGCTTCCAAATACAACTTCAGAAACAAGCTCATCTTTATCCAAAGGCACCGTATCCAGGTCTCCCGTACAAGAGGTGACACTTAGGGCAGCACTTACCAAGAAGGCGGAAATTACATATTTATATTTATTTGTTCTCATATTTATATCATATTAAAAATTAAGGCTCAAACCAATCATATATACACGTGGACGAGGATAGATATTGTTGTCAATACCGTTGTTGTTGAATTCAGGATCCAAACCGTCGTACTTTGTAATTACAAACGGATTCTGCACCGTTGCATATACTCTTGCTTTTTGATCTTTAGTAAACACTTTGTTGAAAGTATAACCTATCGAAATGTTGTCCATACGCAGGAATGAAGCATTCTGGATATAGTAGTTCGACAAGTAGCGTGCATTGTTGAAGTTTGTATATTCGGCTGTAGTAACACGGTTCTTCAGGAATCCGGTCTGGTCGTACATCTGCGAACCACCCCAAGCTTCACGTTGCGACTGGATGTTGTTGTAAGCATAGTTTCCTAAGCTTGCACGCAATGCGAAGGCGAAATCCCAGTTCTTATAAGACAACTGAGAAGAGAATCCCATAAATACATCCGGAGCCGCTTTCTTGTAAGTGATCAGGTCTTTTTCGTCGGTCTTGCCGTCGCCGTTCTGGTCTACGTAAGCACCTTCTACAGGCACACCTTCCGGAGTATAAACCTGTTCGTATACATAGAATGAGTTAAACGGTTTGCCAACAGCATGAATCAAGGCGTTGAAACCTGTACCACCATCGATACCACCGTGAATAGCACCCACATAGTTAGGATCGTCATTCAAAGTCATCTTGGTGATCGTGTTCTTATTGTATGAAATATTATAACCGATGGTCCAGTCCCAATCTTTTGTTACAACCGGGTGAGCGTTGATACTGAATTCAACCCCTTTGTTTTCCAAAGTACCTACGTTGGTAAGCAACTGGTTGCTGAAGTTGGTACCGGCGGCAACCGATACGGTATTCAATAAATCCTTAGTTTCTCTGAAATAGAAATCAAGGGCACCGGTGATGCGACCGTTCAGGAAGCCATAATCCAATCCCGCATTCCAGGTAGTTGTTTCTTCCCACTTCAGGTTTTCGTCGTATGCCAACGGAGCGATCAACGGATACTTGGTGTCGCCAAAGTAATAGTTGGCACCCGCCTTGCTATACATGTAACGGGCCATGTAAGGATAGTCGCTGCTACCCAGGTTCTGCTGACCGGTTATACCGTATCCCAAACGCAATTTAAGATCAGACAATGCATCCACATCCTTCAGGAAAGCCTCTTCGTTCATCTTCCATGCCAGAGCAACCGATGGGAACAAACCCCAGCGACCATCCGGGTTAAAGCGTGAAGAACCGTCGTTACGCAATGTAAATGTTACCAGGTAACGATTCAACAACGTGTAGTTTAAACGACCGAAGAAAGAAATCAGGTAGTTTTCAGATTCATATTCGTCGCCTTCCTTATAGAACTCTTCACCCTTCGATTGAGCGAAGGCAGCAGAGTAGGGGTATCTGTTTCTTGTGCTGTTATAGAAATGCTGCCAGGAGTATCCTGCCATCACATCGATGTTGTTGATGCCGATCTCTTTGGCATAATTCAGATAGAAATCAAGTAATGTATTCCGTTTAAGCTGATAATAATAGGTGTTTTCACCAAATCCCTGCTTAAAGTTACCGGAAGTATAGGTCATAGGAGAGTTGTCCGCAATAATCACATCGCCTTCACTTTTTGAAACGTCGTAACCCACATTCAGGTTAGCACGTAAGTCGGGCAAGAAATGCATACGATAATCGATCTGAGCGTTACCGATACTTCTGTACACGGTAGACTCGTCGTTACGCTGTTCCAACATGGCAACCGGGTTTGTAAGAGCGATATTTACTGGTTTGCCATCTGTTTTCATATAGATAAAATAGCCGTTTCCGTAGTTATTGTTATCCATATAAACAGGCTGAGTAGGATCAAACTGAGTAGCCATACCGATAGCACCCTGGTTGGCGAAACGGTTGGTGTTATAAACTCCCTTTACATTTAAGTTGATGTTCAACTTCTTGTCGAAGAAATTAGGATTGGCACTTAATGAACCCGTAACACGTTCGAGGTTGGAAGTCTTCAGGATACCATTCTCATTTGTATAAGCCACAGAAGCACGGTAAGGCATATTAGGAATTGCTCCGGAAATACTTACGTTATGGTCTGTGCTGTAAGCCGTTCTGAAAATCTGATCCTGCCAGTTTGTGCTGGTGTTACCCAAAGCCTTGGCCTGATTGCTTCCGGCACCGAATTTTGTAGTTACAAAATTGCGGAAAGTCTCGGAATCCATCACACTTACTTCGTTGTACTTGGTACTAACGGAGAACGAACCGTTGTAATCCACTTTAACCCGGCCGGTCTTACCAGTCTTGGTCGTGATGATGATTACACCGTTTGATGCACGCGAACCGTAGATAGCGGTAGCCGAAGCATCCTTCAGGATTGTAAATGTAGCGATATCGCTGGGGTGAACGGTAGCCAACGGGTTAGACATCCCGCTGATACCCTGATTATCTACAGGAACACCGTCGATAACGATAAGCGGATCGTTGCTGGCCGACATGGACGAACCTCCGCGGATACGGATTGCAGCCGAAGCACCCGGAGCACCACCATCGGTAACAACACTTACACCGGCAGCCTTACCTACCAGCAGGTCTGAAGCCGAAGTAGCCATACCCTTGGTAAGTTTATCGGCATCAATAGCCAATACAGAGCCGGTAACGTCTTCCTTTTTAACAGAACCGTAACCAATAACCACTGTACCTTCCAGCATAACGGCATCTTCCTGAAGAACCACCATCAATACCGGAGCAGCCTTTACCTCTGTGGGTTTGTATCCTACAAATGAAATGGAAATAGTAGCATCTTGAGGAGCTTGAAGCTGGAAATTACCATCCAGATCGGTTACCGATCCGATTGTAGATCCTTTAATAACAACATTCGCACCAATAATTGGTATACCGCTGGCATCTTTCACATGGCCTTTTACAGTTATTTGCTGTGCAAAGACACCGAGGGAGAATAGTAATCCCATCGCAACAGACAGGATAATTCTAACCTTACAAGAATGAATCTTCTCTTTCATGCATTAGTTAATTTAAGATTAATACTCTATTTTGTGTTTAATTTTAATAATTTCAGTCAACGATGCAAAAGTATATACACAAAACAGATTTATGGGTTAAATAGTTGGTTTAAGCCCTTTTATTCCATGCAAACGATTCCGCAATCGTTTGCATAAATAAGTAAATCTTGTTATAATTTCATAATAAGTTTGTCGGATATGCTAATTGTTAATTAAAAACTATTATTTTTGAGTAATGAAAAGATCCTAACAAATGAAAAAGCGGCAAATAACGATAAAAGATATAGCGAAATCACTTAATGTAGCACCCTCAACCGTATCCAGGGCTCTGGCCGATCATCCGGACATCAGCAAGGAAACAAAAGAGCTGGTTCTGGCTTTTGCCAAAGAGCATAAATACAAACCCAATGCCCTTGCACTGAGTTTGCGCACAAGCAACACCAAAACCATCGGGGTGATACTTCCTCAAATTGTGCATTTCTTCTTTTCATCGGTTTTGTCGGGTATCGAAGACGAGGCCGAAAAGGCCGGATACCGGGTGATCATCTCCCAAAGCAACGAAGTGTTCGAGCGCGAGGTGCGCGGGGCATACACCCTGCAGGAATCCCGTGTGTGCGGAGTGCTTGCTTCGGTGGCGAAAACAACCACCTCCTTCTCGCATTTTCAGGAACTGATAGACAGCGGAGTACCGGTAGTATTTTTCGACCGTATCTGTACCGGAATTCTTACAGACCGTGTGGTGGTAGACGACTATGCCGGTGTGCAAACAGCCGTGGAGTACCTTATTAATACAGGCTGCCGGCGTATTGCCTTTTACGGATCCGAATCACATATGCCCATTTCGCGCAACCGGCGCATGGGGTACGAAGATGCCCTGCGCAAACACGGAATATTTGTGGATAAATCGTTGATGACCATCTGCAATAATTACAAAGATGCTCTTGCCATCACCCCCTCTATGCTTAATTTGCCCGAGCCACCCGATGCCTTTTTTGCCGTAAACGACGAAACCGCTCTGGGTATCCTCAATGTGGTAAAGGCCAAAGGGCTTAAAGTACCCGACCAGGTATCCATCTGCGGGTTCACAAACAATGCCATCGCAGAGATAAGCAATCCCCAGCTTACGTCGGTCGACCAGCACGGATACGAAATGGGTGCCACCTCCATGCGCCTGTTGCTCGATCACATCGAAGGCCGGCGCGAGAGCGATCAGATTGTCAATAAGATAATCAAGACAAACCTGGTTGTCCGCGAAACCACCCGCTGATTTTTTTAGTCCGGCGGGCTTCGCTTTTCAGATTAATTCACTAAGTTTGCTGCGGTGAAAAACCTTAAAGCATCATTTTATGAAGAAAAAACCTTTTTTGGACTTCTGGCAAATATGGAACCTTACCTTTGGTTTCCTCGGTATACAATTTGGATTTGCACTGCAAAACGCAAACTCAAGCAGAATTTTACAAACCTACGGAGCAGATGTGGAACATCTTTCGCTCTTCTGGCTGGCAGCGCCGCTAACGGGGATGATCATCCAGCCCATCATAGGTCATTATTCGGATAAAACATGGTGCCGGTTGGGCCGCCGCCGTCCGTTCTTCCTCGTGGGAGCCATCCTTACCACCATCGCTCTGGTGCTGATGCCCAACGCCGACCTCTTCTTATCGCCCGGAACGGCCCATGCCATCTTGTCGCCGGTATTGATCGGAGCCGGTATGCTTATGATTATGGATGCCTCCATCAATGTGACCATGGAACCATTCAGGGCCCTGGTGGGAGATATGTTGCCGGACGAGCAACACACCAAGGGATTCTCCATCCAGACATTTCTTATCGGGGTAGGAGCCGTGGTAGGCTCGCTGTTACCCAGTATCATGAATAACTTTTTCGGACTGTCCAACACCGCTGCCCCCGGCGAAGTGCCCGACAATGTGAAAGTAGCCTTCTACGTTGGGGCCGCCATCCTGTTCAGCTGTGTGATGTGGACCATCGTCAAGACCAAAGAATATTCGCCTGAGGAGCTGGCAGCTTTCTCCGAAAAGACAACAACCGCCGAAGTAAAGAAAAAGAATGGTTTTCTCGAGATTATGCACGATATCAGACACATGCCCAAGGTAATGGTGCAGCTCGGGATGTGTCAGTTCTTCTCCTGGTTTGCCCTCTTCTCGATGTGGGTTTATACCACACCTGCACTGGCGCAACATGTGTACGGCGTAACAGACCCCGCATCTGCGCAGTATGCGGTGGCGGCCGATAAAGTGGGAGAGCTCTTCAGCGTATACAACTTTGTGGCCATGCTGTTTGCCCTGATGCTGATACCCATCGCCAAAGGAATCGGCCGGAAAGCAACCCATGCCGTATGCCTTCTGCTGGGAGGCGGGGGACTAATCACCATGTACCTGTTTACCAATCCGGACCTGATGTTCGCCTCTATGATAGGTATCGGTATCGCCTGGGCAAGTATCCTGGCCATGCCCTACGCCATCCTTTCAGACAGTCTGCCTCCCGCTAAAATGGGAACTTATATGGGAATATTCAACTTCTTTATCACCATTCCCCAGATAGTAAACGGCGTAATCCACGGCTGGATAGTAAACCACGTGTATAACGGTCAGCCAATCTACGCCCTTTTAACCGGCGGATGTTTCCTGATCCTTGCAGCCGTTTCGGTAATCCTTATCAAAGAAAAGGCCAAAGTAAAGGCTTGATTTATTTATAGTTACACGCTTAATTTGATACCATTATGAAACTGTTTAGTATGCAATTTGCAAAAGTTTTGCGCGTAGATACCATTTTATGCGCAGTGATGCTTGTGTTTTTATCAACATTTTGTTCTTCCAATGACGACCCAATCGGACAATTGCAGCCAATGAAATCTTGACTTTATTTGGGATAACAGAGAACTATCTGAAAAAAGTCGCTGGTATAAATCTTAAAGTAATTACGAACCAATAATAATACTATTGACATGAAACAAGACGAACACACAAAATGGGTGAAACGAAAGAAGAAATTACGTGTAAAAAGGAAAAAATGGAAGAAAAAGGGAAAACAATACTACACTAAACTGTATGTTATTGGAAATGG
>Ga0116144_10005961_pt1 | contig 10829 bp, 18 predicted proteins | sample AD_UKC035_MetaG_FD_89746 | JGI IMG/M metagenome (GOLD analysis project Ga0116144, IMG submission 89746) | Active sludge microbial communities of municipal wastewater-treating anaerobic digesters from USA - AD_UKC035_MetaG | ecosystem: Engineered > Bioreactor > Anaerobic > Digestate | place: USA... | reverse complement strand
CTGCTGATAGTGTGAATGTCCCGTTCACATCTATTGTGGCGGGGGTTCCATCAGATCCCGGTAAGCCCGGTGTCCCGTTCACCCCCTGATCGCCCGTGTCCCCTTTGTCCCCTTTATCCCCCTTTTCACCAGGGGTTCCGGGGGTTCCGTTCACGCCCTGTTCTCCTTGAGCCCCGCGCGGGATCACAAAGTCAAGAAGAACGGCATAAAGGGATCCCACGTTTGTAACGGATGCCGATGTTTCGGGATCCCCGGTAAAGGTTCCGTTCACGCTGATTGAAGCGTTTAGGTAAGTATTATTCACAATGTAAGTGTTATTCCCGGCTCCCCCGCCTTCAGCATACTGTTTTATCTCTTCGATAGTGACGGCATAAACCGGGATCATGGTCATCATTACGGTAATTAGTACGGCGAAAAGTTTCTTCATTATTAATTACCTCGCAACATCGCAAGTCCGATTAGGGTAAGCGTTGATAGACACGGGATCGCAACAATAGCCCAAAGCCAAAATGGGACAAAGGCGTTTTGAGTGAGCCCCAATACTTGAGCGATGAGATCAAAGAATGAGTAGAACGCACCAAGCGGGTTTACCCCTGATGGATCCCCGGCGATCCCTTGAGATCCAGAGAAGAACGAGCTTGAGTTATCTACCATCGCCGTGTTGCTGAATCCTTCAATGATGAACCCGACAGTATCGGATCCTACCCCCCCGTGTCTTACCTGATCGTTGATGTTTGTTCCCGCGAGGATCGACCTCACATTCGTTGTGAAAAGTTCGTCCCCATCTTTCGTTACGGTTAGTGTTGATATGTAATCTGGGGTATTGGAAAGCTGTTGCGAAACAACTTCTTGAAGTTCCGTTGTTATGGTTGATGAGCCCGAAGTGTCTTGAGCCTGATCATATGCAAAGAAGTAATCATCCCCATTATCAAACACGCCAAGATATAGCGGGAACTTCTTGATGTGAACCCCGTCAGTATCAAAGACCACTTTAAGATCGGAACCTGAATACCCCGATATGAACCGGGGGTAAACATAGAACGATCCGCCTGCGTTGTCATTGTTGACCGTCACGGAGATCGTATATGTCCCGTTTTCTGACTGAACATTCCGCGCCGCAACCACTGACGGATTGAGATCCGGGTTTATCCCAGACAGGATGGGGGTTGATGTAAGCGTGAGCCCTGTTCCTTGGATGAGTGTCCATGTCCCACTCACAATTGTTGTAACATTTGAGTTGATCTGTTCCGAAGTTGTGAAGTCGATCTCGTTTATCACGGTTCCTATCGCCGTATTCGCCCCTTCAATATACCCTGAAGCTGAACCTATCCCGAAACCCCCCACAACCTGACCGGGGATAGCTGAAGCTGAATCGGAAACCCCGCTGAAGGTTGAGAGTTCAAGCTGACCGGCATACGCCATATTGAAGATCCCTGTTATCGCCGTAACGATAGCAAAAAAGATTAGGATCCTTTGGAAGAGTTGTTCCCTCGCAAGCTGCGCCATCTTTCACTCCTTACTTAAAGAAGATGTACGCGAACACGATCCACATGAACGCCGCGATGATCCAGACAATGCTTATGAAATTGAAAGCACATGCGAGGATGATCGCAAAGATACCCCCGGCGTTCGCCCCAATACCAGATACGAACCCCGCGCCGGGGTGCATCATTCCCGGACCGAGCCCCCCGATTAGACACCCCAAGCACACTATGAGTGCTGCCATAAGGATATCAAGTTCCGCGTTGCTCGCGCCCATCTGAACAAAGCCATCCATCACGGGTTTCCAAAAGCCCGTTCTGTGTGAGGTTTCGTGAGGGACTACCGTGGGTGTGGGGGTTGCGGCGGTTGTCCGGGTTGTGATCGCCGTGATCGGGATCATATCAACAAAGATCACGTGATTCTCTGTTGTAGTGGTGTACGTACCTGATGTCCCTTTGTAATTCGGATGAGTTACCGAATATGACACTTCCGTTGTATTTGGAACGAGATTGAAAGATCCTGTTCCATATTTCCCTGTCGTGAGTGATCGCCTCATCAGGGTACTGTTTGATGGATCGGTATATTCGATCTTCACGGTTGCCCCCGATATCGGCGCGAGGCTTTCATCTTCTTGTGTCATGAATCCGAGAAGGATATTCCCCCCGCCAGCTTCCGCCGTTGAAATGAGGGTTAGGACTATCGGGGCGAAACATGTTTCCCCCGCGCTTCCGATATATCCGGTTTCAAGATCAAATGAATCCGTGGTGTAGCCGGATGCAACCCCGTAAATCTTGTATCGGCTATATCCCGATAGGGTTATCGTTGATTTCCCTGAAGTGCTTGTCGTGTTAGTCCATGCGCCGGTATTCTGGTTGTAAACCGCAATAGTGGATCCCGCGATCAAATTCCCTTGTAGGTTCTCAATCTGGATCACTTGAAAACACGCGGAAGATCCCCCTACGGTTAGGTTTGCCTCAAGAAGCTGCCATGAACCCCCGGATGTTTGAACATCTGCATGGATCGTGTACTCCCCGGCGTTCTCAAGGGTTCCGGTTACGGGATTCGGGGCAGTTGCCCCCATATCAACAGAGTAAGATGTTGTGGTTTCATCCCATCCGTACCAAGTACCCCCTGATAGTTGCATATCATACGGGCGGGATTTATTCCCCCCGACATATAGGTTATCAAGCCATGCGTTCCCTTCAATCCCTTCGGCGTAATACTTGATACGGATTAGATCAGAGAGATCGAGATCGGTCACTGAATAAATGCGGGGATGAAATTCCGCACCAGTATTTACCGATTCATTATCAAGGATAAGCTGGTACGTGTTTAGATCAGCGGTTGTGTATAGGATCGTTCCGTTCCACCACGTCCCGGTGTAATCTTTAGCACAAACTTGTAATGGGGGCTGATTAGGGAATTCTTCAGAGATTATATCCACATTATTGACAGTTGATTCATTCCAATAAACGTAATGATTCCCGTTCGTCAGGTAAACCATTGATGCCCATGATTCATTAGTATCTTCCATTTGTTTATAGAACGTCAGAGAGGTAAGTCCGGAAGTTGCATCCCTGACCAAAGAGTACAGGGAGTAGAAAGAATATCGATAAAACCCGGCGAACCCGTAATCAGTTACCCCTGACGTTAGACCACATGCCCCCGGCGCGGCATGACACCTTCCATTCATCCAAGCATTATATGAACGGTTTCCAAAAAGCCCGATCTTGGGATTCGTTGAATTTGTCATGTAAGTGCTTGCTGCTGAACCGGAGTTCAGTGTCCCCATACCTACATCAAATTCTTCACTATCCTCATATGTGATGTTAAGCATTTGAGTTCCGGAATAATCGGATAGATCCCAATCAACGGAATCGGGGAAGAACGACATTGCGAGGTAGATCGATCCCCCAGTGACATAAGTATTGTAAGCGATTCTGCCTGATCCGATCCGGTCAGAGCCGATGTACAATTCAACGGCGCGGGAATCTGCTTCAGAGTAAGGGGTAGTACTTGACATGTTCCTAAAATCAGAATCGGACGGACCGCAATATGTCCCGTAAGTGCCTCTCCCACTCCCGATATTCCCCTTAAAAGTAAACCATCCAACGTGTTTTAGATTCGTGTTATAGAGGATGGAATCTATGACCATATAATCCGTTCCGGCACACCCGCCGGAGATAAGATTAACATCATCATATCCGTACCAAACGGTGTTTCCTACTCCCCCATTCCCAAGTTCTTGTGTTATTGCACCGACCGGAACGGCAACGGCGATCAATGCGATCATACATATCAGTACCTTCATTGAATCCATGTTCAGATCACTCCGTAAATCCAAAGGACATTGTTCACAACCGGCAGGATCGTGAATCCCGCAAAGGTTGCCGGGGCAATGTACCCCTTGCTCATGAATCTCTCTCCGAGATAAGCGAGGAACCCCACAAGGATAAGGGCGATTATCTTCATGGGTATCAGGGGCTTATCAACCATGAATGGATTGAGTTCTTGAGCCCCTATGCTGATTGCGTACGTTGTGGTTGCAACGTCAAGGAACGAAAGGGCGATCGCCGCGAGAAACGCGAGAGTAATTAGAAACCTGTTTTTAGAAAACTGATCAGCACACCCCATTAACAACCCTCTGACATTGATAGTCAGAAAGTTATTAACCCGGATGTATGATAAAGATTGCCCGTTAAAACCGGATGATGATCAGGCGGCAGGGGGAACAGGCAGAAACCCCCCGCCACTGATTTAGAAACCAGATCGCCGTATGCCGCAAAAAGCGGGGTAGTTGGTTCACTCTGCCCCTTTAGACTTTGCAGCCCAAAGGAACCCGAAGAGAACAACGACAAGCCCAAGCACGAACAGGATCGGGAAGATCGTCTGCGACGTGGTATCCCACGTAGAAGTGTTGGTGCTGAAGAAGATCGGCGCGGCAACCATGCCGATCCCGATGCTGACCGCGATAAGTGCGCCGGTAATCTCAAGGGCTTTTGCCATCATATTGTGGGCGTGAGCCTTGACACGTTCAAACATTAAGATCACCTCACCGGACTGTTTGCAATACAGTATTAAGAAAAGGGGGAACTTAAATCTGTCGCACAATTACAGTTTGATAACTGTCCCGCGCGAACAGGATCCTTATGATGCCCTTGAGCATCAGGATAAACACCACGACCATAAGGGCAAGCAACGCCGCGCCGATCGTGGGTTCCGCCGTGATCGCAGCAAGGCGTATAAACCACGTTGCCGCGAGGCAGGCGAACACGAAAACGATATCGAAGATCCCGGCGGCTTTCCCGTAAGGGGTAAGCTGTCGATTCTCCCATTCGTCCTTTGAGATCTCCGCTTCCTTCATACCCTGTTGGGCAATTTCATTGTTGATAAAATCCATTGTTGACCGTCCTTTAGAATACGGGTTCGTATCCCGCCTTTGCTGACTGGATCACTCTGATAACGAACGCGGCAAGGGCAATGAACATCATGAACCCCCACATCAAGAGGGAATACTCATCCCATCCGGTAGTGCTTACATCCAGATATAGGGGGTATGCAATCTGACCGTAAAGGATTATGAAGAACATTATCCCAAGAATTGTTTCAATAGCCCATGCGAGGAAATGAGCCTTCGCCGGGAGATTCAACGCCGCAACTTCGGCGCGCGCCATACATCGGGCAGTTTGATCCGCCTCATTGATTTTTGTGATCGCCTTCATGGTTCACCTTCAAGGATTGATTAACGGGGATAGGTCATAAAGCCTATCCCGTGATCTCCTGTTCTCTCATTTGAGAAAGCCTTCCCTTGTCGATCTGTTCTGCCCGTTCCCGTTCGACCTTCGCTTGTGCGTAATGCTGACGGCGTTGCTCGTTACGCTGTTGCCTTCTCATCTCCTGTTCCTGTTCCCGCCTCGCGGCTTGTTCGCGGGCATGTGCTTCTTGAGCGAGCTTGGCGCGTGTCCGTTCTCGTTCAACCGCTTCACGGTCCTGTTCTGCCTGTCTTTGCCTTTCGGCAGTTTCTCTTTGCCGTTCCCGGATCGCTTCCTGTTCCGCGCGTTTCGTGACCTGTTCCTTTTCGGCACGTTCCTTTTCGGCAAGCTCTTTTAGTTTCTCGCGGCGTTCCCCGGCAAGAACTCTTCTCTGTCGTTCCCGGAAGAACTCTTCCTCTTTCCGTTTCTGTTCCCTGAATCGTGCTTTATCAGCTTCGGAAGCTTTCAAGAACTCTCGTTCTTTTCGATCCTCTTCAAGTCTTTTCTTGGTTTTCTCTTGAGCCCGCCTTGTAAGCCATGAGGTAACACCAGCTCCCGCCCCACGATGACGGGGGTATGATCCGCGATAAAACGGGGCGTTCCGGTATGCTCTGCCACGGCGGGTATATCGCCGCATTGGGATTGAACGCCGCCGGGGTAATGTGCGGGGTTGTACCGGGGGGCGAACTACCGGGGGGTGTGCCACTTGACGGGATCCCACAACAGTAACTGAATACCCCCCGCCTTCAATCTTCTTTGACCGGACGGTTGATCCTTGACGGTGCAACTCTTTGATCAATCGCCGCTTGGCATGCCCATCAGTGGCGAAAAATGATCCGTCAGGGTTTTCAGTGATACCTGGCCAATTAAATGTTCTTGCCATTCACGCGCGCTCTTCAAAAATGAATGGTAGGTAAAGCATGATAAAATAATCGGTAACGAAAAGGGGGGTGGAGAAACCCCCTTGTGCCAAAAGGTTCCACTGATCGGAAACCGTGTCCTTCCCCGGTTCCCAAAAAGACAATGGGGGGTTTAGGAATAAAATCTTTCGTATGCTCCAACAGGAACGATATCCGCCGGGGTTACGAGAGGTTCGGGGAACACTTTCGGGATCGCCACGATCTCAAAAGCGTATTTGTTATCAGATTGTAACGGTTCGTCCCTTGATTCCCATTGATGGGTATCAATATTATAATGGGTTATGTTACACTCGTATCCGTCCCACTGATACCAATTCCCCGGCAACCATTGAGAGGGATCAATGTAAACGGCTTTCCTGTTTGTGAGTGTTGACCAGTATCGGGTATCAACGATCACGTCAGGGTTGCAATTAAGATCCTCTTCCCGCCAATCGTGCCAGTGTGCATACTCGCGCGAAAACCCGGCAAGGGTTGAAAAATCATAGACCTTCCCCATATAGATCGTATCCCCTTGTTTGACTGTTGGGGAGAGGGGATCGTTGATAGGGGTGATGTTCATCGAATAAGTGAGTTCCGCTGATGCTGAACTTATGAGCCATGCACACCCCACCATGAGAGCGATCCCGATCAGGATGATCTTAATGAGGTTCTTTGAGATCATCCATACACCCGCCCGTTGACAACAAGGATCGTTAGGATGCCCGCCAAAGCCATAAGGAACATGATTGCTGCCACGATCATATCTTGAAAGTAGTTTGCCTTTGATCCCATCCCGAATACCCCAAGGAACCCCGTTCACGGGCGTTCTCTACTTCTTTATCATCGGCAAGCCTCATCCGTGTTGCGCCGGGGCAACATTCAAAGTTCCGGTTCGTGGTAACCCCTGATCGCAAACAGTGATTGCATGACCACCTAAACCATACCGTCATGCGAGCCCGCCTTCCCTGATAATCTGCCTTACCCGTTTCGGGGCAACGTGCAACGTGCGTGAGGTATGGGCAATAAAGGGACACCCCTGATAAAAGGATAGCACTTCCTCATCGCTCACGGTTTTCACATGCTTTGCATATTCCCGATATTCCCGCTTCCGCCTCATACATCAATCTCGCAGTAGTAATCCATGAATCTCATAAGAATCTCTTCTTGATCCTCATGTGTTGCGATGCCCCTTTGTTTGAGAACATTTCCCATATCACTGAAAGCCCGTTCCTCGCCCGCGTCATCAAGCCGGTTATCTTTCATCAACTCAAAATAAGCAACGTATCTTTTCCATATCTCAACCGTTGCTTCCGTGGCGATCTTCTCATCGGTGATCCCATACGTGGCAAGAAGCGCGTTGCACTTATCCCGGTAGATCATCAAAGCAATCTTTACCTTCTCATCCTTCCCGCCGCGACTGAAGCGGGCAAGGAGTTTTGATCCTTTGCCCGTCACTTCCTTCTTGAGTTTCCCAAGTGAGGTTGTCATTTTTCACATCCTTTTATTTTACGTTCATACGCCGTTGCTATACAGTACCGTTTCCCACTTTTAAGAGGGTGCGTGAAATATGCGCACCCCATGAGAGTGTAAAGTGATTGTTTATCACACATGGGAGTTCTCCTTATTGATATCTACCGGGATCCCTATCAGGGGATCGCCAATAAGATCCGAAAGTGTGTTCAGTGTGCAACCCGCTTTGTTAAAGGGACAGGTTAGGCAATCCTCATCAGTGTGAGGGTGTGTTTCACAAGTTATCTTTGCGGCGTAAAGGTTGAACTCAAGGGAGTGCTGCCGCGCTTTCATAAGGTCTTTGAAGTGAGAGTACCTTCTCACGTTCTTCGCTTCGGGGTGATGCACGATCATCAACGATCACACGCCTTAACAGATCCGCGAGAATACTTGTGAGGTATGTTCGCCGTGTTCTGCCGTGATATCTTTGATTTACAGTCAAAGCAGATCTTCCGTGATCTCCCCCCGTATGCGATCATATCAACCGGAAACTCTTTTCCACATACCCGGCAGAATTGAGTTCTTCTACCGCCGGTCATCGTTTCCCCTCAATATGTTTCGTGAAGCTGAACGGTTCCCCGTTAAACGGGACTGTCTTTACCGTAACTGTCCGTGTGCTGTCTTTTGTCAATGCCGCGAAACATGTTTTAACCCCTTCGTCCCCTTCGTCATGGATGATCCTCAAGACTGTGAGCATCTTGATTTTTGGGGCGGGGGTATCCGTGATAAGCCCGGTCATTTACGGCGCGCCTCCGAAGCAAGATCCATACATACTGATTCAACAATTATTTTCCATTCTTTCCGCGTGAATGTCATAAAGGTGGGGTAACGGAAAATAAATACCTTTCCGGTGTGAGGTTCCTTGACAACAGTAAGATCACTCATTTTCGGTACGCCCCCACGAACTCAACGATCTCTTCCCACTCTTTCCGCGTGAATGTTGTTTCATGCGGGTATCGGCGGATCGTTACATCCCCGTTGCGGGGATTCTTGCTGATTGAGATTTCGCTCATTTTATCACCTGTTTTTTTCGTGGCGGGCAATCCCGTTCACAATTCATTTCCTTGCTCTTGCATTTCCCCTTTGAACGAAAGGGGCAAGGTTTCTTGTCCCCCGGTTCGTTCCCGCACCATAGATCCATTTCCATGAGGTACACCTTGACCATGACAGTAGGGGCAAGTCAGGAACACGCCGCCGCACCGGCGGCAAAGCCCCGCCATTAGAACCCCATGATCTTCAGGGTTGCCCCTTCACGGATAGTGCCGGACCCTTTCCTAATGATTAGGGGTAGGTATTCATGGAATGTTGTTGTATCGATCACGATACCCTCTCCCTCATCCCCGGTTTTCTCAATCCAAAAACGATCCCTCTTCTCATAATAGACATTATGACCGGGGATCATAACTTTGTCAATACCTGTTAGATCAATAGTCATGATGATCAACATCCAAGATCGGCACTTTCTGCCCGTTGTATTCTACCTCGCCCACAACCCGCGAGGATGCTTTAAGTTCTGTTGCGATCTTCGGGGGAAGCGATCCCTTTATGGGGAGAGATTCAAGCCATGCTTTTTCTTCTTGAGCTTCAGAGATAATCTCATCCTGCCTTTTTGAGAGAATAGGGATCAACTGTTCAGGAATAGGGATGCCAAGATCTTGATGTTTGTGCAATGCAACCCTTATCCCATCATAATAGATTGATGAGTGAGTGATACTGTTCTTATGTTGTTCTCGCAACCACTTAACCGCGAGATAAAGATCCCGGTCAACCCGGATGCTGACAACGACGGTATTATTCCCTCTCACTGTCATGATATCACCCTTGATGCCCTACATGGTAGTACATTCATCCTTTCAACCCCTCACTAAAAATACGTACTACCATACAACGTAGTACGAAACTTCGCGAGAGAGAGAGAGAGGGGGGTGTTACCATGTAGTGCAATAGCGGCAATTTCATTCCGCCGCAATTATATTACCCTCTTCTGGATAACGGATCGTATTCTTTACGCGGTCAATCTTTAGAAGGCAACTTGGGCAAGTGACTTTGATATTCAACGAGCTGCACATCCATTCATGCCCACATTTCGGGCAATGAATAAAATTCTGCATACTACTACCAATTATTTTTGAACTATTTAAACCCCTCACATTCCCCCCTATCAAAAACCGCACTACCACGTAGTGCATTAGATTCAAACAACATTATTATAAAAAAGAAATTGGTGATTTTTTTGCATAAAGGGTTTTTATAAAAATGTTTTTGGGGATTTTCGTGTAACGTAAACTTTACAAAAAATGGTACTACAATGTAGTGCACTTACGGCAACCCCGCTGCCTTCCATGCACTATCAACAGAATTATGGTAAGCGATGTACAGTGAGGCGCGCCCGGTTTTAACAAGCCTCATCTTTCTATAATACTCCCTTTGCCCTCCGTTAAGGTTCACACCTTTAATACCGTTCCCCGTCCTCTCTGTCATAGTCCCGCCCTCTCCCATGCCTCATCAATCGAAAATAGAGGGAGATACCGTGAGGCTTTCCCGCGCGCGATCAACCTACATCTTGCGCATTGCACCCGGTGGGATTGCCGTCCTGCTTTATGGATCCGTTTCTTTCTTACTGCTTCCGTCATAGTCCCGCCGCCTTACATGCTTCCTCAACCCCGTTCCTATACGGTACATAAAATGAGGCTTTACCGGAATTGACCAGATTTTTTTGCCGGTTAATTCTCTGTTCATACCCCATACCGTGACGGTGGCGGGTTCCTTTTTTATTCCTTTTTTCCTTCATAACATTCGCCCGTTTTTTCTGTCGTTCTTTCTATTGTTGTTTCGGTAGGTGTTTCCCACCAGTGAGGATAACTATCAAGGGGGCAAGATATCAGAGTAGGATCATTACATGACGATCTAATATGGAGTGATTCAGATACCATAATCGCCCCCACAATAAGGGAACCGATAATAAAACCGATCCCGATCCACGATATCAGATCCCTTTCCGTCATCCAGAAAATATTTTACGCTTTCTTTAAATATAACTTTTACGCTTTAATTAGGTTTTTTAGGGAATCCTCGCGCGCCTTAAGTGACCGTCAGGAACCGTTAGGAACCGTCAGGAACCGTTAGGAACCGTCAGGAACCGTCAGGAACCGTCAGGAACCGTCAGGAACCGTCAGGAACCGTCAGG
>Ga0116144_10005957_pt1 | contig 10831 bp, 9 predicted proteins | sample AD_UKC035_MetaG_FD_89746 | JGI IMG/M metagenome (GOLD analysis project Ga0116144, IMG submission 89746) | Active sludge microbial communities of municipal wastewater-treating anaerobic digesters from USA - AD_UKC035_MetaG | ecosystem: Engineered > Bioreactor > Anaerobic > Digestate | place: USA... | reverse complement strand
TGGTGCTGGTCGGCGACTCGCTCGGCATGGTGATCCAGGGGCACGACACCACGGTGCCGGTCACGATGGACGACATCGTCTATCACAGCCGCACCGTCGCGCGCGGCATCCACCGTCCGCTGTTGATGGCCGACCTGCCGTTCATGAGCTATCCGTCCAAGGAGCGTGCGCTCGAGAACTCGGTGCGCCTGATGCAGGAGGGCGGCGCCGAAATGGTGAAGCTCGAGAGCGGCGCCGGACAGATCGAGATCGTCGAATTCCTGGCCAACCACGACATCGCGGTCTGCGCGCACCTCGGCCTGAAGCCGCAGTCGGTGCACAAGACGGGCGGCTTTCGCGTTCAGGGTCGGGGCGCCGAGGCGGCGAAACGCATGATCGAGAACGCCAAGGCACTCGAATCCGCGGGCGCCGATATCGTGCTGCTCGAGTGCGTTCCTAGCGAGCTCGGCGCGGAGATCACCGCGGCGCTCGAGGTGCCGGTGATCGGCATCGGCGCGGGGCCGGGTACCGACGGCCAGATCCTGGTGCTGTACGACATCCTCGACATCACCAGTGGGCGCAAGCCGCGCTTCGTCAAGAACTTCATGGAAGGCGCTGCGAGCAATCTCGAGGCGGTGCGCGCCTACGTGCGCGCCGTCAAGGACTCGAGCTATCCCGGGCCGGAACACGGGTTCGCCTGAGTACGCCGATGCAGGTGCTGACGACTATCGCCGACGTGCGCGCGTGCGTGCGCGCCTACCGGCAGGCAGGCGAGCGCATCGCCTTCGTGCCGACCATGGGCAACCTGCACGCCGGACACATCAGCCTGATGGAGCTGGCGCGCACCGGCCATGACCGCTTCATCGCGAGCATCTTCGTCAACCCGATGCAGTTCGGCCCGAACGAGGATTTCGCCCACTATCCGCGCACGCCCGATCGAGATGCGCAGATGCTGCGGGACGCGGGCTGCGATCTGATGTTCATGCCGGACGTCGCCGAGATGTACGGCGAGGGCACGACCGCGCCGACCCGCATCGACGTGCCCGAACTCACGACGACGCTGTGCGGCGCGTTCCGCCCGGGGCATTTCGAGGGCGTCGCGACCGTCGTGGCGAAGCTGTTCAATATCGTGCTGCCCGACACGGCCGTGTTCGGCGAGAAGGACTTTCAGCAGCTCGCCGTGATCCGCCGCATGGTGGCCGACCTGTGCTTCCCGGTCACGGTCGTCGGCGCGCCGACCGTGCGCGAAGCCGACGGCCTTGCGATGAGCTCGCGCAATCAGTACCTGACCGAGGCCGAACGGCGCGTTGCGCCGCAGATCTACCGCGCACTGCTGGCGGCCACCGCGGCGATCCGCGCCGGCGCGGAGGAGGTCGCGACGATCGAAAGCGCGGGCGCGGCGAGCCTCGCCGCGCACGGCATGCAGGTGGACTACTTCGCGGTGCGCCGGCGCGTCGACCTGACCCCGCCGCAGGCGGCTGATCGCGAACTCGTCGTGCTCACCGCCGCACGTCTCGGCAAGGCGCGCCTCATCGACAATCTGCAGGTCGACCGGCCGTGACGCCCGGGTGCGTGGCGGCCCGCTCGCGGTGCCTGGCCAATGCCCATGCCACGTGCTCGCGCACGAGCCCTGACGGGTCGTCCGCGCGGCTCGCGAGCGCAGCCAGTACCTCCGTCGTGGTCGGCGCGTTGCCTAGCGCTACCGCGATGTTGCGCAGCCAGCGCTCGTAGCCGATGCGGTAGATCGCCGAGCCGCGCATGCGCGCATCGAAGTCCGCGGCGCTCCAGGCGAACAGCTCGGTGAGCCGCGGTGTGTCGAGCGCGTGGCGCGCGCGAAAGTCGGGGTGGCTCGCCTCGCGCGCGAACTTGTTCCACGGGCACACGAGCTGGCAGTCGTCACAGCCGTAGATGCGATTGCCGAGCAGCGGCGCAGCTCCTCCGGAATGGGACCGTGCAGTTCGATCGTCAGGTAGGAAATGCAGCGGCGCGCATCGAGCTGCCAGGGCGCGACGATCGCGCCGGTCGGGCAGGCCGGGATGCACGCCGTGCAGGTGCCGCAGTGCGCGCTCGCGGGCGCATCGATCGGCAGTTCGAGAGTCGTGTAGATTTCGCCGAGGAAGAACCACGAGCCCGCATCGCGGGCGATCAGGTTGGTGTGCTTGCCGATCCAGCCGAGGCCCGCGTTGCGCGCGAGCGCCTTCTCGAGCACCGGGGCGCTGTCGACGAAGACGCGGTGCCCGAACGGGCCGACCCACTCCTCGAGTTGCGCCGCAAGCTTCGCCAGCGCCTTGCGCATCAGCTTGTGGTAATCGCGCCCGAGCGCATAGCGGGACACGTAGGCGCTCGTCGGATCGGCCAGGACCTGCTGCGCATCGCGGCCGCCTGGCGGCCAGTAGTCCATGCGCGCCGAAATCACCCGCAGCGTGCCCGGCAGCAGCTCCGCGGGTCGGCTGCGCTTCGTGCCGTGGCGGGCCATGTAGTCCATCTCGCCGTGGCGGCCCGCCGCGAGCCATCGATCGAGGTGTCGCTCGTCCTCGGTGAGATCGATGCCGGTGATGCCTAGCGCCGCGAAGCCTAGCGCAGTGGCCTCCGCGAGCAGTTGGAGGCGGAGCGTGTCGACATCGGCTTTGTGCATCTCGATCATGTCGGGCGACCGCGGCCAGTATAATCACGCGATGGGCCAACCTACGGCGATCTACAGCGCGGCACAGGTCCGCGAGCTCGACGACTACGCAATCCAGACGCTGGGCATCCCGGGCTATACCCTGATGAAGCGCGCCGGCGAGGCGGGACTGCGCGCACTGCGTGCGCGCTGGCCGACGGCGCATCGCATCGGCGTCGTCTGCGGCGGCGGCAACAACGGTGGCGACGGCTATGTGATCGCGCGTTTCGCGCGCGCCGCCGGGCTCACCGTCACCGTGCTCGCTGCCGTGCCGGTCGAGCAGCTGCGCGGCGACGCGCAGCGCGCCGCCGAAGATTTCCTCGCGAGCGGCGGGCAGGTGCAGGAGTTCGGCGCCGCGGCGCTCAGGCAATGCGAAGTGATCGTCGATGCCCTGTTCGGAATCGGCGCGAAGGGCAGCCTGCGCCCCGAAGTGATCGCGATCATCGAGGCGATCAATACCTCGGGGCGACCGGTCTTCGCGGTCGACATTCCGTCGGGGCTGTGTGCCGACTCCGGCATGCCGCTCGGCGCCGCGGTGCGCGCCGAGGTCACGATCACCTACGTCGGGCTGAAGTGCGGCCTCTTCATGGGCGAGGGCCCGGAGTACACGGGTTCGCTGCTGTTCGATGACCTCGAGGTCACGGCACCTCCGGCGCCGCAATTCGCGCCGCGCCTGCTTCGCGCGAGCGAGGCGGACATCGCGCGCGCGTTGCCGCGGCGCCGACGAGCCTCGCACAAGGGCAGCTTCGGCCACGTGCTCGTCGTGGGTGGTGGACCCGGAATGCCGGGCGCGGTTCGTCTCGCCGGAGAATCCGCGCTGCGCGTCGGTGCCGGCCTCGTGACCGTCGCCGTGGCGCCGGAGAATGTCGCGTCGATCGCGGCGGGCTGTCCCGAACTGATCGTCGTGGGTCTCGATGTCGCACAGGTAGGTCCGCTGCTCGCGAGCGCCGATGTCGTCGCCATCGGTCCCGGCCTCGGGCGCAGCGCCTGGGCGTGGGAAGTGCTGGGCGCCACGGTGGCAGCCGGCAAGCCGCTCGTCGTCGATGCCGATGCGCTCAATATCCTGGCCGAAGATCGCACGCTGCGCGCCGATCGCTGGATCCTCACGCCGCACCCCGGCGAGGCGGGGCGGCTGCTCGGCACGAGTACCGCGGCCGTGCAGGCCGACCGGCTGGGGTCGCTCGAGCAGCTGTGCCGGACCTACGGCGGCACGGTCGTGCTCAAGGGCGCGGGCACCCTGGTCGGACGCACAGGCGATACGCCTCAGCTGTGCGAGCGCGGCAACCCGGGCATGGCGAGCGCCGGCATGGGCGACGTCCTCACTGGCGTGATCGCCGGCATGCTCGCGCAGCTCGGCGACCCGCTGCTGGCGGCGCGCATCGGTGTACTGGTGCATGCGCTGGCGGGTGACGCGGCCGCGCGCGGCGGCGAACGCGGGCTGATCGCGCGCGATGTGATCAACGAACTGCGCACCTGGGTCAACCTCTGAGTTCCGTCGACCTCGAATTCGCGGCGCCGTCGGCGGAGGCGATGATGGCATTCGGCGCGGCGCTCGCGCGTACGCGGCCCGAAGCAAAATCCGGGCCGCTGCTGCTGTACCTCACGGGCGAACTCGGCGCCGGCAAGACGACACTCGCGCGCGGCCTGCTCGCACAGCTTGGCGTCACCGGTGCCGTGCGCAGTCCGAGCTATGCGCTCGTCGAAGTGCACCGCCTGGCCGACCTTACCGTCGTGCACGCCGATCTCTATCGACTGCTCGATGCCGAAGAACTCGAGCCGCTCGGTCTGCGCGAGCTTTACGCGCCGGACCACCTTTGGGTGATCGAGTGGCCCGAGCGCGCCGCGACGGCGCTGCCCGAGCCCGACCTTCACCTCGAGCTTTCGATCACGCCTGCGGCGCATCGCGTGCGGCCCGTGGCCTGTGGTCCGCAGGGGCGGAACTGGTATGCTGCCGCCGTCGAGCTTGTTCGCGTATCTCATTAATTTCCATTGAATTGTGCGCGGAGCGGCTTTACATTAAGCCGCCATGCGCAGTCTCGTGTCCGCCACACTGCTGTTGTTTGCCGCGGCCCTTGTGACGGATGACGCCCGGGGCGCGGGTCGACGTGTCGACGGTGTGCGTGCCTCGGCCGACGGTGCCGGTGCGCGCGTGGTCGTCGACCTGACCGCGCCCGCCGACTTCAAGCTGTTCACGCTCGAGCGCCCGCGACGCATCGTTCTCGATCTTGCCGACACGGCACTGGCGGACACCGTGAAGCTGCCGCGCGCCGAGGGGCCGATCACCGCCGTGCGCTCCGGGGTGCAGCCCGGGGGCACGCTGCGGCTCGTCATCGAGACGACCTCGAGCGACGAGCCGCGCGCCTCGCGCATTGCCCCGGCCGCGGACGGCGGTCACCGGCTGCTCGTCGAGTTCGGCGCCATCTCGCCGGCCGCGGCGAACACGCGACGCGTCGTGGCGGCAGTACATGCGCCGAAGCAGGGCGCGCGCGACGTCGTCATCGCGATCGATGCCGGACATGGCGGCAAGGATCCAGGTGCGATCGGCCACGGCGGCACGTTCGAGAAGACCGTGGTGCTCGAGATCGCGCGCGAACTCGCCAGGCGCATCGATGAGGCGCCCGGCATGCGCGCCGTGCTGATCCGCGACGGCGACTACTACATCGCGCATCGCGAGCGCATTCGTCGCGCGCGCAATGCCAGGGCCGACATGTTCCTGTCGATACACGCCGATGCCCTGCGCGACCGCGGCGTGGCGGGCGCATCGGTGTATGTGCTTTCCGAGCGCGGCGCGACCGACGAGGCCGCACGCTGGCTCGCCGAGCGCGAGAACGCCGCCGACCTGCGGGGTGGTGTCACGCTGAGCGACAAGGACGATGTGATCGCGACCGTGCTGCTCGACCTGTCGCAGTCGGCGGCGATCTCGGCGAGCATGGAGGCGGCCGAGCGGATTCTCGCGTCGTTTGCCGGCGTCGTGCCGGTACGCAAGCCGCGCGTCCAGCAGGCGGGCTTCCTGGTGCTGAAATCGCCCGATATCCCCTCGATGCTGATCGAGACCGCCTATATCACCAACGCGGCCGACGAGAAACGGCTGCGCAGCAACGCGCAGCGCCGCAAGCTCGCGAATTCTATCGTCGACGGCGTCCAGAGCTACTTCACGCGCAATCCGCCCGAGGGCACGCGGTTCGCCGAGCTGCGCCGCCTCGCCGCCGCGGACTGAACAGCGCCCGGTTTTCGGCTTCGGTCATTGCCGAGGCCAATAACCGAAAAACCGGCAACCCGGCACCGTAGAATCCTCCCATGCCGATTTGCGTGCTTGCCAGTGAGCTCATCGACCAGATCGCGGCCGGCGAGGTCATCGAGCGGCCGGCTTCCGCGGTCAAGGAATTGCTGGAGAACGCGCTCGATGCCGGCGCGAGCCGCATCGAGATCGACATCGAGCGCGGCGGCGTCGGCCTGATCCGGGTGCGCGACGACGGCGCGGGCATCGCGGCGGCCGAGCTGCCGCTCGCCATTGCGCGCCACGCGACGAGCAAGATCGCCTCGTTGGACGATCTCGAATCGGTCGGCACACTCGGATTTCGCGGCGAGGCGCTGCCCTCGATCGGCTCGGTCGCGAGACTGCGCGTGATCTCGCGCCCTGCAGGCGCCGCGCAAGCGCACGAAATTGCCGTCGAGGGCGGGCAGGTGGGCGCCGTGAAGCCCGCGGCCCATCCGCCGGGTACCACGGTCGAAGTGCGCGATCTGTTCTACAACGTGCCCGCGCGCCGCAAGTTCGTGCGCAGCGACGCCACCGAGACCGGGCACATCGCGCGCTGGGTCGAGCGGCTCGCGCTGGCGCGCCCGGATGTCGCGTTCCGGTTGCGCAGCGGCACGCGCACGCTGCTCGATGCGCCGGCAATCGCGGCGGACGAGGATCCGGCGGCGCGCGTCGACGCCGTACTCGGCCCGGAGTTCCTCGCGCGGGCGCTGCCGGTACGGCATACGGCCGGACCCGTCCTGATCGAAGGCTGGATCGGCGCACCGACCGCGTCCCGGGCGCAACCCGACTCGCAGTACTGGTTCGTGAACGGCCGCCACGTGCGCGACCGGCTGCTGATGAGCGCCGTGCGCCTCGGCTATCGCGACGTGCTGTACCACGGCCGGCATCCCGCCTACCTCCTGCAGCTCAACCTCGATCCGCGGCTCGTCGACGTGAACGCGCACCCGGCCAAGCTCGAAGTGCGCTTCCGCGACAGCCGACAGGTGCACGACTTCGTGTTCCGCGCCGTCGAGCGCACGCTCGCGGCGTCGAGACCCGGTCCGGACAGCGCGGCGCAGGGCGCTACGGCGGCGCCGTCCGCGCTGGCGCCGATCGCGTCGCCAGCCGGTCCGGCTGCGCACGGGTACGGGCACGCGCACGGGCGCGGAGGCGCCATGCAGTCCTTGCCGTTTACGGAAGGCGCGCTGCCCCAGGACTCGCCGTGGGCCGTGGCGGACATCGTTGCGTCACGAGCGATCGAGGCGGCGCCGTTGCCGGCGGATGAGCCGCTCGGCACCGCACTCGCGCAGCTGCACGGCGTGTACATCCTGGCGCAGAATGCGGCCGGCCTGATCCTGGTCGACATGCACGCGGCGCACGAGCGCGTGCTCTACGAGCAGTACAAACGGCAGACGGGCACGCAAGGCGCCGCGCAGACACTGCTCGACCCGGTGGTCGTGGAGCTGAAGGACCACGAGGTCGATGCCGTGCTCGAAGCGCGCGCGGAGTGGGAGTCGCTCGGCTTCGAGATCGAACGCCTCGCGCCTGAACGCCTTGCGGTGCGGCGCGTGCCGGCGCTGCTCGGCAGGCGCACGGATCTCGCCGCATTGCTGCGCGATGTCGCACGCGATGCGCTCGATGGAGGTGGCTCGCGCCATTTCGAGGAACCGGGCTTCCGGCTGCTCGGCACGCTCGCCTGCCGCAGCGCCATCCATGCGCACCGTCGCCTGACGCTGCCGGAAATGAATGCGCTGCTGCGACAGATGGAAGCCACGGAGCGGGCCGATCAGTGCAACCACGGTCGGCCGACCTGGACCCGGCTGTCGCTGGCGGAACTCGACCAGTTGTTCCTGCGGGGCCGCTGAGGTGGCGGGCGGCGCGCCGGCGCCCGTTCTCGTACTGACGGGATCCACCGGCATCGGCAAGAGCGACTGGGCCCTGCGCCTCGCAGAGGAGCTGCCGGTCGAGATCGTCAGCTGCGATTCGGCGCAGGTCTATCGCGGCATGGACATCGGCACGGCGAAGCCCGACGCGGCGACGCGCGCGCGCGTACCGCATCACCTGCTCGACCTGCGCGATCCGGCGCAGAGCTACTCGGCGGGTGAATTCGTCCAGGATGCGACCGCCGCGCTGCGCGGCATCCACGCGCGCGGCAGGCTGCCGCTCGTCGTCGGCGGCACGATGCTGTACCTGCGCGCGTTGCTGCAGGGCATGGCGGCCTTGCCGCCGGCGCACGCGGCGATCCGTGACGAGATCGATGCGCGCGCGCGAAGCATGGGCTGGCCCGCGCTGCACGCGGAACTCGCGCGCGTCGATCCGGCCGCCGCCGCACGTATCCACGCGAACGACCGCCAGCGCATACAGCGCGCGCTCGAGGTCTACCACGCCACCGGCACCGCGATCAGCGCCTGGCAGGCGGCGGCCGAAGCGGGCCCGCGCGAGTTCGAGTTCCACGCGACGGCGCTCGTACCCGCCGATCGCGCACTGCTGCACGCGCGCATCGCGCGACGCTTCGAGGCGATGATGGCCGCGGGCCTGCTCGATGAGGTGCGGTCACTGTACGCACGGCCCGATCTCACGGCGCGCCACCCCGCGATCCGTGCCGTGGGCTACCGGCAGCTGTGGCACCATCTGGCCGGCGATTACCCGCTCGACGAGGCCGTGCAGCGGGCTATCGCGGCGACGCGCCAACTCGCCAAACGCCAACTGACCTGGCTCAAGTCCTCGTTTTCATTCGAAAAAATTGACCCGGCCCAGCCCGGCGCGTACGCGGCGTGGCGCACCGGGATAGCGCCGAGCGCCCCGCCCCGTGTGTTATGATTCCAAGGCTTGTGCCTGAATCGCTTGGGGCCGCCTGCCGCTCAGGGCTGCTCTCCACTGGAGGAACTGCTCTCCACTAAAGCAATCGTGACGAACGGCCTTCGGCGCACATCGAGATCACGAAAACAAGGAGAACCCCATGGCCAAAGGTCAATCACTCCAGGATCCCTTCCTGAATGCCCTGCGCAAGGAGCGCATCCCCGTTTCGATTTACCTGGTCAACGGCATCAAGCTGCAGGGACAGATCGATTCGTTCGATCAGTTCGTCGTGCTGCTGAAGAACAGCGTGAGCCAGATGGTCTACAAGCACGCAATCTCGACGGTCGTCCCCGCGCGCAACGTTCGCGTGCCGTCCGCCGACGAGGCGGCCGGCGCTACGGAGCCCCAGGCGGAGTGACGAGCTTCCGGCCGGAAAGGCACAGTGTTCGAGCGCCCACGCAGCGGTGAGCGCGCCGTGCTCGTGCGCCTCGGGCTGGGCGCGCCTGCCGATCCCGAGGACATCGAGGAGTTCACGCAGCTGGCTCGCTCCGCCGGCGCCGTGCCCGTGGCGACGATCACCGGTCGGCGCGAGCGTCCCGACCCGCGATTCTTCGTCGGCAGCGGCAAGGCCGACGAGATCCGCGCGAGCGCAGAGCAGCATGCGGCCGACCTGATCCTCGTCGACCACGCGCTGTCGCCCAGCCAGGAGCGCAATCTCGAGAAGCTGATCGGGCGGCGCGTGCTCGACCGCAATGGCCTGATCCTCGACATCTTCGCGCAGCGCGCACGCAGCCACGAAGGCAAGCTGCAGGTCGAGCTGGCCCAGCTGAAGCACATCGCCTCGCGCCTCGTGCGCGGCTGGACCCACCTGGAGCGCCAGCGCGGCGGCGGCATCGGCCTGCGCGGCCCGGGTGAAACACAGCTCGAAACCGATCGGCGGCTGATCGGGCAGCGCGTGCGCCTGCTCACGCGCCGCCTCGAGAAGCTGCAGCAGCAGCGCGAGACCGGCCGTCGCGCGCGGGCGGAGATTCCGGTGCCGTCCGTGGCGCTGGTCGGCTACACCAACGCCGGCAAATCGACACTGTTTCGCGCGATGACCGGTGCCGATGCCTATGTCGCGGACCAGCTGTTCGCCACGCTCGACCCGCTGGTACGCCGCCTGGAGCTGCCGGGCGGCACCGAAGTCGTGTTCGCCGACACTGTCGGGTTCATCCGCGAGCTGCCGCACGAGCTGGTCGCCGCGTTCCGCTCGACGCTGACCGAGGCGCGCGAGGCGACGCTGCTGCTGCACGTCATCGATGCCAGCGATCCGCGCCGCGACGAGCACGTCGAGCAGGTCAACGAGGTGCTCGGGCAGATCGGCGCCGGCGAGATCCCGCAGATCCGCGTGTACAACAAGATCGACCGGCTCGAGGTCGAGCCGCATGTCGAGCACGATGCCAACGGCGATCCCGTGCGCGTGTGGATCTCCGCGGCCCATGGCACCGGGCTCGACCTGCTGCGCGATGCGATCGCCGCGCGCCTGTCGCGCAGCGTGCACCCCGCGACGCTGCGACTCGCGCCGGGCACGGGTGCGCTGCGCTCGCGCCTCTATGCCGCAGGTACCGTGCGCGCGGAGCGCGCGCTGCAGGACGGCGGCTGCGAGCTCGACGTGCAGTTGCCCGACGTCGAACTGTTGCAGCTCGCGCGTGCCCCTGGCGTGCGGGTCGCGGTCGTGCATGACGCGACAGGCATTCCAGTGAACCTCGACGGACTGCTAGAATCCCCTGTTCCCCTGGTGGCTGCGGAACATCCCTAGCCACCCTTACACCCGGCGCGTGAACCTATGGCTTGGAATCAACCTGGCGGCAATCAGCAGAATCCCTGGGGGCGGCGTCCCGCTCCGGAGGGGATCGACCAGGCGCTGAAGGAGTGGCAACGCCGCTTCGAATCGCTGTTCGGTGGCGGCGGCAGCGGCGGTACCACCGGCAAGGGCGGCCTCTCGCCGCTCGTGCTGATAGCGGTGGCGGTCGTCGCCTGGCTGTTGAGCGGCTTCTACCAGGTGCAGCCCGCCGAGCGCGGCGTACTGCAGCGGTTCGGCAAGTTCGTCGGCGTACGCGAGCCGGGCCTCGGCTGGCGCCTGCGGGGCGTCGAGACGATCACCAAGGTCAACG
>Ga0116144_10005956_pt1 | contig 10834 bp, 10 predicted proteins | sample AD_UKC035_MetaG_FD_89746 | JGI IMG/M metagenome (GOLD analysis project Ga0116144, IMG submission 89746) | Active sludge microbial communities of municipal wastewater-treating anaerobic digesters from USA - AD_UKC035_MetaG | ecosystem: Engineered > Bioreactor > Anaerobic > Digestate | place: USA... | reverse complement strand
GAGCACTGCAACCATCACCACAAGCCCGATGATAGCATTAATGATCTTACCTCTGGCGGAGCTTAGCTTTTTATCATCGCCACCCGATGACACCCATTCAAATCCACCCAAGAGAAGTAGCACTAAGGCATAGAGCCCGGCGATGAAAAAGATTAAGCGAATAGCATTGCCGATGAGATCACCCAGAGTGGGCACGCGAAACCACGTGCGCACGAAACCTTGCGTGTAAACATTACAAGCACAGTCTACCATTAGATCACCGGGAGCCCCTGCACCATAACACGGTGGCACAACACCAGCAGGTCTTGAGGGACATGTGGGTTCTTGATCTGCTGGATTGACAGGGCTGACGGGGGTTGTAGTCCAAACGCCATACGCATCGGCAGGAATTGATATGCCTTGACTGTCATATTGCGTCCCAGCAGGTGCAACATCCCTAATACATTCACACGCCGCTTCAACGGTTGCGGTGTGAATTGCGAATACGGCGCCGACCACCGCAAGTGCTCCAATAAGCACCATAAATCTATGTTTCATAATGAAATATAAAAATGAATAGATATAAATTAAGATATCTGCACCCTCATTCTACTCTATCTTCGGCCGGTATTGCAAGGCCTCCGATAGATGTGCTATTTCAATCCTAGCAGATCCCGCAAGATCCGCAATAGTCTGGGCGATTTTTATGATCTTAAAATAGCTCCGCGCTGATATGTCGAGTTTTGATGCGGCCTGTCGCAAGAACTCACGCGATTCATCAGGCACCACACACAGTTTTTTCACATCACTCCCGGACATCTCGGCATTCACGAGTTTCCCGTGAGGTTGCAGCCGTGCATATTGATGTCGTCGTGCAGAAACCACACGGGTACGTATGGCGCTTGATGGTTCGGCATCAAAGGTTCCTGCGAGTTTGTCAAATTCAACAGGAGGCACATCTATGTGTATATCAATCCTATCAAGCATGGGGCCCGACAAACGTTTTTGATAGCGTGCTATGTGTGAGGGGCCACATGTGCACGTTTTTTTGGGATGGCCCAAATATCCACAGGGGCATGGGTTTGATGCCGCCAAAAGAAGAAAGCGCGCAGGAAATGTAAGTGAGCCTGCAGCACGCGATATGGTTACGACACCATCTTCAAGTGGCTGACGAAGCGACTCAAGCGCCCCCCGCTCAAATTCAGGAAACTCATCCAAAAACAACACACCCCGATGTGCAAGGCTTATCTCGCCGGGCGTTGGGTTGGAGCCTCCACCAATAAGCCCAATGCGAGATGTCGTATGATGAGGTGCTCGAAAGGGACGCTGAGACATAATAGAGCGCTCCCCCAGCATGCCCACTATGGAATATATTTTGGTGACTTCAAGTATTTCTTCTTTTTCAAGTGGGGGGAGTATGGAGGGAAATGACCGCGACAAAAGCGTCTTACCGGCGCCCGGCACGCCCTTAAGATGCACATTGTGAAAACCGGCTGCCGCAATCTCCAGTGCGCGCTTTGCTTGTTGTTGGCCCCGCACATCGGCAAAATCATAGGGATATGAAGGAAAATCGGTGGCTGACGCCGTGTGCAGGTGAGGCGCCATAAGCTTAGTGCCCAGTGCATGATGCACAACGTCTAACAGATGATGCACGCCATACACCGTAATACCATCGATATATGATGCCTCATTCGCATTGGCGCTTGGTACAAAAAGGGTGTGTTTACCTTTGGCTCGGGCCATAAGTGCCAAAGGCATCACCCCATGCACGGGCCGTACATTTCCCTCAAGTGAAAGTTCACCAATAAAAAAACACTCTTTCAAGAATGGCTTGGGCACCACTTGCTGTGCAGCAAGAATGCCAAGTGCGATGGGAAGGTCAAACGCACTTCCCGATTTGGGAATGTCGGCGGGAGCGAGATTTATGGTAAGGCGCGAATCGGGCATGTGGTAGCCTGCGTTTGCAAGCGCGGTGCGCACGCGCTCTTTGCTTTCGTTTACTTCTTTGCCGGGAAGTCCAACGATGGTGAAAGTGGGAAAACCGCGCTCGGCGATATCAACTTCAACGGTTATGAGAGTTCCTTCAAGTCCAAATGTTGTACCGGTTGAAACAATCGCAAGCATAAAGAATATTTGCGGGGTGCTGAATATTCAATTCTAAGGGTAAAACGTAACCACTGCAATATCATCTGGAATTGAACAAAGGGTTCTCGACCACCCTTCGCTAAAGCTATGGAGTGGCAGGCGTGCTCGAACGATATTATGATACAAGATGAAAGTATAAAGGACAAAGATGGGTCGTTCTCGATTTCACTCGAACCATATTAAAACAAAGTGCAAAATACTGAGGGTTACGGGGGTTCTCGACCATGCTCGAACAGTATTAAGATAAAAGTATAAAGAACAATGATCTTGTATTTATCTGCTCACATTTCTATACTGGCCCTACATTATCAAGTATTTACTTATGTTTTCATCAAAACAAATACAAAAAGGACTGTATTTCGCACTTGCAACCAGCATCATCTCCGGCTTCTCGGTATTTTTTAATAAGTACGCGGTCGCCGCAATAAACCCACCGCTTTTTTTTACTGCCATAAAAAATATTGGTGTCGGGTTGTTACTTGTTGCAGTGCTTGGTGTGGCATACAAATGGCATTTGGTGAAGACGCTTCGCCCCAAAGCATATGTGCAACTTGTGGCGGTCGCCCTGGTTGGTGGCGCGTTGCCTTTTTATCTGTTTTTCACGGGACTCTCCCTTATACCTGCCGTAAACGCTACCATTATTCACAAGACGCTTGTCATTTGGGTCGCACTTCTGGCGGGCATTTTTTTGAAAGAAAAATTGTCGCCGCTCACCGCGCTTGGCATCGGGCTTTTGGTGCTTGGTCAAAACTTTGTGGGGGGGTTTTTGGGATTTACTTTCTCTATGGGAGAAGCTTTGGTGCTTGCGGCGACATTACTTTGGTCTGTTGAAACTGTCATTGCAAAGCGAGCACTCGCACACATCGACCCTGACATTGTGGCATCGGCCCGCATGGGGCTGGGGTCGCTTATGCTTCTTGTTGCTGCATTGATCACCACACCCCAATCATTTACCACACTCATTGAATTCAGCGCGACACAGTGGTTTTGGCTCGTGGCTACGAGCATTTTCCTGTTGGGCTACGTGAGCATGTGGTATCGGGCACTTACCCTTGCACCTGCCACTATGGTCACGGCAGTATTGGTGCTTTCAACACTTATCACCAATGTTCTCTCGGCAGTCTTTGTGACGCGAGTGTGGAGCGCCACCCTTATGCTTCAATCTCTTGTTATTGCTTTGGCGATTGTACTTGTGTATGTGGGGATGAAAAGACAGGGACATACATCAGAGTTTGCTTCGTCCACAGCGTGAGATTGGCAAGTTCTTCATCGCGCAATATCTTTACAATATGGCCCCAATGGAGAGCTACCCATGAACCCGCCACAGGAGTTGTTAAAGCGCATGCATCGCGTTTAAGCTTTTCTTCATAATCTTCTTTCAATATGTATGCTCCTCCCTTTTGCATGATGCGAGCGCTTCGCACTGAAACGTCACCTGTTGAAGTAATCTTTTCCACTTGGGCCCATCGAACCGCACACTCATTTATTGAATGGATATCAAATGGCACGGATCCACTTGCCTGGCCAACGCCGACATGCAACACCTGAAATAAGTGGGTGGGAATGAAATGAGATGGCCACCGTGTACGCAGTTGAGCAATCAACCACGGGGCAACGCCTTGTGTTTCAAATGCGTTAAGCAATAGCTCATAATCAGCAGAGGTTATTTTGTTCAACAGATTATTGCCAAGCCAATACGCTTCAATCACCTCATAGTCAAACGGGCTGGCTCCAACTGCTTGCGCTATGGTCAGCAGGTACGGATGAAGCACAATAAAATGCGAGAGCTCCGCCACCACGCCGTCACACTCTCCGTTTTTGATGCAATGTATAAAAGCTTTTTGGGCTGAAGATCTGCCGCAATACCCCCGTGCATTTGGAGAATATGCAAAGCGCGAAGCCAAAGCAAGAGCTCGAGTGTCCATACGGTACAATAGCGCAATGATAAAGCATACGATAGACAAACGCACTGTATATGTGTTTGGCAACCCCGATGTTGCTTGTGATTGTGCTCCCTACCAATATGTGAGTCGCCTTGCGGTAGATTTTCCATCTCTACAATTTGTCTACGTTGCCCCAAACGCCGATTTGCCGTTTGTAGGAGAGCGTGATGTGTGGATTATGGATACGGTGCAGGGCATACCAACCCCTCAGGTGTTTAGTGAGCAAGATATTCACACACTTGCACTCTCTCCCCGCACTTCGGTGCATGATTTTGATCTTGGATTTCAACTCAAATACTTACAAAAGATCGGTAAGCTCAAACACATCACCATTATTGGCATTCCCCCAGACTCACGTGATGATTACTGCTCAATCCATGCGATTTTTAAGAAGTTGGTGGCGCAGGACATGCATGGATCATAGGCTCGTATGATTTTTTCTGCATCGCGTTGCAGCTCTTCTTTTGGCCGGTGTAGATTTTCACCAAAAAATTTCTTCAGGTCATTTTCGATGTTAATCTGATTTTGCGACGTAGGAACGATCACATCGTAATCGCGAATACGCCCAGCATCATCAACATCTGCCATATGATACAAAATGCCACGAGGTGCCTCTATAACTCCGACTCCCACACCCTGGCGTACCGGCACTTTAATCGGCTTTTCAGCTTCAATATGAAGTGACGATAAAATGTCTAGGGCCTCATCCACACAGTGTAATATCTCAATAGCTTGTGCGAGATTATTGTGATAAATGTTGTTTGAAGGAAATGCTGTCAGATATTCGGCAATACTTGCTTTGGTATCTGCTCTCAGTAAATCTAAATTCAGATTGATGCGGGAAAGCGAGCCGGCGAAATAATCCTCATGAGTGTCCGAGAACACATAGCCCTCTGACTGAGAGTATGGAATGACAACCGATTTGAGAAACGTGTGAAACTCAGATTCGGGGACCTTTCGACCGGTGCTATTGATAATTTCACCTTCCAAAAAGTCAAAGCTCTTCTCATTGCGAAGTGCCATGTAGTCTGCATTACGGATAAGTGATGCTTTCCAATCAAAAAATGTTTTGATACCACGAATTACCTGAGGTCGTATCTTTTGAAGTTTTTCAATGAGTGAGGGGAAAAGAGTAGGATCTGGCAATTTATGAAATCCCCCTACAGCCGGGTATGGCGCATGAATGGCCGCACCTATCACCACATCGGTTATATCAGAGCCAACGCTTTTTATGTCAAATGAATCGTGCAGGAGGATGTGTCCAACATCTTGAGCATCTTCTGAAATATCAAGTATGGAGTCAATGCCCAACACATCGGGGAGAACAAAAAAGTACAGATGGAGTGCATGATCACGGATCATTAATCCATCATATGCAAGGCGGCGCAGTAATTTGGTTTGCTCCGTCAGCTCAATCCCCTGAGATTTCTCTATAGCTTCAAGTGATGCGAAAAGATGCGCGACAGAGCATGTACCGCAAATACGAGAGAGAAAGCTCGGGACTGCTGCAAAGGGTTTGCCTTTTACTGCATGGGTGTAGAATCGACGATAATCCTTGATGATGAATTTCAAATCTTGCACGGCACCGTCTACCACCTTCACTTCAAGCCCTGCCGTCCCTTCGATTTTAGTAATGCTATCAATGGTTATTTCGCCTGATTGCATAGATAGTATTAAATGTTATTGCACTTGAGGCTCACTGGGGATAACGCCAAACAAACGCAAATACTTATTGACCACTTTGAGAAACATGAGGGTCACCATGGGGCATCCATTGACCTTATCATCAACCGTGATGACATCCTCGAGTTTTTTTACCTTATCACTATAATCAAAATGAGAAAGATACCACCTTATTCGATCTGAAAGCTCTTCTGACACAAATGTGTTGCGTGCTGATGAAGGGGTACCGCTACAAGCACACGACCCAATGGCAACAACATACTTTGCGTTTGCGCGAATATTTTTGACTTCTTCGGCCTGCGACTGGGATGATATCGCCCCTTCAATAAATGCCACATCTAAATCGCGCAACTCATTATTCGACTTGAGTACTTTGAGATGGCGAAATTCGATAAGCGTGCGCCACGTATCAAAATGTTTATTGAGCAATTCGGTAAACAAAATGGTGCTATCTTCACAACATGTGAACGAAAACCAGCCGACAACCAGTTTTTTTTGACTGGTGGGTGGCGTTTTTGCTGAGAGGATGACATCTGAATTCATCTGATACACTATAGCAAGGAGGGAACATTGAGGCAATACGTATTGCACATGTAGACAATGCAATAAATAGCACGTGATACAAAAGCTCTATCAGCTATCCCTTGTTTATTCCCCATTCCTTTTGTCATCAACATATGTGTATCGCAGCTCCCGGTAAAGTCACTCGTGTTGACCCTCAGCAGGTATGGGTTGATTATGGCGAGGTGCATCGACCAGCGATGCGTGCAAGCCTATCACCTCGCGTAGGTGATTATGTTTTGGTTCAAATGGGAGTGGTGATAAAAATACTCTCTGACAAAGAGGCGCGTGCCATTAAGACGCGATGGCGAAAAGAAAGTAATGAACTGCCTCTAGAGTAACATTACGATACAAGACCCTCAAAACTTGGTCGAAGGGGAGCGCAATCACAGGTGCATGTAAATATACGTCCTTCCATACAAACGTCCTCAACCGTTGTGGGGCTTAACCAGCGAGGGAGTTCTTCGTCTGTATCTAGCAACGAATGTGGCACTCCCGCAACTGCAAATCGGTTGGTGTGCCTATTTAACGCCCCCAAAGTTATCATTTGTCCATGCCAGGGAATCTCACAGCCGGGCTCTATGGCGTGATGCGTCAAATGTGCAAGTGCCCTGCGATGACCGCGCTCTACTTTTTGAGTTATTTCTGCTGACATTGATATATAAGTACTATACTATCTTACTTAAAGATATGGACTTGGCATACCATTTTTTCCGACAAATATTTCAATTATTTCTTGGCCTTGTGGCTGGAGTGTTTGCCGTTATGGGTACGCTCTCTTCCTCAGGCCCAACCATATCTCCTCCTTCTCAAGTGCAACACCAATCTGTCACCGTACTCTTTTCTCAAGATGTTGGGCCCACCTCCACCGGAGAAGATGTGGTATTGCTTCAGATTCTTCTTTCCCAAGATCCCGCCGTGTATCCACAAAGAATTGTTTCTGGATATTATGGTGAACTGACGAAGCAGGCAGTGCAGCAATTGCAAAACGCCAATGGCATACCGAAATCAGGAATTGTGGATTATGAAACGCGAAAACTCATTGATTCGATATATGGCGCATATGATCGAAATTATTATTTGTCGCTCATATCAAACACACAAACTCAAGGCGTCTCACCGCCAGACCATGCAACTTACTACGATATGAAACCTTGGGGTCAGGCGTGGAAACAGGAGGACGGATCATACACCATGCGTATCGAACCTGACCCCACTATGTCAACACCCCGGGAACTTGCTGATGCCATAAATGCGTATCGTCAGACGAAAGGAGTTGCACCACTTGCGTGGAGTGATACGCTCGCTGCATATGCCCAAACTCGAGCGGTGTTTTTAAGCGATAATGGATCGGATGACCATGCGGGTTTTAATCGTTATTTACAAGACGAGGACGGATTTAATAAACTTGGCTTTTATTGTCTGGGTGAAAACTTCTCAGAGGGTTTTCGACTGAATGGCACTCACCTGGTGGAATGGATGTATGCACAATCACCCGGACATGATGCCAACCAAGTCAATGCACAATATAAAAGCGTCGGAGTTGGTATATATGACGTGGTATCGGTAGTGATATTTGGTGGATGCAACTAAATACAGAAAGCAAAAAGGCGCCCTTTCGGGCGCCTTTTTTGATGTCAAAGATTTTTCTTATTCGTACAGGTGCGGTTCGTGTTTGCGCTTCATATAAAACATGATAAGAAGCCCTGCTCCCACAACAAGCAAAAGCAGTATGGCAACATACATCAGAAGCACCGGCGAGATGCTTTGATTGGTCGGTAATTGCTGAGGTGGCTGAACAACCGGGGTGTTTTGAACTTCACTTGTGCCCTGAGTACCAGTGACCGCAGGTTCATTTGGTCTTTGTGGGTTTTGTGTCAGATATGCTTGAGCTTGCTCAGAATATCGTGGTTGTCGTACATCAATATTTTGCATTTCCAAATACTCTTTGTTTTGCTCGTAAAACTTTGCAGAATCAACACTTACCGTGATGGTTGATCCTTCAATAGAATAATACACTGTGTAATCGCCGAGAGGCAATTTATCAGAAGGAACAAAATATTTGCCCTGTGAATCGGTGGACGTAACGTATGTGACTGATCCTACTCTATCGTTTACTACTGTTACGGTAGCATTGGGCATGGGATTACCCGTAGCATCATATGCTACTCCGTCTAGGTGCGCGAGCCTCGGCTTCATAATAATTCCTTGATCCATAGACTGCGCATGAACAGAGGGGAAGAAAATTTGTAAAACTTTCTCTAGTAACCCAATCAACCCTGCGTTGGCGGCAGGTGGTGCTTGTGGAACCGAGATGAGTTGATTAGCCTCAGCGAACAGTCGCCATTCTTGGGCCAGATCTGGTATTTCCTGACGAAGTATGGTCATAGAAAACCTCCCATCCTTATCAGCAGAAGTTGTCTGAATGACAGACCATTGATTGCCTTGTTCACGCTTTTTGGCAGAAACACTACCAAAGGGTTTGTTGATTCTTCCCTTCACAATCCAATTTCCTTGTGAGGTAACATCTCTTTGGTATGAAACCACACTCGCCGGCTGAGGGGCGACCCCTTCAATACTCACGTCCCGTCTTTCAGGGACTGTGCCTTCGATAATAACGGGCAAAAATACTTGTCCTACGGGCTCTTCTTTTACCTGATAAACATCCGGATACAAGTCATATTGCATGCCTCCAACAAGTACTCGAGCGACTCGACCCAACTCTGTTGCTGATATATCCATAACTGAAGACGTCACCGCGAGTGTGGGTATAGGATACTGTCGATTGGGCTGGTAGTTGGTTGATGTACGAGAAACTACCACCTTATATTCGCCTGGAGGCACCACAAAACTGTAATATCCCAACTTGTTGGTGTTTAGAGCTGGTTCATATGAAACTGGGAGAACGTACTGGGGGCCAAGTACACCATAATCTATAAGTTTATCTACTGCATATTGGTTAAACAAAATGTAGTTGGCAGGTTGTGGGTTGTCCGGATCTTGAACATCTCTAAAAAGAGCCACATGAACATCCTCTACGGGCTGCATCGTTTCACGATCGAACACTTGACCAAAGGGGTCATAATCTTCAGATGCACACTCGGGTGTACCGATAGGAAAACCGAGCTGACCAACTTTGTTTGAGGGATCGTCACCCGAAGTTCCATCTATGGGGTTTGTGTAGGTAGTAGCGATAAAGTAATGATTTGCATATGTCGAACTACTACCCCACTCGAAAATGCGACCTCGCTCATATTGTGTCGGAAACGTGGTGTAGGCATTTTCTGCACTCAATGTTGTTGGGGCAGTCCCTGTGTACGCAAACAATCCATGAAAGGCATAATTATTGCTGGTAAGATACGCGTCTACATCGTCTTGCCATCCATTCGCAATTCTTTCACATGTTTCCTCTACTAACGTTGGATCGGCTGCACTGGAGAAGCTTGCTATACACTCTCGTTTTTTTGCTGATGTAAAAAGACTCTCATTTCCATCCCACGACTTTGAGCCATTCGTGAATTTGTTTGAGACTTTCCAATTAGATCCCTCTTGTTGTATGGGAAGAGGGATACAAATAGTCTGTCCTGTTTCACCATTATCTAAAATTCGTTCTATGCATTCTTGCATAAATATTTCATTCGAACGAAGCTGACCCTCAACCTCCAGTCTGACTCTATGGACTCGAACAAGAGGAGATTCACCGTATTCAGAACATTGACTGTTTGGCTTATCACATCGAGTAGGTGTAAAACATACTGTTTGTGGGTTCATGGTCGGAAGTTCGGCATGGGCAAACGGAGCTGAAAATACAAAAAATGCAGAAATCAAAAACGCCGTAACTATTCGTGACATGATGTTCATATGTGATTATAAATTAACAACAAAAAGTCGACGCATCCTTGTTTCATTGTGCATCATTAGGATACACTTGTCAATATTTAGAAATACTGATACAGTGTAACATTCAACGTATGAGACAATTGCGCCTGGCATTACTGACTTCATTTTTCATTACTCTCTTTTCGGGGCTTTCCCACACAACTTCAACTTATGCGCTTGATTTCTATGACTATATAAAATTAAGCATCACTCCTATCCCGTGTAGTGGAATAGGAAACGACAACGTCACGTGTCCCTATATATACCCTCCCGACACAAATGGTAATCCCCTGTTTGACCAATTCTATACAGACGATAATACACCTCTCTGGGGTGACTCTTATAATGTATTTAAATCTAACCTTATAAGAAGGGCTGGGGAAGATGAATATTGTGCAGATCGGTATGAACCACATCCGACACCCACCCCAGGCGCGAACTACTTTACCGAAAATCCCGCATTTCTCCATTTTTGGGCTGAAGATCAAGAGGTGACTGCGTTGGGCAAAGCGGTCGACAGGTCGCGTCAATTTATCTACTGGACCATTACGAGTCAGGCTGTTGACCAATCGTTGTCACTCAAGCAAATATGGTCGATGAACCGCAATATCGCCTTGGGCTTTATGATTGTCATTACTGCGGCG
>Ga0116144_10005953_pt1 | contig 10841 bp, 3 predicted proteins | sample AD_UKC035_MetaG_FD_89746 | JGI IMG/M metagenome (GOLD analysis project Ga0116144, IMG submission 89746) | Active sludge microbial communities of municipal wastewater-treating anaerobic digesters from USA - AD_UKC035_MetaG | ecosystem: Engineered > Bioreactor > Anaerobic > Digestate | place: USA... | reverse complement strand
GTTCCTCGCCACGATGAGCCACGAAATCCGCACCCCCATGAATGGCGTCATCGGCATGACCAGCCTGCTGCTGGACACCCCCTTGACCCCGGAGCAGCGGGAATTCACCGAAACCATCCGCGCCAGCGGCGATACGCTGTTGGCTATTATCAACGACATCCTTGACTTTTCTAAGATCGAAGCCGGGCGGATGGAGTTGGAGCATCAGCCGTTCAACGTGCGCGAGTGTGTGGAGAATTCGCTCGATTTGTTAGCAGCGACGGCCGTCGCCAAGGGCCTGGAAATGGCGTATTTACTGGCTCCCCAGACGCCTACCGCCATCGTCGGCGATGTGACCCGCGTGCGGCAAGTCTTGACCAATCTATTGAATAACGCCATTAAATTCACCGATGTGGGCGAGATTGTTGTCTCCGTCGAGTCGGTACTTTTACAACGTGAAGAGCAAGTCGCCAACCTCGGTTCTCCAGCCTCCAGCTCGGACCGGGGATTGTATGAAATGCACTTCACTGTGCGTGATACTGGCATTGGTATCCCGGCGGAGCGATTGGATCGCCTGTTTCAGCCCTTTAGTCAGGTAGATAGCTCCACGACGCGCAAGTATGGTGGAACGGGTTTGGGCCTGGTTATCAGCCAACGGTTAGTCGAGTTAATGGGAGGTAAGTTGTGGGTAGAAAGTCAGGAAGGCGTGGGGAGCACCTTTCATTTTACTATGCGCGCCCCGGCCGCTTCCCTGACCCGTCCACTGTACCTGCATCGCGTATCCCCCGACCTGCGGGATAAGCGCGTGTTGATCGTGGATGATAACGCCACCAACCGGCGTATCCTAACGCTTCAGACGCAAGCCTGGGGGATGCTGCCGACGGCGACCGCTTCGCCCCTGGAAGCGCTGGCGTGGGTGCAGCGCGGCGATCCCTACGATATCGTCTTGCTCGATCATCACATGCCAGAGATGGATGGCGCTTCCCTTGCGATTGCCCTCCATGCTGCGCGCCCGCAATTGTGGCTCGTTATGTTAAGCTCGCTTGGCAGGCAAGAAATTGGCGCGGTGGAAGAATTATTTGCCGGTTATCTGGTTAAGCCGCTCAAAGCCGCGCAGCTGTACGATGTGTTGACCGGCATTTTTGTGGTAGGCAATCCCTCCGGTGTGGCGTCCGCCCATGTTTCCCCATTTGACGGAGGGATGGGACGCCGTATGCCCTTGCGAATTCTTCTGGTGGAGGACAATGCGGTTAACCAAAAATTGGGATTATTGCTCCTGGAGCGGCTTGGCTATCGCGCTGACGTGGCCGGCAACGGCTTGGAAGCGATTGACGCGGCGCAGCGGCAGCCCTACGATGTGATCTTGATGGACGTGCAAATGCCGGAGCTGGACGGCTGGGAAGCGACGCGCCGCATCCGCCAGGGCATGACCTATCAGGGTCGGCAACCGCACATCATTGCGATGACGGCAAACGTGACGCCGGAGGGGCGGGCCGCCTGTTTTGCGTCCGGCATGAACGACTACATTACCAAACCCGTGCAGGTGGAGGACTTGATCGCAGCGTTGAATCGGACCCAGTCGCCGGCGTTGGAGGAGTTGTTGGAGGCTGAGTCAGCACATCCGGTGGACGAAGCGCCGGAAGTCCCCCTAGAGTTCGACGCTGCTTCAGCGGAGCTTCTGTCCATTGCCGTGTTGAAAAACTTGCACGCGGCGTTGGGCCGCCGGGCGGGGCAGAAGTTGGCGGCGCTGATCGCTGCGTTCTATGAAAGTGCCGAACGTTTGCTTGCGGAGATGCAGCAGGCATTCGACTGCGCCGACCGAGAGACGCTGCACCGCGCCGCGCACTCCCTCAAATCCACCGCCGCCTCCATGGGTGCGCTGTCCCTATCCGACCTGGCGCGCACCATAGAATACGCCACTGCCGACGCCATCCCCGATACCGCCGGCGACTTCATCGCCCAGGCTGTGGCCCTTTATCCCCAGGTGAAGGCGGCGCTGGAAGCGTTTGGGGACAGGGAAATCAGAAATGAGTAATGAGAAATGAGAAATGAGAAATGAGTAAGAAGTCGCTCAACTCATTACTCATTACCCATTACTCATTACCCAACTTACATTATATTCCGTGCCTGCATCGGGCAGCGCGATTTGTGGGGGGCGCAGCTCCCAATGACCGGGCAACCCTAATTCCTGGGCGGTCAGCGCGAAGTGAGTCATAGCGATGCCCATGTCAATGCGCTGCATGTCTGCAATTTTGACCAGGCCGAGCGTTTGTTTGCCGTAGCCCGGCGTGCGTTGCAGGTAGAGCTGCCACGCGCCGTTGCCTTTGACGATGCGCCATGGTTGTTTGTTCGACGCCGACGGCCCCCGGCGCACCATATCCAGCACTGGCGCGTACTCCTCGGCGGCCTCGCGGGGCAGGGGATGGGCGAAGTCGCCGTCGAAGAACAACGCCTCCCACAGCTTGCGCTGATCCGATCCGGCGCCCTGGCGGACGAGCCGATCCACCCAGCGCGGCTTTTCGGAGGCTTCCCCCACGGCGACCACGGCGGGCACGATCTCATCGTCGCGGGCGGCGACCTTCTGGGCGAAGCTGCTCTTGGTGAAGCTGCCGCCGAGCCAGCACGTTCCCAGTTCCAAATCGGTGGCGCACAGCACCACCCGCTCCATCCACTCGCCGAAATCCTCCATATCCCGCGCGCCGCCGCGCACCGCGCCAACGATGAAAGCCGTCGCGCCCTTGATGAAGCCGTAAGTCCCCAGCCCTTTGAGAGCGCCGCGATCCTCTTCGGTGGCAGCGATCAACTCAAGGCGCACCGCACTTCCAAACGGCGGACCGGGCAGCGCAGCGATAAAGTCTTGCAGGGCTTGCCGTTGGGCGGCCTCCAGCGGCTCGCCCGTGTAGCTCCGGCAGGAATACCGGCGAGAAATAAGTGTAGTGATAGCATTTTGATAAGACATTGTGATCTCCTGAATGACGAATTACGAATGGCGAATAGCGAATGTCCGATTCTCAATCCCCAATCCCTAGTCCCTAATCCCTGATTACCAATTTCCTCCCACAAGATTATGGAGAACTTCATCTTTGTCAAGCGAGGACTCAAATGACACTAGCGTTCAAAGGTTGGGTGCGTACCTCTCTCATAGACTTTCCCGGCCACATTGCGACGGTCTTGTTCACTGGCGGCTGCAACTTCCGCTGCCCGATGTGCCACAACGCGGACCTGGTGCTTCGTCCCGGCGACTTGCCGACGCTGCCGGACGCCGAGCTTTGGGCGTTCCTCGAAAAGCGGGTGGGCAAAGTGACCGGCGTCGTCGTCACCGGCGGGGAGCCGACGTTGCAGCCGGAGTTGCCGGATTTCTTGCAGCGCGTGCGGGCGCTGGGCTACGCGGTCAAGCTCGACACCAATGGCTATCGTCCCGACGTGCTGGCGGCGCTGCTGGACGCGGGTCTGCTGGACTACGTGGCGATGGACATCAAGGCCCCGCCGGAGAAGTACGCGCAGCTCTCCGGCATCCCCGGCACAGAGATAGCTCGCATCGAACAGAGCCTCGCGTTGCTGGCGTCCAGCGGCGTCCCCTACGAATTGCGTACCACCGTCGTTCCCGGCCTGCTCGACGTGGACGACATCGAGGCGGTCGCGCGCTGGATCATGGTCTCAACGGATTCAACGGATTTAACGGAAGGGGAAATTCCGTTGCCATCTGTTCAATCCGTTGAGTACATCTTGCAGCAATTTCGCGGGCTGAATACGCTCGATCCGGCCCTGGCAGGCCGTGCGCCCTACGCGATGGATGTATTGCACGCCATGGCCGACCGCGCCCGGCGCTGGCTGCCGCGCGTCGAGGTGCGCGGGGGATAGCTCTGAAAATTGGAACTATGCCTTGATTTCAGGCGTCTTTATGGTGGGATTTTTCAACACAGAGGCGCAGAGTTTTTTCCCTTCTCTGTGAACTCTGTGTTCTCTGTGGCAATTAAGGAGGTGTACCATGCGTAGAGGTTGGTTGATTTTTGGCATTGTGGTGGCCGTGATGGCCTTGATCGGCGGGTTCATCGGGCTGATTGTGTATTACGACAATCTCCCCGATCACCTTTCGCAGCACGAGACGCTGGTGCTGGGGCAGAATCAGCTCGTGCCGGGCAGTCCGGCGGCGATGCGGGTGGTGGTGCGCGACAGCCGTGACGGGGCGCCGTTGGCCGACGCGAAGGTGGAGGTGAAGTTACGCGCCATCGAGGGCGGCGGAGCCAAGACGCTCTTCAAGGGCGTCACCGACGCTTCCGGCAATGTGGCCGTGAGTTTCGACGTGCCGGAAGACGTTGACCCCAAGCAGACGCTCATCGTTGAGACGAAGTCGCGCCTGGGCAGCGACACGCTGGAGCAGAATGTGACGGTCAAGCGCGACTTCCGTATCCTGCTCACTACCGACAAACCGCTTTACCAGCCGGGGCAGATCATCCACATCCGCGCGCTGGCCCTCGGCAACTTCGACCTCAAGCCCGCCGTCGCGCAGTCCCTCGAATTTACGGTGGCCGACGGCAAGGGCAATACCGTTTTCCGCAAGACCCTGACGACCTCGGAGTTTGGCGTGGCGGCGGTGGACTTCCAACTGGCGAGCGAGGTCAACACCGGCCCGTACAAGCTCACGGCAGCGTTGGGCGACACGACCTCTGAGAAGACCGTCACCGTTGAACACTACGTCCTGCCCAAGTTCAAGGTCACGCTGACCACCGACCGCGCGTACTACCGGCCCGGCGACCACGTCGAGGGTTCGCTCAAGGCCGCGTATTTCTTTGGGAAGGACGTGACCGAGGGCAAAATCAAACTGGAAGGCTACACCTACGACTACCAGCGCAACCTCGCGGTGACGTTGGAAGGCACGACAGACGCGACCGGCGCGTTCGCTTTCAGTTTCGACCTGCCGGCCTACATCGCGGGCAGCGAGTTGGAGGGCGGCGGCGCGCGCTTCTACCTGGAGGCCGCCGTCACTGACCAGGCCGAACACGTCGAAGTCGGGCGGCTCTCGCTGCCGGTGGCGCAGCAGTCGCTCGTCATCAACGCCGTGCTGGAAGGCGGGACGCCCCGCCCTGGCGTCGAGAACATCCTCTACGTACTGGCGAGCACCCCCGACGGCGCGCCCGCCGAAGCCGCGTTGACCGTTAACTTGGCCGAGACCGGTGAGACGCTCACCGGGCAGACCGGCAAGTACGGGCTGGCCGAGGTGCGCTTCACGCCGCCCCAGGCCGCTATCAATGTGAGCATTCAGGCCCTTGACGTGACCGGCGCTTCCGCATCCCGCAACTTCTACTTCGAGGGGCAATGGGCCGAGGAGACGGTGCTGCTGCGCCCCGACGCGCCGCTCTACCGCGTGGGTGACACGATGCAGTTGGCGATCCTCACCTCGGCGCAGCGCGGGACGGTGTACCTCGACATCACCCGCTCCGGGCAGACGGTGAGCACGCGCGCGGTGGACGTGACCGACGGCAAGGCCGCCGTCGCCGTGGATGTGACGCCCGACCTCTACGGCACGCTTGAACTGCACGCCTACAAGATTCTGCGCTCCGGCAATACCACGCGCGACACGCGGTTGGTGATTGTGGAGCAGGCCAACGACCTCGCCATCACGCTCACGCCGGGTGCCGAATCCTACAAGCCGGGCGAGGACGCGACGCTTGACGTGCAGGTCAACGGGGCGGATGGCGCGGGCGTGACCTCCGCGCTCGGTCTGGCGGTGGTGGATGAGTCCGTCTTCGCCCTGGCGGAACAGGACCCTGGCTTCGCCAAGCTGTACTTTATGCTTGAGGCAGAGTTGTTGCAGCCTAAATACGAACTGCACGGCTTCAACATCCCGGACATGATCGCGGAACCGGAACCGATCAGCGATCCGGTCTTGCGCGAGGCGCAGGCCGAAGCGGGCAAGGCGGCGTTGGCGTCGGCAGTTTCGGCGGACAGCCCCTTCAGCCTCGCGGCGAACTCGCATCAATGGGCGATGCAGCGGGCGGAGGAACGGCAGGCGGCGTTCTTCACCGGGCTGGCGAAGGGGCTGTACGGGCTGGTCGTGTTCATCCCCCTGGCGGTGATGGCGCTGAGCGCCGTCGCGGTCTGGCGCAACGCGGAGCAGAAGCGCTGGCGGCGGTTGCTCAGCAGCGTGGGGATGGCGATTGGTACACTGATCGCACTGACGCTGATGCTGGCCGGGTTATTCTGGATTGTGAGCGATCTTTTCTGGCGCGCGGGCGATGTCCTGATGGTGTTGCTGGCTGCGACGTTGGGCCTGTTCGGGCTGGTGGGCGTGATCGGCAGCGTCGTGATCGCCATCACGCGCAAGGACGGCTGGCTCGGCGCGATGCTGGGATTGGTTCCGGTGTGGTTTGGCCTGTTGGTGTTCCTGATCTTTGCTGCGGAGCGCGGCGATTTTGAACCCGGCGATTGGGCGGTAGCGACCGGCCTCATTGCGCTGTTCCTGCTGCCGCTGGCGTTCATGCTGCGCAGCGCGAGCTTCGCGTTGGAGAAACGCCCCTTCCCCGTGGTGGCCGCGCTGGGGACGGCGCTGATCCTGGTGGTGTTGCCCTTGCTCACCCTGGCCGGGGGGATGGGCCAGCGGGCTTTTTCCAATACCGTGGCCGGGCTTGGCGGCGGCGACGGTGACGTGTGGGTGGAAGAAGGCGTTGTTTTTGATATGGCCGCGCCGCAGGCGATAACCGAGGTTGTCGTGGTGGAGAAAACCGTCGAGGTAGAAAAGGTGGTGGAACGGGAAGTGGCCGTTGATCGGCAGTCCTCCGCTGGCGAGCCGCCGCGCCTGCGCCAATACTTCCCTGAAACGATGCTCTGGCTGCCGAACGAGGTGACGGACGCGGCCGGCGCGCTGCACCTGGAATTTCCCGTCGCTGACAGCATCACGACGTGGCGCGTGACCGCGCTGGCCTCCTCGCAGGACGGGCGGATCGGCAGCGCGACGGGCGGGCTGCGCGTCTTCCAGGACTTCTTCATTGACCTCGACCTGCCCGGCTCCCTCACCGTGGGCGACGAAGTGGCGATCCCCGTCGGCGTCTTCAACTACCTGCCGGAAGCGCAATCCGTGCGCCTCGAAGTCCAGCCGGAACCCTGGTTTGAGCTGTTAGACGAATCCAGTAAGACGTTGGAAATTGCCTCCAACGACATCACCGTAGTCTACTTCCGCATCAAGGCCAAAGCCTTCGGTTCACAGCCCTTCCAGGTCACGGCTTACGGCTCGCAGATGTCGGACGCCATCCGCAAGGACGTGCGCGTGTTCCCGGACGGCAAAGAACTGCGCTTCACCGTCTCCGACCGGCTCAGCCCGACCGCGCCGGTGAAAGAAGGCGTCCAGCTTCCGGCGGACGCGATCCCCGGCACGCAGAAAGTCTACGTGAAAATCTACCCCGGCATCGTCAGCCAGGTGGTGGAGGGGCTGGACGCGCTGCTGCGGATGCCCTACGGCTGCTTTGAGCAGACTTCGTCCACGACGTACCCGAACATCCTGGTGCTGGACTACCTGAAGACGACACAGCAGGCGTCGCCCGAAGTGCAGATGCAGGCCGAGCAGTACATCAACCTGGGCTACCAGCGGCTCACCACCTTCGAGGTGGACGGCGAGCCGGGCGGCTTCTCGCTCTTCGGTGAAGCGCCCGCCGACCCGATGCTGACGGCCTACGGCTTGCAGGAATTCGGCGACATGAGCCGCGTCTACGACATTGACTCCAAACTGATCGAGCGCATCGCTGCCTGGCTCTTCGCCCGCCAGCAGCCCGACGGCTCCTGGAAAGGCGTCGAGGGCTTCCATGAAACGAGCCTCACGCAGATGACGGATCAGGTGCAGGTGACGGCCTTCATCGTCTGGGGGCTGGCGGACGCGGGCTACGCGAGCGACGGCCGCGCGGCGAAGGGCGTGAGTTTCCTGCGCGAGAGCGCTTCGCAAGTCGAGACGGCCTACGATCTGGGCCTGGTCGCCAACGCGCTGGTGGCGTATGATACCGCGCTGGAGGGCAAGACTACCTCGGCCACCAACGGGGTGTTGGATCGGCTGGCGGGGATGGCGAAAAAGGACGGCGAGGCCGTCTACTGGGCCGCCGGCCGCGAGACATATATGGGCGGCTACGGCAACAGCGCGCAGCTCGAAGCGACCGCGCTGGCGGCGCTGGCCTTCATCCGTGGCGGGCAGCACGGCGAGCTGGCGAACGGCGCGCTCACGTACCTGGTGCGCAACAAGGACAGCTTCGGCACCTGGGAGACCACCTCGGCGACCGTGCTGACGCTCAAGGCGCTGATTGCCAGCGTCAAATCCGGCGCGGAGGACGTGGACGCGACCGTGACGGTCACGCTCAACGGCGGGCAGGCCAAGACGGTCGAGGTCAAGCCGGAGAACTTTGATGTGGTGCAGATGCTCGTCTTCGACGACGTGCCGCTGGGCCGCGAGGCCAGCGTCGAAATCACGCTCAACGGCAAGGGCAACCTGATGTACCAGGTGGCGGGCAGCTACTACCTGCCGTGGGACAAGCTCCCGATGTACCCCGAATTGCTGGGCGAGGGCGGCGACCTGGTGAGCATCGGCGTGACCTACGACCGCACCGAACTCGCGGTCAACGACACGGTGGGCGTCAACGTCGTCGTCACGCTCGCCGAGGGCGCGGCGGACTCCGCCATCGTAGACCTGGGCCTGCCGCCGGGCTTCACCGTGGAGACGGAAGACCTGGAGCGGCTGGTGGCGCGTTTCCAGGACACGCCAGAAGACTACGCCTTCGCCAAAATCGAGCGCTACGAACTGACCGGGCGGCAAATCATCCTCTACGTGAGCGACCTCACCGCCGGACAACCGCTCGAATTCAGCTACCGCCTGCGGGCCAAGTTCCCGCTCAAGGCGCAGACGCCCGCGAGCGCGGCGTATGATTACTACAATCCCGCCGTGGTGGGGGAGCAGACGCCGACGACGTTGACCGTGACCGAGTAGGGGCAGGGTCCTCCTGCCCGATGACTGAATCACAAGGCCCTCCGCATCCAACGCGGAGGGCCTTTTTCTATTCAGGGTCAAGGGAACGTGGTACAATGACGATATGAGCATTCACTACCCCATCCACCAAATTCGCAACATCGGCATCATTGCCCACATTGACGCGGGCAAGACGACGCTGACGGAGCGTGTGCTGTACTACTCCGGGCGCACGCATCGCGTCGGCAGCGTGGACGACGGCACGACCGTCACCGACTGGATGACGCAGGAGCGCGAGCGTGGCATCACCATCACTGCCGCCGCCATCACGACGACGTGGCAGGACGCGGCGACGGGCCAGCGCGCGCAGATCAACCTGATTGACACGCCGGGCCACATTGACTTCACCGCCGAGGTGCAGCGCAGCCTGCGCGTCCTCGACGGCGGCGTGGTCGTCTTTGACGGCGTCGCGGGCGTGGAAGCCCAGTCGGAGACGGTGTGGCGGCAGGCCGACCGCTTCGGCGTCCCCCGCATCTGCTTTGTCAACAAGCTGGACCGCCCTGGCGCGGACGTCTCGCGCACCTTGCAGATGATGCGCGACCGCCTCCACGCGAAGCCGCTGCTTGTGCAGCTTCCCATCTTCGTCAGCGGCGAGTTTGTGGGGATGGTAGACCTGTTTGACATGCACGCCCTCTTTTTCAGCGAGGTGCCGGGCGCGCCGCCGGACGTGCGGCCTATCCCCGCCGACCTGCTCCCTGCCGCCGAACAGGCGCATCACGCGCTGCTGGAAGCCATCGTCGAGACGGACGATGCGCTGATGGAGCGCTTTCTCGAAAACGAGGCCATCCCCAACGCCGACCTCTACGCCGCGCTGCGCCGGGCGACCATCGCCACCACGCTGACGCCGGTGCTCGTCGGCAGCGCGCTGCACAACCAGGGCATCCAGCCAGTGTTGGACGCCATTGTGCGTTATTTGCCCAATCCGCTGGACATCCCGGCGGTGCAGGGCCGGCATCCCGAAACCGACGAGCCGTTGACGCGCTCCGCCGACCCCGCCGCGCCGTTCTGCGGGCTGGTCTTCAAAGTCGTTACCGACCCGTTTATGGGCCGGATGAACTACGTGCGCGTCTACTCCGGTACGCTGACGGCGGGCGAGCGCACCTTCAACGCCAGCCGGCAGGTCGAGGAGCGCGTGGCGCGCGTGCTGCAACTCTACGCCAACAAGCGTGAGGACGTGGGGACGTGTACCGCCGGGGACATCGTGGGCGTCATCGGCTTCAAGCAGAGCTTCACCGGCGACACGCTCTGTGATGCGGACGCGCCGATTCTGCTGGAAGCCATCGAGTTCCCCGTTCCCGTCATCCGCGCGGCGATCAAGCCGGCGTTGCCGGGCGACCTGGATCGGCTGATGGCCGCGCTGCGCAAGCTGGCGGACGAAGACCCGACGTTCACCGTCGGTTACGACGATCAGACGCGCGAGACGATCATTGCCGGGATGGGCGAACTGCACCTGGACATCCTCGCGGATCGGCTGCGGCGCGAGTTCAACGTACCGTGCGACGTGGCGCAGCCGCAGGCCGCGTACCAGGAGACGATCACACGACGCGCCCGCGCTGAGGGGCGCTACATCCACCAGGCGGGCGGGGCGGGGCGCTTTGGTGTCGTGCGATTGGAAATCACGCCCCTTGGGCGCGGCGCGGGTATCACGTTTGAAAGCCGCGCCAACCCGATGGAATTGCCGGATCAGTTCATCCCTGCTATCGAGAAGGGCGTCCGCGATACGATGGAGGAAGGCGAATTGGCCGCTTACCCGGTGACGGATATTGCCATCGTCGTGACCGGCGGGCGAGTCCACGAGGTAGACTCGCACCGGCTGGACTTCGAGATCGCCGGCAGCCTCGCCTTCAAAGAGGCCTACCGC
>Ga0116144_10005951_pt1 | contig 10841 bp, 8 predicted proteins | sample AD_UKC035_MetaG_FD_89746 | JGI IMG/M metagenome (GOLD analysis project Ga0116144, IMG submission 89746) | Active sludge microbial communities of municipal wastewater-treating anaerobic digesters from USA - AD_UKC035_MetaG | ecosystem: Engineered > Bioreactor > Anaerobic > Digestate | place: USA... | reverse complement strand
TATGATACCATTTACCAGAAAGCCTCCTTTACTCATCTATTAACTAAACACGAACAAGGTGCAGTGCATGCTGCTGACGGTTATGCCAGAGCAACGGGCAAGGTTGGTGTCTGCTTTGCCACCTCCGGTCCGGGAGCTACTAATCTGGTAACCGGTCTGGCTAATGCCTATCTGGATTCCATTCCAATAGTTGCTTTTACCGGACAGGTTATTTCACCATTTATTGGGACAGATGCTTTCCAGGAGGTTGACATTACCGGTATTACTTTACCTATTACCAAACACAATTATCTGGTAATGAATATTAAAGACCTTTCTGCTACCATCAGGGAGGCATTTTACTTAGCCAAAAATGGGAGACCAGGTCCCGTTTTAATTGACTTGCCTAAAGATGTTCAAGCAGCTCAGACAGAATTTTCTTATCTGGAAAAGGATAATTTTTCCGATTATCGACCTACTTTAAAAGGAAATTTGAATCAGATTAAAAAAGCAGCTTTAGCCCTGGAGAAAGCAAAAAGACCTGTCATTTATGCCGGCGGAGGGGTAATTACTTCCAATGCCTCAGAAGAATTGCGGATTTTCATTCAAAAAACAAATATACCTGTAACCACCACCTTAATGGGGTTAGGCTGTTATCCAGAAGAAGACAGTCTGGCGTTGGGAATGTTGGGAATGCATGGCTTGTTTTCTGCCAATACCGCAATAAGTGAGGCAGATATAATTCTGGCCCTGGGTACCCGATTTGATGACCGGGTAATTGGAAATGCTAAAATTTTCTGTCCTGATGCAAAATTTATCCATATAGATATTGACCCGGCTGAAATAAGCAAAAATGTTAGAGCAGATATTCCTATTGTTGGTGACCTTAAATATGTTTTAACCAAATTAACTCAATTTGTAGAACTTAGAACAGAAAAGGAATGGTTAGAAAGAATTGCCTGCTTAAAAGAAAATAATCCCCTGCAATATAAGCAGGATGACCAGCTACGACCTCAATATATTATAGAAAAATTATATGAACAAACCAAGGATGATGCTATTGTGGTCACCGATGTTGGTCAACATCAGATGTGGGCAGCCCAATATTATAAGTTTAGCCATCCCCGTAGTTTTATTACTTCAGGAGGACTGGGAACAATGGGCTTTGGCTTACCGGCAGCTATCGGCGCTCAGGTAGGATGTCCTGAGAAAAGGGTTTTTTGTATAGCAGGAGATGGTGGTTTTCAGATGAATATTCAGGAATTGGCTACTGCCATCTATAATAAAATCTCTGTTGTAGTTTTGATTATAAATAATGGCTATCTTGGTATGGTGCGTCAATGGCAGGAGCTATTCTTTGAAAAAAGATATTCACAAACCAGCCTTGAAGGCAGCCCGGATTTTGCCAAAGTGGCTCAGGCTTACGGAGGAAAGGGAGTCAGGGTTGCCAATAGAGACGATTTTGATATTGCCCTTACTCAGGCATTATCTGAAAAGACCTTTTTCTTAATAGATTGTCTGATTCCATCTGAAGAAAATGTCTTTCCTATGGTGGCACCAGGAGAGCCTATCAATAAAATGTTAGGAGTGAATAGAGTATGAAACATACTATTGCTATTTTAGTAAAAGACCATCCAGGTGTATTGGCCCGTATTTCCAGTCTCTTTAATCGCAGAAGATTTAATATTGAAAGTATTGCTGCAGGACATTCAGAAAAGGAAGGTGTCACCAGAATTACTATCGTAACAGAAGGAGATGACGCTATTCTGGAACAGATTACCAAACAGCTTAACAAATTGGTTGATGTTTTGAGGGTAAAAGATCTTCCCAGGGAACATTCTGTGGAAAGAGAGTTGGCCTTGATTAAAGTGAGTACTAAATCTGTCGATGAGAGGAGTGAAATTATGCAACTGGTAGACACTTTTCGAGGACATATAGTCGATATTGATAAAAAGTCATTGACAATTGAGGTAACCGGGGCACAGGAAAAAATAAATGCCAAATTAAAACTATTGGAATCTTTTGGAATTTTAGAAATTGCTCGTACCGGTAAAATCTCTCTTTCCAGAGGGGCACAAAGAATATTAAATTAACAAAAAAATAAAAAATTTATATTTTAAGGAGGAAAAATTAGATGGCAAAAATTTATTACGATAAGGACGCTGATAAAAGTTACTTAGAAGGAAAATGTGTTGCTGTTATAGGGTATGGAAGCCAGGGAAAAGGTCAGGCTTTAAATCTCAAGGACAGTGGTGTAAACGTTATAGTAGGTTTAAAGGAAAATGGTGCATCATGGGCTAAGGCATTAAATGATGGTTTTAAGGTTGAGACAATAGAAAAAGCCGCTAAACAAGCAGATATAGTCCAGATTCTAATACCGGATGAGGTACAGCCCCAAACCTGCTATACCAACAAAGTATTGGAAAATCTGGAAATGGGAAATACCCTGATGTTCTCTCATGGTTTTAACATTCATTATAAACAGATTATACCACCTGAATATATTGATGTTATCATGGTTGCTCCAAAAGGACCAGGTGCTATTGTTAGAAGGGAATTTGTACAGGGACGTGGCGTGCCTAATTTAATAGCTGTTTATCAAGACTATACCGGGCATGCCAAAGACACTGCCCTGGCATATTCTCAGGCTATCGGTGGAACCCGTGCCGGTGTAATCGAAACAACCTTTCAGGAAGAGACTGAAACAGACCTCTTCGGGGAACAGGCCGTGTTGTGCGGCGGAGTTGTATCCTTGATTCAAGCTGGATTTGACACTCTGGTCGAGGCGGGTTATCAGCCCGAAGTAGCCTATTTTGAATGTCTTAATGAAATGAAATTGATTGTGGACCTTATCTATGCCGGTGGAATTACACATATGCGTAATAGTGTCAGCAATACTGCTAATTATGGTGATTTAAGATCGGGGAAACGTATTATTACAGAATAATCCAGAAAAGAAATGAAAAAATTATTAGAAGAAGTTCAAAATGGTACATTTGCTAGAGATTGGCTCCTGGAGAATCAGGTTGGAAGACCCTTCTTTAATGCCCTGAGTGAGAAAGAAGCTGGCTTTCTCATTGAAAAGGTCGGAGAACAGGTACGCGCTATGATTCCCTGGATTAATGAAACATAGTAGTATTTCTTTAACAAATATTCATTTTGGTGTAGCCAGATATCGTTAATCTGGCTACACCAAAATGAATCACTTCCCCAATATTTTCTCAATTTCGAGACTACAATCAAGCGCTTTCCCTGCCCTTCCCTGCCAGAACAAAGTCTCAAAAAGGTGTAACTATGTTACCTGCTCACATACTTTACATATACTTTCTATTTGACCTATAATTATAAAGATAATAGGAAAATAAGATTACTGACAGGATAGAGAAGATGGAAAAATATTTACTGAACTCTAATGGTTATTGTCAAGGAACTCTCAAGGAACTCTATGACTTCTAAATCTAAAAATATAACGCAAAAAAACGAATATGAGAGATTAAATGATGTTTTATTCCATATCTCCAAGAAGGTTAACTCTAAAATTTCTTTAAAAAAACTATATGATTTTATTTACCAGGAACTTAATAGTATTATCTATGCTAAAAATTTTCATATTGCCCTTCGAGATAAAGAAAATGATAAGATAAATTTCACCTATTTTATTGATGAAAAAGATAAAATTGATGGAAAGATAAACCAGTATGGGATACCAGGCACCCTTGTTGATTACAATATGAGATATGGAAAAACCCTTTTATTAAATTATTCACAATTGATAGCGTTAATGCAGAAAGAAGAGATTGAACCTGAAAGCCTTGAAACTTTGACTGAAGAAACATCCTGGTTAGGAGTACCACTCAAAATAAATGATCAGATTATCGGTTCTATGTCTGTATTAAATTACGATAAACCGTATATCTATTCTAAAAAAGATATAAAATTGATGGAATTTGTCTCGGAACAAATTACTTCTGCCCTTCAAAAAAGGATATTTGAACAAAAAATTAACCAAACTGAAAAGAAATTTATTTCTCTTTTTAGGAGCAATCCTTTGGCTACAATCTATCATGACACAGACGGGAAAATACTTGACATTAATCTCCAATTCACCGAATTATTTGGTCATACCAGAGAAGAAATCCTGGGTAAAAATATTGATGAGATAAACCTCTACCCTCCCGAAAAAAACGCAGAAGGGAAAACCTTAACTAAAAAAGCTATTAATACTCCTTTATTCAGATATGAAACTAATCGGAGAACTAAAAACGGCACAGATATTACTGTCCAAATAACAACCTCTCAGGTAGAAATTGACAATCACATGGTAGGAGTTATCGCCCTTTATAGAGATATTTCAGAACAAAAACAGAACGAAAAACTGAAACAGACTCTTTATGATATTTCCCGCGCTGCAAATTCCCAGATATTGCTCACACAACTTTATGGAATTATTTACATGGGAATAAAGGAAATAATCGATGCAGACAACTTTTATATTGCATTATTAAATGAAGAAGAGGGTGAATTATCTTTCGTATATTATCAAGACGAAAAAGAAACAGATTTCTTGCCAGAAAATATAAAACAGGGAAAAACGCTCACCAATTATCTCATCGAACATAGACAATCCTTGCTCTTAAATTGTGAACAGATTCAGGAATTAGTATTGGAAGGTCGGGTAGAAGACCCCGGGACCGTTACTAAAGAAATATGCTGGCTGGGTATTCCCTTAAAGATTGAAGGTAGAATTATTGGCGTTATGGCTATCCAAAATTATCATAATCCGGCTTCTTATTCAGAAAAGGACCTTAAATTAATGGAAATAGTAGCAGATCAGATAGCCACTGCAATTGTGCGAAAACAGAGTGAAGAAAAAATTATCTATATGAGCTTTCATGATATCCTTACTGGATTATACAATAGAGCTTATTTCGAAGAAGAATTGAAAAGAATGAATCACCCCCGATATTATCCCTTGAGCGTGATAATGCTTGATGTCAACGGATTAAAGGCTATTAACGATGCTTTTGGGCACCTGCAGGGTGATGAGCTATTAAAAAATTTAGCAAAAATATTAAAAAATAACTCCCGTAAAGTTGATGTTGTGGCACGTCTGGGAGGAGATGAATTTGCTATACTTCTCCCTCATACTTCCAAAAGGGATGCAGAGGCTTTCTGTCAGAGATTAAACGATAGTTGCCAACAAAATAATTTCAAACCAACCTACCTTAATCCCAATATTTCGATAGGATTTGCAACACAGGATGGCTCATTTGCGAGCTGTGATTCAATTATAAAAGAAGCAGATAATAAGATGTATCAAAATAAGATATTCAATGCTCAAAGTCGGGAAAAACACCTGCTGAGTGCTTTTCTTACCATACTGGCAGAAAGAGATGTGCATACAGCAAATCATGCTCAACATTTAACAAAAATATCTTCTATGATGGGTCACAAAATCGGTTTAAATAGCTATGATTTAAATAGACTTCGTTTATTAGCTCTGTTACACGATATCGGTAAGATTGGTATTCCTGAAACTATTCTATTCAAAGAAGAACCTCTTACTGGAGAGGAATGGAAAAAACTAAAAAAACATTGCCAGATTGGTTATCGTATTACCAAAAATATTCCTGATTTTTCTTCAATTGCTAAAGAAATACTGTATCACCACGAAAGATGGGATGGGAAAGGTTACCCATCGGGATTAAAGGAGGAGGGAATACCCTTGCTATCCAGGATTATTGCAATTGTTGATGCCTATGATGCAATGCAATCAAAAAGAAATTACAAAAAAGCTTTAAGCACTGAAGAGGCACGTGAAGAAATAAAGAGAAATGCAGGAAGTCAGTTTGACCCACATTTGGTCAATGTTTTCTTAGAAATTGTCAAGCCCAAATAAAATAATAATTTTAAATAGAATCTATTTATCAAGCTTCTCCAGGTATCTTTCATAAATTTCCAACGTACCTTGATCATATAAAACAAAACGAATATGTTTTACATAGGCAAGTTGTGGTATTGTTTCCTTTATTGTCTCAAAAGTAACCTGGGCAGCCTCTTCAATCGGGTAACCAAAGATACCGGTAGAAATTGCCGGAAAGGCAATTGAGTCAATACGGTGCTGGTCTGCTAACTGCAAGGCATTACGATAGCAATTAGCCAGCAGTATATCCTCTGGACTGTTGATACCATATATGGGTCCCAAGCAGTGAATAACATATCTATTTGGTAATTTATGCCCGCCAGTTATAACAGCCTCACCTGGTTTGATGGGAGCTAAGGGCCTACATTCCTCTTCTAATCCAGGTCCGGCAGCTCTATGCAAAGCACCGGCCACGCCCCCTCCTGTACTCAATTGAGCATTGGCAGCATTCACCACTGCCATTATATCTTTCTGGATAGCAATATCACCAACCAGACATTCAATTATTATTCCTGATATTTTCTTTTTCATAGCGGTTCCGCCTCCTTCATAGATATTATTTATATTAATGGAAAATACTGGTTTGGAGCAACAATATTTGTGGTTATGGCACTTCAATTAATCTATATTTTTGAGTACCTAAACCTAATTCTTCAGCATACCTCAACCCTGCTTCCCAATCGGTATCAGGATGTATATAATGAAATTTATCTTCTCCTTTCTGATAGTTGCGTTCTTCCAGGATAGATTTCTTAACCATAGAGGCTTCATTCACTAAATCTACACAGGCTCTATCCAGAGCAACCGGATCAAAAGAAGCAGCCATTCCTATATCTGGCACAATAGCCATATCATTATAGCTCCAGCAGTCACAGAAAGGGGAAACATTCATAATAAAACTGATATGAAAATGTGGTTTATCTTTTAAAACAGCATAAGAATATTCTATAATTTTTTCCTGCACGATGACACTTGAAGCTTCTGAACCTGCCACCGCAGCACCATACTGACATACCGCCACACATTGACCACAACCGATACATTTTTGATAATCAATTTCTGCTTTTTTCTTTTTATTATAATGAATGGCACCCTGTGCGCAATTTTCAATACAAATTCCACAACTGATACAGTTCTCTTCTTTCATTCTGGGCTTTGAAGTGGAGTGCATCTCTTTCTTACCAGCTCGTGAACCACTTCCCATTCCTATATTTTTCAAAGTTCCTCCAAAACCGGTCAACTCATGGCCTTTAAAATGAGTAAGAGAAACTATTATATCAGAATCAGCAATAGCTGAGCCTATCATGGGAGCTATGCAATATTTTTTATCAATCTTTATTTTTCTATATTCAGTACCTTTTAATCCATCTGCTATGATCACATCACACCCAACAGCTATTCGATTGAAACCATTTTTCATAGCAGTGTCAAGATGGTCAACAGCATTAGCCCTTTTGCCGTGGTAAAGAGTATTGGCATCAGTAAGAAAAGGAAATCCACCAGCATCCTTTATCATCTGAACGATAGGCGCTACATAATTTGGCCTGATATAGGCAAGATTGCCAGCCTCTCCAAAATGTATCTTTAGGGCAACGAATTTACTTTTAAAATCAATATTCCTAATTCCTGCCCTTATAACTAAATTCTGCAATTTATCCAGCAAATTATTTCTTGGTTTTGCCCTTAAGTTAGTAAAATATACTTGTGCTATTTTCATTCATCTGTACCTTCTTCTCTTAATAATATAAATCGCAAGACTCTTCGTTATCATCGTCGTCCCCTATTTAACTGCTATTATTTTATATCAAATTGCTTTTTGGTTAAATACTTTTCCAGAAAATGAGAGGAAATAATGATTAATGGTATAGAGATAAGCCATCTCAGGGCCGTAAATTCAACTCCTAAAAAGGACGCTTCAAATAAAGTCATCGGTATTCTAACCACCGCAGAAGCTCCCAAAAAAGTAAAAACAACACTTAACCGTGCCCCTTTATGATATAAGGCAGAAGATACCGGCAAAGCCACCAACAGACCTCCGGCCATAGTCCCTGCTAAAATAATGGCCCATATATATCCCTTCCAGCCACCCTGATGCCCCAGATGTTTTTCTACTCTTTCTCTGGGAACCCAGACTTCAAATAAGCCAATTATAATAAAGGCACAGGGCAATATTTTACCCATAGAAGAGAGGAAAGATATCAACGTAGTACCCATTCTAATTCCAGAAGACACTTTAAAAAGATAAGAATAGGCAATGAAGGCTGAATAGACTAAAACTATGGTCAGGTTCACATATTTAAATAAACTCTTCTTCTTTTCCCCTTTTTGTTCAATCGGTTTTTTCATAAAACAATTTCTCCAAAATAGAGACCAATCAATAATGCTACCACAATGGCAATTACAAACCCTATTACATTGCGGATAAGGGCAACTTTTTTACCCAGATAGGTTGTTTCAACAGGAAAAGTAATAGTGCCAACCATCATTAAGGTGGTGGTAAAGGAGGCGATTATGGTATAGGATATACCTTGTTCCTTAAGTATTCCTGCTAAAGGAAAGGCAATGAAGCCCGGAACAGCAGTTATTGAACCAATCAGGGCGGCTAAAATAATATTTACTATATTACTGCCATAATTAAGATAGGCGATAATCTTCTCCTGAGGAAAAAGAAACAGAATAACAGAAATCAAAATTAGCATAATTAGAAAAGAAGGCAGAATAAAGATAAATCTCTTATAAGCTAAAATTACTGCTTTTTTAGTTTTAGGGCGGTCCAGGCAGAAGGATAAAATCAATAAAACAGCGGCAATAAATGCAAACCACATTATTCACTCCTTTTTTTATTTTCCTGTATTTTAACCTCAAAGATTAATTAAATATGTATAATCTTTCAGATGCAATGAACAAAATATTCCCCATATTTAAAAACAGTTTTTAGAAAAGCAATCATCTTAAACAGATTATATTATATATTACTGCAACAACTTTGCCAATTAATATCACCACTGTTTGCCTGAATATGTTATATTGAAGGACTTATTTCAAATGAGATAGAACCCTTCAATTTTAAAAATAAAAAAAACAGGCAGAAGGAGAAGTAATAAAATAATTAAATCCTTCTGCCTGAATCTTAATTAGCCAGTTCCCCTATTCCGAAACAATTAGTTTAATCTAATTTGTTTTCCAATAGAGGAGCGATTCTGGTTTTTCTGGTTCCGGTAGATTAGGTACAGCCGGTCCTTTAAAATCGGCAGGATTTTCTTTTGGAATAGGTGGCCACAGATCTGCAGGGATTACGGGGTGATAATCTACCCCTTCCATTCTATCCTTAAATTCCTTTTGAACAGCAGCCAATCTTGCCTCATCGGTTAAAAGATCAAGACCAGCACAGGCCAGCACTTTGGTGGCAAATATGGCACCCTTCCAACCGATAGACATACCTACCTGTTCATTTTTTGCTGAGCTATGACCTGGTGTGCCCAGTGCTTCAGTAGTGGTATTAAAAGATATCAACGGTGCTATATAGCTTACATCTCCCGTATCAGCAGAAGCCTTGCCGGTATCGTCTATTGGTTCATGTATTGAGCTATCCAATTTCCCTAAAGGAATATCATATTTCTCAGCCAGAGCCTGAACAAATTGATTCTCTTCTTCAGTGAAGGTAGGAGACCCTACATAATTCATATTCTCAATTATCAAGTCTGAACCTGTGCGATTGGGCATCTTGTTATAAAAAGCCCCAACAACCTGCATAGTTACATCTGTACCACTGGCAAGGGCACCAGCACGCAGGCAATCGTCTATTCCACCTTCTCTAGAACGCAATTCATCAATATCCTTCATCATTGGGCCACGAATTACTAATCTCATCTGGGCAAATTCGGGAACAGAATTTGGCGCTTGTCCACCATTAGTAATAATATACTGTATTCTCATAGGCTCAATCATATGTTCTCTTAAGAATTCCATGGCAATAGAACTAATCGTTAACCCATCTAGAGCTGAGCGTCCTTTTTCAGGTGCCGCACCCGCATGAGAAGATATTCCATAGTATTTAATTTCCAATATCTGTACAGCCAGATTAGAACCGTAATTACAATCATTTTTAGTACCGGGATGCCAGCTTAGAAAGACATCACAACCGTCAAAAACTCCCTCTCGTGCCATCCAGACTTTTCCACCATGAGTATCCTCGGTAGGGGTACCAAACAGCTTTATAGTGCCATCAATATTGTGTTTTTCCATTGCCTCTTTTAAGGCTATAGCACTGGAAACACTGGCAGTACCAAATAGATTATGTCCACAGCTATGTCCATTGGGCAAAGCATCATATTCAGCTAAAATACCAATAACCGGATTACCTGATCCATGTATATAGGTACCCACAAAACTGGTTGGCATTCCGGCCAACCCTCTATCCATTGTAAAACCATTTTTTTCCAATTCACTTACCAATAAATCTGATGACTTAAATTCAGTCAAGCCTATTTCGGCAAACTCCCATATCTGATGAGAAACATCACTGATATGCTCTGCATTAACATCGGCCCATTCTATTACTGTTTTTTTGGCATCATCAACATTAACCTGAGCTATAGCATTTAAACAAACAGTAATCATCAAAATAGCTATGATAATAACCGCTCTCAATCCAATTAGATTTCTTCTCATAATTATCTCCTTCATTTCTAATTTTTTCATTAAATAAGATTTCATTTTCATAATATTGCTTTCATTCCTTTCCGTTAATAAAATTGTACCACTGCCTTATTTCCTGTATATTTACATAAATTTGCCTCCTTTCTTTTTAATTGTTTCTTAAAATCGAGTAGGGGGAAATCTCTTCCCCCTCTCACACCACCGTACGTGCCGTTCGGCATACGGCGGTTCAATTCAAATAATAGTCAAGACAACTAACAAGTCCTCTCATTGTGAAGAT
>Ga0116144_10005948_pt1 | contig 10845 bp, 7 predicted proteins | sample AD_UKC035_MetaG_FD_89746 | JGI IMG/M metagenome (GOLD analysis project Ga0116144, IMG submission 89746) | Active sludge microbial communities of municipal wastewater-treating anaerobic digesters from USA - AD_UKC035_MetaG | ecosystem: Engineered > Bioreactor > Anaerobic > Digestate | place: USA... | reverse complement strand
TAGCCTGTTTGTTGATTGATAAGAGCGCTCAGTGTAATAGCGTTGCTTTTCGGTTAGTTTGCCCCCCTTATCGTTCAGTAGCATCCACTGGTAATTGCGGATAGACGTGAGTGGGGTTCTTAACTCATGGGAAGCAATAGAAACAAATTCATCTTTAACTTGGTCGAGCTCTTTTAGTCTTTCGTTGGCTGCCTTTAATTTTTTTGTTGCATGGTCAACTTCATTTTTGAGCGTGACGTTAAATTCTCTAATTTCTTCGTAAGCGAGTGAATTATTAATGGCAATGTAAAGCTGGTGTGTAAAGATTTCTAATACTTGTATGTCGCTACTATTGAAGATATCTCCAGAAGATTTTTGTCCTAAAACTAAGATCCCATGACGAACATTTTTGACCGTGATAGGAACTACAACAGCGGCATGGAATTTTCGCAAGGTGTCTTTTACAACACCCTCCTCAATATCTTCAAAGATGATTGGTTTTGTTTTTGCTTTTTGAGCTAGCAAGTTGACAGATTCGACATCAAAATGAAAGTAATCTTCGTTACCAACTTTTTCAGTAGCATAAATACTGTTTTCGTTAGTAATAACAAATGCAGCATCCGCAATAGACATTGATTCCGTCAATTCCTTTAACACTTTTTTTGTTAAATGAGATAAAGAAATATTTGATCGTAAAATTTGACCAAGTTCTTCCAGTAATACTTGGGGAGAATACGATTTTTTATAAAAGAGTTTTTGAGTAAGATTTTGAATTAATTGCTTGAGTGGATTAAATGAAAAAGCAATTAAAATTGCGATTGCGACGGAAATCTGCGACTGAATAGATTTGGGTACATGCGATGTGATGGTAAAAAGGAACAATGCATAAAAGGAGGTGATGATAAGGATAAGTAATGCGTAGGTAACTGCTCGAACTGCAAGCAACCCAATATCCAGAAATTTGTGTCTAATAATCGCTACGGCAGTAAAGGCAATAAAAATTGTAGTATAAAGTGGAAGTAAGCCAACAAAAGCTGTGTTATTTAAAACAAAAACAAACGCAACGTTCGTAATTAATATCAGTAAAAACATCGTAATTGTTCCGACTAGTACTAATCTGATTTGAGACTTTATTACTCCAGTACTGCGTCGGAATTTCTTGATTAATATGAAAAATCCGCCGCCAAGAAACGTTGCAGTATGGATGAGGAAAATTGCCATTGCTGGTCCGGGAATTGGTTGATTATTATTTACATCTATACCACTGAAAAGTAATGGTGTAGTAGCTAAAATTGCAACAAAAAGTGTATAAATAATTGAGATGAACGTTTTTTTATAGGAAAATTCTAACTGATTGAGTGGAAACGTAATCACGAAAAAAAAGTAACTAATATTCATCATGGTGCCCAAAACCATCACGCTACGCATCCAGGAAAGTTTTATTTCTGGATCCAAGTTCTCCAGCGAAAGTTGATTAAACAATAAATAAAGAGATAACACTAAACTAAAGATGGTAAAAAATACATTTGTTGCACTTTTGGGGTTTTTTAAAAATACCACCAAACCTAGTAAAAGGTTGCCGAGCAGGGCGAGAAGGGTTGCAATCCAAGCAAGACTTAACATACAAAAAAAGTATAGTGTGTTATGGAGTGCTTGTCGAGCTGCGAAGTCAATGATCCGCGATGATTATTGGGTGCATTACCCACCAAACCTAGTTTGAATATTTGCAATTTGTTGATCGCGATCTGCTATTCTTCCAGAATCATTGAAGGATTTGTCTAGAATCTCATCCAACGAAAAAATGTATCTACCACTCACTACGTTTTCTCCCAATACAATCTTTTTTATTGCGGTGCAAGTAATGCCTCCTGCAATAGTTGCAGTTGCCCCCAACTGAGGCCATGTGGGAATTGCCACGCCAATATTAAGCAAAGATTGCAGCATCGACTCTGAATTATGTTCGAGCCCAACTATTTTCATGCTTAACTGAATTCTTTCGATTGGAGTCAGGGCGTCTAACGACAGGTTCTCAATTCCGGGTACTCTTCCAAGAAAAAAATCTGGTTGTGGTGAAAGATCGTAGCGTTCAATGTCTAAAAACACATTGTCTCCGACATCAGTGGCAGATATTAGGGGGAGAGAAAACTCTTTAGCTAACTGGCGTAACCAAATCTTGCCTTGTAAGTTGTCTATGGCATCTACCACTATCTGTACTGGTGTCTCACCTGTGAATTGTTGTCTGACCGATTCATAATCAATTTGATCGCTAGTAATAACATGCGAAAAGGGATTGATTGCTACCAAAGCTTGGCTAACAACATCGATTTTCTTTTTACCAACGCTCTCCACTCCAAGACGTAATCTGTTGAGATTGGTAACATCAATCACGTCGGGATCAGAAATAATACAGGTGGTAGCCCGAGACTCCATCATCCATGTGAGTGCTGCGTGACTGCCAACACTCAAACCGAAAAATCCTACTACAGTATCCCTGAGTAGTTGCTGCTGTTCTTTGGAAATAAGTAGCTGATTGCGGGCGGAGGTGAGTTCAATAAAGGTAGTTTCATCCAATAAATCTGTAACAGCAGTGATGGGTTTATTTGGATCAACTCGATTAGATAATTCTGCTACGATTGAGGCAACATCTGCTTCCAAAGGGGTTCGATTTTGTGGATGTCTAATTTTAGCTAACTCAGTTGCAACAGATGTAATAACCTCGTGGGTTTTCATAAAAAAGCCGCCTTTCTAACCCATCTTTTTTGTTTTACCTTCAGGAAAAAATTCTGGATGTTGGAATCGATGAAACTTGAATGTGGGGTGCATTTTCGTTCCAAATTTATCTTCTACTTGATTATATTCGCTATTTAACTCTTTCAAAGTTTTGATGAAAATTGAGCGAGTTTTTTCTGCCAGATATTTACTTGGTCTGCGACTGGGTTTCAATTCAAGCCTGATATGCAAGTAATGATCTTGATTGTCATCTTGCATTTTTTCTGTAGAAAAACGACCGGTTAGATGTTGCTGTAAATCGGGGTGTTCAAACACAGCTTTAAAGTTTTCTGGATAGATGTTGACGCCATATAAAGTAATCATGAATTGATCTCGGCCAAAAATATATACAAACGGTAAAGGCCAATCTGTGGGTGATATGTTAATTTTCTTACAATCACTTAAAAATTCTGAAGAGTGTTGACTAATAGTCGAAATCAAATCTTGATTATCTAAAATATTCCCCTGATCCTTAATATTGTATTTGATCAGAGGCATCGTAGCGTTCATCGTAATCGCAATATTGCCGCTAATTGATTCTAGATACCTAAGAGTGGGGTCAAATTGATATAAGTATGGGTTGCGTTCGCTATTAAAAAGCAATTGGTTTAACTGATGGTTTTTAGCTGTTTCCCGATGGAGCGCAATGGAAAGCGGGGTTTCAAAACCCATCAAACCCGCATCGGCAGAGCCATAGATGTTAATCATAGTTCGTGAAATATCGGTTTGTTGGACTAATGCAACTAAGTAGTCCCTCCAGTTTTCAGAAAAACCTTCACCCGCACCAAGAAATCTAACGTTAAGTTTGCTCCAATCAATTCCAGATTTGGCTCCATTTTCGATCATCATTTTTATAATTGGTGGATGACAGGCAATAATGGTTTGCTCATAAAAATGAGAAAAAGCCCTAATTACTTTAAAGGTTTCATCTTGGTTGTAGCCTGGATTTGCAATAGTCATCGGCAAATCATGCAACCGGTTGAGATACACGCACATTTGGGTGTACATACCCGCAATCCAATTGCCTAAACCAAATGAATTCACAAACAATGTTTTTTTTGAACGTACCGAAAAAACTTTATCGAAAAGATATTCATGAATGAGAGCGCCTTCAACTTCTTGATCTAATTGGCGCGGCCAAAAAGTGGGTTCGCCGGTTGAACCAGAACTGGCAGCAAACATATGTGTTTGGGTGAGATCGCCATCCCAACACCGTTGCTCAATCGGGTAGGTAAGAATGTAGTTATCTTTTGTGGTGTAAGGAATCTCAGAAAAGTCTGCAATGGTTTTAATTAATTCGGGTTTAATTGAAAATTGTTGAAGAAAATCTTTGTAGGCAGGAATTCTTTTAGCGGCTAATGAAAAAAGCTTGAGAGCTTTTTGGTCTGCGTCCTTTTTTAGTTGAGCGGTATCACCAATTTGTTTTCCGTATGAGTTGAGTGGTGACTCTAGATACTGTTGTAACACAGTGTTCATGGTGTAATTCCAGCAATAAGGCTACTAATGAGTTTTTGATCAAGCAGCTCAGCAGCCACTGCCTCAACATATTGCCCCAAGGGCTGTTCTTTTTTGACATATGGCACGCGCTCTCTGATCCACTTGTAGATGGGTTCTGTGGTTGGTGAGAGTTGGTCTGGACCTCCTCTAAGATCGACAGCCTGGCAAGATGCGATTAGATTGGTAGCCAGTGATAAGCGCGTCAGTTTGAGGACTTCTTGATTGAGTAGGGCGGACGTCATTGCGTGAGAAGTTAAGTCCTGGTTTGCTTCTTCGTGAACGCCGAATGCAGTGCTAACTGGTGTAGCGAGTACCGTGGCGTAGACATCATACATGCCCATTTGGGTCTGCAGACCTTTAAAAGTGCACTGGCTAATAGCAGCGGGATCAGAAAGATTTGCTGGCAAATTGTTGTTTTGATGCGGATTAATCAATCTCGCTAAATGTCGATCATTCTGTTTCACAATATGAACGAGTACTTTCCGTAATTTATCTAAAGCATCAGCCATGTACATGGCTAAAAAGTTGCCGCCAGAAACCCATTGATAGGGTTTTTCTCCTGGAAGGACTGTTTCTGGCGTAGTCCAAATGGGGTTGTCTGACACACTATTGCAGTTAGTAGCAATGGTTTCCCAAATTGAATCGAGTGTTTCCCAGTCAGGACCCAGATATTGTGGTAGGCAACGAATACTATAACTATCTTGGATAATGGTATGTTTTTTTCTCCGTTTGGGACCATTCAGTTCGTCAACTACGAGCTGACTTTGATAGAGCAATTTTCTGAGTGAATCTGCAACAAATCTTTGACCCTCATGTGGTCGAACATCAGCCAACAAAGGATGAAAATTGCGGTTACTTCCTTGAAGAGCCTGAACCATCATGGCTGCACTCCCAAGATTTACCAACATAAGTTGAATGGCATCCAAGGTCTGAATCACTGCAGCTGCTGAAGAAAAATTATCACCATTAACTAGCGCCAAACCTTCTTTGGGCTCAAGATCTATTTTTGGAATTCCATTTGCTTTCAGTGCTTTACTAGCGAATGTTTTTTCACCGTTTTTTGTACGCACATATGCACTGGGGTCATGGATAAGGACTGATGCCAGTCGGCCATTGTGCGCTAGATCGCCAGAAGCGCCAAGTGTGCCATAGAAACCAACAACCGGAGTAATACCTTTGTTTAAGAGTTGGACAATCGTTTCGAGTAGTTCTAAACGAATTGAGCTGTAACCAGGCAATAGCATATTCACTCTCAGCAACATCGCAGCTCGGACGATATTAATTGGAATTTCTGGTCCCGTGGATACATCAACGTGAACGATTGCTTGAGAAATTTGTTTCGCCTTCTTATATCTATCGGTTGTTCCGCCTTCATTCAGCACTCTGCCTGCTTGACCACCGTAGGCACTAGAAACACCGTAGATTGGAACTCCAGATTCAATTTGTTCTAGCATGGCCGATCGAACAGCTTTAATTCTTTGTAAAACTTCTGGATTGGGACTGAGCAGAACAGTCGAGTTGAAATTCGCCACTGCGTACACGTCGCTGAGTGAAAGTGTTGATTCTCCATCAAGCTCTATTTGTTGAGGTGTATTAAAAATAGTAGCTAGTTTGTTTACTAACTTAGTTAACTGCATCGTACCCACATCATGCATCATATTCACATCGCTTTCTGAGTAATCATGGACGAAAAGCACGAATAGTATACAGTATCGCGTAGTAATTTGTTTGTACTCATTGCTGAAGGGATATGATACTATTTACTAGCAATATCCGTGGGACGAAATTATGCCAAACCAACACAAAATTCTCTTAGTTGACGACGATGAGTTAATTCGAGATCTATATTCAGAAGTCTTAAAAGACGCTAATTTTGACGTCCAATCTGCTAAGGACGGGCAAGAGGGTTTTGAAATGCTTAAACAAGGTGGCTATGATGTAGTATTACTTGATCTAATTATGCCTGAGCTTGATGGTGTTACTGTCTTGCGAAAATTACACGATAATCCACCAGGAAAGCCAAATAAGCACATTATCGTGCTCACGAATTTAGATTTTCAACCAACTCTAGAGGAGGCAATGGAGCTGGGAGCCGAAAGTTATCTAATTAAAAGTGCCCACACTCCTGATGAAGTTGTGGAGCAAGTGACCGCAACAGCTTCAGCCTGAAGATGAAGCGGGGTTGTCACGAGGTCTAGCTTGAGGTATACTACATTCAAGCTTTTTTGGAAAAAGGCTCACCGGTGAGTCTTTTTTTATTATTACAGAGTAAAGACAAAGGAAATTATGCATAACTCAAGCTCAACCGTCATTCGTACAGAATTTGCGGCAGCAATTAGTCAGATTGCCAAAGAACGGAAAATTGAAGCAGAATCAATTTACGAAGCTATCAGGCAAGCGCTTGTTTCGGCCTATCGGAAGCAATATGGTCTTGATGAAGAGCATTACTACTATGTGATTCTTAATCAAGAGAATGGCGAATCTAGGATTCTTAGGGCTCCAGTAATTACTAGAGATGAGGAAACGCTAGAACCAATAACTTGGGATGAAACAAAATCCGAAGATGTGACTCCAGCAGGCTTTGGTCGGATTGCTGCCCAAACTGCCAAACAAGTAATTTTGCAAAAAATTCGTGAATCCGAAAAAGATCATATTCTCGCAGAATATGAAGAAAAAATCGGCGAAATTGTCTCTGCACAGATCCTACGCATGGATGGCAGGAAAGTAATTTTGGATTTGGGTCGAGGGTATGGTGTCATGCCTCCAGAAGAGCAGATGCGTGGTGAGTTTTATCGAGTTAATTCTAGAATTACCGTTTATATTAAAGAAATTCGCGAGTCTTTTAAAGGCAAAGTTATTATTGTGTCTCGAGCAGATGCAAAGTTAGTTAGCCAGCTTTTTGCTCGCGAAGTACCAGAAGTTGGTACGGGAGCAGTAGAAGTGGCATTAATTGCTCGTGAAGCTGGCGTTCGCACCAAGCTGGCAGTCAGATCAACTCAAGAAGGCGTAGATCCAGTTGGTGCCTGTGTTGGCCAAAGAGGCGTCAGAGTGCAAGAGGTAATTCGTGAATTAAATAATGAAAAATTAGACATTATTCCTTTTACCGAAGATGCAAAATTATTACTAGTGGCTGCATTAGCTCCAGCCGAAAATCTGAAGATAGAGATTGATGAAAAAACAAAAACTGCAGTAGTCACTGCACCAGATGATCAACTTTCGTTGGCCATTGGCAGAGGTGGCCAGAATGTACGTTTAGCCGCCAAACTTACAGGATATAAAATTACAATCAAATCTGCATCAGGCCAAGTGCAATCTCATGCCACTGGTGATGAAGAATATGAGATTGATACGTTTGAAGGATTATCCCCCGAATCCAGAGTCATTTTAATTGAGCATAAATTAACCACCCTCAACGATTTATCTCGTTTCAAAGAAAAGTGGATGGCATTTGAATTGCCAGCTGATCAAATTACACTTCTCTCGGATAAAGTCGTGGTGTTTGAAAAAGAACTTGAGGAAAGAGGTGAGAGTTTGGCTGAAAAAGCTCGCTTGGCTGCCAAAAATAGTAATAATCAAACAAGCGACTCAGCATCGGAGTAAAATAGCTATATGGCTTTACAACCTAGACCACCAGTCGTGACCATTATGGGTCATGTAGATCATGGTAAAACGACATTACTTGATTACTTGCGCAAGTCGCGAATAACAGCTGGTGAAGCAGGTGGCATTACTCAGCATATTGGTGCATATCAGATAGAACATAAGGGCAAGAAAATTACTTTTATCGATACTCCGGGACACGCCGCATTTAATAAGATGCGTGAGCGTGGGGCGGCCGTAACCGATTTTGTGATATTAGTGGTGGCCGCCAACGATGGAGTTAAGCCACAGACTATCGAATCGATTCGCCACATCAAAGCAGCAAATGTGCCGGTCGTTGTGGCAATTAATAAAATTGATCTTCCCAATGTGTATCCAGACGTGGCCAAAGGGGAGTTGGCCCAGCATGGCATTCAAGTGGTGGATATGGGCGGTGATGTTGAAGCTGTGGCTATTTCTGCATTAAAAGGCACTGGCGTTGATGCGTTATTAGATACCATTTCCGTGATGGCAGATCTGCAAAATATAAGCGGCGACCCCGAGGCAGCTTTGCGAGCCATTGTGATTGAATCAGCTATGGATGCTCGCAAGGGAGTGACTGCCTCAGTGATCGTTCAACAGGGAACGTTGCGAGGACGTCAATTAGTCCAAACAGAAGAAGTCTCTGGCAGAGTTCGGATGCTCACCAACGACAAAGGTGAATCATTAGTGTCAGTTGGACCAGGGTGTCCTGCTGAATTAATTGGTTTAGACAAAGTACCCGCTGTTGGTTCACTCATTTGGGAAGCTGGTCAGGAACAACCAACCCTCGTTTCAGCCACCACTGCCGATGCAACCACGCCAATTCCCCAAACAAATACTAATGATGTTGACTATAATTTTGATGATTTGCTGGGCGAAAAGCAAAAATTACCCCTCATTATTCGAGCCGATGTAGAAGGTACATTAGAAGCGATTATTAATAATTTAGATGATGAGAGTATCGATTTACTCGAAGCAGGGGTAGGGGTAATTACTGAAGCAGACTTGGATTTAGCCGAAAGTAGCAAAGCACCAATAATTGCGTTTCACACTAAGGTACCCAAGCACATTGTCACTTTGGCTAAACAGCGCGGGATCAAGATAAAAATGTATCAAGTTATTTATGAGTTGATTGAAGATTTGCAAAAACAGATGCTCAAGTTGATGGAGCCAACTATTGATGAAGTTGTGACTGGTGAAGCAGAAATTCTACAAATTTTCGAAATGAAAGGCGAGCGGATTGCAGGCATTCGGGTTAAAACTGGTGAAATTAAGAAGAATGACTGGCTGCATCTAAAAAGAGAAGAAGAAATTTTATTCAATCCAGTCATCAAAACTATGCGGCACGGCAAAGATGAACTAGACAGAGTCACTGCCAAAAGTGAAGCTGGTTTCACGTTTAAAAATAGAAAACTTGACTTTAAAGTTGGCGATAGAATCATCGCCTATAAAATCGAGAACGAATAGTGTATAATCGCCGACTCGAAGAGTATACATCATGGTCACTCTGGGAAGCAGGTCCGTAACTTGCACCTAAGAGGCATTAATCTTGAAAGGAACATACCATGGCACTAACAAAACCACAAAAAATCCAAGTTATTAAGGATTACCAACTTTTTGAGGGCGATACAGGATCTCCCGAGGTGCAAGTTGCTTTATTAACAGCCTCAATTCAACAATTGGCTGAGCATTTGGCTTCTCACAAAAAAGATAATCACTCCAGAAAAGGTTTGCTCAAACAGGTGGCCAAACGTCGTCGATTACTCAACTTTTTGCTTAAACACGACGAACAACGCTACCGCAAGTTAATTGAGCGGTTGGGCTTAAACAAATAAACCGTTGTTCAACACCACATACTTTTGTTAATTTGATAGTTTAGTGTAAACCATTGCCTTACCTAGAGACGTACTTAAGTGTAAACCTAAGTTGTATTTGAGTGATGAGATCTAACGGATACTTTTATGTTAATATGGTTTGGTGATTGAGAACCCAAGACCAGAAACAGAGAGTGGAAAGCTCGCTGAACTCAAACAATTTGGGGAGTTATTATCTAACCCCGAAAGAGTTTTGGGGTTTCCGATAGAAGTTTTGTTTAGGCTTGATATCCTCACAAAAAATTACCCGAGTGTTTTTTTACCCAACTAGCAATGTTTGGAATAAAAAATATCGGTTGGTAGAGTTGGTTGATCCACAACAACCTGGACACCCTTTTTCTAATGTAACAGGCTACTCTTTTACTGAAACCCAATGGCTCAAGCGTAAATATCCCGATTCACTAGAAATTGCTCAGGCAGAAGTGGGTTTGGCAATTCAGGCATATTGTTTGTTGGCTCTAAATTTGCTTAGAAAGGCGGGGCGCCAAGCATCAATCACGCCGGTTGCTCGTGAGCAGGGAGTCCTAACTCTCGGCCAACTAATTGAACAATTTGCAGATTTTCAACATCAGGTATCTCAGGCCATTTCAGATCTTGAGCAACAGGGAGAAATTAATACAAACTGGCTTTCGATATCAGAAAGCGATTTGGATCACTCTATCGTCAAATTGGCACTATTAGTTCGAATCAAAGAGCAAATTAATCTAAGAGAAACCACAGGCTGGACTCAAATCTCAAACTTTCTCGATCAAGTTGCTGAATATGAACCGATAGATGCTGATGATAATTTCAAAATAGTAGTAACGGGTGCGTTATTGAATATTTCAAATTCTGGATTACACACTGTTTCGTTTAGGATTAGAGAGTACCTATGCACGTCGATCTTAGGTTTATCTGGAGTGTTCCAATTTGATCAAATTCTTGAATTGCTGAGGGCAAGAGAGACTCGCAAGCAGGCTGAGATACGTAAGGAGGTGGCTAGGCAAAGAGCAAATACTAAACTCGAGCGACTGAGGGGTAAGGGAAGCTTGGAGGGAAGATCGCTTTTGCCACAACCACCTGAGGGAGTTAATACGGTTGACTGGCTCAGTCGACAAGAATGGTA
>Ga0116144_10005945_pt1 | contig 10849 bp, 7 predicted proteins | sample AD_UKC035_MetaG_FD_89746 | JGI IMG/M metagenome (GOLD analysis project Ga0116144, IMG submission 89746) | Active sludge microbial communities of municipal wastewater-treating anaerobic digesters from USA - AD_UKC035_MetaG | ecosystem: Engineered > Bioreactor > Anaerobic > Digestate | place: USA... | reverse complement strand
CTTGGAATGGAGAAACATAAGGGCCCCCATGAGAAAAACCCCTATGCCTGTAAATATATAACGCGGAATTATTATCTCGGGAGTGATGGTATTTCCCATCTTGGGAAGAACAAAGTTTGCAACAAAACGGGTCATGCCCCCTCCGAAAAACCATCCGCTGCCGCCTGTCGGCGCAACGGACGCATTCAGTGCCCCGAGGCGGTAACCCGCGTGTATGTGAACCCATGCCGAGCTCACATATGAAACAATAAGAGCCGTAAGGATGCCTGCAAAAAGAAGGCGTGAAGGCATTCTTGCATCATCCTGGATTCTCAGGGTATGGCCTGTTGTTGCCATCACGGAAGTGCGTATATCGGCGGCCCAGCTGTGCTGAAGCCCCAGTGCCAGGTATCCCTGGTCCGTGACCAGGCCCGGGGGCAGCAGGTAAGCCGTGTATACGGTGGGAATACACATGGCACGGGCCGCAGGCAACCCGGACTGGCAGACTATTCGGGCTATGCCGATAAAAACTACAAGAGAAAATAAGATAAAGGCAAAAGAAGCAATCCATGGCATGCCGGAATACCTCATGAAGCTGACTGTCAGGAAAAAACTGATGACGGCCCCGAAAACAGCCGTGCGGTATGAAAACAATTCTTTCGAATCTTCAATATCAGATTTCGGCCTTAAAGCTTTCCTGAAACAATCCGCAAGATGCATGCGGGCCCGCCAGAACAGTGCAATAACCAGCATGAGCATGGCGCCTGCTCCTTCAAAAGAAGTCACAGTGGAACGGCCTCCGTAAGGCTCGTTTATTCCGGGAAGCTTGAAACCGCTTATTCCGAGAAAACCGCTCTGCACGGTAAAAAGCACATGAAAAAGCCAGAGTGAAAGAGATACGCTGCGTGGAATGAGGTAGGCGAGCCCTATTATCGGGAAAGCAGGATTAAGGGAAAGGCTCATGGTATTCCTGAAAAGCTGTATTCTTCCTGTCAATGAAAGCATCGAGGAACCTGTTGCAATACGGGTCAGCCAGTTGAAAAGGTAATAGCAAAATACCAGGACAAAAGACAGCCAGAACAGCTTGTCCTTGAAAAGAACCGGAACCCTGCTCCCCTTTCTTTTCTTTACCATCTCGAGAGGAAGTATGGTAAGAGGATAAGTCAGTCGTTCTTTTTCAACCCATTGTTTCCTGAAGAGGACCATCAGGCAGATGCTCAGGAAAGAGAATACGAGCACGAAAAGAAGGATAAATCCCATGGGTGCAAGCCACGGGAGATAAGGTATGGCTTCGCCTGCGGGAAGCCCTTCGTAGAACCACGTAATGGCCTTCAAATCCTTTACCATCAGCAGGGAAGGAGTCTTTTCAACTATCAGTTCCGACCACCTGTTTGCAGGAGTTGCGAAATATGTGAATCCCGAAACTATGGGGATAAGAGAAGATACGAATCCCATGCTGGGCAATACGGAAGCAGTAGATGTCATGACAAATATGAGAAGCAATTCCTGCATGTTAAGTTCAAGAAACCGGTGTATGCCGGACAAAAGCAGGAGGAAAAAGAGTATAAACAAGGCGGCGGGAGCCCAGTATTCCCAGCAGAAATAGACATTTACGCCCTTTATCATAAGGTAAGGGTCGTACATGGCAATGCCTATGGAAAGAAGGGTTCCCAGGATAAAAGCGCGTTTTCTCATTGATTTATTCTCCGGTAGACTTCAGTTTGTTCATCAGCATAAACGGAAAAACATATTGTTATTTTAAACCAAACCGGCAAGATATACAAATTCCATTGTGCCGCAAGATTTGTGTACGCTGCAATTTTAAAATATAATCTATTTAAGAGAGAACCGTCCATTTTATTTGCGGCTGGTCAAATACTGCAGAAATCTGGCTGAATAAATATTGAAACAATGGAGGAAGCGATGGAAAACAAGGCTATCTGCCTGGGTATCATTGTTGGAGATTTCATAGGGAAACCCGTGGAAGATATTCCCGAAAAAGGAAAGCTGGTCTTAACCGACCGTACGGAACTCCACATAGGGGGGTGCGCCAGCAACACGGGAGTTGTCCTGAGACGAATGGGAGTTGAGGTCTCGGTTATGGGAAAGGTTGGCGACGACAACCTGGGAAATTTTCTTCTCGGCAAGCTGATGGAAGAAAAAATTGATGTGAGCAGGGTAAGAAAAAGTGTCAGCAAGACAACATCTGGCACGCTTGTCATGGTCCATTCTGACGGAGAAAGGTCATTTATCCATTCAACAGGAGCAAACGGCGACCTGAAGCTTGAAGATATAGATTTCGATTACATGAAAAATTTTCCTCTGCTTCATGTGGCAGGCGCTTTTTTGATGCCGGGGTTTGACGGAAAACCGCTTGCAGAGACGCTGAAAAAGGCCAGGGACATGGGACTTATAACATGCCTCGACACGGCATGGGATTCCACTGGAAAATGGAAAGAGCTTATTGAAGAATCCCTGCAATATATAGACTATTTTCTCCCGAGTATAGAAGAAGCGAAAATGATATCGAAAAAAGAAAACCCTGAAGATATAGCGGAATTTTTTCTTGATTCCGGAGTCAAAAACGTTTGCCTGAAGATGAGTTCCGAAGGTTCTTACATATGCAACAGGAAAGAAAAATACAGGATAATTGCGCCTGACATGCAAAGGATAGACACAACGGGATGCGGCGATGCCTATGCGGCAGGATTTATCGCAGGCATAATCAAAGGCATGCCTTTTGAAAAATGCGGCATGCTGGCCAATATCACGGGAGGAAAGATAGCCACTGCGGTAGGAGCAACAACGGCAGTGCTGTCTTACGAAGACACCATTGAATTCGGAAGGAAATATAACCGCTGGTTTTAATCGGACAGGCGTGGAGGCATGCATGAATAAAACAGCACAGATACTCGAAAAGGTAAGAGAGGAAAAACCTCTTGTCCACCATATTACCAACTGGGTCACCATATATGACTGCGCCAATGTGGTCAGGGCCGTAGGGGCTTTACCTGTAATGGCCCACGCAGTGGAAGAGGCAGCCGACATGGCAAAGTTGGCTTCGGCTCTCGTGCTTAACATAGGTACTCTTACAAACGGGGTAGTGGAAGCCATGAAGCTTGCAGGGAAAGCCGCAAACCAGAAAAAGATACCCATTGTACTCGATGCAGTAGGAGCCGGGGCGACAAGATACAGAGACGAGAAAACAATCGAGCTCATAAGGGAACTGCAGATTGATATAATAAAAGGCAACTGTTCAGAAATAGCCCGCATCGCGGGCATTGACGTTGTTACGAAAGGCGTTGAAGCAACAAGGGTTGAAGAAGACATGCAAATGATTGCAAAAAAACTTGCGCGTGAAAGAGAAGCGACCGTGGTTATAACTGGCAGGGAAGACATTATTTCTGACGGGGATACCGTTTATATATGCAGGAACGGCCACGAAATGATGGGAACCATTGTGGGAACAGGATGCATGGCCGCTTCAATGATAGGAGTTTTCGCAGCAGTGGAAAAAAATTACGCAAGGGCTGCCTCATCCGCCCTTGCTGCATTCGGCATTGCGGGAGAACTTGCGTCAGTCGAATCAGACGGACCCGGGTCGTTCAAGGAAAATTTTTACGACTCGCTTTATAACCTTTCAGCCAGAGACATAGAATCGCATGAAAAACTGGAAGAAATACTATGAAGCCGCATAATATTGACCTGAAAAAAATGGGGTTTTATTTCATTACCGATTCAACTCTCACCAAAAAAGGCATTGAGGAGGATATAAGGGAGGCACTAAGGGCAGGAGTGAAGATAATACAGTACAGGGAGAAGAGTAAAACGGCCAGGGAGATGTACAGCGAAAGTCTCAGGATAAAAAAACTGTGCGATGGAAAAGCTCTTTTAATAATAAACGACAGGGTAGACATAGCCATGGCGGCAGATGCAGACGGAGTCCACCTGGGACAGGAAGATATGCCTTGCGCCGCGGCAAGATTTATTCTTGGAAGAAAAAAAATAATAGGCGTTACCGCACACGATGCAGAAGAAGCAGCCGATGCTGAAAAAAAAGGAGCAGACTATATAGGGGCATCTCCGGTTTTTGCAACGGATACAAAAAAAGATGCCGGACCCCATGCGGGACTTGAGCTGATAAGAGAAATCAGGAAAAAGGTCAGAATTCCCATTGTTGCGATAGGAGGTATCAATCTGGCAAATATTGTTTCCGTGATGAAAGCGGGAGCCGATGGAGCATGCGCAATATCTGCCGTAATAGCAGAAGGAAAAACCTTCGAGGAATGCAAAAAGTTCATTCAAATAACAGAGGAATTAAAAGAAAATAATTGACGCCGGCAGTGGTTAAATGTTATCATGAATTCAGTATTAAGCTTATTGACAGATATAAAAATCTTCTGAAAAAGCGTACCGACCAATCTTCCACGGGAAACTTTTTATCCGCAAAAGTCTGTCTTATTTTCTGATGTTTTCACACATAAAAAACCTTTTGTCCTGAACACTTTACCAAGTTTAACAACAACGGAGGAGCCTATGCGAGAGCAATACCTGAATTATCTGAAGTCAAAACTTGACAATGACAATTACAGCAAGCTGGAAGCCATAGACAATGAAAAGCTTCACATGTTTATTGCGGATGCAGTAGCTCTATGCGAACCAGATTTTGTATGGATAAGCACGGATTCGAAGCAGGACATGGAACATACGCGCAAAATGGCTCTCAAGACAGGAGAAGAAAAAGCATTGAAAATCGAAGGGCATACCGTTCATTTTGACGGAATGGAAGACCAGGGAAGGGACAGGGAAGTCACAAGGTACCTGGTTCCTGCGGAAGGCAGTTTGAGCAAGGCCCTCAACCAGATAGAAAGGGAAGAAGGGTTGAAAGAAGTAAGGGGGCTGATGAAAGGTTCGATGAAAGGACGCACCATGATAGTCCGGTTTTTGACCCTGGGCCCCAACAATTCAGAGTTCAGCATTCCATGTGTTGAGTGCACAGATTCCTTTTACGTTTCCCACAGCCTTACCCTGCTCTACCGCCTCGGGTATGAAGAGTTCCGAAGACTGGGAAATAAAGCCCGATTTTTCTCAATACTCCATTCATGCGGAAAGGTAGATGAAAGAATGGTAAGCTGCGAACCGGACAAAAAGAGAATATACATAGATTATACGAAAGATTCCGTTTACAGCGTCAACACGCAGTACGCAGGCAACACGGTCGGCCTCAAAAAACTTGCTCTCAGGCTTACAATATGCAAGGCAGACAGGGAAGGATGGCTTGCGGAGCATATGTTCCTGATGGGAGTGAAAGGCAAGAACGGCCGCAAGTCTTATTTTGCAGGGGCTTTCCCCAGCGCAAGCGGCAAAACATCCACCGCAATGCTTCCGGGAGAAACCATAGTGGGCGACGATATCGCATATTTCCGTTCGATAGACGGCAAATGCATGGCTGCAAACGCCGAATCCGGAATTTTCGGCATAATACAGAACATCAACAGCAAGGATGACCCTGTAATTTGGGAAATCTTGAATAACCCGTGCGAAGTGATATTTTCGAACATACTGGTTAAAGACGGCAAACCTTACTGGCTCGGCATGGGAATTGAAACTCCCGGCGAAGGAGAAAATTTCTCAGGCCGTTGGTACAAAGGAAAAAAAGATGATAAAGGAGCTGAAATTCCTCTTGCACATAAGAATGCCAGATACAATGTAACCCTTCGTTCCCTGAAAAACTGCGATTCCGAACTTGATAATCCTTCGGGGGTGGAACTTTCAGCAATTATTTACGGGGGACGCGATGCCAAAGCCTCTCTGCCGGTTCAGCAGAGCTTCAGCTGGGAACACGGCATCATAGCTTACGGCGCTTCCCTTGAAACGGAAACCACTTTTGCAATCATAGGAAAAGAGGGCGTCCCCGAAATAAACCTCATGAGCATACAGGATTTTGTGGCTGTACCACTGGGCAAATACATAAACAACAATCTCGAATTCGGAAAGAAACTGGACAGGGCACCGGAAATATTCGGCGTAAATTATTTCCTCAGGGATAAAGAAGGAAAATTTGTCAACGGCATCAGGGACAAGCATGTGTGGATAAAGTGGATGGAACTGAGGGTGCACGGCGAAGCAGAAGCCATAAAAACCCCCACGGGGTGGATTCCCGTTTACAGCGACCTTGTGCCCCTTTTCAAGGAGCTGACCGGCAAGGATTACACAAAAGAAGATTACATAAAACAGTTTACAATCCGCATTCCCGAAAATATCTCAAGACTGGAAAGAGTTGAGGCATACCACAGGGAGCACGTCAAGGACGCTCCCGCTGTTCTATTCCGGATTCTTGCAGAACAGAAGAAACGCCTGCAGGAACTGCAGGAAAAGTCCGGAGACTATGTTTCTCCTGAAAAATTCGGCTGACACAACCCCGCGGCAAAGGTAATTGACACGAGATAAACGGGTATGCTAACATTTCTAAAAAACAGGCCCTGTAAAATCTATGGAGGCGGATAAATATGAAGATAGGTATAGACAGTTACTGTTATCACCGTTATTTCGGAGAAGTCTATGACCACCAGGAGAAACCTGACAGGAAATGGACTCTAAAGGATTTCATTAACAGAGCCAGGGAACTTAAGGCGGACGGTGTATCCCTCGAATCATGTTTTATCCCCAGCTTTGACAGGAATTACCTGGCTGAAATCAAAGGCATTCTCGACGAAGCAGGGATAGAAAGGGTATGGGCATGGGGACACCCTGACGGGTTGGAAGGCGGCAAAAAAAAAGATGAGCTGGACAAGATGATTGAGCATTTGGAATACGCAAAGAATATAGGGGCCGAAGTTATGAGGGTAGTAGGAAGCAGCCTCATGTTTCGTAATGAGCCTCACCAGGAACAGCTTGAACGGCTTTCGAAGATGTTCTCAAAAGCAGTTAAAATTGCGGAGAAAGAGAATATCAAGATGGCAATGGAAAACCACATTGACTTCAATTCGGAAGAGATTTTATCTCTGCTTAAAAATGTAGATTCGCCTTATCTGGGAATAAACTTCGATACGGGTAATTTCATAAGGGTGCTCGACGACCCCGTAAAGGCTGCGCAGAAACTCGGCAAATATGTCATGGCAACACATATCAAGGATGTAAAACTGCTTGAAAGTGTTCCGGCAGATGAGTGGTATTTCTTTTCAAGCGTTCCGGCAGGCAAGGGCATTGTCGATATTAAGGGTGTTGCAACAGCTCTGAAAAATGCAGGATACAAAGGATTTTTGGCATTGGAAATTGATTCGCTCCACCCTGATTATGCAGGCAAGGAAGATAAAGTTGTTGAAGACAGCATAAAGCATCTTAGAGAAATAGCCGGAAACATGTAAAAGGTAAATGAGCCATACCTGCTATTTCTTACAATGGATAAAGGAGCTGCTTCAATGAAAGCCAGACTGATACCTGTTTATTTTAAGTCGGCAGCAGACGAAGATTTCCGCAAACAGTTGGAGACACTCAAGCAATTGCTCTGCTGCGAGGCGGAATTTTTAAAGCCGGTGAAACTCGGCTCTCCCATGCATGGAGGAGACGCTGCGGTCTTCCCACAGCTTCTGGGAGAAGCATACCGCAGGATTGAAGACTTCAAAAAAATGAAAATCCCAATCATGGCAATCACCTCGGAGTTTGGAACAATGGCCATGTGGGACTGGGAGATAGTCTCTTTCATGAAAACGGAAGGGATAGAAATACTCTCTCCCTACAATTCCTGCCACACTAAAATTCTGTGTAAATGCCTCGGTGTAAAAGGGGCTCTGCGCAAAGTTAAATTCCTTGTCATCCAGGACGACCCGGGAGAAGGTTTCCAGCCTGAAATATTCAAGAGATTTTTCTGGTGGGAAGATATCTGTACAAAGCGGATTAAACAGAAATTCGGAGTCACGGTTGTGAAAAAGAGTTTTAAAGAATTCGGCCGGAAGGCAAAAAATATACCGGATAAACATGCAGAAGAAGTCTGCGGGAAATGGGATATAAAAACAGAAGGGGTGGACAAAAAAGCACTCTACAGCGCAATTAAAGTATATATCGCAGCCAGGGAAGAAGTGGAAAAAGATTCTTCCATAGAAGGGATGGGCATAAACTGCCTGAATGAATCCCGCTTCAGCAATACTACACCCTGCCTTGCATGGGACATGCTGTTCAGGGAGAAGAACATCGTATGGGGCTGCGAGGCGGATACCCTGAGCCTGATGACCAAATATCTTGCACACCGATGTCTTAACGCCCCCATTATGATGACCAATATATATCCGTCTCTTATGGGAATGGCTCCGCTGAAACACGAGCATATAGATTTTTTCCCCGATGTTAAAGACCCCGATAATTGCATTCTCCTGGCGCACTGCGGGTATCTCGGAATAGTACCGTCTTCGCAGGCTGAAGAGTGGACACTCAGGAAAAAAGTGCTTGCCATCGTAGATAACAATGCAACGGCAATAGATGCCCGCATGCCCATGGGACCGGTTACAATGGCAAAGCTGGGACCATCAATGGATAAAATGCTCGTGGCGGATTGCAGCCTTGAAAAATACGTTCAGTATCCCGGTTCGCACTGTTTAAACGGAGCAGTCTTAAGAGTAAAGGACGGACACAGCATCATGAAAAACGCTTCTTCCCACCATCAATGCCTGCTGACGGGAAAGTGGATAAACGAGATTGAGCTTATGGGTAAGATATTCCGGATAGATACAGAAATGATATGAAGTGCCGGCGCCCTGATAACAGGAGATAAAAATGGAAAAGATGAACGTAGGGATGATTGGCGGCGGATTCATGGGAAATGCCCACAGCAATGCGTGGAAGAACGCAGGCAATTTTTTCGAACTCGATATAGAGCCTGTTATGAAGGTTGTCTGCGCAAAAAGCGAAAAGACAGCTCAAAAACAATCTGCCAAATGGGGATGGCAAGAAAGTGAAACTGACTGGCATAAGGTTATCGCAAGAAAAGATATTGATATTATAGATATCAGCGTACCGACATATCTTCACCGTGATATTGCCGTTGAAGCCGCCAGGGAGGGAAAACATATCTTCTGTGAAAAACCTGTAGCGTTAAATTCAGCCCAGGCAGAAGAAATGTACGAGGCTGCAGAAAAGTATAAGGTTGTTCATTACTTGAACCATAATTACAGAAGATGTCCCGCAGTTGTCCTGGCAAGGCAGCTCATTGAAGAAGGAAAAATAGGCAAGATTTTTCACTGGCGCGGAGCTTACCTTCAAGACTGGATAAACAATTCCGATTTTCCCCTCGTATGGCAGCTTCAAAAAGAATTTGCCGGTGCAGGACCTCATTTCGACCTGAATTCCCACAGCATTGACCTGGCAAGATACCTTGTAGGAGACATATCAAGCGTTTCCGCCATGACAACAAACTTTATAGAAGAGCGCCCCATTGCAGAAACAGGAGGCCCCACCGCTTTCAGCGCCAAAACGAAAGAAAAAAAGACGGGAAAGGTCACGGTCGAAGACGCCTCGTTTATGATAGTTCAGTTTAAAAACGGAGCTCTCGGCTCTTTCGAGGCAAGCAGGTTTGCTTCCGGCCGCAAAAACTACAACTACTTCGAGATATACGGAAGCAGGGGAAGCTGCATCTTTAACCTGGAACGGATGAATGAACTTCAGTTTTTTTCCACGGAAGACCCTTCTTATGAACAGGGATTTAAAACTATTCTTGCCACGGAGTCTGTACATCCTTACATGTCGCACTGGTGGCCGCCGGGACATATAATAGGATACGAACATGAATTCCACCATGCAGTTGTTGACTTCCTTCATGCCATTGCAACCGGCGGCAGAATAGAACCGAATTTTTTTGACGGGATAAAAATCATGGAAACTCTTGAAGCTGCAATGGAATCATCTGCAACGGGGAAAAAGGTTCTCTCTTTTGAAAAAGAGGTTATACGATAAAAAAATTAAAATCAACCCCTCACGCAAAAGAAAAGCTCTGGATGTTCAGAGTAAAGAATTGACAGATGACGGCAAATAATCTTAAACCTGCGGAAAAACCGACTTTTTATTTCATAGGTGTCACTACTGAAAAATCTTCCATAATGAAGGTTTTTCCCCTATGGGCGGAATATCTTAAACTCGGTGATTGCAAAATAACAGGCATAGACTGCAAGCAGCATGACAATCCCGAAACCTACAGGAAAATAGTATCTTTTATCAAAAAAGATCCTCTCTCCCTCGGAGGACTGGTTACAACCCACAAGATAGACATTCTTTCAGCCAGCCGGGACATGTTTGACGAATTATGTCCTTATGCCGAATTGCTCGGAGAAGTAAGCTGTATTTCAAAAAGAAACGGCAGGCTCAGGGGCCACGCCAAAGACCCCATTACCAGCGGGCTTGCGCTTAAAGCATTTCTTCCCGAAGATTACTGGAGGACTGCAGGGACGGAAATATGCATACTCGGGGCAGGAGGTTCTTCCCTGGCTCTGAGTACATGGTTTATGAAAGAAGCCCCGGCCGGTTCAAGGCCTTCACGCATTTACGTTACAAACAGGAGTAAACCCCGCCTTGAAGAAATGGAAAGAATTCACAGGGGAATAAACCCGGGTATTGAGATGGTATACAGGCACTGTCCCGCGCAGCAGGAAAATGACTCAGTGGTGCACCTGCTGAAACCGGCTTCCCTTGTGGTTAACGCAACAGGTCTGGGCAAAGACGCTCCGGGCTCTCCATTGACAGACAGAGCCTGCTTCCCGCAAAACGGGATTGCCTGGGATTTCAACTACAGGGGAGACCTTCTTTTCCTCCAGCAGGCAAGGTCCCAGGAAAAGCTCAGGAATCTCAGGATAGAAGATGGATGGGTATACTTTATTTACGGGTG